>VYLM01000006.1_pt1 | contig 77954 bp, 77 predicted proteins | sample 5109491 | NCBI WGS metagenome assembly VYLM01 (sample SAMN12291813, study PRJNA351875) | freshwater metagenome | isolation source: freshwater lake | place: USA: Michigan, MSU3 lake | collected 2011-08-06 | reverse complement strand
TCCTGCTATCAATGGTTAATTCCTAGTCTGAACGAAAAGGCACTCCCGCGAGGGGGTGCTTTTTTGTTGTTAGAATTATGATATAGCTCAATGTTAAATGGAGTTAATTTTATGATATCCCCTCAAATTATTGAACTGGAACAAAAGTTACGAGACTGTTCTCTTGAAGATAAAAAATGGTTATTAGAACAGTTACATCAACAATTAGGATTGAATGATAAAAAAACAACCAAACAACGATTAATAGATAGTTGGAATGAAGCTTATAGTGATGGATTGGACGAATCAGAAACTTTGATGTTAGAGGGAATACGCCATCATCAACGCCAATTATCTGAGTAAATATGACGATTTTTCAAGGTGATATTTATTGGATTGATTTAGGAGAACCACAAGGAAAAAAATCAAATTAATTATTCAGGGAATTAAGTTGGTTATTGAACCTCAAGAACTCGAATAATAGGGATTATAAAAGGATTTAAAGAATCCATTAACATAAAAAAGCATACAGCATCGCCGCTCACGGTTACTTCGGATGTTTAATACTAAATCCGTTGAGTATAGGCTACATATCAGGATAGCCGAACAGCAAAATGGGAATAGATAATCAGTCTTTAATAACCGAATTTAGTACCAGACGCTTAACTAATTAGAAGTAAAAAAATTGTAGGGTTAATTCATGAATTAACCCTACACATCGTTTCCATTCAGACGCTTCACGAATTTGCTAGAGTCATAAACTCTAGTTAACAAAAGTCCAGCGTCCTTCCACTTGACCGTCAAGAAGTTGATGAGTACTTAAATATTCTTCAAGAACACCTTGGCTTGAAGTAGTAACAACTTTAGCGTTAGCTATTTCTTCAGGCGTGAGATTCAAACTCTTCAGTGAATTTTGATAATGATAATCTTGCACGCAGATTACATATAAACGATCAGCCTCTACAGGTTGTTCATTAATACTGAAAGATTCAATTGCTTTCTTAGTATTGTTATAAACTACTCGAACACCTTTGCTGATTTGATAACATTGACTTTCCCCAGGCTTTCTGTTTTCTGGGCGCAGAAAATGGGTAAATACCTTTGTCAGTTGCGCTCCGGTAACTTTAATTTTATAAAGAGAACCATCATAGGGATAAACCTTCTTAAGATCTTCAAGAGTGACCACAGGCCCTAATTCTTTACCTCGTATGGAACCACTACCGACAAGCACGACATCAATCGTATCTATTTCTAAGAAGATATCAGCGATTAAATTACCTAACTCAGTTTCTTGTTCGCGCACGGGATGAGTCAATTGACGATTTAAACGGCTAACAATACGATTGTACTTGCGATCTACTTGTTCTTTGTAGGTATTGATAAAATTTTGCAAATCTACGTCAGGACTAGCTACCTGATCATTAATAGGAATAAGCTCCCATTTCCATTCGACAATGCTGTTCGTATCGTCGTCTACTGTAATATCGAAACGTCCGATCTGATCAGTCCCAACGGCGGCCTGGGTGATTAAAATGTTGTTTACTTGGGCAGGCTGTTCTAAAAGTGTATGAGAATGTCCACCAATGATCATGTCCACCCCCCACTCAGGGTCTAACATAGCCGCTAACTTTTGATCCTCTTCAAAACCAATGTGAGTTAGGAGTATTGTCAAATCAATATCTTCATTTTTGTAGGTATTACAGATCTTACCAACTTCAGCCGCCGCATCTTCTAGTCCAACAAATGTACCAATGCTTTTGTCCAGCTTTAAGGCACTAAGAACCTCTTCGGTGACAATACCAATGAACATAACATCAAATCCATCTACATTGAGGATGATATAGGGGTTCATCAACCTTTTACCGTACTTTTTAATGTACAAGTTGGCATTAACAATAGGAAAGTTTGCCATTTTTTCTAAGAAGAGCAAATGAGGAAAGCCATAGTCTAATTCGTGGTTTCCTAAAGTCACTACATTAGGTGCTAGGTAATTCATAATTTACATGGTTGATAAGCCTTTAAATTCGGTATCAATCATCGAACCTTGAAGCATATCACCTGAAATAACATAAAGTGTATTTTTTTCCGTTTGACGCACTTGATTGATATAACCAGAAAGCAATGATAACCCGCCGATCAAACCACCTTGTCCAGTTTTAGCCTCCGCTAAAAAGTCGCCGTGCATATCATTGGAATGTAAAATCGTAAACTTTTTGAGTTTTGTTGTAGTTTCAACCATGAGCCTCTCCAGTAGTTTGAGTTGATTAAATGAAAGAGATAGTTTGATTTGGGTACTGCGAACGGTTTAAAGCTTGGCTTTCTGAATACCGTCAGAAGCTTGGTCTGTGATTTCTTCTAGCCGATCCAGAAAAAGTTCAGCTTTTAGCAGTTTAGGCTCTTCGGTTTGTGTTATGCAATGGAGGGGGGTTATAAAGGATAAAACCCTTACACAGAAAGACATTGCTTCGATTTATGCCCCCTGATCGAATCATGCCAAGTAACGAAAAGCCTAAGCTTGTAGTATAGCATAACTCGCGCCAATCAGGATGAGAGCATCTCAAAAGCTATTGACAATTGGCCAATTTTGTGATCCTCATGGGCATTTCAGGTGATACAAGTCAATCAAAATAGTTACGAAATCTTAACATTTGGTCGATTTTTGCTTAACAATTGAGATGGCCAATTCTCCTCAAATATGCCTAAATCGCCGACTGGGTAAGCAACTCAGACAAAGTTGATTTTGTCAAAAATTGTTAAGATGCGCCACCTTGTCCTGTACTTAGATTGTGTCTAGCTACTTACAATCGGAAACAATACTTAAACAAAATGGCAATGCTTCAACAGAGCGCTTTTCAATAGGAGATGATATTCTTTTTCGGGGATAGTATAGGACCCAAATCTAGCCAGATGGGGATTTTGCATTTGGGCATCAAATAGACAGAAATCCCGTTCTCTGAGGTGTTCAACTAACTTGACCATGGCTACCTTAGAACCATCGGGAATTTTATAAAACATCGATTCTCCGATAAAAACCCCGCGAATTGCTAAACCTAAAATCCCCCCCGCTAATTGATCCCCTTGCCAAGTCTCGAAACTGTAGGCCCAACCGGCTTGGTGTAATTGCTGATAGATTTGGATTAACTCCGGGGAAATCCAAGTCAGCGAGCGATCGGCACAACCGGCACAAACCCCAGCAAAATCGCGGTTAATAGCCACGGTAAAGCGATTTTGATTCAAAACTCGTTTTAGGGACTTGGGATAGCTAAAACGCCGATCTAGAGGAATAAGAGCGCGATTTTTACTAGAATACCAATCCAATCGCCCCCCCTCATCAGCCATGAGAAAGTAACCGCGTGCGTATCCTTGTATAATAGAGGCGGTATCCACAACTCCCCCCAAGAATTCAGTCTCGTAGCCTGATCATTCTCTAATTATGCCCGATCATCCCGCACCAATTCCGCCTATTACTTTACCACCGATCGAAAATCCCCAACAGGAACAAACTTGGCTGCGCACCGCTTTGCATCGTTGGTTAGATGCGGAATTTATTCCCGAAGCTATTAACGATACTATCGCTGAACGTGCTAGTCAAATTTTTCTGCGTCAGCGTTTGGAAGGGGAAAACGATCTCGGTAACTTGGTGATTGCGATCGTTACCGAGATGCAAGCTTTTGATTTCCGCGAAAGTTTTTATAGTGAATTTGCCATCGCTAACGCCGTTAGTGATTTAATTTTAGATAGTTTAGGGATCGATCGCTGTTGTGGGCAAAGTTAGACAGTTTTTCTCTGCTATTGGAGTTTAATTTCTATTAGCTGCTCTGCTAATTTTTTTGTACGAATGGGGTAAGCTGCACTGCCTATTAGAAATTTTAGGACAAATGATCAAACCCTCTCTTCTCGATCATAGACGGTCTTAACCAGTAATTTAGATAGTCAACAGCTTATTGCTTATTTAAGAAGTTAACAAAATCTTTAATCGACAAGAATTAATTGATAGTTGTTGGGAAGGTTTAATTAATTTCCAACCCAGCGATCTCAGCGATTGTATAGGCTGGTCTGCCTTTAACTTCTTCGTAAATTCGCCCGACGTATTCCCCTAATATGCCAATACTGATCAATTGTACCGAACCCAAGAAAAACACAGCGATCAAGATAGTAGCTAAACCAGTAACAGGAGAGTCGGGTTGCTGTAAGCGCCAGTAGAGAACCAGTAAAGCCATCAACAGGGCAATTAAAGCAGAAAATAAGCCTAAATAAGTGGAAATACGCAGGGGAATCTTAGAAAAAGACACCAAGCTATTAACCGCTAAAGCTAGGGATTTTTTAAAAGTGTATTTGACTTCGCCAGCAAACCGGGGATCCCGCTCAAATTTAACAGCAGTTTGTCGGAAACCAATCCAAGCGCGCAAACCGCGAATATAACGATTCCGTTCTGGCATAGAATTTAATACGTCCACTACCTGACGATCCATCAGACAAAAATCCCCCGTGTCCGCAGGGATATCCACGTCGGCTAATTGTCGCAGCAATCTATAGAAAACGTAGGCAGTTAGGCGTTTAAACCAACTTTCTTTTTTCCGTTTTGTTCTCTGGGCGTAAACCACATGATAACCTGCTTGCCAAGACTCAATCATTTTGGGAATCAATTCCGGTGGATCTTGCAAGTCGGCATCGAGGACAACAATAACTTGACCCCTAGCAAAATTAAGTCCTGCTGTTACTGCTGCCTGATGACCAAAGTTACGAGCAAAGCTAATGTAACAGACCCTAGCATCTCTTTCCTGTAGTTCCCGCATTAAATTTAAGGAACGGTCGCGACTGCCATCATTAATCAGAATCAGTTCCACAGAATCATCTAAACTATCCATGACATCACTGACACGGCGATAGAGTTCTGGAATGGTTTCTTCCTCGTTATAAATCGGGATAATTAGCGAATATTTCGGCATTTTCGAGAGGTTGAACGGACAAAAGCCGTGTTTTTATGGCGGCTGCTACGCTAAATATTCTGCTAAAGTATCCCTTTTGTCAACTTAATAGATTACTGCTAGACAGTGCCTTTGAACTACTCTCAAGGTCGTTGAGAGCTTCCTATTTCACGGGGGACTGCCTTAAGACGAACTTACGCCCAGCTTTTGGTCTTACATCCCCTCCAGAAGTTTTTATAGTGAATTTGCGATCGCTAACATCGTCAGGGATTTAATTTTAGATAGGGTTTGCTGAATAAATTTGAAATGTAGGCAAAGTAAAGGTTTTGGGGCTTTTCTCGCTCCCACAGGTGCAAGATTTTGAGAGAATCGTCGTTCAAAACTAAATTCAGAACGATTTTGCGCCGTTTCAGCGATCACTAAAATTGTTAAGAATTGTACAACCCTCTTGTTATAAGGCTTTTTATGTCATGAAACCTTAAAATGAGAATTGCTGCAGCAAACCCTAGATAGTTGAGGGATTGATCGCTATTGTGGCCAAAGTTGGACAGTTTTTCTTTGCTATTGGATTAAATAGCCAAGGAATGATCGACCATTGCTTGCCGACGTAAACAATTCCAGTAGGCTGCATAGAGATCCGTCTGTTGACCGCGTAGGGAAGCGATCGCAGGTGCGGCAGGAAAAGGCCAGAGACGATCAAAAACCACTTCCCGATGAGCCAAACGAAACTGTAGCAAATAAACAGAAGCAGTAGCCTGTAAATTATCCAGTAATTGCGCTGCCAGCCGATATAAAGACTTAAGACTCTCTCTTTCTAGACTAATCGGCTGACTGTAGGAGTTAGGGATCATACCCTCCCCGATTACCTCACCGTATTCTAAACCTTTAGATGTCACCGTGATCGGCAACCAAAGATCCCCAAAAGAAGAATCTCCCTGACTGGTTTTATAGTGCAGGGTATGGGCAACCCAAGCGCGTCTTTCTTCGATATCCCGACAAGCTTGATAAACTTTTTTACCCGGAAAATTCACCCAATTGGGCAATTGAATTGTTAAGGGACACCAGATTAAATTATTTTGGCCGGTTTTACCCGACTCCATTTTTGACCACAAGGAAGCCGTCCCCGTCACCTCCACCGCCAGGGATTTAGGAACCGCATTTTTTAAGGCAATCACCATTTTTTCGGTAACGGGCGATAGCCGAGACATCTGACCACTGGCTTGAGCTTCGGCATTAACGAGAATGATAACTTTGTCCATTTCTTCTTGTGGGTTGGGTAAACTTGAACGATCAGCGGTGAGGTTGGTTAAGAATGCGAACTGACTGGGGTTCAATGCTTCTGTAGTCGCCATGGCAAAAGCTATTTCTCTGGATTTTAGCGAATTATACAAGAGCGCAACTATTTTTTACGGATTTTTTCAACAGCAACCAGATTCAAGGCGTGATTTTGCTGCTCCCCCTCATAGAATACCTTAAGTAATCAGTGATCACTAATCAGTGATCAGTGAACTGAAAACTCAACTCTGAATAACTGGTAACTGATCACTGAAATTACTCGTCTTCGGCGAAAATAAAGCGAGTTAGTTCACTAGGATCGGGTTCGGGGCTAGATTCGGCAAATTTAACCGATGCCTCGATTTCAGCTTGAATTTTCTCCTCGATTTCTTTTAATTCTTCTCTCGTGGCCAGATCTCGCTCGTAGAGGTAGGCGGCAAAGCGAGTGATCGGATCTCTTTCGCCCCAGAATTGTTTCTCGTCAGCACTGCGTAACTCGTCGGGATCTGCTAGAGAGTGACCCCGGAAACGATAGGTTAAGGCCTCAATCAAAGTCGGCCCCTCACCGGCGCGGGCGCGGGCCACGGCTTCTCTGGCGGCGGCATGAACGGCGACCACATCCATACCGTCCACTTCCACACCGACCATACTAAAAACACTGGCTTTTTTATAGATTTCTGGTTGAGAAGTGGCTCGATCGTGGGCCATTCCGATCGCCCACTTATTATTTTCCACCACATAGATAATCGGCAACTTCCAGAGGGCGGCCATATTCAGACACTCAAAAAACTGGCCATTATTACTCGCCCCATCCCCAAAGAAACAGACCGTTACCTGATCGGCACTGGCATCACCCATGGCTTCCCGACGGTATTTACTCTGAAAAGCCGCCCCGGTAGCGACGGGAATCCCCTCGGCCACGAAAGCGTAACCCCCTAAAAGCTTATGTTCGGCGGAAAACATATGCATGGAGCCGCCCCGTCCTTTACTACAACCGGTAGCTTTGCCGAATAACTCCGCCATCACCTCTTGAGCGGGAACTCCGGCACTAAGGGCGTGGACGTGATCGCGATAGGTGCTAGAAACGTAATCTTCTCCCTGACGCAAGGCTTTAACAATACCGCTAGATATGGCTTCCTGACCGTTGTAGAGATGGACAAAACCGAACATTTTGCCCCGATAATACATTTCGGCGCATTTATCTTCAAACATCCGCCCCAAAACCATATCCTCGTATAGGCGAAGACCTTCAGCTTTGGTGATAATGATGGAAGCAGGATTAAAGGTTGGTAAAGTACGTTCGGAAATCATAGGGTCTGTAGTATCATTTAGACAACAAAAAGGCAAGGGGAGAGGAAGCGGTAGATTTTTCGAGAATTCTGGCAGTGAATTTTTTGGTCTTAAACCAAGGGGTTCTTGGTATTTTCTCTCTCAAATCTAATCTTAGTCAGTCAGAGATTGGCTAGGATAAGATGGTATCTTGTTATTTTACTCGCTCCGCTCTCACTTACATCATTTAATTCACTAAGGACTCTCCAGAGTTGAGGTACAGCTAACCGTGCGAATTCCTCTTGACTACTACAGGATATTGGGAATCCCTTTTCAGGTGAATGCCGAGCAGATTGATTTGGCCCACGCCGATCGGGGACGGCAATTGCCACGTCAAGAATACAGTCAAACAGCGATCGTTGCCCGTCAGCACTTGTTAGATGAAGCTTACCAAGTGTTAAGTGATCCGGATCGCCGTCGTGATTACGATGCCCAATTTTTCGCTCCCAATCCCCTGCTTCTCAACCCAGATAGCAGCGCCGAAAACCTCGATTCTCAGGGTGGGGAGGTGGCCGCCGCTTCCTCAGAATATCCCACTCCCCAGATTACCATTGCCCCCGCCGATCTGGTGGGAGCTTTGCTCATCCTGCAAGAGTTGGGAGAATACGAGTTAGTGATTCGTTTGGCTGAAACTTATCTAGATTTGGAGCCAACTACTCGCCCAGATATGATCTTAACCTTGGCTTTGGCCTACGGGGAATTAAGTCGGGAATATTGGCAGGATAAAAATTATGAACAGGCGGCCAGCACCGCAGCCAAGGCCCTGATCTGCTTGGAACAAGAACAAATGTTCCCACAAGTGGCTGGCGAGATTCGTCATGATTGCGATCGCTTGCGTCCCTACCAGGTTCTGGAATTGTTATCCCAAGAAAAAAACCCCGGTCTTGCCCGTCAGCGGGGCTTAAATCTCTTGGAGGATATGTTGGCCGCTCGCGGTGGCATCGATGGCCAGGGCGACGATCGCTCTGGGTTGGGGGTGGATAATTTTTTACGCTTTATTCAACAGTTACGGGTTTATTTGACTCAGGCCGAACAGGAGAAAATCTGGGACAAAGAGGCACAACGCCCCTCGGCGGTGGGTAATTATCTGCTGGTTTATGCCTTGATTGCCCGCGGTTTCGCCCAAAAACAACCCGCCGCTATTGTGGCAGCCAGCGATCGCCTGCAGCAATTACAAAAACATCAGGATGTTTCCATCGAGCGATCGATCTGCGCCCTGCTGCTCGGTCAAACCGAACAAGCAAGCACAATTTTAGAAAAAAGTCAAGAGCAAGAAATATTAAATTATATTAAGGAACAATCTGGGCAATCTCCCGATCTTCTACCTGGGTTATGTCGTTACGGTGAGCGTTGGTTACAAACAGAAGTTTTCTGCCATTTTAGTGATTTAGTCGAGCGGAAAGCCTCACTCAAAGAGTATTTTGCCGAGGAAGAGGTACAAAATTATTTGGAAGAATTGTCAGGTTTTCCTGACGAAAAAGTTCCCGTGTCAGTTCAAGAAAAGGTTGGGGAACCTTTAGAATCGGAAGTAAATGTTCTCAAAACCCACACCCCCCCCACCCATTTAAACCCAGTGCCAGGAGCGACACCGATGAGGGAATCTGCTTATTCTTCCCATTCTCGTCCCCAAAAACCGTCTTTAGCTAGAGCTAACGGTGAGCGGACAGGCACTGCTGTACCTGCCCTGAGAGCCACCCCTCAGCAGGAAACTTTCACCCCCTATACTCAGGGCAGTGTGGTGACAGCAGCCGATCGTCAACCGGCACTTAATCCCCCCCGTCGTCGTCCTAGTCGCTCGCGCCACCCAGCAGCGGGCAACTCCGGGCCAGCAGCCGTAGAAACGGTAAAAACTGCCCTAGTCGCACCGAAACGGAGACGACCAGTCCGCAGAAAACTACGACTCGATCGAGTGGCGATATTGGGAGTAGGATTAGTGGGAACGCTCGTGGTTTTGTCCTTGGGGGTAAAGGCAATTGTCGATAGTCAATCTCCTTTGGCAGCCTTGCAAGGGGAACAGTTACCGATTTCTTTAAATACTCCCATACTAGAAATTCCCTCGGCTAACGCGGAGGTGATGGAAAGGACTCCCTTAGACAAGGAAAAGGCCAAGGAGACGATTCAAGCTTGGTTAGCAGCAAAATCGGCGGCTTTTGGCAGTGAACACCAAAAAGAGCCATTGAAAGAGGTTTTAACGGGTTCAGCTTTGGAAATTTGGCAAAAACGGGCGGCGGCTTTACAGGGAAATAACTATTGGCGCTACGATCATCAAGTGGATGTGCGATCGGTCACTAATAATGCGAAAAATCCTAATTTAGCCACGGTGGAAGCGATAGTCAACGAAAAGGCCATGTATTTCCATAATGGCAAGGAAATTGTCAATCGTTCCTATAATGAGTCCTTGAAGGTGCGCTATGATTTGGTACGGCAAGGAGATAAATGGTTGATCGAAAAAACCCAAGTCTTACCCTAATTTTTTCCGATTAAATCCCCAAAAAACCTCGAAATTATGAATTGGGAAGTGGGGAGATGGGAGATGGGAGCAGGGGGAAAAAAACTGATAACTGAGGACTGACTCCCCTAAACGAAAACTTTGTACCTCACTATTAAGATAACTTCTATATCTTTAGACTGATAAATGCTCGATTCTCTTAATATTTTTTAACATAAAATCTGCTCTTTGATTGCTGTAATTGGTTCCCTAGAAGTCAAGCTAATGAGTTATAATCGTAGGTAGGGATCCATAGTTCTTAGAGGAAAAAAGCGGGGCAATCTCAATGTTTTGCTCACCCACAAGACCATGATTTTGATCTTTTAAAAATCTCGCATAAGTCTTTAAGAACTTTTAAAATCAGCATTCACACAGGAGGGATATTATGACAGGTAAGAGTAAACGCGGTTTTGCCTCTATGGATCAAGCTAAACAAAGGGAAATCGCTAGTAAAGGTGGTAAAGCTGCTCATCAAAAAGGGACAGCCCACGAATTTACCTCCGAAGAAGCTCGCGAAGCGGGACGAAAAGGTGGTGAAGCGGTTAGCCGAGATCGGTCCCACATGGCAGCTATTGGACGGGAAGGGGGCAAAAATTCTCACAAAGGCAGTCGCAAAAACTTAAACTCCGGGGAAAATTCCCCAGTCAACGAGTCTATAGGTGAAAATTCCTCAGATTTTGGCAACTCGGAAGCAAATAGTTGACTTTGGTTGACTTTTTCTGGGACTCATTTTAAGGTTTCATGACATAAAAAGCCTTATAACAAGAGGGTTGTACAATTCTTAACAATTTTAGTGATCGCTGAAACGGCGCAAAATCGTTCTGAATTTATTTTTGCTAGGGTTTTGGGGTGTTGGGGTTTTTAGTTAAATTCCCCATTCCCCCATTTCCCCATCCCCAATAAATACTTTAAGGTTCGATACTGACAATCCAAGTACCGACGTAGAGACGGACGGGAATATTGCCAGAGGCAGTCACATCACAGGTAAAGTAATAAGTGCCTAATTCGGGATTTCTGACATTAGACATGACGATTTCAACTTTGCTGGTGGGATCGATCGCTTGTTCGGGGACAATTTGAATAACGCGACTATCCTTATCCCAAACCACTTCCTTTAAAGGTAAAGATTTGCCGTTGATGCGTACCTCGATTTTATTGGTGTCAAACTGGCCGTTAAAATAATCGGGATAGGAAATAAAAAAAGCTGAAGCCCCTTGGGAGAGTTTTTTCGCGGGAATATAGAGTTTATAACGATCCATTTGCTTGGGACGACCGCCAAATTGCAAAAAATAATCTAAGATATCCTTGCGATCGACTCCACTAAAAATTGTTAGGCCGGGGTTGCCATTGGCTAAAGTTATTTTTGGTAAAATAATTCCCGCACCCACCCCTAAGGATAGAGCGATCAAAGCGGGTGTCCTAGCATATTTAATTACTTTTGTCAAGAGTTTTAACATAAATTTCAATCCAAGGTGAGGGGGATGGTGATGGCTGCAAGGAGCCGAATACAGTTCAACTCTAACAAAACTCGCTCGTTTCTTACCTAGACCTTTGCCAGTCCGATAAGTGTCTTGGTTAACGCTTCATCGCTCGTGCCATATCCCGTTGATCCTGACGACGTTTCAAATCTTCGCGTTTATCGTGTAATTTCTTGCCTCTACCGAGGCCAATGCTGATTTTTACCCAACTACCTTTAAAATACATCTTCAAAGGCACAAGAGTTAAGCCTTTCTGTTCCACTTGACCGATGAGTTTGCTGATTTCCTTTTTGTGCATCAACAATTTTCTCGTCCGGCGCGGATCGTGATTAAAATATTCGCTACTCTGTTCGTAGGCGGAAATATGAACATTAATTAACACCGCTTCACCATTGCGGACTAAAACGTAACCATCCCGCAGGTTTACCTTACCAGCGCGCACAGATTTAACCTCGGTCCCCAGCAACTGCACCCCCGCTTCAAAAGTCTCTAAAATCTCGTAGAGATGGCGTGCTTGCCGGTTATCAGTGATAATTTTGATTTTATCGTCTTGATTGGCCATATAGTCAAGTGAAAAGTGAAAAGTAAAAAAGCGATTGGTAGAGGCAGTATCGGCTAATTATCTCGATTTTTCCATGTCCTTATCTTTATATCTTACTCGTTCTTTTGCTCTCTGGGGACTGACTGCTGGTGGCTCTTTGGTGATCACCGGCCTTGTCAGGGGGAACGAGAAGGGGGAAAATGAGAGCAGTGTTAAATTTTTATGAAGTTTGGTTCTGTGGACAAAATTCGTACTGTTTCCGATAGTAAGCGTGATTTTTATACTCGCCACACCCGCCCCATCAATTCGGTGTATCGGCGCGTGGTTGAGGAATTATTAGTCGAGATGCACCTGCTCTCTGTTAATGTAGATTTCCATTATGATCCAATTTATGCCCTTGGTGTGGTTACTTCTTTCGAGAAGTTCATGGAAGGCTATCGTCCGGGGGAAGATAAACCGAATATTTTTAATGCTTTGTGCCAAGCGGTTAACGGTAATCCCGAAGTCTATCGTCGTGATGCCGAAAATATTATCGCTATTGCCAAAGAAACTAATATTGATTCCTTGCTTTCCCAACTGCAAAACCCTGCCCTAGGTGGTAACAATCAGTTGTCTGATAGTTTAGTTTCGGTGATTAATGCGCCCAAGTTTAAGTATAGTCGCCTGTTTGCCATCGGTCTTTATACTATTTTAGCCGAAGCACAACCAGACATAATCAAGGAAAAAGAAAAACGCGAACCAATTTTGCAAAAATTCTCAGAAATTCTGCATCTCTCCAGCGAAAAACTGCAAAAAGACCTCGATGTTTATCGCGGTAATCTCGATAAAATGGATCAGCTGCTCAAGGTTATCGAAGATGCTCTAGAAGCGGAAAAGAAAAAACGTCAACAAAAAGAACAGGAAAAACAAACCACCCTGCAATAAAGGCTCTCAACCGGAAATTACCGCGTGCAGACAAGGGAATAGGGAACAGAAAAAGGATTAAATCGGCTCTCTTTCTTTACTGTTCCTTCTGACCTCGTTCTACAATTAGGATCGGCAACCCTCAATATTTATTTCCCGTGACTAACTCCTCCATCACCGCACCCGTAACCGATATTTTGGCAAAAGCGCGGTCAGGGGCAAATTTATCGGCAAAAGAAGCGATTATCTTGCTAGAAACTACCGATAACCGTTTAATTGCCCGGATTCGGGAAACGGCCGACTTTTTGCGTCGTCAACAGGTGGGAGATACCGTCACCTACGTGATCAATCGCAACATTAATTTTAGTAACATTTGTGAGCAGCATTGCAGTTTTTGTGCATTCAGACGCGATGAAAATGAAGAAGGGGCCTTCTGGCTTAATTTAGAGGAAATTATCGCTAAAGCGGCGGATGCTGTCCATCGTGGGGCGACGGAAATTTGTATGCAGGGAGGATTAAACCCAAAAGCCAAGATTAAGGGCAATTCCTTAGACTATTACCTAGAAATTGTTAAAAACCTGAAACAAGCCTTTCCCAACCTGCATTTACACGCTTTTTCGCCCCAAGAAGTCCAATTTATCGCTAGAGAAGACGGTTTAAGTTACGAAAAAGTTATCGCTTCCCTGCAAGAAGCAGGAGTGAATTCTCTACCGGGGACGGCTGCCGAGGTGTTAGTCGATGAGGTAAGACGGGTAATTTGTCCAGAAAAAATCGATGCCGCCACTTGGTTAGAAATAGTCGGTATTGCCCATCGCTTGGGGTTACATACCACCAGTACCATGCTCTGCGGTCATATTGAAACCCCTAGTCAACAGGTGCAGCACCTTGAAAAAATTAGAAAACAGCAAGAAATCGCCCTAGAAAATAATTATCCGGCTAAAATCACCGAATTTATTTTATTGCCTTTTGTGGGACAATCGGCCCCCAAACCCCTGAGAAATCGAGTCGGACGGGATCAACCAATTTTAGCCGATACATTAAAATTAACAGCAGTGGCGCGGATTTATCTGGGCAATAGCATTAAAAATCATCAACCCAGTTGGGTAAAATTGGGCTTACAGGGGGCGACAGAAGCCTTAAACTGGGGTTGCAACGATCTCGGTGGTACTCTCATGGAAGAACATATTACCACTATGGCCGGGGCCTTGGGCGGTACCTGTTTGACCGTCGAGGAGTTAGAAACGGCGATTAAATCCCTCGATCGCCCCGCCCGTCAACGGGATACAATCTATTAGAGTCTATTTAACCCGAATCCTGGATTAGCTGAAAGCTTGATCCTGTCCCGGGTTAAAACTTTCCTTCTCCCGTCCGAGTCCTGAGAAAATTCCCCTAACCCGAACTGACGTTATTGAGAGGAACTATTTCTTTTCAAGGCAATTGCCAATTGTCTCAGTCGTTCACTAACTTCTAAATTAAATTCTTGAGATTTCAAATTAGCGGGTAATTCTGCTACAAGCTGAGGATTCTCCTTATACCATTCGTTTTGGGCGACACCTGCCCATGTTCCTTCTTTTTCTCGAAAAATATCCACTAATCCTCTTAATTCTTGAATACAGTAGGACTCAAATCCTGCGGCTTCAAAAATACCATGGCGTAGATATTCTTCAAAAGCGTTAATATCATTAGTTACTTCAAAGGTAACAACCTCTCTGGGTGGGGTTAATTGGTCAGCCAAATCGATCCAATTAACCCCAACTGTATCTACCGTCATTCCGATAACGTTTTTGGCAATTTCTGTTACACCTAACACCTGTTGACGAAGATTAGGATCAAAGAGTAAATCAGAACCATACTTAACGTATTTTTTTAAGACTCTAAAAGCAGGTTCATCTCCTTGATAATAGTTATCAATCAGTTCCACATCAACCCCTAAGGATTTGACAATTTGGCTGCGGGTATCACTGTTAACAGGACCGCGAATTAATGCTTCAGCAAGGGGACGAGCAAATCTTAAAAATAACACTGATAAGCTATTTTCTAAGCGAGTTAAAAACTCCTGTTCTGAATAACCAATTAATCGTTCTTTTACTTGAGAACTTCCCCATAATAAAGAGGACATATAATCGACTAATTTTAAGGCTTCATCTTTTAATTCTGCCGCTAATTGTCGAGCAAGGGCATCCAAAAATTTTCTAACATCCCCATACAAGTCATCCCGCCAAGCATAATTAGCTTTTGCCTTGTCGAAGTCTGGAAAAGAATTTGCATCAAAAATAATTTCTTTTTTTCTTAAAGTTTCTTGTCTTAATTTTGCCATTTCACTGGCTAACAGTTGCCCATAGCGTTCTTTAAACTTTTCGATACTACTAGAAGATTCGTTATTAACTTTTTCTAAGGGTTTGTTAATGGCAGATGTTTCATAAAAGTTTTGTAAATCAGCTTTTATCTGTTCCCATTTTCTATGCCACCATTCTGAAAAATCAATTCTTCTTCTTTCCTCTTCAAAGCGTTGTGCTTCTTCAGGATTTTCGGGAAATCTTTGACTGACAAAATGGTGAATATCCTCTGAGGTGCTGACAATTTTATCAATGGAAGCTTCACAGCGTTTCTTGAGAATTGCTACTCGCTCAGTATTAATATAATTAAAGATTTTTTGTTTAATTTCAGGGATTCCTGTAGCTTGAGTTCTTAACATTTCATCATCTATAATTCCAGTCAAAGTTTTTAATTTATCTTGAATATTGCTGGCTTTTCCGATTTCTAATTGAGTATGTTCTTCCGCCAGATTATTTAAGATTAAATAAGCTCCTGCTGAACCAGAAACAATGCGATTAACCGGTAAATTAGCGCGTTTTGACCAATCCTGAGAGGCTTCTGTAATATGAGTTTTAAGGGCTTCTGGGCTACCAAGAGAGTCAATATGACTTAAAAAGACAAATAATTTATCAGCAATGGTGACATTCTTATCACCTTGTTCTGTAAATTTAATAATTTCTAATTCGGCTTCTCGAATACTGCGAAAACGCTGAATCACGATGACTGCATCACAGTCTGATAACATTTGTTGTGCTTCATCAACGTGCTTGGCTAACCCAGAATCTGAACCAGGAACATCATAAAAGACGATTCCTTCTGCTTGAGCGAGTTTATTAGTATAAAGTCGTGCTTCTAGGACTGCATGGGCGTATTTTTCATCAGCAACGTATTTTTTTAGTTGTTCTCGGATGTCTTCTAGTCGAGTAAAAGGAATAACTAAATTACCTTCTTGTCTGACTTGTTTTAGGGTGATTTCGTTTTCTCTAATGGTGTTTAAGTCTTCTTTTGCGCCAACGGTTTCTAATTCTTTGAGAAGATGAATAAATTGTTCTTCGCTGCGGGTTTGCACTTCTAATCTTTGTTCAGATTCGCTTTTAACGGAATAAATTTGCGTGGTGGTAAAGGTACATCTTCCTCCTTTGGCAGGAAGTAAATCACATTCTAACCATGCGTTAATAAAGGTACTTTTTCCCGCCTTTTCTAAGCCAACCACAGCAATACGAAATTCTCTTTTTCTCAGTCTTTCGAGTTGACGGTTAGCAGGTATTGCCTCTTGCAGGAGGATTTCTGTTAATTTAGAGGGAACTTCAGCTTGGGGAAGTTTGGCTAAGTCAACGGCAAAATGTTGGATATTTAAGACATCACTGAGACGGGTTTCATAGTAGGATGAGGCCGATTTCCAATCCATTAAATTAACTCCTTAAATACGGTTGAATTCTCTGAGAATAGAGACATTTTTGAGAAACCCTATCTGTATAACTTTTCCTGTTACATTAAGTGGAAGTTCTCGCTTCATTCCATACTGAGTTTCTTTACCAATGATATTACCTCCATTTTTGAGATTAATTCTAACGTAGAATTTTAATCGACTTTCAGGAGAGCGTCCTTCCTCCGGTATAGTCTCTACAGATATTTTTTTATACTCTGGCACACATAAAAATTCTGTAGCACAATCAATTAATCTTACAACATCATCTCTATTAAGATCATACCCTTCATGTAAATTATAAACTTCTGATGCAGGAACAGCTAGACATAAAGAAGCTGTCGGACTAATTTCATTTTTAGAACGAGTCCTTTGTAGATATTTAAAACAAGTAAATGCCCCTACCATTAAACAAGCTACTGTAATAATTAATTCCATTTGGCGTTCTTCCTTTGATTGATTTGATTTTGTTAGATCAACGTTATCTAAGATATCACTTATGCCAGTTGCAAGATTTGTTGAATTAAAGTCCCCGAATTTAAGCCTTTCTACATAAACGAGCTTTGTTACATCATTAAGAAATTCACCAGACAACCTTTTATCTTCATCTAAACAAGAGGATTGATTAATTCCAAAATAACGACATAGATCATCTCTCTGAGATTCTTCTCTTTCAAGAATAATACTTAAAACATGATAGAGTACACCTCCTTTTTTAGATTTTATTTTTGGATACACAATTGCAAAAACATCTTTACAAATACTCGAAAAATATTTATTATTCACTAATTCACCTCCTCTTTTTCAAAATTTTCTAATTCCGCAAGGCTTTGTTCTAAAAATTTAGCTCTTTCTTGGATAGGTTTCCATATAATTTGTGTTTCCTCGTAGTTAGTAGTTATTTCCTGTTGAGCTTTTTCTAGGCTGGCTAAATAGCTATTAAAAATGTCATGGGTTTTATGATCTACATTTTTTTTTAAATTATCAATCTGTTCTAATAGCCATTCAAACATTGAACATAACATTTCAGGTTCGCCCTGTTGCTGGAATTGATGAATCCAATTCTGTAAAAGAGTTTCAGTGCTTGGAATTTCTGCAATCATGCTTTCCTTTTTTTTCATCCATAGCCAGTGTTTAAAACTTCTGTAAGTACCAGAACTGATTTCAATATCAGACTCCAAATTAAAATCAAATTCCAGTTTTCTAGTAAATGTATTAAGTTCAGATTGTGGAAATTTTATAACAAAATTTGGTGCTTTTTCTTCAGCACCCTTTTCTATATGTTTAATATGAAATCTAAACAATTCAGATACAGATTCCTCTATTCTGTTAATCTCCTGAGCAGACACTCTCTTTAATATTTGCGATAATATGATAGTTAGATTAATTGATAAATTATTTAACTCTTTTTTAATTATTTGAAGACTTAATTTCTCTTTATCCCTTTTTGCTGTGATTAATAAACCATTTCTTGCATCTGAACCTGTATAGCCCAATTGAATCAGGATATCCAAGTTGTTTTTTAGCATATTAACCTGATTAACATTGGCCTTTTTAAAGTTGATATTGTCCAAATCAACTCTGCCATTATCTAAAGATTTAACTACTGCTTCTAAGACGTTTCTAATAACAGTCTTTAGTGCCTCTCTCCACTCAACTAAGGGAACTAATTTCTCTTGAATTTGGTCATAAGGGGGAGTAAATTGAAGTTCATTGATAGCCTCTCTTAAACTAGCTACTAAATTATCGGCTGTTTTGGTATCAATATCTAATTTTTCAAAAATGGCTAGAGGCTGTCTTAATTTGGCATTACTAGCTTGGAGAAAAGAATCAAGATTTTCTTTTGTTTGTGATAACAATTCAGATTCTTGCTGATAATTTTCTTCCGAACTGTTAAGAATTGCCGTAGTAGTTTGTACTGCCCATTGTGCAATACTATTTCCCGCCGCTACATTAAATTTTTCTATAGCTTGGGGAATAACTAATTTAGGAAAATGTTCTGCTATGTGCTTGCTTAGTTTCTTTTCAAATTCTTCTGCATAGGATTGTTTGAATAACTCTTTGGCAATTTGTTCTTGTTGAGAGATAGTCCATTGTTTAGCATCAAGACTTAAGTTTCCTCGCTTCATGATTTCTTTAATTAAAACTTGAAAGTTATCTATGGCTTGCTCATAGGGTTTTAATACTTTCTCAAGTCTAGTTTGATCATGCTCTGACCAATTTTCCTCTCTTTTAGGTAATTCCTCTAACAGATCCTGAAGCAATTTCTTATTATCCTGAATTTGTAAAGCCAATAAAGCTGGCCATGTACTCAGTTTTACAATTCTCAAATTTTCAATATCTTTTGTATATTCTCTTAAATTCTCGATCAGTTTTTCCTTAATGTTTTCAGTCGTTTCTTCAACAAACTCACTTTCACTTTCTTGCCAATCATCATCTGATCTGAATATATCAATCCGATTTAAAATAAATAGCATTCGTGCAGGAGAGCCGCCTAAATCTTTAACTTGATCAACAACTTCTGATAACAGATTATCAACTTTATAAGGATCTGTTTCTGCGCTGTTATATGTTACTAAACATAAAGCTTCACGACATTGTTTGATAATCCCAATATTTCCCTCATCTCCTACATAAGATAACCCGGGTAAATCTAATAATTTAACTCTAACCCCTTTAGGCAATTCTAAGAAACTTTCATCTTTAACCAGTCTAAAAGGATAATAAATAATAGATCGAGGATAAGCTAAATCAGGTTGTTTTTTTCTGGCTTTAATATAAGCCTTCATTAACTGTTTTAAGCGACTATAAATATCTTCGTCGCTAATCTTTTCCCATTTCCCGCATTCCCACAACGCCCCCGGTGTTTTTTCAATAATTAAAGTCTTTTCTTCGCTATACTCAATGGTAACTGTTCCTGCACTCATTTCTCGCTGTGCCATCGGCACAATATCAGCACCACAGAGGAAATTAACTAGGGTACTCTTCCCACTGCTCGTCGTGCCAGTCGTCGCTAAAATCAGGGTAGGATGGCGCAATTCATTGATTAAAACTTCTAAAGCTTTCTCTAGATTACTAGAAAGTTCGTGGATTTCACCATGATAGGATTCAGGCAAATGCTGAATAATCTCCGTTTTGAAGTCACCCCAATAACCCGCTAGAAGGTTAGCTTTATTTTCCACTGCTTGGAAAACTTCGTAAGATTTTTGACCCATAATACTCTATCGCTGACAGAATAAGCTGATTCAAGAATAAGCCACAACTTCATTATAACGATAATTTTCTTTCTTGCCTTTAATTCTCCTATTCTAAACTGGTAAAAAATCAAAATCTATAATTTCTGCAAAGGTATAAGGACAAACTTGCGGAAACGTATCAACAGATAAACCAGTTTTTTTGATCACCGATCGCTTGGCTTTATCATAAATTATATCTAGCCTAGAAGCACCATAATTGTAGAGGGTTTTTGACTGGAATAAAATTTCTAGTTCTAGACGAAAATTATCGATTTTATCGGTCCATCCCCGGCCACAATTACCTTTTTCAGTCAGCCAATACTGATAAATCAATAAATGTTTAACGGTTTGAATTAGATAGCTTTCCACTTGGTTTCTTTGTTCTCGCCCCAAATCTTCTATCTCCGTTAAAAGATGTTCCCAATCTAAATTTTTCATCTCCCCGCGTCGAATTTGTTCGGTGGTTCGCTCAATCCACAAAACAAAGTCCTGATCATAAAGCTGTTTTAATTCTTCCAACTGCATAGATTTTTGAGATTGAGCCGCGCTTTTATGATCAATCATAAACAAAACCCCCCACCAATGGGCGGGGGGTTTTTTAGTCACCTAATTCAAGGTTTAGCCGAACTTGCCAGCAGTGGAAGCGATCAAGAAGGCGGCGTAGGTGAAGATATAGCCAACGGTGAAGTGAGCTAAACCAACCAAACGAGCCTGAACGATCGAGAGAGCCACGGGTTTGTCTTTCCAACGAACGAGGTTCGCCAGAGGAGTGCGTTCGTGGGCCCAAACGATAGTTTCGATCAACTCTTGCCAGTAACCACGCCAAGAGATCAGGAACATGAAACCGGTTGCCCAAACGAGGTGTCCAAAGAGGAACATCCAGGCCCAGACAGAAAGGTTATTAACACCGTAGGGGTTGTAACCGTTGATTAACTGAGCCGAGTTAGCCCAGAGGTAATCGCGGAACCAGCCCATCAGGTAGGTGGAGTTTTCGTTAAACTGAGCCACGTTACCCGACCAGACACCGAGGTGTTTCCAGTGCCAGTAGAAGGTTAACCAACCCAAGGTGTTCAACATCCAGAACATGGCTAGGTAGAAGGAATCCCAAGCAGAGATGTCGCAAGTACCGCCACGGCCAGGACCGTCGCAAGGGAAGGAATACCCGAAGTCTTTTTTATCGGGCATTAATTTGGAACCACGAGCGTCTAAAGCACCTTTAACCAGGATTAGAACGGTGGTGTGTAAACCAAGAGCGATCGCATGGTGAACGAGGAAGTCGCCAGGACCGATGGTTAAGAATAAGGAGTTAGTGCCGCTATTGATCGCGTCTAGCCAACCGGGTAACCAAACATCACCGTAGTTAGGATAGGCGGTGTAGGCGATACTATCGGGGTTAGACAACAGTACGTTCATGCCGTACAGGGTTTTACCCGAAGCTGCTTGCACGAATTGAGCGAACACAGGTTCGATCAGGATTTGTTTTTCGGGAGTACCGAAAGCGACGACCACATCGTTATGAACGTAGAGGCCGAGGGTGTGGAAACCTAAGAAAAGGGAAACCCAGCTTAGGTGAGAGATGATCGCTTCTTTATGCTCCAGCATCCGCGCCAGCACGTTATCTTTGTTCGCTTCGGGATCATAGTCACGCACGAAGAAGATAGCACCGTGAGCGAAAGCACCCACCGCTAGGAAACCAGCGATGTATTGGTGGTGCGTATAAAGAGCCGCTTGGGTGGTGTAGTCCTTAGCGATAAAGGCATAAGGGGGTAGCGCGTACATATGCTGCGCCACCAGAGAGGTGATCACGCCTAAAGAAGCGAGAGCCAAACCGAGTTGGAAGTGGAGAGAGTTGTTAACCGTGTCATAAAGATTTTTGTGACCGGCTCCTAACTTACCACTGGGTGGTCTGTGTGCATTGAGGATGTCCTTGATGCTGTGACCGATGCCCCAGTTGGTGCGGTACATATGACCAGCCACAATGAAGATCACAGCGATCGCCAAGTGGTGGTGAGCCATATCGGTTAACCAGAGGGACTCGGTTTGGGGATGGAAACCACCTAAGAAGGTGAGGATCGCAGTTCCCGCGCCTTGGGCAGTACCGAAAATGTGGTTAGCAGTATCGGGGTTTTCCGCATACACACTCCAGTCACCGGTGAAGAAGGGTAGTAAACCCGCCGGGTGGGGGGGAGTGGAGAGGAAGTTGTCCCAACCAACGTGCTGACCGCGGGATTCGGGGATAGCAACGTGAACGAGGTGTCCGGTCCAAGCCAGAGAGCTAACACCGAACAGAGCGGCGAGGTGGTGGTTCAGGCGAGATTCAGCGTTTTTGAACCAAGCGAGGCTAGGACGGAACTTAGGTTGTAAGTGTAACCAGCCAGCAAAGAGGAAAATCGCCGAGAGAATCAGCAGGAACACCGCACCTTGGTATAGGTCTTGGTTGGAGGTCATACCGATGGTGTAGAACCAGTGGTAAACCCCGGAATAGGCGATGTTAACAGGGTTAGAAGCGCCAGCTTGGGTGAAGGCATCTACAGCGCCTTTACCGAACTGGGGATCCCAAATCGCGTGGGCGATGGGACGGATGTTTAAGGGGTCTTTGATCCACTGCTCGAAGTTACCTTGCCAAGCGACGTGGAATATAGTGCCGGAAGTCCACAGGAAAATGATTGCAATGTGGCCGAAGTGCGACGCGAAAATCTTTTGGTAGAGATTCTCTTCCGTCATGCCATCATGACTTTCAAAATCGTGGGCTGTGGCGATCCCGTACCAAATCCGACGGGTGGTCGGATCTTGGGCTAGATCTTGGCTAAATTTAGGGAATTTAGTTGCCATAGCTGTTTAGGAAATTCTCCTCTCTAAATAACTGAGGCTCTTACACGAGTGCTGGTTATTTCCTTTTTTCAATTCACCTTCTGTAATAGGAAACGCTTACAGAGGTATCGGTCAATCGACGCTTGTTCAGCCTAGTCTTGCCAATCCCCGGGGGACTGGCAAGCCCTTATAGGCAAGTTTAGCCAATCGAGAGACTTCTGGCCAAGAAGAATGCCCAAGTGGTGACAATACCGCCTAAGAGGTAGTGAGCCACACCAACGGCACGACCTTGAATGATGCTCAGGGCGCGAGGTTGGATAGCGGGGGCAACTCTTAACTTGTTGTGCGCCCAGACGATCGACTCGATTAATTCTTGCCAGTAGCCGCGACCACTGAACAGGAACATCAAGCTAAACGCGAAGACGAAGTGACCGGCTAGGAACATGATTCCGTAGGCAGACAGAGCGGAGCCATAGGAATTAATGACTTGCGCTGCTTGCGCCCAGAGGAAATCGCGTAACCAACCGTTGATGGTGATGGCACTTTGGGCGAAGTTACCAAGGGTAACGTGGGTGACAGTGCCATCGGGGGCGACGGTTCCCCAGACATCGGACTGCATTTTCCAGCTAAAGTGGAAGATTACAACCGAGATGGAGTTGTACATCCAGAACAGGCCGAGGAAGACGTGATCCCAACCGGAAACTTGGCAGGTACCGCCGCGACCGGGACCATCGCAGGGGAAACGGAAACCGAGATTCGCTTTATCGGGAATCAGACGGGAACCACGAGCGTAGAGAACCCCTTTGAGGAGAATCAACACGGTGACATGGATGGTGAAGGCGTGGATGTGATGCACGAGGAAATCGGCAGTACCGAGAGTAATCGGCATCATGGCCACTTTGCCACCCACTGCTACCACGTCGCCACCGAAAGCATAACTAGCGGTAGTGAGAGCGTTAGGAGCGGTGTTGCCGGGGGCTAGGGTGTGGAGACTTTGTACCCATTGGGCAAAGATGGGTTGTAGTTGAATTCCCGTATCCGAGAACATATCTTGGGGACGACCAAAAGCCCGCATGGTGTCGTTGTGAATGTATAAACCGAAGCTATGGAAGCCGAGGAAAATACATACCCAGTTCAGGTGGGAGATAATTGCGTCGCGATGACGGATCACCCGATCGAGCAGGTTATCCACGTTTTTGGCTGGATCGTAGTCGCGCACCATGAAGATCGCTCCGTGCGCTCCCGCACCGACGATTAAGAAGCCACCGATCCAAGTGTGGTGAGTGAACAAGGATAGTTGGGTGGCGTAGTCAGTCGCCTGATAGGGATAGGGCGGCATGGCGTACATATGGTGGGCCACGATGATGGTTAGCGAACCTAAGAGAGCAAGGTTAATCGCTAACTGGGCGTGCCAAGAGGTGGTCAGGATTTCGTACAGTCCTTTGTGACCTTGACCGGTGAAGGGACCTTTGTGGTTTTCGAGGATTTCCTTCATGCTGTGACCGATACCCCAGTTGGTACGGTACATATGACCAGCAATGATGAACAATACAGCGATCGCCAAGTGATGGTGAGCGGTATCGGAAAGCCAGAGACCACCAGTCACGGGGTTCAAGCCACCTTTGAAGGTGAGGAAATCCGAGTAAGCACCCCAGTTAAGGGTAAAGAAGGGGGTCAAACCCTGGGCGAAACTGGGATATAAATCCGCCATCTTGCTCGGTTCGAGAATGAACTCGTGGGGCAAGGGGATGTCTTGGGGAGCGACTCCCGCATCGAGGAGTTTGTTCACCGGTAAAGAAACGTGAATCTGATGACCGGCCCAACCTAGGGAACCTAAGCCGAGTAAACCCGCCAAGTGGTGGTTCATCATCGATTCCACGTTTTGGAACCATTCCAGTTTCGGTGCGCTTTTGTGGTAATGGAACCAACCAGCAAACAGCATCAGGCCCGCCATCACTAAACCACCGATAGCGGTGCAGTATAGCTGATAGCTGTTGGTGAACCCGGAAGCGCGCCAGAGGTAGAACAGACCAGAGGTGATCTGAATCCCGTGGAAACCGCCGCCCACATCGCCGTTGAGGATGCCTTGACCGACGATCGGCCAGACCACTTGGGCGCTGGGTTTGATGGCGAGCGGGTTGGTTAACCAAGCTTCATAGTTAGAAAATTTCGCGCCGTGGAAGTACATTCCACTTAGCCAAACGAAGACAACGGCGAGATGTCCGAAGTGGGCGCTGAAGATTTTCCGAGAAATATCTTCGAGATCGCTGGTTTGACTATCAAAATCGTGGACGTTGGCGTGTAGGTTCCAAATCCAGGTAGTGGTTTTGGGTCCTTTGGCTAAAGTGCGATCAAAATGCCCCGGTTGACCCCACTTCTCAAAGGAAGTAGGTACTGGGTCTTTATCTACAATCACTTTAGCTACCGCCTCTTTGGGGGGGAGTGCCATGAGGATTCTCCTCTCTCGACAATAGACTTAGCGTTTTATTTGAGGATAGATTTTTTTAACCTAAAAAAGGCAAGTTGAAATCTGACCCACCTTTTGTTAATGTCGCTTGACTTTCCTCTTGGGTGAGATTCCAGTCGAAAGCATCAATAGTAGATGATAAGTCTTTGTTCTCTCCTCTGTTCGTTGTGCTTAACAATAATTAAAATTCTCTCAATCCTTGATAGGAGAGACATTTTCTGCTATGGACGGTCTTAGTCAGGGTCAGACCGGTAATTTTTCTTTACAAAAGTTTATTAATTGTCGCCCCAGAAGCCGATTTCCCCTTTTTCTCCCTCACCAGACCATATAGAAAATTCAATAGATAGATTCTCAAAAAACAATCAAACAATTCTGTAAAATTGAGGCCATAACCTGATCTTCTCGCGCTTTTGCTGACACCAGAGCATTCAATGACTCTAGCAAAAATCAATGGTTTGTATAGATTTTGGCCTTGGCTCTAGGAGGAACGTGCTATCCCTACTACATAAATTAATCCCAGTCAAAACCCTTCATATATGTCTTGTGATCGGTTTACTGACCACTCTGTTAACCGCCTGTGGCGATCGCTTGACAGCCACCAATCTCCCCACTTCCGAAACCTCTAATCTTCCCGTCGTCCAAGGCCGCATTTCTGAGGTTGCTCCCCCGGCCCTAATTCAGGAACTGCGCCCCAGTTTAGAGCGTTACGCCCCCCAAGTAACGATTCTCAGCCCTCTGGCCGAACAGGTTTTCGATGACACCCAGGTGATAGTTAAACTACAAGTGTCAGATCTGCCAATTTTCCAAGACGATACCCTGAAATTAGGACCCCACTTGAGTCTAATTGTCGATAATGAACCAGCAGCAGCTATTTACGACCTCAAGCAACCGATTATCCTAGAAAATCTTGCCCCAGGTACTCATACCCTGCGCGTCTTGGCCCTGCGTCCTTGGCAGGAAAGTTTTAAAAATGATGGGGCATTTGCTGAAACAACCTTTCATATTCTGACAAAAACAGGCAAAAATGCCCCTGATCATAACTTACCCCTGTTAACCTACAGTAGTCCGCAAGGAATCTACGGTGCGGAACCGATCCTGCTCGATTTTTATCTGAGTAATGCTCCTCTACGTCTGCCCAATACTGCCAACGAGGATAATAGTCTTCAAAATTGGCGCATTCGTGTCACTGTCAACGGTGAAAGTTTTCTGCTTGATACTTGGGAACCGATCTATCTCAAGGGTTTTGCCAAGGGCAATAACTGGGTACAACTAGAATTCATCGATGGTAAGGGAAATAAAATCGAAAACGAGTTTAATACCAGCGTGCGCGTGATTAGTTTTGATCCCTCTTACCAAGACGGCCTCAGTCAATTAGTCCGCGGCGATTTATCCCCTATAATTGCCCGTAGCATCGTTGATCCCAACTATCAAACTATTCCCAGTCTAGAGGAAGAAACCCCCGTTATCGAACCAGAAACCCCTGTTATTGAGGAGGAAAAAACTCCCATAGTTGAGGAAAACCCTGTTATTGAGGAAGAAACACCCGTTATTGAGCCAGAAAGCCCTGTAGTTGAGGAAAGCCCCGTAGTTGAGGAAAACCCTGTTATTGAGCAGGAAAAACCCGTTATTGAGCCAGAAAGCCCAATCGTGGAAGAAAACCCTGTTATTGAGCCAGAAAGCCCAATCGTGGAAGAAAAACCAGTAGAGACAGAAACAGTCGAAAAGCTAGAGGAAACCCCTGAAGCGATCGAATCTCCCCTAACCACCATACCAGAGACAAAGGAGATTAACGAACCGGCCCCTGGGATTCAGCCTCCGCTAGAAGTGGAACCTATTCCCGAACCCCAGAACAATAGCGAGCAAAAAATCACCATTTTTGATCGCGTTCAACAAACCTTAAACCGCTTCCAGTTGGCCTCTTCCCCAGCAGAAAAAGATATCGAACTACCCACCCTCGATCCTGAATTATTCAGCAATGTCGAGCGGTCTTAGAGCCTAGCTTAATCCAGTTTTCAGGGGAAGTGGGGGGGTGGGGGTTTTTCAGTGAGCAGTAAACAGTAATCAGTAATCAGTGAAAAGAAAGCTCCCAAGTTTGGTTATATTGGAGTTAAAGTGATAAGCTTATCTTATCGAAAAAACGGCATAAGCCTTATGTCCCTACCATTAACATCGTGCCGGCTGTAGGGGCGCAAGGTGGTCAGTGAGTTTATCGAACTGCTTGCGCCCATTATGTGACATAGTGAACATTTTTCACCTGATGTCCAGAAGACACCGAAGTTTTCACCCAACACTGTCTACTTAAAACTGCAATCTGATAACTGATAACTGAAACCTCCAACCGCTTGATCGAGAAATTATTAAACTAATATTTCGCAATATAGACAAAATTGGGAACTAGGTTATAATCTAAAACGTCTATAGACAATTTACTAACTTTTTGCTTGAGGTAATTGTGTTTAACAAAATTTCCCTTGTCGCTGGTTTTGCCGGTTTAGTTGCCCTAACTACCGTTGGTGCTGTACCCGTACAAGCAGAACCGCAAAATAACGAAATCCTGATCAGTCAACTGCGCGGCCATGACACCTACAGAGGTGAGCCGCAACTCAACCCCGGTGACTATATACTCGGTCGCGTCCGGGGAACCGTGGGTGGCATTATGTCCATCCAATTGATCAGACTTGTAACAGTGGATGGCAAAGAAATTTTCAACGGCGACTTTGCTGACGGAACCACCACTCGTATTGTTGGGGATGCCATGGGTGGTGATGACGTGATTTTGCAAGTGGTAGATGGCAAATTAGTTTATGTGGGTAAAGCTCATCCCTATTGGGTTTCCCGCTTGAAACTAAAATCAGAAATCGCCGTCAGTAGCACTCGCTCGCAACTTTTAAGAGAAATCAACGAAAAACAACCCGCTTGGGGACTTCCCGCTTTACCCCCGGAAACCAGAACCTTTACTGAAGTTGCTCCCCAACCTGCTCCCGAGCCTAGTGTATCTCCTATCCGCGGACTTTGGTAGTGGCAATATATCAGGAGAAAACCTCTTGTCTTGAGACTGAGAAGCGTGAAAACTTTCCTCTCAATCTAACAAATTTGGACTAAATATAGCGTTTCTGATTCACAAGAGGTACATTCCCGATCCTGAACAGCTTAATCAGCAAAGGTTTAAGTGTGCCGCCCAGATGCGAGAACCGCTATAAATCCCTCTTTTTCAGATAAAAGGGGGATTATTCTGGCTCTTCGGGACTTGGCATGGTTCGATATGGGGGCATAAATCGACTAAATCCTTATCTGGCAAGAGATTTAATTGATTAGTTCGTCCAGATCGCCAACAATTGACAAAAATTGCGGCAATGTCTGTCTCTATAAGGGTTTCATTCCTTATAGAGACAGACATTGCATAAGACAAACCGAAGAACCATTATTATTAGACATTTCCATAATATTAATGCTCTTCTGGAATTTTCAGAAATCCCTGACCGAATCCAGATAGGGAAATTTTTCGATATTCACAGACCAATTCGACTCGCGTTAAGTTTTAAGGCTTGGTTGTAGCGCGAACGTATAGGTCGATCAGGTTGTTCGGCTCGTCATAGGCGATGCGCTTGCCTGCCATCAGATCGCTACGCAACAGGGCGCGCATACGATTTGCAGTCGCGTCGTCAAGTTCCGTGCCGGGCCGCACTTCGTTCAAACGATTGCGCAATACTGCATTGTCGCTGCTCATTGTGATGCGCCAGCCTGGTTTGGCACCTATGGCTTCTGGGGCCAAATCCATTTTTTGATTCTTGTCTTGCATGAAAAACGTATGGATTGTCCGGTAGGCATTCCTGCCGATAATCGGAACATCGGGTTGGGTCTGTTCTCCAGTGTTGATTTTGGTCATTTCGTGGGCGATGGGAACCATTTGCTTGAAAGCATACTTTTTCTCCACTATTTGGTTGCCGAGTCGGCGCAGATTCGCCAACAGCTCGGAACTTGGCGCATGACCATTGGTTGCTGCCTCGCGTGTGAAACCAGCCCAAATGCCATCGGCTCCGTTTAACAAAGCTTCCATGATTGACGCATTTTCCATACCATTTCCCGCATGCATATGCACTAGCAATTTGATATTGGGCGGCATAAGTCCTTTGATCATGGCGGTCAATGTGGCGATCTGGAAAGGTAGCGCCGTTCCTTTTCCATCCTCGTAGAGAATGGCGGCGATGGGTTGAGTCGCTAGAAACTTCGTAACCCTTGCCACCCATTCCCAATCCTCGAAAAACGCATCTACACCATCCTGGTAGTTGATATACACGCGGGGAGCGCCTCCGTTATCACCGCGTATATTTTCATGAGTCCATTTAATGGTGGCGGCAAGTTCCCGTAGATAATTGTCGCGGTCTTCTACGCGGACGTAGGCCTTAGTGATGTCAAGATCAAAGATAGCGTTAGGGATTTTATATTTTTTCAGCTTCTCCATGCTGATGTCTGCATTAAACACCTTTTGGTCAGCGGAAAACTTCCCGGGCGAGGCGAATCCAAAAGTACCTGTCAGGTCTTCTTTCCTTTCGTTGAGTAATTTGCAGAAGGCATCGTCAACTTGCTCAATCTCTGGCATCGACACATTGAAAGTTGCCAGTAAAATCTCCTTAAAGCCGAATTTTCTCGCCAGGCTTAAAAGGGCGAGTTTGTTTTCAAGAACATGGCCTATGGGGGAACCTACAGCAGGCTCGCGAATCGAAAGATCCAACACCATCGGGTCAAGGTTGCGGAGAGCCTGTTCTTTGCTTTCCATTGCTTTGAGTAAAGATGAAAGTTTAAGCCGTTCTTCAGGGGTTAAAACACTTACTTTGAGTAAAAATGAAATTTGAAGCCGTTCTTCAGGGGTTAAAACACTTTTGTCGCTGGGTTGCATTTGATTTTTTTTCTGTGGTAATAGTGATGTGGATTCAACGGTTGCGTTGACATCCTCACCGCCCTGATCGGACGGTGATTCCGGACAGATCAAACAAACTTAATTGAACGATCTTCAGGCCTGTTGACGCTTCACTGGATGCCGCTACCTTAGCGGTAGTCTTACGCCTTCCTCCAGGTCCGTTTCAAGTCTCCTGAAAACATTTTAGCACAAAGCCGTCGTCAGCTGTCCTGCATTTAAATTAAGTATAAGATGTAGTAGTGCGGGCATCTGGCTCTCTTGGATTTGGTGGGTAAAATGTATTCTAAGATACAGTCCTGCCAGCGAGGGAGTGGAATGAACCACTCCAGACACAGAGGACACAAAGATTGATCGCTTCTATAGTAAGTTAAACTGATCACGCAAAGAATTAAGAGAGCCATGACCGAATCCAGATAGGGAAATTTCCCGATATTCACTCCGGTTCAAAAGACTGATTATTAAATTTCAAAGTCCGACAATTCTCCGTCACCGTCCGCACCACATCATCGGGCGCACCATCGGGAATTTCGGCCTCGATCTCCAGTGTTACCTTAACCCTGGCCCCACTGAGTCGGGTGAGATGCTGGATTACCTCGTTAGTGATCGCTGGAGCGTCTCGATTGATCCGCAGGGGATCGATCGAGACAATGCCGTAAAACCTCCGCAGAACCGGCTTTTTCTCAACCAGATCATCGGGGGACTCTTTCGCAGTTAATCCAACACCAGAGGGTAAAGATGGCGGCCGATCGGGGTCACTAGAGATAACGGAATCAGTCTCGGCAGTGGTCGGGGGGTTAGCTGGTTTCTCGGCCTCTAGCTGCCCCATGGCTACATCAGGCTTAACCAGAAGGATGTGACTGCTGATACTCGGGTTAATATCCCGAAGGATGACAAGACCAGTATATCTTTGCTTCGCCTCATCCCAGCCCTCTGCATAAGCGAAGTTCTCCTGTACAAGCGTAGAACGGACTCCGTTCCGCACAGTTTGAAGTAGAACATCCTGGTTCTTGAGACGGGGCAAGTAAAGATACTGCGCTAGGTACTCCCACAGACGTTTCAGATCGATGTGGTTAGTTGAACGCCACAGGTATTTGTCGAGGGCGTCCATCCGCAGGTTGTCACCAGAGTAATGGGTAATCAGTTGCCCCTCATGAACCAGTTTGCGGCTGGCTCGATCGATAGGGGAATCATCCCCCTGAAGAGGGGTTTCAGTCCAGTGGATGCCTTTCTGGGGATCGGGTTGCTCTGGAACCAGCAGCCACTTATAGGTTTGGTTGAGGATCAGGCTTACCTCCTTGTCGGCTTGATCGCGCTTAGTGATCGCCTGTTTATTCTGAGAAACATCGAGATTGAGGGTTTCCCGATCCGCCACAATCGAATTCCAGGCAAGATATCCGGCGACGTTCTTCTCTAAGTTTTCCAAGTTCGACTTGTCAGGGGCAACGAATACAAGCGTATTCTTGTAATAGCGGGGGCTACCCCCTCTCTGATTGAGAATTTCCGCCACTAAACGCCGAGCGGGGCTATCTTCGGCGGATTTGCTGTGGGGTTGCCCAGGACCGAGAACTACAAGCCGCACCCCCAGATGAGGATCATCGGGAATATCAGCAGTTGATTCTGGGGCAATATGAATCGCTCCAAACTCGCCCCGCTGCTGGTCGGCCTTCAAGCGCCGGACGATTTCTTCTGTCACTTTATACCGCTCCTCAAAGAGCAGGTTTGCCCGATCTTGGGCTGTGCGGGTGACGTTCGGCTGATTGGAAATCCAGTAGCGGTTGCCATCGATGTAGAGGTAGGTGGCCCGATCTGTTAGCCGCCGTAGGGCATCACCAAAAGTGGCTACAGTCTCCCCCGGCTGCACGCAACCCAGTTTGATCCTCTTATCTTCCAGACCTCGGTTAGCGGCCCGGATCGTGGGGGCCGAGCCAAGGTAAATAGTGCGCGTGACCCGACGGCAAGCAGAATAGCGTCCCAGGTTGGAATTTTGGCGATCGATGTCGAGGGGCAGAGAATTGGGGCCATCTACATCTTTTTCGATGATCGGAACCCAATTATCATCTAAGTAGCGGGTTAACTCTGATTGAACCTGAGCATCATCCATCGGGACGTGGGCCGGCATGATCAGGAGGCTCTTATCGTCCCGCTCCCAAAGGGAATGGATAACTTTCGCCATCAGGCGCAGCACGCCCCTGGTGCGTTGGAATTTATCGAGGGTTGACCAGTCGGAGTAGAGGCGATCAAAAAATTCCGGGTGAATGGGATAGGCTTCCCGCAGGCGGCGCCCGTAGTCAGCCTCCCGGCATTCGCTAGGAAACTCCTGGGCCTGGGTGCGATACATCTCGGAGAAAGCTTTAATAACCGCATCCCTTGCCACATATAGTTCCGAGTCAGTCATGGTCTGGAACAGGCGGCGGCGGACGATCTCGAAACTCTCCTCGGCACTAGCGGGTCGCCAGGGGGATTGGATGCGCCCGATCGCATTTTTAAGGCGGTCCAGGGCCTCTGTACCCCGTTCTCCTCCGGTTTCAACATCTGTAGTCCGTACTTCTCCGGTTTTTTCGTCAACGGTTTCCGAAGCGGGGATACTCACAGCCAAAAGCGTCTGCTGGGCATTTTTTGCCGACTCACTCAGGGTTTGGGCAAAAGTAAACTGGGTGTCAAAACTACCGCCGGCAATATCGTTCTTGTCGTGCAATTGCCTGGCATAGGCAACCCATTCGTCGATCAAGATCAAACAGGGTGAAAAACGATTAAACAATATTTTGAGTGCGTCCCCAGGATTAGTGGAAGTTTCATCGGCGTTGCGAACTAGAGCGTAGCCCTCAGCGCCGCCGAGTTGCCAAGCTATTTCTCCCCACAGGGTCTTGATTTCTGGGCGATTTTGCTTGTTGTGTTCCGGTTTATAGGGGGGGATGCCACTAGGCTGGACTTTAGTGCCGACCAGAACAGCAATGTTGACATTTTCGGGGGGTTTTTTAATGTTCAGAGCTTGGAAGATCGACTCCATACCGGGAAGATCTTCGATCGCCAAAGCATTGCACAGATGGTAGAGGGCCAGCATGGCGTGGGTTTTTCCGCCACCGAAGTTAGTTTGCAGTTCAATCACCGGCTCTCCGCCATTACCACTCAGACGCAGCAGGGCATTGGTCAGAAGTTGCTTGAGTCCTTCGGTGAGGTAGGTGCGGCGGAAAAATTCCGTCGGGTCGCGGTATTCGTCAGAGCCTTCATCGAGATAGACTTGCCAGAGGTCGGCGGCAAATTCGGCCTGTTGGAAGCGTCCAGAAGCCACATCGGGGTGGGGGGTGGCGATTTCCCGCCAGGGTTTTAATCCCGACATCGGTTGTCCCTCCGTCGGGGCGATCGCTTGGCGCCTTGTCTCTCGCCGGGCCTGTTCTTCAAAGCGAAGTCTGAGGATTTCTTGCTTCTGCTTCTCCACCTCTTGGGTGTCGGCGGAAACCGAACTCAGTAGGCGAGAGATGCTATCAAAAGCCCGGTAAGCATCGTCGAGGCTGAAAGCATCGTTATGGGCCCAGGCGTTGCGGACATCTCTTAGTTCACTGGTCAGAGAGCGATCGCTTCTGCCTAGGGTTTTCTTAAAAACTTCATTCCACTGCTCCCAGAGGACAATTAGCAGGGCCGAAACGTCTTCTTTGAGGACGGCATCACCTGTCCTGCGGATCGTGTAGTTCTCAGGGAGGCAACTTAAGGCCACGGCGACCCACTTCTGGCCGTAGCTTGCTTTCATTTCTCGTTCTATGAAGGGGTAGAGTCCCTCTCTGAGGAAATCTAGGGCGCGTCCGACTCGTTCACGATTGCTGATTGCCATGGGATTTGATGAGGAGTTATTTTTATAATGCCTCAATTTGGGAGAGATAACCACAAAGGCACAAAGGTCACAAAGTTTGGGGAACCACAAAGGCACAAAGGTCACGAAGGGGGATTTACCACAAAGGCACGGAGGTCACGGAGGGTTAGGTACTTGTGCTTGAGTGGTCTGTGGGGAGACGATTTCACCACAAAGAAACTCTATGCTGATTCCGTAGATGGTTAGGGCTTCGTAAAACTCGGCCCAGTCTGAATCCACAGCGTTGATAATGGGAGGGCAATCTTGTGCGGCGAGGGCAACAGCGACAAATTTTCGGTCTGATGGGTCGAATTTTTTTAATTGAGGATCATCAGGAAATTCTTGAAAGCTATTATCTTCTGAAGGATGAATCTTGACTTGTTGACAACGTTGAGAGTTTGTCTGATTAGTCAATACCCATTTGAGAAATGCGTCTCCTATTCCTGGTTGTCCTGTTTGATTTACTTTGTTTCTATATTCTTTTAAGATTAGCCATTGATTGTCTATCACAATGATTCCATTTTCTTTTATGTCTCTTAAATATTGTCCTGTCCTTAACTGACATTTAGGAGTAACTTGAGGACAATCTCTACCGTTAGCGGCGATTAAGACGTTTGTATCAATAATGACTTTCATGGGTTTATTCACTAACTATCTGACGTTTCATAGCAGCTTCGGTCATGGCAAATAAATCTCCTATTTCATCACCAAAGAAATTTTCTGGCCAGTTGGCAATATTTCCAAAGTCGTCGATTTCTAAGGTGGTTAAACTAGAGCTTCCATCTTGCTTGGAATTACAGAAGTAAAGTTTAATGTCTTGAGGGCTTAATCCGTCTTTTTCTTCAGCAATACGACGCTGAAGACGACGCAGTAAATGTTCGCTATGACTCTCGACAATGATTTGAATTTTGCGAGTTTTAATAGCATCAATAAATACATCGGCAAGTCCAGCCTGTACGGAAGGATGCAGATGAATTTCTGGCTGTTCTAAAATGATTGTTGAGCCTTCTGGCGCATAATAACACAGAACCAAAACAGGTAAAACCTGAGAAACACCAAAGCCGACATCTGTTATTAAAACTTTTGCTGTATCGGGAAATCTTTGTACCAAAACTTCATAGTCTTTGCGATCTTTTGCAATTGCTTGCACCTGAAAACTATGAATTAGAGCTAATTCTTTTAGCCAGTAAGCAATGGTCTCTTGAATGGTTGATTGTTGAGAAGCTAGTAAGGCCGGAATAGCTAATTCTCCCCTACGACCAACATCTCGCGGTTTTTCTCCGGCCCAAGAGTAAATTCTTTTGGGGTATTCTCTCAGAGGACCAAGATAATAGATACTCTCAAATGCTTTTTCATAGGCTAGGGAAAAATCCGATAAAAAGCCTGTATTTTGAAAATAACTAATTGCTTGGTCAGGAAAACCATAGTTTTTTATTGGAACTGGGAGAGGCCAAGCTCTCCCCCTACTTCTTTTCGGTTGATATCCTTCTGATTGTAGTTCATATTCACAGGAGTCTTTTTCGGCATTTTTCTTGAATTTAAAGCTTATATTTTCTGAATTATAGTTAAAATTATAGCAAAAGTTTTCTAAAAATATTTGATTATCATTTAGCTTTATTTCTGAATAAAATTCCAGAGAGTTTAAGGAAAAAAGTACATCTTCTTGAGAGCTTTCGGGATTAAAAATATTTAATTCTTCTGATAAATCCCATTCTAATTTAAAAGAGATTACACTGGGGATAATGTGATTATAAGCAATATCATACAATGTCCCTAACTCAACATAACTTCTTTCATCCCCTGTGTTTAAGACTCTTTGGCGATCGCTAGACTCCACAGTTTGCTTGAGAAGTAAAAAGAATTGAATAATGCTGGATTTTCCAGAGCTATTATTACCAAAAAATCCTGTAAGAGAAGCTAAGGAAATGTCTCCTGTATCTTGCCATGATTTAAAGTTTTTAAACTTGATTGTTTTAAACATAATTACAATTTGAGATTAGAAACTTGTGGGGATTTGGGAGAGGGGGGATTTTGAACCACAAAGGCACAAAGGTCACAAAGTTTGGGGAACCACAAAGGCACGGAGGTCACAAAGTTTGGGGAACCACAAAGGCACGGAGGTCACAAAGATTAGGTAGATGGTGTCCATAGCTCAATATTTTTAAACCAAGTTAAGTCTCTGTAATCGAGAGTCCAGATTAGGGCGTTAAATTTTTGAGCAATGACTACCACTGAAGCATCTTCTAGACTACCCTGCTAATTGGTCATTTGTATGACTAAATCAAATGTAGTCTGCATGGTTTCCATTTCAAGCGGCACGATTGTGGTCTCTTCTTTAATTATAGTTAATGCCTTTTGCGCTACTTGTGGACATTGTTCCCTAGCTACGAATTTATAAACCTCGAACAAGATGGGTAAAGGGGTTAAAACTGCGCCAAATTCCTGCGGTAGTTGTGCAAACCCCTTTATCGCTTCCTTGTGGTAATTATCTTGGCTCGATAACAGGGCAATAAGTGGCCCAGCATCAAGGACTAATCGTCTCATGTCAAATAATCTTCGTTAACGGAGGCATCTGGTGGGGCATTCTCGACAATTCCCGCTAGTTCTAGAAGTCTAGAGGTATCTTTGGGAATTAGTTTGATTTCTAGGGCTTCTTGAACTACACTTAACGGGGTTTCTTCGGGATGCTCTTTTAAGTAGTTATTGAGACGTTTTGCTAAGTTATCGGGAACTTCAATGGTTAGTTTCATGGGGGTTACTACTGGATTTTAAAACTCTGTGTTCTCTGTGTCTCTGTGGTTTAAATTCACCACAAAGGCACAAAGGTCACAAAGAAAAGGATAGTTGTTCGGGAGAGGGTTTATATTCGTTGGCTAGACGGGTGATTTCTGGCCAAGAGGTGACGAGGCTATTGTAAGCTATGGCTTCTTGGGTCCAACCTTTTCTGTCACAGAGGCTATAAAGTCTATAGGCGAGTTCTTTGGCTAAATCGGCTTTGTTTCCTAGTTTAGCCAAGAGTTCTGCGGCTCCGGTTTCGCCGTTTTTATCGAGGGTATGGATGAGGTGTTGGGTGATTTCCCAGATGGGTGTCCGCTCATCTTTTTCTGGCTTCCAATCGGTTTTGAGATCTTCACGCTTGAGTAGTCGCACTTTACCGGCTTTTGCTTCTAGTATGCCAGCTTCAACCATGCCCTGAATACTGGTGTTTTTGGCTTTGGAGAGGGTTTCTGCATCGCCATATAGTGCTTCGTTGAATTGGTACTGCTCGAACCAAGTCAGCGCCCAACGGGTATCACTATCAAATTCTCCTTCTTGTTCGGTGAGAAATTCGTCGAGAATCTGGTTAATCAGTTGCAGGGCGGTGCGAACACCCATGGAAGTGCCGTTAGATTCGAGGATAGCGGCGTATTTGGAGTAGATTGCCATCCCGGGCCCAATACTGGCTTGGGCGAGGTCAACGGGGGCAATATTGCCCTGTTGCAGCAGTTTTAGGGCTTGGGGAAGGTCGCGCTTCAGTTCGTTGAGGAATTGCCGGCGGCTGGCTTTGGGCGCGTCGGCGGGGCGCGGACGACACACGAGAACTATAGATGAGGCGAGGGCGTTGCTGCCTGTTGCTCTAATTCTGCCAGAGCTTTCAGTATGAATAGGCCAAGTTCCATAAATACTAAAGTTAGATTGGATTAAGCCTTCAAGGATGGTTTCCCATCCAGTAGAAGCCACTTGATCGCTCTCATCAGTTTCAGTTTGCTTGAGCGCATAGTAGATTGTTACGGGATAATCTTTATCGTTGATTTGATTGACTCGTTTAAAAACTTGAATAAGACTATCTTCAAAAAATTGTTTTGCCTTCTCCTTGCTTCCATGTCGAAAGTGATCGGCAACCATTTCTTGAGTTTTAGGAACTAATAAAGTATTAAAAATTGCTGGATAAATTGAACCTATAGACCGACGCATCCAAACATAGAAGAAGTCTGAGAGATCGGCATAAGGGACTACATCATAGTATGGGGGGTCTGATGAAATTAATTTGGTGACTGAATCGCTTTTATGCTTAATAGCAGCATCATGTTGGAATACCTTCCCGATGCTGTCAGAGTTGATAATTTGTGTTACATCCACTGAGCGATTTATAAACATCTCAAAGTTGCCACCTGAATTACAAAAAGGATTAGCTTCAGCAAAGTCCCAAATCATTGGTATTGCTTGTCTCGCAAAAGTTTCCCTCATAGCACCTCTATCGTTCATCCAACTGCACAAGGATGACCAAATATTTGCCCCCTTATCCACCGCAAAAGCCAAATAAGTCGCCACTGCATCCGCATAAGCCGTCGCACCTATTCCCCCATCATTAAGAGGTAAATCATCATCGGGGATTCCTGCGGCTACTGCATCAGCTTTAATCTTTTCTCTAGTTTCACTTACTAAATCGCTAAAAGTAGTGAGGGCGACGAGTTGACGGGGAGTGAATAAATCGGCGTGTTTGGTCATGCCATAAAGCGGAGCATTAATAACGCCCGATTTACAGATTAATTCTGTTTCTGGTTTCCATTCAGGCTGTGCTTTTTTAGCAATTCTCACCTGTTCCTCATCAGGAGAAAGATAAACCCTTCCCGCTTTTCCTTCAGCGACAATAGCCATTAACTGAGCATCCATCCGGCCTGCCTTACCTTCGCTACGGATATGATCCAAGAGAACAGGAGTATTACAAGCGATACAAACTGCACCCTTGCGGTTCACCGTGCCATCCGGGGCCGTACCCTTACCCGTTTTCACCTCAAAGCGGATTTTTGGTGGCACCACAGAGACACCAAAATCATCCTCCTTTGTGTCCTCTGTGCCTTTGTGGTTAAAATCCCCCTCAGTGCCTTTGTGGTTAAAATCCCCCACAAAAGGCTCAACCCAAGCCTCCTTACCCTTCTTCGTCGAAAGCGAGAACTTATTAACCAGAGGCATCTGACAGCCACAGGCTGGATTAGGACACTTCACCGTCCTGGCCCAAAGCCAAGCAATCACCTTAGTGTCCTTTGTGCCTTTGTGGTTGGTTTCCACCATCGGATAAAGATAGCCAATCCTTTTAAAAGCCTCATCCCGCATCCACTGACCGTAATAGCGCACATCTGCGGCCAATCCCTGGGCCCCTTCCCAGGAAGAAATCTTTTGTTTTTGGCGAGAATCGGGATTAACCGGCGGTTTATCCTTAAACTTGGGCGGAATCTCGATCAAAGCCTTAGTAATCAACACCGCCACGGGATTGAGGTCACTACCGTGGGCCTGCAACCCCAAGCGCTGGGCCTCCAAAGGAATGGAACCACCACCACAAAACGGGTCATAGGCGGGGGGGGCATATTTAGCGATATAATCCCGTATAGCATCAGGTTTAGTGGGGGGTTCTTCCCCACGTTCCCAAGCCAAACAGCGAGCAATTTCTCGCTGTGCTTCTAGCAATACTCCTGAATTAGGCTGGTTAATCTCATCCCAAGATACCAACCCTCTAACCACCTGCTTAGTGTTGCCTTTTTTGTCCTTTTCAAGCTCAATCCTACCCAAAATATCAAACAATCGCTGCCGTTCCCGATTCTGTGCTTCTTCCGTGGGAAATTTCTCTGGCCAACTGGAAGGATCATCCACCAAAGAAGCCCATAAAACCGCCCTAGTTGTAGCCAAAGGTTTCCGGGACCACCAAAGATGTAGAGTAGAGGGATGACCATGGCGAATCGATTTTTCCCGTGCCGATTCGACGTTAATGGCTTCTAGGGGGAGGGCCACTTCAATGAGTTTTTTACGGTAGGTCATGGGAGATAAAAGAACCACAAAGGCACAAAGGACACGAAGGTTTAGTTGAGCTTAAGTAATTGTTTGAGAGCTTTCTCTACAATACTTCGATCGGTCATAAATCACTGTAAGCACATTCATCAGCCTCTGACTCCCATTCACTCATCATAGATGAAATTCCCTTGAGATATTCCCTATCCGCAGGCTCAAGAGGTTCGTCGTATCGAGAGGGTTCTTTTTCCCGTAACGGATATAAATTAGACGCTGATTTATTAGTAATAATTTTATCTTGCTGAGTTTTGGGATGCGATCGTATGATCACTTCCACCGCATCTCCAGCGTGAAAAGGTAATTCTTTCAATAATACTGTCCCATCTTCAGTTAAAACTGTTTGTATTTTGTAGGTATTCATAATTGAGACTCTTGAGATAAGGAACCACAAAGGCACAAAGGACACAAAGGAAGGGTTGTTTATTGGGGAGAGGGTTTGTATTCGTTGGCTAGTCCGTAATCTTTGGACAGGAGGTGACTAGACGATTGTAGGCGATCGCATCGGTAGTCCAATTTTTTCTGGCGCATAAGCTATAAATAGGCGAGTTCTTTGGCTAAAAGGAATCACTTAAGCGTGTTTACGTCGGGGTAGGCAAGTATTTTTTCATCTACTGTCAGGAGGGGACAATTGTGAACCTTCGCTGTGGCGACAATAATTTGGTCGGCTGGATCGTTATGAAATCCAGCAAGTTGAGTTGATTGCACGATAATGGGTAACGTCAGTGGAAGTAATTGAACACTTGGATAAGCGATCGCATAATTGAGCCACTCATCGACCGGATAAGATAACTCCACTCGGTTCTTCTCAACTAATTTAGCAACTTCCCAGCAAGAAAAAATACTAACTCCAAGCTGACTAACCTGATGCTCTAAAATTAATTGTTCTAGCCGTGCTGTGAGACGTGAGCTACTGTCAACCCACCAGAGCCAAATATGAGTGTCCAAAATAATCATTTTAGAACTTCCCAGTCTTCTGGTGGAATAGCTGGTTCAAAGGGATCATCATAACGAAGGACAGAACCTTTCAAGGAATGTATTAGTTTTTCCTGACTAGATGATGACGATGTTTTAGATTGCTCTAAAATAATAATTTCCACCGCATCTCCAGCCTGAAAAGGTAATTCTTTCAATAATACCGTCCCATCTTCAGTTAAAACTGTTTGTATTTTGTAAGTATTCATAATTGAGACTCTTGGGATAAAGAACCACAAAGGCACAAAGGACACAAAGATTAATTATTGACAAGGCGTTTGATGCCTTGTTTGAGAACGGGAACGTTAAAATTAATCAGTAATCCTAGCCAAAGCCGGCGTAATTTGAGATAGGTTAACAACTGGGCCTCGTGAATGGGGGTAAGTTGTTCAACAGTTTTCAGTTCGACAATAACCAGATTTTCCACCAATAGATCGAGACGATAACCACAATCAAGTTTAACACCGCGATAAATCACTGATTGAGGAACTTGACGCTCCACCGCTATCCCCCTATCCAATAACTCGTACTCTAAACAGGCCTCATAGGCTCACTCCAATAGTCCTGGACCCAACTCCCGATGAACAGCGATCGCCGCCCCAATAATCTCCTTAGATAAATCATTAGCCCTCTCATCCATAACCTTAGTGTCCTTCGTGTCTTTGTGGTTAATTCCCTATAGTGTCCTTCGTGCCTTTGTGGTTAATCCCCTTAGTGTCCTTTGTGCCTTTGTGGTTAATCCCCTTAGTGTCCTTCGTGCCTTTGTGGTTAATCCCCTTAGTGTCCTTTGTGCCTTTGTGGTTCAATCATATCCCCCCTGTCCCATAACTCTCCCCAATCATAATTAACACTACACGCCCCAAAATCTGGCTCTCTCTGGAATGGCCGGCGCACATATCTGACCTGAACCTCCTCTGACGGAGAAACCGAAACTAAGGCCAGCAGAAAATCCTCTGGCTTGTTAAAGGATGCAAGGATCTCGTTCTTGGTGACAGTCACCGTCTCTGCTCCTTCTACTCTACCCTTGACTTCGATAAACCGTAAGCGGCCTGTTCCGGTCCTGCGCGATTCGATGTCATAGCCGCACTTCTCGGCACTCACATCCCGCGGTTCATACCCCAAAGCTTTTTCGGCCGCCATGACTGCCGCCATTGCCAGCTGCTCGACGCGCTTTGTCTCCCGGGCAAACATTGGCTTGCCTAAAAGTCGCCCTAACAGTCCCCCCGGTACTATGAGGGCTGCTCCCACCACCACCGGCGGCGATGGGGATAAATGACGCTCCTGCTCCAATTCAGACAAGCGCTTTTGCAACCGCGTTTGTAGTTCATCGGCCCGCATCTGGGCTTTGTTGGAATTGATCCGCGCATTTGTCTTCCCCGCTTCTTCCTGTAGGCGCAACTGGGCTGCCCGATGGTCCCAGTAGTTGATCTCCTTAGTCAGGCGGTCTTTAACTGCTATAAGGGTCTTTTCAATTAACTCTTCCTTGCGCTGCCGTACCTCCTGAAGATGGGAAGAGACGAGGTTAGCGATCGCATAATTGCGGGCCCGGCTCTCAATCTCATTACCGATAGGGAGAGAATCAAGGATCGGCCCTAGGATCGCCCGCTCCTCCTCCTGCAAAGGACGATAATCTAGATAAGGGGCATACCCAGCATCCCTCTCTCCCTGTCTCTGTGGTGCAAACAGAGGAATTTCCACATACTGCATTCGCCGCGACACCACCCGCCGTCTGCCATCGGGATTTAGCCGAGCGTCTTGAATGGCGTGTTCTAAGTACACCAGCGCCCGAATTTCCTCGCTCGGATCACTGTCATCAACTAGGATAGCCCCCCGTCTGAGTAATTCCCGATGCCGTTCCAAGACAAGATCGATAGTGGCATCTAACAGGGGATGGCCGGGACAGACAAAGGTAGCAACGGGTTTACCCGGAACACTAATCAGATCTTTATCAAAACAGATGCGCTCATAGCGTTTGAGAATTGGCTCTCCTATCCCGAAAAAGCGGTCTCTGTTACGGATAACGGCGGGGACGTTGGTAATCTCGTATCGCTTTGGCTCTCGCTGGCGTAGGGTGCCGCCTAAGCGTTGGAAGGCTTCGAGGAAAAATGCGGCGATGAAGTGCGGCTGTAACCGTCTGGCTTCGGCTCGCTCCATATCTTCTCGAATTTTCTGAACCTTGGAAGCATCGATCGAATCCCGTGCTAGGGCGCGTTCTTCCAGCAATTCCCTTAGTCTCTCTTGATCGAGCTTTTCAGAGATGACCTCGTTTAAGCGTGCTTTTATATCTGGGCGATCGCCGTAACGGATGGCTTTGATGAGAAGTTCGCGCAATTCTTTTCCCGCAATGGCTTTACCTAAAACGTCGAACACCCGTCCGCCTAAAGCTTTTTGTTCGGCTTCGAGTTTTTCGAGGAGCGTCCGATACACATCTCCCTCGCGGGTTTCGTGAGCCACCAAATTCCAGAGATGACAAACCTCGGTCTGTCCAATCCGGTGAATGCGACCGAATCGCTGTTCTAGACGGTTTGGGTTCCAGGGTAGGTCATAATTGACCATGAGATGCGCTCGTTGCAGGTTGATCCCCTCTCCGGCGGCATCGGTGGCCAGAAGTACCTGTACTCCTACGTCTTGCTTGAAGCCTTCTTCGGCTTTTTTGCGGTCTTCCCGACCCATGCCACCGTGAATGGTGACAACAGCTTCTGGGTTGCCAAGGAGTGTACTGATCCGCTCTTTCAGGTAGTTGAGGGTGTCTCTGTGTTCGGTGAAGACGACTATTTTGCGGCGGTATCCTCCTGCATCGAACATCTCCGCTTCATCCTGCAGAAGATGGGAAAACTCTTCCCACTTACGGTCTTTTCCGCTCCGTCGAACGGTATTGGCTAGGTCTTCAAGCTTTTTCAGCAGGGCGATTTCAATCTGTAGTTCGGCAATGGTACGGGATGCTGTGGCCTGATCGACCACCTCCTCGACCGTAGCCTCCCGCTCGCTGCTATCGGTATCCTCAAAGTCGTCATCGATGTCGTCTTGGTCAAGGACGGTAGCAAATTCTATCTCCAGCAACTGGCCTCGCTTGAGCAGTTCTTCTTCTCGGAGTCGCTTTTGTAGCCGTTCTCGTCGTCGTTTCAAGGATTGATAGATGGCTTCCGGAGAGGAGGCGAGGCGGCGTTGCAAAATGGTGAGGGCAAAGCCGACTGTCCCCTTGCGCCCGTTATTGGCCAGGGCTTCGGCTCGGTTAAATTCTTCGCGTACATACTCGGTGACTCGACTGTAGAGGATCGCTTCTTGGTCGGAGAGGGGGTAACTGACCGTGTGAGCGATTCTTTCGGGGAAAAGTGGCTTGCCGTCAAACTTGAGCAGTTCCTCTTTGACCATGCGGCGCATCAGGTCGGAAGTATCTGATACATGAACTCCGTCCCGGAATCGCCCCTCAAAGCGGTCGCCATCGAGTAGAGCTAGGAATAACTGAAAGTCTTCTTCTTTGCCGTTGTGGGGAGTAGCGGTCATCAGCAGGAAGTGGCGGGTAATGCTAGAGAGGAGTTTGCCCAATTTGTAACGCTTTGTTTCCCTGATTTCCCCACCAAAGAAAGAAGCGGACATCTTGTGGGCCTCATCGCAGATGACCAGATCCCAATCAGTCTGCTGGAGTTTCTTCTGGAGGTCGTCATTACGGCTGAGTTTATCAAGCCTAGCAATGACCAGACCCATTTCGGCGAGGGCGTTGCCGGTGCGGGCCGTTTCGAGGCGGTCGTTGGTGAGGATATCGAAGGGAAGGTGAAATTTGTTATGTAGTTCATCTTGCCACTGGACTGCGAGGCTGCCTGGACAGACGATTAAGCAGCGCGCTAAGTCACCTCGAATCAGGAGTTCTCGAATTAGCAATCCCGCCATGATGGTTTTCCCGGCCCCGGGGTCATCGGCCAACAAAAAGCGTAGGGGTTGGCGATCGAGCATCTCACCGTAAACAGCAGTGATTTGATGAGGGAGTGGTTCCACCAGAGAGGTATGGACGGCTAGAAGCGGGTCAAACAGGTAGGCCAACCGGATGCGATGGGCTTCGGAAACTAGGCGCAGCAAAGCTCCGTCGCCATCGAAACCCCACGGTCTTCCTTCGGTGAGAATCTCTAGGGTTGGCTCTCGGTATCGAAAGAGCAGTTCTGTGTAGGGTTGTCCGTTGGTATCTTTGTAGGTCAGTTCTACCGCGTCGCTGCCATGCCACTTGGCCTCGATGACGGTAATGCTTTGATTGGGCAGAATGCCGTTAACAATAGAGCCGCTCGTTAGTTCCTCAAGTTTAGTCATGATCGCCTAAAGACCGATGTCTAGGAATAATTGCATTTCAGCCCATATCCTCGTCATCACATCGTTAAGGGCATGATCGCTATCTAATTCGATTAACTGTACCCAAGGACGAGAAAAAGCATAATGGCGACTATTTTCTAGGGGAATCACCTCATCGTCACTGCCATGAATAATTAGGGTGGGGAGCTGCCTGATTAACTTTTCTTGGGGATAATTGGCTAAGTCCTCGATAAACTTGTAATCAATTGGCAGATAACGGCGATAACCGTAGTGATAAACCGATAAACTCCCAGATTTTTGCCAATTGGCTAGGGTTTCCGCTTCCAATTGTCCTAACCAAATCTGCCCGAAATTAAAAGCGGGAGCTAATAAAACGAGCCTTTGCACCTGAGAATAGGTTTCTGCCAGCCAAGCTGCCGTTAAACCGCCAAAACTGGAACCAATCAGAGTAACAGGAAGCTGAGATTGTTCAATCAATTGGCCGACTTGAACAATCTGACGCGTGAGAGTTAAGCTAGAAAAGTCATCACCGTTAAGATCGGGAATTTCCATCGCTAAACCCCTCTTTTGCCAACAATGTCTCAAAAATTGCGCTTTTGTTGATTGGGGGCCAGAAGCAAAACCGTGTAGATAAATATATCTGTTTTCAAGGACTGCCATTCTAGAACCAATTAGATTTCTTCGTCTTGCTCTTTGGCAGCACTGGGAGAAGAATTATAAATGGCATCTAACTGTTGACGAGCATCTTCGACAGTGAGAGAACGAATCACTAACAGGGGTTCATTAATCGGTTGTCCAGTCTCGTCCAAAAGTTCCGGATGGGAAGTCATGGGATAACCGTAGGGATTATAGGAATTAGCCGATTTAGCAGGACGTTTCTGGGAATCCATGCTGACAGTAATCAGACTCCGAATTAAATTATTAATGGTCAAAAAAGCGATAACTGTGAAGGCGAGGATATAGAGCAGATGTAACATTGGCCGAGTCTCCCATGAATTATGTGTGAATATTCCTAATTGCCAAAACTTTATGCTAAAAATTCGCTCAACTCTCTAGCTTACCAAAAAAGTTTCAGGTTAAGCGTCAGTTTGAGGAGATTGATATTCTCCCCAACCCTGTAATCGACGACGACGACTGCTGACCCCCCAACACTCTGCCACCAGCTGGTGCCAAGGCAACAACATCTTAGCCTCGATACCCACCTGACCACCTGTGGTTTTAAAGAGTAAATGAGCCGTGGCCACCTCCTGTTGGGCGTTTTTGACTCTTGCTAATAAATCGTTTTGTTCCTCGAGGCTGAGAAAGGATAATCTCTCGGATTCGAGGAGAAGACGGGAACGGGAAAACCAATAGGTGAAATCCTCTAGTAGAGGTTCCAAGATAGTTTTCAGGAGTTCGTTTTCGGCGGGTTGCGAAGGGAACATTATTTTTATAATGACGATTTTGCTTACCTTAATCTTAGCGTCATTTATATTTCTTAACATTGTGACGGGAAAATTTTAAGATTTGCCCTGGCTGTAGGCGGCACTAAAGAAGTCCTGTTCACAACTAAGGGCATAACGATAGGATAAAGAGATATTTTCCGTCATCAGGGCGTATTTATCGGCTAATTCCTCTAACTGGCTTGCTAAAGCAGCGAATTCATCCCCACTATAACTATCAATCCAAGCTTGATAGGGATTCTCAGAAATTGGTTCTAAGGCTAATTGTTGACCCAGATAAGCATAAAGACGCATACAGGGACTCATCGCCACGGCAATCGCACCGATGTCACCCATCCAAGCGGTAGCGAGAAGAAAATCCGTATAGCGACGGGTGGCATTAGCGGGCTGAACCTTTCTCAGGTCAACCCCCCACTGTAGAGCATAATTTTCGTGTAATTCTAACTCCTTTAATACCCCCGCCGCTAACCGATGAAAGCTAGTAAATCCCTGCCAATCAGGAGCTTTAGCGGCGGCGATACTGTAAGCACGGGCGAAAGATTCCAGAAAAAAAGCATCCTGACCGACATAAAAAGCAAAACAGTCCCGTTTAAGCTCTCCTGTGGCGATACCTCGCACAAAAGGGTGTTCTAGACAAGCTTGTACTAGATATTGATGGCTCTGCCAAAGTTGCTGACTAAGCATAGGAAAATACTAATTAGGTGGACAAGGTTGGTTAACTAGAGTTGAGCATCTCACAGGGTGATACTAAATCCGTTGAGCATAGGCTACTTATAAGGACAGGCAAAAGGCAAGAGGCAAAAGGCAAAAGGGGGAATAAATAATCAGTTTTTAATAACCGGATTTAGTATGACAGAGAGCTTGAGTTGTCACAGTTTCAATTCCTTAACCCAAACTGACGTTAAACCTGTTACAGTAAATATAACTGACTAAATTGGAATTAAAAACTATGCGACTTAAGCGATGGGAGTCCCCCCGCCGTCAGGGACGTAACGACAAAGGCAAGGGTGGTTCGGCCCGACAGCGACAACTGAAAAAACAATTTAAAATGCTGTCCAAAAAACTGAAAGGGGGAGAGAGTAACATCTCTCCTCTTTTTTTGTCCGCAGCGATCACCGCTAAAAAATCTTCCTTTGGGAAACTCTCGGTCTTCTGAAACAGTCCCAGACTTGAGCCACTTTCAGATTAGGAAAAAAAATGAAGCGTACACTTGCCGTCATGACGATGACAGTAGCTTTAACCCTCACCAGTAACCATTCTAGCCTTGCCGGAGCAATCTTCGATCGCATTCAAAAAACTGGGATAATTACTGCCGGCGCTCGTAAAGATGCTATTCCCTTTGGTTTTGTCAACTCCCAGGGCAAGTGGGTGGGTTACAGCCTTGATATGTTAGAGTTAATTCGCAAGGAAACCGAACGGAAGTTAGGAAAACCAATTAAGTTAAAAATTGTTGAGATTACTCCCCAAAATCGTTTTGAAAAGTTAAAAACAGGGGTTATCGATATCGAATGTGGCTCCACTACTTTTACTTGGAAAAGAGAAAATGAAGTGGATTTTTCCGTTAGTTACTTTGCCGGTGGTACTCAATTGCTCACCCGCAAAGGTAGTAATCTTGATGACATCGGTAGCTTGGCAGGCAGACGCATTGGAGTGATTGCCAATACTACTAATGAATCGGTAATTAAAACCCAACAACCCGCTGCTATTTTGGTCAAAGTTAAAAATCGTGGCGAGGGTTTACAAAAACTAGAAGCGGGAGAAATTGATGGTTTTGCCAGTGATGGCATTACCCTAGAAGGTTTAAGGAAAAGTGCTAAAAATCCTAATAATTTAGCCATAGTTCCCTCCTATCCCTACGCCTACGAATCCTATGCCTGTACTTTACCCGAAAATGATTCTACATGGCGCGATACAGTGAATTACACCTTATTAAAATTCATGGAAGGGATCGTTAGCGACCAACAACAAGCGGTGACAATTTATGAACGTTGGTTTGGTGAAGATGGTGTTGTTCCCTATTCCAGAGAAACTATTAATGATTATTTTCAAGGCATTGTCAACACCTACGAATGGATTCCTTTAACTGTATTTCCCTAAAATCAAGACCTTTTTAGGAACCGATTGAAAAAGGCAAGAGTCAAGGGGCAAGGGTCAAGGGGCAAAAGTATTGATTAATTTGTCTCCCTAAGACTCTTGTTGACCCTAATAAATCCTGTTTAAAAGGTATAGGAAAGCGGGAAAATGGGGAGAATGGAGCGGGTTTTTAAAGTTTGATTTGTTATTAATCAAGTTAATAAAGGTAAAAAATAAACCACCTCAACTGACTGAATGAAGGGGCGATTACGAGTTTTTTATTAATGTTTTTTAGGAGACTTTTGTGGTTTCCTTTTCTGAGGGTTTGGAGGGTTTTAGTTGGCACTTTAGGGTTATCTCCATACTTTCACCCGCATTATATCAAAATGATAATCATAGCTCCAAACAGGTAGATCTAATTCGATTGAGATGATAGCAGTCAAAGCATCAACAATAGTAATAGTTTGATCAGGAAATTGTTTAGCTTTTGCTATGGCTGCGAAATACTGATCTTCTGTCGGATTGATCAGATTAGCAGATTCTAAGCAATTTTGTGTGAAATGATTGGCTTGTTCAAATCCTAATCTATATAGAAGCAAGCTGTAAGTTTCTATATATACGGGGAAAGAGATAATAACTGTTAAATCTTCCGATTCTATGCGTCTTAGCTCTGCTTGCGCTCTGCTATGATATTGATCACTGGTATCTATTGCTCCGTAAAGGGGGGTTGTGTCGGCAATAATCGCTTTCAAGATTTGAGCTTAAGGTAATTTATGGGACAGAGTAATTTCGGCTAAAACAGCGTCATGATTGATGGATGTGTCAGTATAGCCACTTCCTTTGGGTGCGGGAGATAAGTGAAAAGATTTTTTCGGTTTGGATAAATAGCCTTTCGCTATTAAAAATGATTCTATAGCCGTTTGTACTGTATCAGAAGAAGATACCTTATGCTCTTGATTGTAGGCGGCTAGAGCATTAATTATGGTGGTGGGTAGCTCAATCGTCACCTGTTGCATAACCAAAATCCTCTTGATTTAATCATGTCCCTATTATACAATAAACCCCCTCAACTGACTGAATGAAGGGGCATTTATCGTATTTTGTAAGCAATTTAGCCTACTTTTGTGGTTTCGTTTTCTGATGTTTTGGATGATTTTAGTTTGCGTTTCAGGGTTTAAGCTGCGCCTAATGCACCAAAGGAGCCAATAGCTAAAACTCCAGCGGTTGAGGAGGGTTCAGGAACAATTTGTGTAGCCCCAAGGCAGCTACCGGGGCAACCGCCATAGTCATAGCCTGGCCCCGGCCGGTTGAAGGTGCTACCAAAATCCGACCGGGTGAATACTTGATAATCTTCATTTTCAGTACCCCCTACATGGAAAGCTAAACCTCCAAACGAAAATTTACCGGCTGTATTCCCGGCTGGAAGCACTCCTGGAGCAAAGCCACCATTGGGATTGTAAAGGTTATCCGTCTTCGAGTGAGGAATCTGGTCTCCCGCCGCGGCAATATTGGTATATTCGGGAAGTATTGCAGTAATAGGGTTAGTGATGCCGCCTGGGTCAGTCTCTGTTCCCCTCACACCAAGGATTTTGTAGCCTGTAAAGGTATAAGCTGGAGAAGTTAAACCACTGGTTGGATCAGTGTAAGAAGGGGCGTTTTTTGTTGTAAGCGTGTCCTCCGTAGTCAGATTCAGTTTAAATAAATCACCGTCCGAAGTTAAAAAGTCGAACGTGAAGCTAAGTTGAGCGGCCTGAGCAGGACTTGTAGATAGTCCGATGAGTGCAGTGGTTACAGCCGCTCCAAGAATCGCGGCTGAGATGCTGTTTTTCATTTTTTTTCTTCTCAATAGTGCGGTTATCCCCTCCCAGCTAGGTCAGGCAACACCCCAACCCAAGAACAAAGGGAGACAACGTTTTTGTACACATTTCTCTTCCCACAACTGTATTAAAAAATACAATTTAATAAATCTTTACATTCTTCTCCCCAACTAACGATTCAGATTTTGGTTTTTTTGGTTGTACTGATAGCGATCGCCACCTGCGCCGCTAGGTCAAGCAACACCCCAACCCAAGGGGAAAAGGTGACGAGAACAGCTTACACAACACCTATTCTTTGGGGAATCTATCTTGAGAATGATTTGAAATATGCTAACTTGGAAGATTATCACGATCGCATCTAGTCAGTACCATGAGTGAAATTAGCATCGGGGGAAAAGTCCGTCTGATTGCCATTCCCCCTTACCTGAAAACCGCCGATCCCATGCCTATGTTACGGCCGCCGGATCTGCTCAATATTGACGATATAGGCACGGTGATTGATCGCCGGCCGGGGGGTTATTGGGGTGTAAAATTTGATCGAGGCTCATTTCTGCTCGATAGCAAATATTTAGAGGTCATTTAAACCAGTTAAGTGCATCGCAGTCAAGACAACTTTTAACCAAGGTAAAACTATCGGTCATTGGCTGCCAGGAACTGCCTGCTTGGATGATTAAATCTCTCAGACAAAAAATTATACCCAGTAAATCAGTCTAGTTATATCCAAGTGATCGGTAATCCAGAATAATAACCTAAATTTATGGAACTAGGCTCTGTTTCCCAATCTAAAACCTGTTCCACACGCTGATAAATTGCCGCCGCTTCCTCACTAGAATTGCCGATACAAGTTAACCCTAATTTACCAAATTCTGACAGCGCACCCATGAGATGAAAAACCGTTCCCGTTTTACTGCTACTATCAAAATGTAAGTGATGTTTAGCAATAATATCCATTAAATCATCGGGAAGTAAACCTTTGTATTGGGGTTTGTGGAGATTATCGGAGGCAATATAATACTTTTCTTGGTGAGGTTGACTGAAAAATAATCCGGTTTTTTGATCGTATTCACCATTAGTTAAAAGCTTCAAAGTCATAAAAGGATGGGTAGTTCCTCCTTTTCGCAGATTAATTTCGATCGCCTGTAGATCCCAGACTAAAGTTTCTGGATTTTTCACAGCGACGAAATCAACTCCATAGCGTTCAATTGCTCCCTTGGCTGCCAGAATTTCCCCTATTTTTAGACCTAATTCCTGTAATTGCAGGCGATAATTTTCATCAGAGGGAAAATGGCAACCTAGATAAATTTGACCATCGGGACCCCCTAAAATTTGATCGTGAGTGGAAAGAATCTTCACTTCTCCCGTGGGTGTAATATAACCTTGCACACTCGGCGATCGCTTTTCTTCTCCTTCAATAAAAGCCTCGACAATTGCCCCTAATTCAGCAATTTTGCCAGAAAAACTGTCCCAATTTTCATCCCTTGCTTGAAAACTCATCTTGTCTAATAGTTTAGCCAAGAGATTCATTTTCTCGCTTAAATCTAGGCTGTTACTATCAACAATTTCCCCTAAAGGACGTAAATCTAAAACTGCATTTCCTTCTCCCGATAACCCCTCATTTAACTTCACTACCATGCGTTTTAGTTGCGGTTGACGGGACCACAAACTAGCAGCTTCGTATAACAAATCTTTGACCGTATTTACCTGTAAACTACCGTCAGGATGGGGAATATTGCCTTGACCAAAAATCTCGCGACTGCCACTTTTAGAACCCCAATACAATAAGTCTGGACTACAGGCAAATAAAGGAATATCTAATTGTAAAGACAATTCTCGCTCTAAATTAGTAGAATTAAAACAAACCATGTAGGCACGATCTCGACGCAACGCTTGCCGGATTCTTGCTACTAAGCGCGGTCTGTCCAGAATTTTTTGAGTTAAAGGTTGAAAAGAGTTATCGTGAGTTGTCAGTAATAACAGACGATTATTAGCATGGGAAAAAGGAATCCCAGGCAACAATTGCAGGTAATAATCAATCACCATCCGCGAAAGTGGCTGCGCTGTTACATAGATTAAACGAGTTTTCGGGTGTCGCAATCGAATCAGAGAAAATAATAATCTTTCTTCGTAATGTAAAAAACCCGCCACTTTTTGACCGACTCTCTGATCGATACTAAAAGAAGGGATAACTAGGATATCATAATCGCATTCATCCGATTCGAGAACGTTTTCTCCCTGCCAAATCTCTTTTAATTTTTCTTGTAATTCTTGATACCGCAGCCGCTTTTCTAGCATCAAATCTCTATCTAACAGCATGGTTTGTCCCACCTCTGGGGTTGCAGATACCTGTATCTTATCGATTTTGAGAGCCTGTCGTCTCCAGTGTCTTTCTTTTCTTAATATTCCCCAATCCCTGGGATCATTGCCATTAAAAAGGGATACAGTGGACTCTGTATCCCTTTTAATCACCTGAGATTGGCTTTAACCTAGCGGGTGGAATAAGAGATCGGGATAAAAGCGATTGAATTCGATTAAAATCCCGGCAGTGAAAGTCAGCAGCGCCATAATTAACACGGGTGCGGACGAGAGAAATTTAGTAAGTCCTTCCATCTGAGTTCTCCTAGGGAATAAAAAGTCAAGGGTTTGACACAAAAATTAACGAGGGGAAACGGTAATTTCCGAATCCTTAACGGTTAATTTACCGGAAGTGGCTTCTTGTAAAGCCGCCAAGGGCCAGAGAAAACCCGTTAACATTTTGCTGAGAGCGAGGGGAACATCGATGATGATTTCCTTCATTTCGGCATCTTTGTCGTCGCGCACGGCGATTAAATAGGCCCGACCAACCCAACCGATCCAACCGGTAATGTACAGGAATAGGATGCTAGGGATAAAGAAATCGCCCATGTGGTCCCAACGACCATCAACAATTAGGTGTGGATAGCCTTCCGGTCCACAGAGAGCTTGGGAGTAGATTTGAGCGCGTTTGGCTCCCGATTCGGGGTCGGGAGTGGTGTTGCGGAAACTCTTCGCTTTTTGTAGGAAAGCGGGATTTTCGCTACAAGGGGTCAGATTGGACAAATCAGCCGACGCTGGAGCGGCAAAGGTGAACCAGAGGGATAGCACCAGGGCCAGAGCGAACAATTTTCGCATAAATTGTTTCCTTTTGTTACGAAATATGAAGTTCTTTGTTCAAAAAGCGAACAATTTGATCGTACACGGAAAAAATCTTACTCCGATGAGGGGTACGAGTAAAGTTTCTATTACAAAACTATACGCAAAGCTTCAGATCCCGGTGATATGAACCACCACTTGTCTTTGGTGACGACTCTGACGATGTTCCCAGAGATAGATACCTTGCCATATCCCTAAAACTAATTTACCCCTAGCGATCGGGATTTGTTCCGATGTTCGGGTTAGGACCGAGCGAATGTGAGCGGGCATATCGTCTGGCCCTTCGGTAGAGTGATAGTAGAGACTGCTATCTTCCGGGACTAACTTGGCGAAGAAATTGGCCAAATCGGTGAGAACATCGGGATCGGCATTTTCTTGGATCAGCAAGGAAGCGGAGGTGTGACAGACAAATATACTGCATAATCCCGTCGTTATGCCCGATTCAGCCACGATCGCTTCTATGGGAGCAGTGAGACGATGGAAATTCTTGGGACTGGTGGTAATCGTCAGGGATTTTTGATATTGACGCATGGCAACCGAATCAGAGAGAAATGGGGGTAGGGGGGATTGTCCTCGATAGCAAAGGTTGTCCCGCTTGCAAGAGATCGTGAAGGTCCACCACTGCACCGATAACAGCGATCGCTGGGGCTTCAAAGCCGGTGGCTTCAATCTGGTCCATAATCGTGCTGAAAGTACCGATTAACTGCTGTTGTTGCGGTGTTGTTCCCCAGCGAATCAGGGCGATCGGTGTTTCTGGACTTCTGCCGGCCTTGGTTAACTCGCCGATAATATGGGGTAAATTATGCACACCCATGTAAACAACAATTGTTTCTGCACCATGGGCGATCGCTGACCAGTTAACTTGAGGACGATATTTACCCGCCATCTCGTGGCCGGTGACGAAGGTAACGGAGGAACTATAATCGCGATGGGTGAGGGGAATACCGGCGTAGGCAGGCACGGCAATTCCTGAAGTGATCCCCGGCACGATCTCGACGCTAATTCCGGCGGTGATCAGATCGAGCATTTCTTCACCCCCGCGACCAAAAACAAAGGGATCACCTCCCTTGAGACGAACAACCACGGCATTAGTCTGGGCCTTTTGGATCAGTAAATCGGTGATTTCCTCCTGTACCAGAGAATGACGACCGCGACGCTTACCCCCATGGATTTGTTCGGCCTTGGGGTTAATCATGGCTAGAATCGAGGGGCTGACTAGGGCATCATAGAGGACAACATCGGCATTTTCTAAGAGAACTTTCGCTTTTAAGGTCAACAAACCGGGATCCCCGGGACCCGCACCGACGAGATAGACCTTACCGCAACTTTCTGATTGATTCATAGATACTGGGGAGAAAATTCTTGCTTCGATCGAATGCGCTTGATCCCTACTTTATTGTGACTGGGGCAAAATTTGGTATTTTTAGCTACAGTCACTCGGCGATCATGCGCTTTCTTCATGAAGAATTATGATCTTAACATTACTTAACCTTTAATCTAGCGATCACTCTGATCCTAAATCTTGTCTATAGAAATTCTTGGAGCTATGAGGTACAATAGAAAGCAAATAGACAAATAATAGAACTCGCCAGCTTCCTATGAGACCCTATTCCGTAGATTTTCGCCAAAAAATTATCGATGTCTGGAAGAAAGAAAAAATTTCCATTCGAGGACTAGCCCAGAGATTTGACGTGGCTAAAAGCTTTATTCAGAAGTTATTGAAGCAATATAAAGAAACAGGAGATATCCGTCCTCGTCCGCAAGGGGGAAGTCCGCCAACCAAGTTAAATAGTGAACAACTGATAATTTTAATAGAAATCATCGAAGCTAATAATGATGCAACTCTCGAAGAATTATCGGACTTACTGTATGAAAAGACACAGGTGAAAGTCAGTAGAGCCACCCTGGGGCGGCTGACGCAAAAACTCAATTACAGTTTCAAAAAAAAACACTACACGCGGCGGAAAAAGAAAGTGACAGGGTAGAGCAAAAAAGAGTAGAGTACTGGTTCCAAGTTCGGAAAATTGAGGCATCAAAACTAATTTTTATCGATGAATCGGGGGTAAATTTAGCCCTTTTGAGACTCTATGCTAGAGCCTTAATTGCCCAAAGAGATCGAGAAAGAAAACCACAAAAAAGAGGAAGAAATATTTCAATAATTAGTGCTATAAGCTTAGAAAAAGTTGTCGCATTAGTCAATATATAAACGAAATAATATTCAAGGCTCATTTAATAGAGATTCTAGGATTTCGGGTGTTAATCCTCTAGCTTCGGATCGATTGCTAATTTCGTCCATCAGCTTACCAAGAAAGTCCCTATCGTCTTTACTCGGCTTTCTCATCAACAGATCGATAAAAATCCGAACACGCTCTTTTTCTTCAGAGGATGCGGATTGATCGGCTGCCGCTGTTTTGGGACTGACTTCGATCAAAATTTTGCTCATATTATTAAGGCTCATTCTTGCTATGCTTCGGGGGGTTGTTTGACTAATTCGAGTGCTTGTTCATTGCTTAAGGTTAAGTTCCGCATAGTCCATTTTTAATTTAATTATAACCAGCTAATTATGTCTTAATCAATATCAATTTAATATCCTTGCCATCACACCAGAACCTACGGAGGAGCTGATTACCCTTCCTTTTTATCATAAAGACTCCTTCGATCGAGTATCGCGGGATCAACAGGATTTCAAGATTCTTCATCCGCAACGGGATCGATCACGAGTGCTTTAAATTCTGAGGCAGAAATTATAGTTGTCGATCCTAAATTATCTACTTCTTCAAAGTCTTTATCACCTGTGATCAAAAAGTCAGCATCACTTGTCATCACACAAGCTAGAAATTTAGCATCCGATCGATCTCTGGGGAAATCAACGGTGCTGTGAACATCAATTAATCTAGGAACTGTATCGAAAACTTTATACCATTCTCTTATCACTCCTTCCGACAGCTTAAACTTAGGACGGCTGACAACATCTTTATATTCAGTTAAAATAGCTTCGGAAACAATCCATTCGATTTTATCAGACTCGATCACGAATTGTATAACCGTTCTCGGCAACCTTCCTTTTAAAATTGCCGAGACTAGAATATTCGTATCGATTACGACTTTCATTCGCCTCTCCGATAGGCTTTAATTTCTGCAGCGATCTCTTCTTCGGTAATATCCTGAACACCGGGTAAGGATTGAGTTTTATCAAAGAGTTCTTTAACTTTTTGGCTTAAAGTTTGACGGTTTTGTTTGTCCGCTAAATTTAACAAAGCGTCTTTTAATAAATCTTCAACGCTGTTATAGTTTCCGGTCGCTAATTGAGAGTTAATTAATTGTTCTAATTCGGGATTTAAGGTAATATTCATGGTAAAATATGCTCCTGTATAATTCGGTGGATATTATGATGGTTCGTGAACGATTTCATCGATAAATTCTTCTCTTTCCTCTTCCGTCATGGTATCCCAATCATAACCGCGTTCTTTGGCTACGATTCTAGCTCTTTCTGCTCCTTCATTAAATACTGGTTCCAACTGTCTCCACTGACTGAGAATGAGAATTTTATAAACTTCCCGTTTCTGGTCTTCGGGGAGTTGTTTGAATAAGTCGATAACTTGTTCATTGCTTAAGGTTAAGTTCGGCATAGGTCGCTTCTAGACACCAGCATGATTAATCAGTTTAACACGAGTCCTCAATGGAGAGGTTTTTCGGTTCGCCTATCCCTTCTGGGCTTTGATCGGTTAGAATCGAGAAATTATCGGCCTAGAAAGTCCTTTCATCTTCCCGCTTGCCGTAAAATTATGATTGTCTCTCTCCAAGAAGCTCAAGCCAAACTGCCCGAACTGATATACAATCTCAAACCGGGGGAAGAATTATTAATTACCGATAATAATCTCCCACTGGCAAAATTATCAGAATAATAGAATGATCTCGCACACCTCGAAGCGGAAACCTTCGCAATTAAAGAGGGAAAGTGCAAGGGTTTTGAGTCCATATTTCGATTTCTCAACGTTTATTTCTTGCACTTTTTTGCCAAAAACAACCCCAAACCATTTTCTAGCACGGCCTCCACTGATATTTAGCAAGCCCTAAGTATTAATGATCTTTTAAGTCCATTTAGTTAAAAAATCTTGGAGTGGCGGATATGGTATTCGTTTTAATTTACCAAAATTAGTATCTTTTTCATAATCATTATCTGCCAATGTTTCCCCTGCCCTTTGTTTTTTCCTGCCATTATTACTAATCACCTTGGGAACATTATCAATCCATTTACCGCCAGTTTCTATCAATCGTTGATCTCTTGCTCGAATGCAATCAATCATTGAAAACACTTCAATGTCAACGATAAATGGTGAACAAAAACCATTTTCTTCTTGAAGTTGAATAGCTGCAATCAATAAAACATCTTTTTCGGCATCAATACTATCAATCGTAATATTTTCTTTTAGTCTTGCCGATGGTTCTCTTGGTGTCGGTGGTCTTTTGAGTTGTAAAGTTTTATTATCTACAAATAAACCTTTTAACTCTACTCTTTTGCCTGAAATATGAATGTAGTCGGGATAACTTTCTCGTTCTCCAATTTGACTGGGAGATTTCTCTAGTCCAAGGTTTTTAATTTTTTCCTGATTTTGATAATTTGAAATTAATTGAATTTGGGGTAAAACTCCATCTAAAAGTGTGTTAACAATTACAGCCACTTGGCTAGGTTCAAATCCTTTTAGTGCTTGATCTGGAATACTCAACCAATCTATTTTTATGCCAATCAATGACTTAAAAATATTGCGTAGTGATTGAATTTCTTGTGGTGATATATCGGGCATAATCATTAATTATTTGATAAATTTGCCTGTTTCATTATCTGTCTGCAAGCAAGAAGGTTTTGCCAAGATTGCTCTGCTAGAACTATTAAACTAGAGTTTATTTTTGTCCGTTCTTGCAATGTAGGAACGCTTACAGGTATCTGTTCCAAATTCTCTATGCTTACTCTTGGACGTGTTCCACCACTCCCTGCTGGCATTTGATGGAGAAATAAAGCTGATTTGAGATAACACCACCAAAAATAAGGGAGTTTATCTTTGGGTATGATCTCTACAAACTCTGAATTAATAGGATAGAATAAGGGACTATCTTTTTCGATCCAAGTTGCTTTTGGTGTTACTAAAACATTGCCAAGATAGGCTCTCATAGTGCCAAAAATTAGAGATTGTTCACCGACAACACTATATCGTCCTTTTGCTAAATAATTATCTTCTAGGACAAAGGTTAATAGTTCTCCTTTTGGAATGTTTTTATATTCTATCGGTGCAAAATGACACAAACTAATATCGCATTTATGATTGATAATTTTTTGAATATCAACAAAATCTGATAGAGTATAACCTAAGTCATTCTTTTTGTAATGATAGGGATTCCAGATACCTGCTTCTATCTTACAGGTATCTACTATTGTCAAAAAAGTATGCCCGTTTTTTTTCATTGTTTTTATACTTAAATACCGAGAACTTTGGCGACTTCCTTGTTTTCTAGCAATGTTTTTAGATCGTTGCTTTCTGTCTTTTTTTGCTGATTGTTCAGGGGGATGCCAATTGAAGAAATATTAGAAAAAATCGTTTTTTTATTTATTGTATTTTTACCTTTTTTGTCCAAGACAATAATATCGGCACGAGTCGTGGTATTTGAAGTTGATTGAAAAACGCCTTCAGGTAATATTATAACGGCAGTTAATAACCAACTTTTCTCGACACTTTGACGTAACTTTTCATACTCTTTATTCGAGATAATTGAATGAGGCAAAAGACAAACTAAACGTCCGTCAGGCTTTAATAACTCTAGAGCTAAATCAATAAATAGAGCATCGCTATTTCTATAGCCTAAATTGAATAAGTCGCTTTGAGATTCTAACAAGTCTATTGGCAGTGAAAACGGTGGATTTGCTACAATGTAATCTACTTGACCAAATAGTGTTTGAATTTCTTGATCGGGACGATAAATATTCGAGGTAAATAGAGAAATATTCTGACTTTGGTTAGTATTTATTCTTAAAACTAATTCCGTTAAACCGACCAACATCTCATCTACATCATTGGCAATGAGATGACAAGGTGTATATTGCCAACGTTCTCCCGCTTCTTTTAGAAAAGTTCCACTGCCACAAGTAGGATCCATTATTAAAGCATCCGATTTAATAGGAAGCATACTGACCATTTGTTCTGCTATTGCGTGTGGGGTAAAAAACTTTCCTGTAATATCTCGAAATCTTTTAGCCAGAAAATATTGATAAAAAATCGGTAGATTTTTTCCATTGACATCTTTTTTTATCTGACAATAAATTACTTCTTGAAGAGTCTTGTCTTGAAATACAATTTCTGATAAGCAGTGGCCTTTCATAATAATCTTATCGAGCTTTTTAGTAGTTTCAATGGCAAAAACATCAATGTAAGAATAGGCAATTACATTGAATACATCTTCCCCTTCATAGCCAAACTGTCTAAAAGCTAACTCTATATCTTTCAGAGCTTTAGTTTCTAACATTCTTTTACCTCGCACTTTTTGATCCAGATTTAGATTATGCATTTTGTTAATCTCCTAAAAACCTTCTGGTTTTAAGACAGGACGATAACGTAATTTGATAATAACAGAACCACTAAACCTAAAACTTGATTGAAAAGCAATAAAATTGAGTTGCTGAGTCATTATACCATTGTTACAAATCTGATTCATTATTATTTCATAATTCATTTTAAATTCAGAACCATTTTTATCAATTATAAATATAAAATCAGCACATCTTCTATTAGGATTGTCTCTAGATGGATCATCTTCATCACAAAAATCTTCTGTTTTATAGATAACCGAACCATTATTACACTTAATAGCGAAAAAAACGCTAGTAATTCCTGATTCTAAAACTTGACAATTATATTTTCCTTGCTGAGTTTCGATAAAACCACTTGCTTCAAACCAAGTGTTATTGATTAATCTTTGCGGCCAGTCCTCTGGACACGAAGAAGATATTCTCCAATTTTCCGTCGATATTATTTCGCTGGCAGGATTATTATTAAACTGGGTTCGTTCATAAGTACCATTAGAATTAAACCTACGTTGTACAGTTCCACTAGAAAAAGAACTTTTCCAGCAAGTACCCGCAATATCAGAATTATTTAAAGCGATTAATTGTTCATTATAAAAAGCTACAGCCGAACCAGAGAAACTAACAATGAAAACACTGGCATAACCAATAAACTTTTTCATCATACACCTCTATAGACAGATGGTTAGTATTTACTGTAGATTCTAGATCATCAATTAAAAAAAGGGGCTTATTCAGCCCCCCATAAAACCCTAACTACCGCCGATTCTCGCCACATCGCGGGCGTTGGCTTCAAAAGCCGCATCGAGGGCAGAATCGCCGGTTAAACCAGAATCTAACGCCTCTTTAATACACTGCAACATCCGCTTATAATCCTTGGGCATTACCTTAACAAACTTGGGCAACATTTCCGACCAATTTGCTAAAACCAGTGCCGCTTTTTGACTTTGGGTGTAATCAGCATGGCGTTGAATTAACTCGCGTAAATCGTCGATTTCTTCCCCTTCTAGTGCCTCTAAAGCTACCATTTGGGTATTGCAACGAGTGGCGAAATCCCCCGACTCATCGAGGACGTAGGCGACACCTCCACTCATCCCGGCGGCGAAATTGCGACCGGTGGGTCCTAAAACAACGACTTTACCCCCCGTCATATACTCGCAGGCGTGGTCGCCAACGGACTCAACCACCGTAGTCACCCCGGAGTTACGCACCCCAAAACGTTCCCCGGCAACCCCAGAAATATACACCTCACCACTGGTTGCACCGTATAAAGCCACATTACCGATGATAATATTCTCCTCGGCCACAAAAGTGGAACCTTTAGGCGGATAAACGATGATTTTGCCACCGCTTAAACCCTTACCCACATAATCATTGGCATCCCCTTCTAACTCCAGTGTCACCCCTTTGGGAACAAAAGCACCGAAACTCTGCCCCGCGCTGCCCTGAAAATGGAGATGTACGGTATCTTCGGGTAAACCCTCCCAGTGACGTTTAGTGATTTCGTTGCCTAAAATCGTCCCCACCACGCGGTTAATATTTTTAATCGGTAGTGTCGCCTTGACTTTTTCGCCTTTTTCAATGGCATCTTTGCATAAATCCAGTAAAACGGTTATATCCAAGCACTTATCTAAACCGTGGTCCTGGGGAATCTGGCAATAGCGTCCTACCTCTGGAGCTACCTCCGGTTGATAGAGAATTGGAGTTAGGTCAATTCCTTTCGCTTTCCAATGTTCTACAGCCTGTTTCGGCTCTAATACATCAGTTCGCCCCACCATTTCATTTAAGGTGCGGAATCCCAATTCGGCCATAATTTCCCGCACTTCCTGGGCGATAAATTTCATGAAATTCACCGTATATTCGGGATCTCCGATGAAATTCTTCCGTAATAACGGATCCTGGGTCGCTACCCCCGCCGGACAGGTATTAAGATGACAAACCCGCATCATAATACATCCTAACGTCACCAGTGGCGCGGTCGAAAAACCGAATTCTTCGGCCCCCAATAGGGTTGCCACCACCACATCGCGGCCGGTTTTCATCTGGCCATCGGTTTCCACCGCAATGCGACTGCGAAGATTATTTAACACCAATGTTTGATGGGTTTCTGCTAGTCCCAACTCCCAGGGTAAACCCGCGTGTTTAATCGAGGTTTGGGGTGAGGCTCCGGTCCCACCATCGAAACCAGAGATTAAAACCACGTCAGCGTGAGCTTTAGCGACTCCGGCGGCGATTGTGCCAACTCCCACCTCAGAAACCAGTTTTACGCTCACTCTGGCCGCACGATTGGCATTTTTTAGGTCATGAATCAACTCCGCTAGGTCTTCAATGGAGTAGATATCATGGTGGGGTGGGGGAGAGATTAAACCAACTCCGGGGGTGGAGTGACGGACTTTGGCAATCCAAGGATAGACTTTTTTACCCGGTAATTGACCGCCTTCGCCAGGTTTTGCCCCCTGGGCCATTTTTATCTGCAATTCTCGCGCTTGGGAAAGGTAAAGACTGGTGACACCAAAACGGCCGGAAGCCACCTGTTTAATGGCACTATTTTTCGAGTCTCCCTGTTCATTTGTCCAAGTGTAGCGCTCGGAATCTTCGCCGCCTTCCCCGGTGTTCGACTTGCCACCGATACGATTCATGGCAATAGCGAGGGATTCGTGGGCCTCTTTGGAAATGGAACCGTAACTCATGGCCCCGGTTTTAAAGCGTTTCATAATCGCTTCAATCGGTTCCACTTCTTCGATGGGGATACTTTCCCGGTTTTTAAAGGTTAATAGTCCCCGCAGGGTGAAGAATTTTTGATTCTGTTGGTTGACCAGTTGGGAATATTTCTTAAAGAGGTCGTATTTGCCCAATTTTACCGCTTGTTGCAGGGTATGAATGGTTTCTGGGCTAAAAAGATGGGCTTCCCCGTCCTTACGCCATTGATATTCACCGCCAATATCGAGGGTATGCACATTCACGTCCCGGTCGGGGAAAGCGTGGCCATGTCTGAGTAGGGATTCTCGGGCAATAATTTCTAAATCGGCCCCTTCAATGCGGGAAGCTGTCCAAGTAAAATAGCGATCGACTACCGATCGATTTAAGCCAATAGCCTCGAATATTTGCGCCCCACGGTAGCTTTGCAGGGTGGAAATGCCAATTTTAGAGGCCACTTTAATTACGCCCTTGGTGGCGGCTTTTATGTAGTTTTTACAGGCGGTCTGGTGATCAACTCCTACCAATAAACCTTCCTCGATCATACTGCCGAGGGTGGCAAAGGCTAGATAGGGATTAATCGCACCGCAACCATAACCGAGTAAAAGGGCGTAGTGATGCACTTCCCGGGGTTCGCCGGATTCCAGGACAAGGCCCACTCTGGTGCGGGTTCCCTGCCGGATGAGGTGATGGTGTAAACCGGCAACCGCCAGCAGTGAGGGAATCGGGGCGTGATTTTTATCGATACCTCGATCGCTTAAAATAATAATGCTCGCGCCCGCTAAAATTGCCTCGTCCACCTCTTGACAAATTGCCTCAATTGTGCTACGCATTCCCTCGACTCCCGAAGTGGGATCGAAGAGAATGGGAATAGTCACGGTTTTAAATTCGCTATTGCCCTGTAAACGCGCTAATTGGGCGTTAGTGAGGATGGGAGAGTTAAGTTTAATCAGGTGACAGCTTTCTGGCTGCGGATCCAAAAGATTTCTCTCCGCACCGATAGTGGTGATGGGAGAGGTGATAATTTCTTCGCGAATTGAGTCAATCGGGGGGTTAGTGACTTGGGCGAATAACTGCTGAAAGTAATCATAAAGCAGTTTTGGGCGATCAGACAAGACGGCTAGGGGTGTATCGGAACCCATGGAACCCACTGCTTCCACTCCATCCCGGCCCATGGGGGCTAATAAAAGACGTAATTCTTCAAAAGTGTAACCGAAAGCGGTTTGCTGTTGAATTAGGGAAACAGCAGTTTCCGGTGGCGCAGTTTCCACCGCCGGTAAATCGTCTAAATTGACTAAATTTTCGTTTAACCACTGACGATAGGGATGAGCTTTGGCAATAGCTTCTTTTATCTCCTCATCGGCCACGATACGACCTTCTTTCATGTCCACAAGGAACATCCGGCCGGGTTGCAGACGACCTTTAAAAGCGACGCGTTCCGGTTCAATGGGTAAAACTCCCGCTTCCGATGCCATAATTACTAGGTCATCTTTGGTGACGTAGTAACGGGAAGGACGTAAACCATTGCGGTCTAACACTGCTCCCATCATCGTACCATCGGTAAAAGCGATCGAGGCCGGACCATCCCAGGGTTCCATCAAACAGGAATGGTATTCATAGAAAGCTTTTTTCTCGTCACTCATCGATTCGTGGGCTGCCCAGGGTTCAGGAATCATCATCATGACAGCGTGAGGGAGAGAACGCCCCGATAAAACCATTAATTCTAGGGCATTATCAAAAATTAAGGAGTCACTACCTTCGATATTAATGACCGGCTGGATTTTTTTGATGTCTTCCCCGAATAAGGGTGAGGCAAACATCGACTGACGGGCGTGCATCCAGTTAATATTACCTCGCAGGGTATTAATTTCGCCATTGTGGGCAATATAACGGTAAGGGTGGGCGCGTTCCCAACTGGGGAAGGTATTGGTACTAAAACGGGAATGGACTAATCCTAAAGCGCTTTGAAAGTCGGGGTCGTGTAAATCAGGAAAATAGTCACCCACCTGTACCGGCATTAATTGCCCTTTATAGACAATGGTACGACTAGAAATACTGCAAGGATACCAGTAACGATTAAAGGATTGACGACTGAGGTGGGAACGCTTGCGAATAACGTATAATTTGCGTTCAAAGGCCAGATCATCGCTTAAATTGGCATCGCGTTCGATGAAAACCTGTTCGATAAAGGGTTCGGTAGATTTGGCCGAATTGCCCAAACTAGAGTTATCCGTGGGAACATCACGCCAACCGAGAACTTTTAACCCCTCTTCGGCGGCGATTTTCTCGAATTCCTGGCGACTTTTCCCGCGAATTTCGGCATCAGGGGCCGTGTAGAGCATTCCTACCCCGTATTGTCCCGCTGCTGGTAAGGTAAAACCTAGATTACTGGTCACTTTCCGGAAAAATAGGTCAGGGATTTGGCACAAAATACCCGCCCCATCTCCGGTATTTTTTTCCGCACCGCACGCGCCACGGTGATCGAGGTTTAGTAAAATTGTTAAGGCCTGTTCAACAATATCGTGGGACTTTTTACCCGTTTTATGAACGATAAAACCGACACCACAAGCATCATGTTCAAATCGGGGATCGTATAGTCCTTGTTTCCGTGGAGTTTGATTGTTATTCATCTTGTCTAATAGCCTAGCAGTCTGGAAGGGAATGGCCTAGAGGGTGAGCCAGAGTAGCGATTCTAGGTATATCAATTTTGTATCCAGACTGGACCTTCGGTCTTATATCTTAAGGAAATGTTTCGATGTGACAAGGGTTCCTTTACACCGAATCCAACTTCCGACCATTCTAGAACCTAAAAATGGGTCACGGCGATTTTTCTTGGCGATTAAATATATCGAACTTGGTTTCGCATTTCGTCCGCAGTCACTCGATCAAGAATAACCAGTAAACGGGTTGCGATCTCTCGCGGAGGGCGACGGACGGCGAAAATCACCCCGTAATGGGTTCGATTGGCATCGAAGTAATCGCGAACCAGTTCTTCAAAATCGGTTCGGTTGTGAGTGACTAAGGTTCTCCCCTGACTCACCGCGTGAGCGAGTTGTGCTTTATCTGTGGCGTTAAGTTGTCCCGCATCCCTCGCAGTAATCGCGTCAAACCCCCTCGCTCTCAACAACTCGGCGATTAAAACGTTAACATCTTCATCTAGATAGAGACGGATAAAGAGATTATTCACGAATTTTTTAGCAGCGGATCGATTAAGTCGTCGGGAACGCGGTTATGCTCGATATAAGCGTTAATTTCCTCTAGATGGTCGCTGTAATAGGTCAACGCACTGAAGACCTGACTTAACGTCAGATGGGGCATTCCTAGGGGTATTTCTTCGGGAGCGACCCCCAGACGCCAAGTTTCGACGATGGCGCGGACGGGTGTACGGGTTCCTTTGATAATTGGTTCCCCGTGTAAGATCTCGTCGTCTCGAACGATATAGAGATATTCGGTCGCTTGAACCATCGCGGTTTTCTGGAGTGGATATCGTTTAGTTTATCGTATCGATCGAACCCCCGACTATTCCCCATAAATATCGGTTCGGTTACTTCAGCCACCCGAGCTCACTTGCGGCGATTGTTTCGCTCTTTCTCGCCATTTTTTTGAATTTTCTGTAATTACCTCGCACATCGATCGGGCTTTTTCCGCCGCATCCCGTGCCATTTCCAGAATTTCCTCTAGTTCCCGTTCATTTAGTCCTGTTTCTTTTTCTTCCATCACCGTAAACCCTCCAAGCGATTTTTAACCTGCGTCACCCTTATTTTAGTCTCTAAAATACGTCCTAACTCGATTGAGATATCTTCCCCGGCCTCCTGTAAATTTGCTGGGGTCGGTTCTGATCGATCAACACTTTCCACACGCTCGCGGATTTGATTCCTGGCGCGATCAGCGTAAAATAAGCTAGTATTCACAAAAGCCATCAATTGAATTAATGTAAAATTGTCGGGAAAACGATTTAACAGATATGTACCGATTTTGATCGCTTCTCTCCCGTCACTTTCTAGGCGATCTAGTTCTCGATCGATCCTTTCTACGAGCGCAGTTAATTCGGACGGTAAAGGCATAAATTGAAGAATAAGACAGGGGACGATTTTAACCTAGCAAAAACAGGCCGCACAAAGACCGAGCGGAGCGGTTTGATTGGGAAAATTCGATAACTCGAATAGAAGCGATCGATCACACATAGATGGCCTCTCGATCGATCCGTGCCTTGAGGTAAGGATTCAGAGAATCCCGATAGCGGATCACGTCCACTTCCCGTCCGAATAGGTTCTCTAGTTCGGCTTTCAGTCTGACTCTTTTAAGCAGATTGGGGGGCATATATACCACTATATCTATATCGCTCGTCGGTCGGGCTTCCTCTCTGGCTACCGAGCCGAAAATGCCGATTCGATTGATCGCGTATCGTTCCTCCAGTTCGGGTTTCAGGGTTCGTAAACGTTCCAATATCTCTTTGGCAGTGATTTTATCTACCATCTGATTTATAGCCTACTGATTTAGCGATCGATACCCTTCAGTTTAGCGCGATCAGCAACAGAAGCTATTAGGGTAGCCGAAGGAAAGTCTTCCCATAGCTATCTATAAGTGTGTTCGCATTAACTATACGGAAATTATGTTGATACACCTTATTAGAAGTGAGAGGACTACCAGTAGCAATTATCGTATTATTGCTACGTTTCCATTGTCCGTTCAGCAATACACTAAGACGAGGGTCTGATGTATCAAAGGCTTTAAATTCATAACTGTCATCTGAATGAAATATAGCCGTTATTATAATTTGATAATTGCCAGATCCGGGAGCTCTGTGATTAGTCCGTGATTGCCATCTGCCAACAATGGAAGGAGTTTGAGCTAAAATAAGTGGCACTTGGGGCGGGTTAGTCGGAAAAGACTTGACCGGGGTTGAGGCTGTCACCGAGGATCCGGTAATGGTTAGAGATGCCTCTACTTCGGAGAGGATTCCGATGGCTATCGTTGCGAGGGCGAAGGAAAGAGTTGGGAGATGGTAAGACGATTTTTTATCTAGCATTGAAGAATCTTAAATAACAATCACAGTGCCATTGTCAGCCTATTGTGTCAATCCTTGAAATATTCATATTATTTATATCCTGTTGCTCTTTCAATTACTTGATTCGAGGTTCGGGATCGCTCCTATAATCGAAGAAATACTCGATCGCTATCTCGATCCCGTCCGATTGATTCTTTCTGCTCTCTCCCGCCATTTTTTTGAATTTTCTGTAATTACCTCGCCCATCGATCGGGCTTTTTCCGCCGCATCCCGTGCCATTTCCAGAATTTCCTCTAGTTCCCGTTCATTTAGTCCTGTTTCTTTTCCTTCCATCACCTTAAACCCTGCAAGCGATTTTTAACCTTATTCTAGTTTCTAAAATACGTCCGAGCTATGATAGCTTGACTCTAGAGCTAAAGTAGAGATAGGAGACCTCTTGCAAAAGTCTTAAGTCGATCCTTGTACAGCAACATTTTTGAAGATTATCAACTACTAATAAATAATTAACTGAAAGTCCCTCCCATTATTGTTTCTATCGTTTGTTTTCGGATTTATGCAAGAGGTCTAGGGTTTAATTGGAGCTATGTATGGAAGCGATCGAATTTAGGACGGTTATTCATAAGGGTCGGGTGAGCGTTCCCCCCCGATATTCTTCTCGATGGGAAGGTAAGATGATGCGGGTGATTGTTTTGGATGACTCGGAAATCGTCCCCGATCCGAGCCAGAAAACTGAAAAAACGATGTTCGAGGCGATTTCTTTAAATACACGGGGATTTACATTCGATCGGGACGAGGCTAATGCCCGATAAAGTTTTTATCGATACTAATGTCTTAATTTACGCGTATTCTGAGGATGAGCCAGATAAACGACAGCGAGCGATTGATTGTGTTCGATCGGGTGAGACTTGGATTAGTACACAGGTTTTAAATGAAACGATAAATGTATTAAAACGGAAATTTTCCCTAAGCTATTCGCAAATTCGAGACGCTGTACAAGAGGTTTCTAAGGGATTCCCAATCATCCTCGTTTCTGTTAATACGATAGAGATAGCATTGAATCTAGCGGAACGTTATCAATATAGTTACTTTGATAGTTTAATACTGGCCAGCGCTCTGGAAGCGGGCTGTCAAATTCTCTACAGTGAAGATTTACAAGATGGTCAGCGAATCGAGAATCAATTGACGATCGTTAATCCCTTTGGTTAATCGTGCGATCGCTCCCTCTCAAGCCGAGTCTCTAGCCGAATTTTTTAATCATTTAAGTGCGAAACTGGCGTTAAGCGCCCGTGATTTTCTCTTGTAGCCTCGCTTTTCCTTCGGGGACTGAGGGGGGAAGACCATATAACAAATCCTTACTTTCTTCATAGCTTTAGATTAATTAAGATAATGTTACAAAACTTTATGAAAAAGGCGTAGTATGATAATTTACGCCAGTAAAGCGAACACAATAAGGAGCAACACCCATAATGCAGTCGGCCGAGATGTTGCTGACAGTCCCCAAAGAGTATTTAAAAGCACCGGGGGGCTTCAACCCAAACGTTACCATGTTTTTCAGTGCCTTGAGCCTAATAACCCTATCTACCTGTGGCTATTGGCTATGGTCCTGGCCGGACTGGATTTGTTTTAGTGCTAATGTCCTCGCTTTACATTTATCGGGGACAGTTATCCACGATGCTTCTCATAATTCTGCCCATAGCAATCGGGTATTTAATGCTATTTTAGGTCATGGTAGTGCTTTAATGCTCGGTTTTGCCTTTCCAGTCTTCACTAGAGTCCATTTACAGCACCACGCTCACGTTAACGATCCCGAAAATGATCCAGATCATTTTGTCTCCACTGGTGGCCCTTTGTGGATGATTGCGGCCAGATTTTTTTATCACGAGATTTTCTTTTTTAAGCGGCAACTCTGGCGAAAATACGAACTGCTGGAATGGTTCCTCAGTCGTCTTTTTGTGGCTACCATAGTCATCGTCGCCTGTCAATACGGTTTTATCAGCTATGTGATGAATTTTTGGTTTGTTCCCGCTTTAGTGGTGGGAATTGCCCTCGGTTTATTTTTCGATTATCTCCCCCATCGTCCTTTCCAAGAGCGTAATCGTTGGAAAAATGCCCGAGTTTACCCCAGTACCCTCTTAAACCTGCTGATTTTAGGGCAGAATTATCATCTCGTGCATCATCTTTGGCCGTCGATTCCCTGGTACAAATACCAACCGGCATACTATGCCACTAAACCGCTTTTAGACGCAAAAGACTGTGAACAGTCTTTGGGTTTACTGCAAGGTAAGAATTTCTGGAGTTTTCTCTACGATGTCTTCCTAGGTATTCGCTTTCACTCCCATTCTTCTAAAACTTCTTGATCTTATTTATCGTAATGATGAGGTACAAAGTTTTCATTTTAGGGAGTCGGTGGTCGATTTTGTGAGAAACTCTCTATCTGTACTGGTTTTGTTGTCAACCTGATTTTTTGAAGGAGGATTTTATGAGTCAACATTGGGGAAAAGCCTTAATTTTAACAACAACTCTCTTGACAATTAACATCAATTATGCTAGGTCTTTAACCTTTGGTGAGGCCGTTGGTATTGGAGCGGGGGCCTTGTTAATCAACCGAGCGGTACAGGATAATAGACAACGTTATCGATTTGTGCCACCAGAGCAAGAATTTCAGCGCGGACTAGAGGACGGTTTTAACTTTGCCCGCTATGATAATCCGCGCAATTCCAGAGACTACGATGACGGTTTTATCGAGGGAAGAAGACGGCGGGAGTCGGGTTGGTCCAGTCCCAACCGGAGAAGTTAATTATTTTTTTGGTCTGCGTCCCACTTCGGCGGTTTCTTGAATGGAAAATATCCTCAATTTGCCGTCGATGGGAGCGACTTTAGCCACTGCTTCCGATGCCACTATATAGTTATCACCCTCAGTATTGGTAATATTGACTACCCGCTCGCGAGTGATAATCGCCATCTCGTTATTAGCAAGAATATCCACGTCCCAATTCTCAGAAAGAACCTCTATACTTTTGATATTTTTGTAGGATTCCTCTAAAAATATTTTATGTTCCGTGATGCCATCTAACTCAAAAATTTCGGTACTAGCATCGGTTTTAATGGTCAATTGCGAGGAAATAAACGGGGCATAGTGTTTGAGGATTAGGGGGATATTTTTATCTTTAATGGCGGTTTCAATGTCTTGAATCATTGCTTTAATTTCCGCTTCACTGATTTTTTGTCCCCAATCGCGATTACCCGATTGTTTCACCGGCACTATCGAGGGATTAGCATGGACAAAAGGGGGGGAGATACCGGGGAGAAGGGATAAACCGAGCAATAGAACAATTAATTGGGGAGAACGCATAATTTAATAAACTTGGTAAATTCAACCCGAATCATAGCATTTTCTCGTTACCGAATAAATCCTCAAGGTGAAAGGGCTGCATCTCATAAGTAGTCGTGCAAAATAAATTTCCTAGTGAAGATGGGCAAAAGGCAGGAGGCAAGAGGTGGTTAGATTTACAATATGATCGATCAGTCTTTGTGTCCTTTGTGTCTTTGTGGTTCGTTCCACCCCCTCGCTAGGAAGAATGTATCTTAGAATACATTTTACCCACCAAACCCAAGAGAGCCATTTTGCTTAGGTACTTATAAATAGACTCCTCTTCCACGACCTTTATAGACTTTTTTATAACTAATCTTTTTCTCAATTGAGTATTCAAGATATCCAGTTAAACGATAACTTTTCAAGATTTATTGTATCTTCTTTTCTAAGACTTTCTCATCCTTACCTGGTCTTTTTTGGGCTCTTCGGTTTGTCTTATGCAAGGGACGGGATGATAGGAGATGAAACCCTTATAGAGAAAGACATTGCTGCGATATTTGTCATTTGTTTTCGATCTAGAGCGAGCTAATCAATTAAGTTTCTTGCCAGATAAGGATTTAGTCGATTTATGCCACCCGATCGAACTATACCAAGTAACGAAGAACCGTGATCAGTGAACTGAAAACTCACATCTGATAACTGACTCCGGACTGCCGATTACTGATTTGACATTTGGGCGGTGATTACGGTGAGATCGATCGCCCTTTCCCCCCTTCTGATTCTTAGGGGTAAAGATTGACCGATCCCGGCTTTTTCCACCATTTCCTGTAACTCAGCGCCATCGCTAACCGGTTGATTATTAGCTTTAACAATCACATCCGCGCGACGGATCCCGGCTTTTTCGGCGGGGGTATTGGGTAGGACTTTCACCACCAAAATTCCCGACACTTCCGGGACGATCATGGCAGAATTGGGGTTTTGATTATTAGCCCGGGCTAAATCGGGAGTTAGATTAACCATCTGCACACCGATATAGGGATGGGCCACCTTTTGACCTGATTCTAGGGTCGCTTGTAACTGCTTGGCCCGGTCGATGGGAATGGCAAAACCGATGCCCATGGCATCGGTACGAATCGCCGTATTGATGCCGATGACTTCCCCTTGGGCGTTGAGTAAAGGACCACCGGAATTACCCGGGTTAATAGCGGCATCGGTTTGGATAAAATCAATGCGTTTATCGGGAATACCCGCCTTAGCCGCCGAGCGCCCGATCGTGCTAATAATTCCTAAAGTTACCGTATTATCTAGACCGACGGGATTGCCTACTGCGATCGCCCAGTCCCCCACTTGTATGGATGCGGAATTGCCGAGGACGGCCACAGGTAATTTTTCCCCTTGGGGATTAATTTTCACCACGGCTAAATCAGTGATCTCATCAGTACCGCGTACTTCTCCCTTGAAGCTACGACCATCTTTTAAAGTTACCGTTACCTTATCGGCATTATCGACCACATGGGCATTAGTTAAGATTAAACCACTGCCATCGATAATAAAACCCGATCCCTGGCCCGCCACTCGCTGCTGGGTGGGAACACGAAACTGTTCCCCAAAAAACTCCTGAAAAAAAGGATCATCAAAAAAGGGGCTATTGGGACGAGTAATGATCGCTTCGGTGTCAATTCGCACCACCGCCGCACCGGTGCGGGCCACTGCCTTAGCGACAAAACTTTCCGCCGTCATCTCCGGGGGAATTCTGGCCAGATAGGTGGCAGCAGTGGGCAGATTTTGAGCATTTACCGCCGCTAAACTGCTAAAACCGAGCATAACTCCCAGAAAAGTTGCCAAAGCATGGCTAATAGTTCGCCGTAACCCTGTAGGAAGTTTCATACTTTGATCTCTGAATTCTGATGTTTTAACTGTTTCTGTCTATCGGTTGACAGACCGACTATTAAAAATCTAACAAATCGATCGCTCCGTTTAAATCCAGAAATAACCGACGATTGACACCAAATCCGTCTGCTGGCGGATTTGGTGATGGTTTGCCGTTTACTAATCTCTGATCACTAGGGGCGATTGCAGGGTAATATTTAAATCTCGATCGGGGTTAACAGAGTATAACTGCGCGGAACTACCACCGACAATTCCCGCCGTCGGTAAACCCCATCCTGCAAGGGTTCCCACGGCTGCCCCCGCTAAGACATCGAGAACTTCGATCTTGCGATCGCCCGTAAGGGCAGCGATCGCTGTGGCTGCCCCCGCACCGGCGACGGTTCCCGCTAAGATATCTTGAGTTTTTGCCCCTTTACGCACGGTTTCAGTGGTAGTAATTAATCGCGAAGTGGCATTGAGGGGAATAGTGCGATTACCCCCATCGAGGCGAATTTCCTCGGCAATAAACCGCACACCTTGGCCCATCGCTTGTAAAGTACCCTTGACTTCACTTCCCGCTGCAATCACCACACTCCCATTCCGGTTACGAATATCTCTGGCTACGGTTAAAGTCAGAGGAATAACATCACTTTTAGAAACTAAAATTTTATCGGCTTTCTCGTAATTCAAAGGGATAACTGTTCCCGCCGGAATCGAGATTTGTTGAGCGATGAGACTTTGCCGATTAATATTACTTTGAGCGAGGACGGGAAAAGTGCCGGACATGGAACCCATGAGCAGGGTAATCAGTAAGGCTGTACTGGCTCTGGTAACAGGATTGATAGACATAGCGGTTATCCTCTCAAAAAACAACAGTGAACTTTCTCTGTTTCTAGATTATTTTTTTCTGTCTGTCATGTCAGTCCCCTCCACAGGGAATTTTTTCCCTATAGAGAGGGAAAAAAGTAGAATAGGGGAATTTCTGCGTTTTGTCCATCGACCGCAAAAGAGAGCCGAAAAGCCTAGAATGGTAAAAAACCTCGGATTGCCATCGTCTATGGAACTCGCTGCCGGAAAAATCCTTAGTCATCGCTACCAAATTATCCGTCAATTGGGAAAAGGGGGATTCGGACAGACTTTTTTGGCCTGCGATCGCCAGTTACCCAATCAAAATCGCTGTGTGATCAAACAATTTCAACCCCAGTGCCGGAATGCCGAAACTGTAGCCATCGCTAGACGACTCTTTGAAACCGAGGCGAAAATCCTGCAAGAATTGGGCAATCATCGCCATATTCCCCGTTTATTTGCTTATTTTGAGGAAAATGGGCAATTTTTCCTCGTGCAGGAATACATTGAAGGGGAAGATTTAGCCACAGAAATTACTGCCGGTCTCTATAGGCAAAATGAAGAGAAAGTAGTGGCTTTATTAACAGAAATTCTCTCAATTCTCGAATTTGTCCATCAGAAACAGGTGATCCATCGCGATGTTAATCCCTTCAATCTTATTCGTCGCAGCCAAGATGATCAATTGGTTTTAATTGATTTTGGTGCTGTCAAACAAATTAGCACTCAAGTAGTTAAAGAAGGTAAAACCGTTTCTACAGTCGCTATCGGTACCCCCGGTTATTTCCCCAGTGAACAGGCCCAAGGTTATCCCCGTTTTAGTAGCGATATCTATGCCACTGGTATGATTGGATTACAAGCTTTAACCGGTAAAGCTCCCGAAGATATTCCCTTGGATGCTCGCACGGGGGAAATTCTCTGGCAACATTTGGCCATGACTAGCACCGAGTTTAGTAATGTTATTGATCGCATGATCCGCTATGATTTTCGTCAGCGTTATACCAGCGCCAGTGAAGCATTAATCGCTCTGAGAAAATTAGGAAAAATTCATCATCTCGATCCGAAAATTACCCAGGCAGTGAAATCTCAAAGTCAAGTTGCTCGTCAAGGGAAATCTTTGCTAACAAAAATCTTGTTTGTATCGGGGACAATTGGTTTAATAGCTGGTGCTTATCTGGGTTTTGACTATTGGCAAAATTCTCGTAATTCTCTTGGTTACTATCAACAAGGTCAGACTTTTTATCAACTCAAACGTTATACTGATGCCCTTAATTCCTATGGTCAAGCCTTAAAAATTAATCCCGATTATCTTGAGGCATTGCAAGGAAAAGCCGATGCTTTATTGGCTTTAAAAAGATACTCGGAAGCTTTAAATACCTACGAAAAAGCTATTCAAATTAACCCAGATTCCGCTTGGCAAGCTTGGCTCGGTCGCGGGGAAGCTTTAGATAAATTAGATAAAAATCAGGAGGCTTTAGAAAGTTTTGAGCGGGTCTTATCTCTTAATCCTGCCGCTAGTCAAGCTTGGCAAGGTAAAGCCGATATTTATCTAGAACTGCAACAATATTCCGCCGCTCAAAAAGCTCTTGACAAATTGTTAACTTTTCAGCAAAATGATGCCAAAATCTGGTATAAAAAAGGCTGGTCATTACAAAATCTTGAGGATTATGAAGGGGCAGTTAAAGCCTACGATCAGGCTTTAGCGATCGAGTCAGATAATGCCTTAATTTGGTATCAAAAAGGTAATAGTTTGTATCAATTAAATAAAATTAATGATGCTTTAGAAAGTTATAGCAAAGCCGGACAATTTAATCCCCAATTTTCCCAAGCTTACTATAGTCAAGGGATTATTCTGCAAAAATTAGGCCGCAATTCAGAAGCTTTGGAGGCATTTACTCAAGCAACTAAAGCCAATTCTAATTATTATCAAGCTTGGTTAAATCAAGGCGCATTACTTCATCAACTGGAAAGATTTCAAGAAGCGATCGCATCCTACGAAAAAGCTCGCCGTATTTCTTCCCGAAAATCTGAAGTTTTTATCGGTATCGGTAACGCTTGCTATCGTTTAGGCGACTATTCCCAAGCCATAACCGCCTATCAACAGGCGATTCAAAGACAAAAAGATAACCCCGAAACCTGGAAAAGTTTAGGCAATAGTTGGTTTAAACTCGGTCAATACGAGCGAGCGATTCAAGCTTATCAAGAATCACTTCGTTATCGTTCCAATGACCAAGAAGTGCAAACACAAAAACAACTGGCAGAAACTCGCTGGCAAGAACTTCAGCAATCTCCCCAAAACCCAACCCCGAAAGTGGATAGCGAGGAACCAGTTCCCTAACTTCCGCTCTTTTTTCAGATAGTGATGCAATTCAGACTTGAATTGGCCAACCTATTATTATAACATATAATCAATTTGCAAGAGTTCTAATTATTCACTACCAGCTAATCAGCGATCGCTATTTTAGTTCAGTATAAAAATTCTGCGCTATCCATAGCGTGGTAGGAAATGGGAGTTAGAAGACAAAACAGGATAGACTTTTCTCTAGTCCGATCGATTTTGGTGGCCATGAAGGATTTATTGGCGATTTTTAGCAAGGAATTAAGCTCTTGGTTTCGGCGCTGTTGGTTAGCGATACTCTTAACCGGCAGGGTTTTTTACTTCCTATTCACGCGCAAACCCGATTGGCGCGTCACCCAAGAACAAATGGTGGCAGCTGGGCCTGCTTCCCTGATTATTGCCATGATCACGGCTGCGGTGATCGGGATGATCTTTACTATCCAAGTGGCCCGGGAGTTCCAAGCTTTGGGTGCTGGCAGTATGGTGGGGGGAATTTTGGCCCTTGCTCTCGGTCGGGAACTCTGTCCGATTATGATGGCGATCGTGGTAGCCGGTCGGGTAGGATCGGCTTTTGCGGCGGAAATCGGCACCATGAAGGTGACAGAGCAGATCGACGCACTCTATATGCTCAAAACCGATCCCGTGGAATATCTGGTGCTGCCTCGTTTAATTGCCTGTTGTCTGATGGTTCCCGCTTTGAGTATTATGGCGCTGCTGATCGGTTTAGGTAGTGGTTTGCTGGTCGGCCAAAGTTTATACGGGATTGCTAATTCAGTTTTTCTCGACTCGGTTCGCGGTTTCCTACGCGTGGGAGACGTGCTGAGTGGACCGGTTAAAGGGTTGGTTTTTGGGGCTTTAATTGCGATTATCGGCTGTAATTGGGGTTTAACGACCGATGGCGGTGCTAAAGGAGTTGGCCAAGCTACGACCGCAGCCGTAGTCACTATGCTCTTAGCGATTTTTGTATCTAATCTGCTGATGACTTGGATCTTGTTCCAAGGCTCTGGTAATAGTTCGGTTTTATTTGGACAGTAAAGTTAAAAACGCTCATTTTCTAGCCATTGTTCTAAGTCCTCTACTGACTGAAAATCTAATAAAGCTTCTCCTAAGTTTTCTAAATTTTCTAGAGAAAGACTTTGGATATTGGCGGATAATTCGGCAGAAATTTCACCTATACGCCGATTTAATTGACGTAAAACCAGGTTAGCCTCTCCTTCTTGTCTTCCTTCCTCTTTGATTTCCTGATAGATGACAGATTCTTTCATAATATCTTTCCTCAACAATTGTTGAATATTGATTATCCCTAGGTTGAGATTAAATTATCTCTAATATCCACCGGGGAAGTATTTAGCAAGACAATCGGAACAAATTGCTGCTTTTCTAAAATTATCTCCATCGTCTTGTACGTTAGCTGATGCTTGACCACAGTAGGAACAAATTTGAAATATCTTTGCTATCGTTCTCTGTTCTTCCACATCATCAAAATCATAAAAACACTCATTGCTGAGAATTTCACTGATATTTACATCGCAACGGAATGATTCTTTAATTATGTCCAAAACTATCGACTGTTGTTCTTCAAAACTTAGGGACTGAAACGCCTTATTTTTCAAATACAATCGACCTAACATTGCATTGACGGCATAACTAGCTTGATGATCTGACATAATAGACCTCCTGCAAAAGTCTTATTCAGCTACTTGATGATAGCCTAAAGCAAGTTCATAGTTGTAAATGCCAGCGATTAAATTAAATCTCAGACCAAAACGCCGTCTCCGA
>VYLM01000024.1_pt1 | contig 87576 bp, 93 predicted proteins | sample 5109491 | NCBI WGS metagenome assembly VYLM01 (sample SAMN12291813, study PRJNA351875) | freshwater metagenome | isolation source: freshwater lake | place: USA: Michigan, MSU3 lake | collected 2011-08-06 | reverse complement strand
ACGGCATTAAACGACCTAGTGCTTTGGCTAAATCGCTATAGTCTATAAATTTACTAACTTGAGTCGGCAGGAGGTGGAAGCGATGCTAGGACTACAATTGGCAGATACAAGGGTGTATCGTGAAGCCAAGGAAGAAGGTCGTCAAGAAGGAGAATCTGCGCTCGTCCTGCGACAACTTTCGCGTCGCTTTGGTGCAGTGGATGAGGTGTTGGCTGCCCAGATTCAGTCTTTAGAAATCGAGCAATTAGAGTCCTTGGCTGAGGCTTTGTTGGATTTTACGGCATTAAACGACCTAGTGCTTTGGCTAAATCGCTACTCGCAACCGCTTAACTAAACTTAGTCAAACCTAAGCCACCTGAAAGGGTGAGTTAGGAAATTTTGATGGCCAAATGTCCATCCCTGACGATGGGTGACAAGGGCAATTCTTGTCAGAGGGCAGATAAAAGTTTATGCGGATGGCGAGACTCGAACTCGCAAGGCGTAAGCCACACGCCCCTCAAACGTGCGTGTCTACCAGTTCCACCACATCCGCTTGATTTTAGCTTAACCATTATAGCACAGAAAAAAAATAATCTGCAAGCAACTTTTAAAAATTACTGCCGCACAACCTTCGCGCCACCTGAGTTAGTACGGATAATCCTTTTAGGGAACCTTGAATCAAATGGAAGGCCGGGAGAGGACGGATTAACATTTGTCGAGCTAGGGGCAATAGTAGCAGCTGACCTTGATTATCAATTGCCGGGGCTAAATCGGGTAAGTCCTGTGTCACCTCGTCGCTAATCACGCGCACAATTGCCACTTTTTGCCCCGGTAAAGCCGCTAAAATCCTTGCTCCTTCCATATCTACCACTTCATAGCCCCCCTGTCCTAAACGTCGTTTTTCCTCGGATCGGCTAATCAGGCGATCTCTGGTTAAACCTTTAACGAGACTATATCCGCTTAATTGGGCGATTTCTGCGGTTATTTCTGGTTCGCACTGCCAATAACTCCCCGTTTCCGCGCCACAACCTTGATAGATTACCCCATCTCCGACCCGATAGCGATCGCTGAGACTACCCGCTAATCCCATCAGCACAATTTTTCCCGTGAACTTATTAAGAAATTCTAGAGATTGCCTAGAGACTGGGGAACTGTCGAGGAATTCTGGAGCGCCAAGGTTAATCGGGATAATTTGCGGGGCTAAATCGCCGATGTTCCTTAATCCTCGACGGATTGAGCTATGCTCGGCCCCCCGGGGAACGAGAATAATATCTTCAGGTGTGAGCATGAAATTTTTGAGAAAGTTTCCTAATTAGTCCATTGAGATGTTATAAATAATAGTAGTGAACTAATTAGGAATAATTCTTAAGTAAATAGCCCTGCCACTGACTGGGCGATTGTCTTTCTCACCATGAAAAAGTCTGTCATTCTGCGTTTATCCGAGGTTAACAAGCGTTTTCCCGCTTCTCCTACTCTAGCTGTCGATAATATCAGTTTTAGTTTAACAGAGGGCGAAATTCTCGGATTATTGGGTCCGTCGGGTTGCGGTAAAACCACTCTACTGCGGATGATTGCGGGATTTGAAAAACCATCTCAAGGAGTGATTGAATTGGGAGGGCGAATAGTTGCCGACGAAAAAACCTTTATTCCCCCGGAAAAACGCAATACAGGCATGGTTTTTCAGGATTACGCTCTTTTTCCCCATTTAACCATCGCTGAGAATATCGCCTTTGGGTTAAAAAATTCTGGGGAGAAATTATCGAGCAAAGCTATTAACGCTAGGGTGGCGGAAACTTTGGATTTAGTCGGACTGCAAGGACTAGAAAAACGTTATCCCCATCAGCTATCAGGAGGACAACAGCAAAGAGTCGCCCTCGCCCGCGCTTTAGCCCCAAAACCCTCTTTAATCCTCTTAGATGAACCTTTAAGTAATCTCGATGTGCAGGTCCGGCAACGGTTACGGCACGAGATCCGTCATATCCTGAAAGCGACTGGTATCTCGGCCATTTTTGTCACCCACGACCGGGAGGAAGCAATGGTGATTAGTGACACAATTGCGGTCATTTGTCAAGGAAAATTAGAACAAATTAACAATCCCGAAGAAATTTATAGTCATCCGGCCTCGCGATTTGTGGCCGAGTTTGTCACCCAAGCTAACTTTCTCCCCGCTAGACGGGAGGGGGAACAATGGCAAACCGAGATAGGAGTCTGGGAAATCCCTGATGGTCAAGATTTGGACAAAGGGGAATTGATGCTGAGAGAGGAAGATGTCAAAATTAAGCCGGATGAGACGGGAGAGCTAGTTATTTGCGATCGCCAATTTTTAGGGCGGGAATACCGTTATTGTCTGCTAACGGCTACCGGCAGCCAAATCCACGCTAGAACAACGATTAACACCCAATTAGACATCGGTACAAAGGTAAAACTATCAATTATTCCCGATAGCGTCCGTGTATTTGCCGACTGATAAATCACATCTGACTTGAAAGTGGGTGTAGGGTGTGGGGTGTAGGGTGTGGGGTGTGGGGTGTGGGGAAGTGGGGAAGTGGGGTGTGGGGAGCTTTTTCAGTAAAAAGGCAGCTCCGAGCTTATCGCTTAATACTATTGACTGATAACTTACCCACTGATAACTGATAACTGATAACTGATAACTGATAACTGATGCAAGGCTGACAGCTAATATTGATATCGATCGCGATTTAGGACTAGGGTGGCATTTTTAGCGACAAAATCAATAATTTTTTTGGCCACATCCACACCAGTGGCCGCTTCTATTCCCTCCAAACCGGGAGAGGAATTGACCTCGATAACCACAGGCCCGTGATTGGACCGCAATAGGTCCACACCCGCAACCCGTAAACCCATGGCTTTAGTGGCCCGTATAGCCGTACTGCGTTCCTCTGGGGTTAATTTTATCTTTTCTGCTTTGCCACCGCGGTGAAGATTAGAACGAAAATCCCCTTCGGCCCCCTGTCGCTTCATCGAGGCTACCACTTTTCCATCGATGACAAAACAGCGCAGATCTGCCCCACTGGCCTCTTTAATATACTCTTGTACTAGAATATTAGCCTCTAATTGCCGAAAAGCTTCAATAACTGACTTGGCTGCTTGATCGGTTTCCGCTAAGACTACCCCAATACCTTGAGTTCCCTCTAATAATTTAATCACTAGAGGGGTGCCGCCGACGGTTTCGATTAAACCATCGATATCTTGAGTTGCGTGAGCAATTCCCGTCACCGGTAAACCTATCCCTTCCCGAGCGAGGATTTGCAGACAACGCAATTTATCCCGCGACCGAGAAATTGCTTGCGAGTCGTTGGCAGTAAAAACATTCATCACCTCGAATTGTCGGACGACTGCGGTTCCATAGAAGGTTTTTGAGGCGGCAATACGGGGGATAATCGCATCGAAACTCTCTAAGGGTTTACCGTTATAAACAACCGTGGGTTTATGGGAGGTGATGTTCATGTAACAGCGCAAATAATTGATCACTCGTACCTCATGGCCTTGGGCTTCTCCCGCTTCTTTCAGTCGCTTGGTCGAATAAAGGGAAGCGTCTTGAGATAAAATAGCGATTTTCATAAATTTTCGCTTAAATATTGCTTTTACAACTGAATAGCTCCTTATTTCCCCATATTGACTTTTTTTGCTGGCAACTCATAAAATTTCTGCTCTCGATCGAAGTCCATCGATTATTATGGCGCTGACAGTTCCCTTTGAAAAGTTGGGTTAAGTAAAAAGTAAAAAAGAGCAAGCTTAAGACTAGATTTGTTTTTGTCGTCAGGCTCAGTTTAAGTAGCTGGTTATAATTAAATTAAAAATGGATTTGAGGTTCGATCCCCCCTGCCCCCCTTGATAAGGGGGGTGCCGATAGGCGGGGGTATCTGAAAACTTTTAACACCTACCTACTTAAGTTATAGTTTTAAGTATTTAATTGACTAACAAAGACTAGAGAAGGAGCAAAGGAAAAAAATGTCAATTAATCAATACAATTTTGTTACGGTTTTGCTACTAGGCATGAGCGATCGGTTAGAATGATAAGGTGATCAACGATAATAATTATGACTTTACTGGCGAAATCTTTAGATGAACTGACCGACTGGGTAAAAGACCAGGGACAACCCGCTTATCGGGGGAAACAATTACACCAATGGCTATACGAAAAAGGGGTGCATTCTTTGGCGGATATTTCCGTATTCCCCCAAGAATGGCGCAGCAAGCTGGCGGATTATCCTATCGGTCGTTCCCTTATACATTATCGCAGTGTAGCACCCGATCGCACTCGTAAATATCTGCTAAAACTGGCGGATGGTTTAATTATCGAAGCGGTAGGAATTCCTAGTGAAAAAAGATTAACAGTCTGTGTTTCTTCCCAAGTGGGTTGTCCGATGGCCTGTGATTTTTGTGCCACGGGAAAAGGGGGTTTTACTCGTAATTTAAAAGCCTATGAAATCGTTGACCAAGTATTAACAGTACAGGAGGATTTTCAACAGCGAGTTAGTCATGTGGTATTTATGGGTATGGGGGAACCTTTATTAAATATCCCCGAAGTGGTGACAGCGATTCATTCCCTCAATCAAGATGTGGGGATCGGTCAGCGTTGTTTAACGATTTCTACCGTGGGATTACCCCATAAAATCAAGCAACTAGCCGAACATAATTTACAAGTAACTTTTGCTGTTAGTCTCCATGCTTCTAATCAACAAGTTCGATCTAAATTAATCCCCAGTGCCGACCATTATCCCCTAAGTAATCTGATCCAAGACTGTCAGGAATACGTTCAAATCACGGGACGAAGGGTGACATTTGAATACATTCTTTTAGCGGGAGTGAATGATTTACCCGAACACGCAAGGGAATTAGTCAAACTGGTGAAAGGGTTTCAATCTCACGTCAATTTAATCCCCTATAATCCTATTCAGGAGGTGGATTATCAACGGCCTGATGAAAAAAGAATTAAGGCTTTTAAAACTATTTTAGAACAGGAAAAAGTCGCTGTTACTGTCCGTTATTCGAGAGGTTTAGCGGCCAATGCAGCCTGTGGACAATTGCGATCGAGCGTTATGGTACAATAAACAGGCGTAAATCGGCCATTAACTAGATTGCTAGTCTCCCTGCTAGGCTAAACTAGAGAACTATAACATCAATGTAGGAGCCATTTCGATGCAAAGTCTCTCTAGTGCCAAAGAAAATCGCCTTTTTGTCTATGAAGTCGTCGGTTTGAGTCAAAATGACAATACTGATAACCTAGATTATTCTATCCGTAAGAGTGGCAGTGTCTTTTTAACCGTTCCCTATAGCCGCATGAATCAAGAAATGCGTCGGATTACCCGTTTAGGCGCTCGCATCGTCAGCATTAAACCCTTAAACGCTGCTGCGGCCGAGTAGTTCATAAAATAATTATCGCTAATATCTGTCCCCCGCTCTTGTCCTCATCAGGCCAACCAGGGGGATTTTTAGCATAAATGGGAAAAAGTAGCATAAATCTTAATAAAAAGTAAAATGCTGCAAATGTGACAGATTTTAACCAGAGACTTAACCTATCCTATCCAAAAGGATAAAAGCGATGTCTGTGGTTTTTTTAAGATAACTCTCAATTAGGCCTAGGTGTAGTGTACCGATGGTAGGCTAAACTATGGAACGATTATCGTGACTTGAGTTGGGAGTTATATTTAATGTACAGTCCGAGTACACTAGCGGGAAACCGTTTATTTGTTTACGAAGTGGCGGGTCTCAATCAAAACGACAATACTGACAGCTTGGATTATTCAATCCGTCAGAGTGGAAGCGTGTTTTTCACGGTTCCCTACAGTCGCATGAATCAAGAAATGCGTCGGATTACCCGTTTAGGTGGTCGTATCGTCAGCATCAAACCCTTCAATGGGATTGCCCCCGTAGCAACTGTTTCTAGTGCCTCCACACCACAGCCAATCGCTCAATCATCGCCCGTCCCCGAACAGACCAAGAAAAAGGCCATGACTCAAGCGAAAGAAAAAACAGATATCCCCGTCAATATCTACCGTCCGAATCAACCCTTTATCGGCAAATGTATCGAGAATTATGCTCTCGTTGATGAGGGGGGTATCGGCATCGTACAACACGTCACCTTTGACCTTTCTGGGGGCGATTTACGCTATTTAGAAGGGCAAAGTATCGGTATTATCCCCCCGGGTACCGATGCTAATGGCAAACCTCATAAATTGAGACTCTATTCGATCGCCTCCACCCGTCATGGTGATAAATTAGACGATAAAACCGTATCCCTCTGCGTGCGTCAGTTGGAATACCAACACCCAGAAACCAAGGAAACCGTTTATGGGGTTTGTTCCACCCATCTCTGTAATGTAGGGGTGGGGGACGATGTGGCTATTACTGGTCCCGTGGGTAAGGAAATGCTGCTACCGGGTGATGAAGATGCCACTATCATTATGATGGCCACCGGGACGGGAATCGCTCCCTTCCGAGCTTTCCTCTGGCGGATGTTCAAGGAACAACACGAAGATTATAAATTCAAAGGTCTAGCTTGGTTGATTTTCGGAGTTCCCAAAACGGCCAATATTCTCTACCAAGAAGAATTAGAGAAAATCGCGGCGGAATTCCCCGATAACTTCCGTCTCACCTATGCCATCAGCCGGGAACAGCAAAATCCCCAGGGCGGCAGAATGTATATTCAACACCGGGTAGCCGAACACGCTGACGAAATCTGGAATCTACTCCAAAGTCCCAAAACCCACGCTTATATGTGCGGACTGAAAGGGATGGAAGATGGTATCGACGATGCTATCAGTGGTGCTGCTGCTAAAAATGGCGCTGATTGGTCTGTCTATCAGAAACAACTGAAAAAAGAACATCGCTGGCACGTAGAAACCTACTAAACCAAAAAGGTTCTCTGAAAATTTTTTCGGGTGGGCATTGCTCACCCTTTTTGTCTTGGCTTCGGTTAAGATCAGTTTCTTAAAAGGCTTTTAATAGTAAATCTAGTTATTAAAAACTGATTATCTATTCCCTCTTTTGCATGAGTGCCTCTTACCTTTTGCCTGTCCTCACAAGTAGCCTATACTCAACGGATTTAGTATAAAAAGATGAAATTCTCTCGACGCTTTTTTCCCGTTTTCCTTGCCCTCTGCTTACTGTTTATTTTGCTGCCCCGGGCCTGGAGTTTTACTAATAGCCAAAAACAAATTCTGGCCGATTTAAAAACAGCCGAGATTATTTATCTGGGAGAAAGGCACGATAGTCAAGCCGACCATCAGGCCCAATTAGCTATTATCGAGTATTTACAGGCCAATAATCCCCAAATAGCGATCGCTTTCGAGATGTTTCAACGTCCTTACCAAATCTATTTGGATCAGTATTTAGCCGGCAAAATTAGCGAAAATCAGTTAAGAGAAAAAAGTGAATACGACCAACGTTGGGGATTTGATTGGGAATTTTACGCCCCGATCCTACGCTTGGCCAAGGCGAAAAAACTACCATTGATCGCCCTCAATACACCCACGGAAATCACTAGAAAAGTGGCACGAGAGGGCTTAGAAAGCCTCTCCACCTCAGAAATGACCTACATTCCCCCTAAAAGCGAAATAAACCAGGATAACGAGGAGTACCGTCAACAGATCTTAGCCGTTTATCAGCAACACACGGGGGGCAAAAGTCAGGGATTCGATCGCTTTTTTCTGGCACAGGTCCTCTGGGATGAAACCATGGCCGATGCGATCGCTAAATTCTGGCAAGCTTATCCCGAATATCAGATCATCGTCCTAGCAGGAAAAGGTCATATTGCCTACGGTTACGGCATTCCCAGTCGAGTCCAAAGAAGATTAGGCGATCGCGTCATCCAGCGTTCGGTTTTCTTGGGAGACGCTCCCCAATCATCACCAGCAGAAACCAAAAAACCCGCCGATTATTTTTGGCAAGGGCAAAATTAAGCCAGTCAGGAGCTAGGAAGCAAGGGATGATAAGCTAAGAAGCCAGTCTTTAAATTTAGTAGATAATAAGTCTGAAAAACTGAGGCTATTTTATGATTAATTTAACCTGTCAAGATAACGAAACGCTCGATCGCATTTTAGCTGTGACTCGTGCCGTGGGTTGGGGTGGTGCTAAAATTCTCCAATCCTACCACCGGGGTGAACAGGATTTAGCCGTCAACGAGAAGAAAAAAGGCGGACCGGTGACGGCGGCGGATTTAGCGGCAAATCATTATATTTTAGGGGAATTACAAGCCAATTTTTCTGATATCGACTTTGGTTATCTAAGCGAGGAAACCCACCAGGGTAATGAAGCTATCCCGAAAGATTGGGTATGGATTATCGATCCTTTGGACGGAACCCGCGATTTTATCAACAAAACGGGAGAATATGCCCTACATATCGCCTTATGTTATCAGGGAAGACCGCTCATCGCCGTGGTTGCCCTACCGGATCAAGAAAAACTCTATTTTGCCCAAAAAGGAAAAGGTACTTTTCTAGAAACTAGCGACGGAAATATTACACAGGTAAAAGTTGCCAATAAAGATAAAATTACCGATCTCTATCTGGTGGTTAGTCGTACCCATCGCGACCAACGTTTTGATAATTTATTAAGTCAAATACCCTTCTTAGGTAAAAATTATGTGGCTAGTGTGGGCTGTAAAATTGCCACGATCCTCGAACAAAAATCCGATGTTTATATCTCCCTATCGGGGAAATCGGCGGCTAAAGACTGGGATTTTGCCGCTCCAGAGTTGATTTTAACGGAAGCCGGCGGCAAATTCTCCTATTTTGACGGTCAACCCGTGCGCTATAATCGCGGCGATGTGCGGCAATGGGGGGGGATCATGGCTAGTAATGGTCCTTGTCATCAACAACTTTGTCAGTTGTCCACAGCAATCCTCGCCCAAATTGATGCCACTGTCTAATTTCTGCTCTCTTATTCTTTGTGTGATCGGTTTAACTTATATAGGAGCGATCAATCTTTGTGTCCTTTGTGTCTTTGTGGTTCGTTCTAGTCCTTCGCCGGCGGTACTGTATCTTAGAATACATTTTACCTACCAAACCCAAGAGAGCTTAATTTCTGCCCCCTAACCGAGAATCAGAGATCGGTAGAATGGAAAAAAACCAGATCGAGCAATGTTACGGTTAAAAACTTGGCAAGGGTTGATTTTAGCAGTTCCGATCGCCGCCGTGGTCATCTTTCTGATCGTGGCCGCCAGTGTCCAGATCAATCAATGGGGTTTGAATTGGATTTGGGCAGTTTTTACCCTGATTTTTGTGGCTTGGCGCTTCCTGTTGGTCAAATGGACGCGCCCAGCAGTCGGGGAAATTGAAGCCGCCATCGGGGAAATTAAGGCAGAATTAACCCCTCCTGAAGGTGATTCCGGGGGCAATGTTGAGGAAATTATCGAGAGGATTATCGTCGAGGCCCGCAATGATCGCCCGGTTTGGGAAGATTGGGCGACTTTTTGGCAACGCTGTCAGGATTTGGTCAGTGCCATCGCTCATATATATTACCCCGATGTCAAGTACCCCTTATTAAATATTTACATTCCCCAGGCCTACGGTTTAATTCGGGGAACCGTGGATGATAGCGATCGCTGGATGCAGAATCTTTCCCCGGCCCTGAATCAAATCACCATCGGCCAAGCCTATCAGGCCTACGAAGTTTATCAAAAATTGCAACCCTCGGCCCAGAAACTTTGGCAGGTCTGGAATTGGGCGCAATGGGTGATCAATCCCGCTGCGGCTGTGGCTAAAGTTGCTAGTCAAAAGTACAGCGATCGAGCGGATCAGCAATTATTAGTCAATTTAGGGCAAGTTTTGCGGGAAAATGCCCTAAGAAATCTCTCTCGTCAAGCGGTGTTACTCTACAGTGGCGGCAATCTCGCCCCCACTCTCCCCACCAAGACCAAAATCGCCACCACTACTCTCAAGGAAATTCTCGCCCAAGCTGAACCGATCACGGAAATCGATCGCCAACCGGTTAATATTCTGCTGGTTGGACGCACCGGGGCCGGCAAAAGCAGTTTAATCAATACTCTCTTTCGGGCCGATTTAGCCCAAGTGGATCTATTGCCTAGTACCGACGCGATCCAATCCTACCATTGGCAAACCCCAGAAGGAGACGAGTTAATCCTCTGGGATACTCCGGGCTATGAACAGGCAAATCGGGCCGATGATCGGCAAAAGGTTCTAAATTATGCCAAAAACGCCGATTTATTAATTCTTGTCACTCCCGCCCTCGATCCCGCCCTGGCCATGGATGAGGCTTTTCTTAAAGATTTGCAACAAACTATTGACAATTTACCAGTTATAGTCTGTGTTTCTCAAGTCGATCGCCTGCGTCCGGTGCGAGAGTGGCAACCTCCCTATAATTGGCTGACGGGAGAAAGTCCCAAAGAAGTCAATATCCGCGAATGCTTGCAGTATCGGGCGGAATTATTCGAGGATCTCTGCGATCGCATTTTGCCGATGGTCAGTCAACAGCCGGATAGAGAAGCTTGGGGGGATGAGGAGTTATCAATCGCTTTACTGGGGGCAATTTCGCCCGCCAAACAGTTGCGTTTAGCCCGTTTTTTAGCGGATTTAGAAACTCGAACCCTGGCAGCGGCGAAAATAATCGATCGCTATACTTTACAGATGGCCACGGGGCAAGGTTTAACGGCCCTATTAAAAAGTCCTATTCTAGGTTTTATCTCCACTTTAGCCACGGGAAGACCAACTTTAGCCTATCTTTTAGCTGAACAAATTCCTGTGGAACAATTACCAGTAGCGATCGGTAAATTACAGATGGCATACGAGCTTTCTTCTCTCTTAAATCCAGAGAATAAAAGTTTTGATTTATTGGCACTTTGGCCAATACTATTAGAAAATTCTAGCACTGCCGACAAGGAAGCTTGGGCCTGGGGTCATGCTCTGGTAGAATATTGGACAAAGAACCTATCGATCGAACAGTTCCGGTCAAGTTATCAGGGGTATTTAGAAACGACAAAAACAGGCCTCTAACCAGATTAATTAAGCTAAAACTTTATTCCACTTTAAAAGTATAGGAGAGTGGGGAGGAGAGGTTTCTGGGGTTGAGATTTCTAGCCCTTGTACTAAAATTACCAATGGGAGAGATTTTTTCGTGTTTTTTTAAAAGTTCTATTCATTTTTTTCATTTTCAGAGTTTTCATCGTTAGTTTTCGACGAACTACCCAAACCACTAAAATAAAAGGCGGTGACTGCTGTAGCTATTGGCCCTAAAAAAGTATAAATTGTCTTAGAAGAATCATTAATTAGGGTTGCCGCTTTATCCACTCTACTTTGTACTTCTTGTTCTTCGATAGCTTTCAAATTTATATTTAAATTAAAAATTCCAAGAGAAGCAAAAGAAATGAGACAAATAGAAAGAATTTGTAAACCAGCAGTGGCTAACAATCCCAACCAAAGCCACTTTGCTAAGGAACCAGCTACTTTAGTATTAAAATTATGTCTTTGGTCTGAGGGTGATATAGCTGTAGCTGGTTTACCAAATTCAGATACTTCATTGTCTAAATGATAAGGCTCCGGATTCTTCTTTAGATTATGACGCACAGAGTTCCTTTCAGTTGGAAGAGCCAAAGAAGCGCTGGTATCTTTTGGGTTGTTAACTTCCTCTGTCTCATTTTTTGAATCACTGGTCATAACTAAACAATTAGTAGTGGTCTCTGTTCATTACCTTTTTGCAGTATTAATTGAGTATCTTCCTCCGTCTCAGTTTTAGCATATAAAGCCATGAGTTTTAATCCTTTACGAATTACTTCAGACTCTGTTAAGCCTAGCTCCTTAGCTATTTCTTTAAGATATTCAGAGTCCTTTTGACTAAGATTTACTCGAAATTGTCTGGTGGCCATCTCTTTGTTTGCTTGATTACATCGATGCTGGTCAATAGGCATTTTTGTGGACAATTGATGTACAAACTACGTTTTTATAGATGTTCATAATAGTCTGCCTTTAGAAACCTAGCATCCTAAGTACAGTACCTGATCTTACCCTAATTACACTAGATATGTCAAGCAATTACACCAGATATGTCAAATCAACATAAACGAGTCCTGACGGTACTTAATGGGTGCAATAAGTTAAATACCATCAACTTATCGACTTATTTGCTATTAAAAGGCTATTTTTCGCAAATTTTAACCAAAATAATCTTAGGTTTTATTCATGATTAGGTACAACAGGGGGTATAATAGGGTATTTAGTAGGTGGTATTACATATACATATATGCAATGCATAGCAATGGGTGTAATGTGGGTATATTGTGGGGTTTAATAGATACCACAGTGCTGAGTTCCTATGGTATGATAGTTCCATCAACTTTTAGATAGATAAAAGTATGGCAGACACAACTAAACAAGTGAGTATGCTAGAATTGGAGTTAGAAGATGATCTAATCAGACAAATTGAAGATGTAGCTGATTCTGGTTGTTTTTCAAAAGATGAATTATTACAAAGTATTTTAGAAGCATGGAGATATCATCAGGCCTATATACATAGACTTGAAAATATGGTTCAAATAATCAATATTAAGTAATTCGATTTGAGGGTAATGTAGAATGATTACTATCAAATGATTACCTGCTTATTGTTTTGAGCTAACAAAAAATTTTATCACTATTTTCTTGATCAACATTTTATTAAACTTTCATAACAAGTAACCCTGAGACAATTATCAGTTTTAGCAATTATTGAGATGTTAATTTATTGTAAGCAGAAATAATCGCCGCGTTTTCCCAATCATCATCAAAAGGAAGTGCATCGGGATCTGACAAAGCATTAGCCTCGATTTCTAGATCACCCATCGATTTAACTCGCTCCCAATCGGTTAAATTATGGCTCTTCGGTTTGTGTTAGATTTTTGTCAATTATTTTCGATCTAGAGCGAACTAATCAATTAAATCCCTTGCCAGATAAGGATTTAGTCGATTTATGCCCCCCTATCGAACCATACCAAGTAACGAAGAGCCTAAATTATTAATATCTGGGGGATTATTTGTTATATTTATCCTTCCTAAAGCTGGTATTTCCATAGGGGGTGGCCAGTGCAGAACTACAGTGATATACTAAGGATAACTTGATCAATACTTTCTAGGGAGATTTTGCTATCAATTCCCAGAAAGTATCGGGTTTTAGGTTTTGCGTCCGAGAAAATTAATAATCTGGGGACTAATTTCTTTTGACCAATGTTCTTGGGGATAGTGTTTCGCTTCTGCGAGGGGGATTAATTCCACTCCTGATTTAGTGGCTAATTTTTCGACAGTGACAGAAGATAACCAAGGATCGGCCATTCCCCAGACAAACAGGATAGGTTTTTCAAAGTTCTCTAAACCTGTCTCAATTTCTGCCATAGTTTTCGATAGGTTTAAATTGCGAATCGTGGCCAGTAAAGCGCGACCCACTGCCGAAGTTTTTAGATAAGGTTGACGGAAAATAGCCAGATCTGCATCACTAATCACAAAACCGCTACCAGTTTCTAAAGTACGATCGACTAATAAGGGGTCTTGAGTTGCCATATCTCCGAGGAAAGGTATCCCCCATTGTTTCATTATCCAGGGTAATTTGACATCCCTGGAGAGGGGAGTATTTAAAACGATCAAGCGCTCAATTTTATCGGGATTTTCTAGGGCGTATTGTAAACCGACGGAGGCTAAAAAACCCTGGACAATCAGGGAGATTTTCGGCAATTGGAGAGCTTGAATAAAATCGGCCAAGGCTTGACAAAAAGCGCTAGGTGTGTAGGCGAAATCTCTGGCATCGGGTTTAGCGGATAAACCGGAACCGATCCAATCGGGGGCAATGGCATTAATGTTATATTCTTCTAAACTGGTCAATAATTCTCGCCAAATATAGCCATGGGCGGGTAAACCATGGAGTAGGATCACGGGGGTTGTGTCCGGTTGTTGAGCGGGGTTAACCTGTCGATAGAACCACTTGAGAGGGCCGACTTCGAGAAAATTTTCTAAAATAGCCATGGTTAATGGGGGATTAATAATCATTAACCATTGTCTAACGTCTAGGAACCGATCGCACCGGCAAATTTCCCACCCCGGCAGTTATAGGGAGCTTGCGTCGAGACTTTGTGCTTCTCCGGGGGTTAAGGGTAAATGAAGACCGCATTCTTGTTTTAAACCCTTGAAACGGGTGTCTCGTTCGTTGCTATCATCGGCGGTTAAAGGCCGACTGGAGTGCCAATCGCCGACGGAGACATAACCTAGATCAAAATAGGGATGGTAGGGAAGATCGTATTTAGTCAGATAGTCATAGATGGTTTTGGCATTCCAGTCAAGGATCGGTAATATTTTGTAACGTTCGCCCTGTTGATTGACCCATTGGAGAGTTTTGCGGTGGTCGGTTTGGTCGCGACGTAAACCCGCTAACCAAGCGGTGGCCTTTAATTCCTTCAGGGCCCGTTGCATCGGCTCCACCTTGCGGATTTTGTCGTAGAGATTAAGGGAGTCGAGATCGTTATTTGACCACAGTTTACCGTGGATTGCTTCCATGCGGGCGGGACTGAGGGGAGATTGATAAACTTTCAGGTTTAAATGGAGGCGTTGGCTTAAATCTTCGGCAAATTGATAGGTTTCCGGGGGAAGATAGCCGGTATCGATCCAAATGATGGGAATATCGGGGATAATTGCGGTGACGAGGTGCAACATCACCGCCGCCTGAATGCCGAAACTGGTACTCATCACCAAACCTTCCCCAAAGGTGGCCGCGGCCCAAGCGACGATTTCTGCGGCGTTAGCGGAGTCAAAACGTTGATTAATTCTGGCGAGGTCGAGGGATAGAGGGGAGGAAAAAGACCGGTCGGCAGTGGCGATGAAGGCGGTTTCTAGGGCCTGTGGATGAGAATTAAGCAAGTGTAAATCTGGCATTCTGGCTAAGATTTAAGGTGTACAGTAGCGGCGGATACTGATAGAGTCCAATCTATCCCTGTGATTGGATTATAGCATTGGGCTATCGGCCCGTTCTAGCTATTCCTTTTCCTTTCCAGAGCCTGGTTATTCGATCGAGGATAATGGAACTATCAGACCTCAATTGTATCTTAGTCGCTGATTTCAGGATAATTAGACCCTCAGCCCCGCTACTGCTAGAAAAGTTACTATTTAGTAATTTTTTACTTTAAGTTAAGAAACTTATCTAAGGCTAGAACCATATTCGGCGGCCAACGGCGCACGCTTTTTACCCAATCGAGGTCTTGATAGCGGGTATCCATGCCGACGGCGGCTACCCAATTGCTTTCTGCTTCTCCCTGTTGTCCTTGGGTCCATAAAACCGCGCTTAAGGCGGCTCTGACATCGGGGAACATGGGGTATTTGCGGGCAATATTCCGCATTTTTTGGACTGCTTCGGGATATCTGCCCAATTCGTACAGGGACAGGGCCAGATTAGCTTGCGCCCAGGCAAAATTCGGGGCTAGTTGAGTGGCTTGGCGATAGTCTTTGACGGCGGCTTCCCAGTCCCCTAAACCGCCCTCAGCGTTGCCGCGATTGTTATAGGCAAAGGCATCATTGGGATCTAGTTCTAAAACTTTATTATAATCGGCGATCGCTTCTTGATATTTGCCTTCTCCCTCTAAAGCGGTGCCGCGATTGAGGTAGGGATCGGGGGCATCGGGGGCAATGGCGATCGCTTGGTTAAAATCAGCGATCGCATCCTCTAATTTATTGAGACTAACTCTGGCATTGCCGCGATTACTCCAGACGGCGGGGTTAGTGGGGAATTTGGCGACTAATTGGGTCCAATAGTTTTCGGCCTGGGCGTAATCACCTTTTTCTGTGGCTTCTAGGGCTTTTTCGGCGATAACTTCCCCTTCTCTAATCTGTTCTTCGCTAATAGTCGGGCTATCGGCATAAGCCGCTATGGGTAGGGCAAAAAAGAGCAATAGACTCAATACACAAGCGGTGATCCAACGCATAATTACTTCATAATTTGTTACTTAATCTTTTCTCAATCTACCCTACTTAGGTGAACTCTGCCCTAGATAGTCTTGATAGCCTAGTCGTTGAAGATTGCTTTGTTTTTCGAGGACGGAATCGGTGAGGGATTGACGATAGGCGATAACTTGCTCTAAAAGATCAGTATTACCAGTGGCGAGAATTTGAACCGCTAAAAGTCCGGCATTTTTGGCATTACCGATCGCCACCGTGGCCACGGGAATGCCTGCGGGCATCTGTACAATTGAATAGAGAGAGTCTAACCCTTGTAAAGTGCGCGTGACTACGGGAACTCCAATCACGGGTAAGGGGGTTAAAGATGCTACCATCCCGGGTAAATGGGCAGCACCACCCGCTCCAGCGATAATCACTTTTATTCCCCTCTTATGAGCGTTTTTGCCGTATTCAAACATTTTTTCGGGGGTACGATGGGCTGAGACGATGGCGACTTCGTGGCTAATCTGAAAAATCTCTAAAACTGCGATCGATTCTTTCATGGTGGGTAAGTCGGAATCACTGCCCATAATTACACCCACTAGGGGCGCTGCTGTCACCATAGTTACTAGAAAATAATTTTGCTTTTTAATCTTATAGCAGGGTTTGTTATTTTGTCTTCAAACCCTACTGATCAGATTTCCCCTAAATTGCATCGGGATCGATGCCTAATTCTCGCAGTTTTTGTGCCAATTTTTCCTTAGCTTGTCGTTCCCTTTCTTTTTCTAAAAAAACCTGTTCTTTTTCTAAAAAAGCCTGTTCTTTTTCTAAAAAAGCCTGTTCTTTTTCTAAAAGAGCCTGTTCTTTTGCCTGTCGTTGCTCTAATTCCGCTTCTTGAGGAGTGGGGACTAATTGACCATCGCCGGTAAAATAACGCAGTTTCCGGTCAAATATCCCTAAATATAATCCTAACTGTTCACTCCACAGATAACCCCGGTCATTGGGAGAAATGGCTTGATATTGTCCCCCAATTAGTCTAAATCCTTGCAATTCTAAAGTATTAGGATCGAACCAAAAATAATTAGGAGTGCGAAAGGTATTCTGATAGAGAATTTTCTTGTTATTGCGGTCAATATTGGCCGTAGAATCGGAGAGAATCTCGACAATTACATCGGGATATTTACCCTGTTCTCCCCAAACTACCCAACTTTTGCGGGGACGTTTTTCGGTATCTAAAACCACAAAAAAATCGGGACCACAGAAATCACGTTTTTTTAGTTGTTCTTCGTTGTAGTAGATGGTTAGATTTCCCGAAGCGTAGTAATCACTCCTCTCGCGCCATAATAATTCTAGACAACTAAGGAGAATGATGATCTGTTGCAGGTGTAGATCACTTTCCAAGGGTGGTTCATCACTCCATAAATCTGTGGGGGGACAGGCAACTTCTGGGATTATGTCTAGGGCTGTCATGACTTTTTCCCGGTATTTTAGGATTGATTAATTATAGCTTTTTTCTCACAATTGCAGAGATAAGGCGGGGGGATTTCAGCTAATAGGCTCTCTTCTTCTTTGTGTGATAAGTTTAACTTATACAGGAGTGATCAATCTCTGTGTCCTTTGTGTCTTTGTGGTTCCTTCCACTCGCTCGCCAGCAGGACTGTATCTTAGAATACATTTTACCCACCAAACCTAAGAGAGCCAACCAATAACTTAATCCTATACCTTGACCGATCGCCCTCCGCACCTTAAAACTTCTATACAATAGCCCCAATAAGTCCGATAACAACGATGACTGAAACCCTAATTCAACCTGCCACCCTAGTAGAACTCTTACGTTACCGCGCCACGGCACAACCAGAGGGCCATGCCTACACTTTTCTTATTGACGGCAAAAAAGAAACCCCACCTTTAACCTACAGTGAACTCGATCGCCAAGCAAGAGCAATCGCCGCCTATTTGCAAAAATACCAGGCGCTGGGAGAACGGGCCCTGTTACTCTATCCTCAAAGTTTAGAAGTAGTGGCCGCTTTTTGTGGTTGTCTCTACGGGGGAGTGATTGCCATTCCCGTCCCCCCACCGGAATCGGGACGACTTAAGCGCACTCTGCCCCGTTTACGCGCAATTGTCAAGGATGCTAATGCCACCTTTGCCCTAGTTACCGAAAGTATTTTGACTCTTATTGAAGGTGTTAAGGAAGAATTCCCAGAATTCGACCAAATGAAATGGATTACCACCGAAAGCATTGATATTTCGCTGGCAGACCAATGGCAAGATCCCCAGGTGGATAAATCGGCGCTTGCTTATCTGCAATATACCTCCGGTTCGACTAATATCCCCAAAGGGGTGATGTTAAGTCATTTTAACCTGATGCACCATTGCGGTTACTTGCAAAAAGCTTGTGGTTACGAACCGGATAGCGTTACCCTCACTTGGATGCCCTATTTTCATGATTACGGGTTAGTGGAAGGTATCACCGTCCCCCTCTACAACGGTACACCCTGCTATCTCATGTCTCCCTTTGCTTTTATTAAGCGTCCGATGCAGTGGTTAAAAAATATTACTAAGTACAAAGTTACTCATAGTCAGGCCCCCAACTTCGCCTATGATCTTTGTACTCGTAGGATTAAAGCTGCCGATTTAGCGGAATTAGACCTGAGCAGTTGGCAGGCTGCGGGAAATGCCGCCGAACCGATTAATCCGAAGGTTATGGGCAAATTTGTCGATACTTTTGCCGATTACGGCTTTTCTTGGCAAACTTTCGCCCCTGCCTACGGATTAGCTGAATATACCCTCTTGATTTCCAATAAACCCAAGGGAACCACCCCAATTATCACCGCTTTGGATGCAACCGCCTACGAACGCGGTAAAATTGTCCCTGTTAGTTCCGATCGAACCACGGGAGTTAGATACGTCCCCAGTTGTGGTCGTCGCGTCTGTGATACCCGTATAGCCATCGTTAATCCCGATACTTTCACCCTTTGTGCAGCCGATGAAGTGGGCGAAATTTGGGCCAGTGACCCCAGTATGGCCGCTGGATATTGGCAACGGGAAGACGCAACCAAGGAGACTTTTCAAGCTTATCTTGCTGATACAGGAGAAGGACCGTTTTTACGCACAGGAGATTTAGGTTTTCTTCTCGATGGGGAATTACATATCACGGGACGGATTAAGGATTTAATTATTGTCCGTGGTAGTAATCATTATCCCCAAGATTTAGAATGGTCAGTACAGCATCTTAATGAGGTTTTTCGTCCCGATTATGGCGCCGCTTTTTCCATTGAAGATAACGGCGAGGAACAGTTAGTTATTGTCCAGGAATTAGAACGTCGCAGCGGGGAATTAGATACGGCCAAATTAATTGCCGATATCCGTCAGGAAATCGCCGAAGAACACGAAATTATGACCCATGCGATTGTTCTGGCTAAATCGGGAACAATTCTCAAAACTGCCAGTGGCAAAATTCAACGTCGCGCTATTAAACAGAATTTTCTCAATGGGAATATTAGTATTATCGATGCTTGGTCAGAAAATCCTCAGTTAGTTAGTAAATTCGATCGCTCTATTTCTGAAACAGAAGCATAGTTTTTCGGGTGGGCAATTCTCACCCGATCGAGGTTAACTAATCGTGTTAGGATTAGGTTAAGGATTAAAGTTAGGGTAAACGCCCAAAATGTCACATTTACAAACACTTTATACCATGATGTTGAGAGAGCCGACTATTTTGCTTGTATATGTATTGGATTTATGAGTAAACAGGATGAAAATTCGTTATGAACTGATTATTTACTGGAGTAATGAGGATCAACTATTTATCGTTGAAGTTCCAGAACTGGCAGGATGTATGGCTGATGGAGAAACTTATCAAGAAGCTGTACAAAATGCTGAAATCATTATTCAACAATGGATTGAAACAGCACAGGAATTAGGCCGAGAAATTCCTGAACCTAAAGGACGTTTATTATTTGCTTGAACAAGCACAGGAATATGTAATACTAAATCCAGTTATTAAAAACTGATTATTTATTCCCCCTTTTGCATGAGTGCCTCTGCTGATATGTAGCTTATACTCAACGGATTTATTATGATTGGTACTCAACAGGAATTATCTGGATTTACAAAATATTTAAATGATCAGTATTCCAGGAATATAATACTAAATCCCCAATTTTTTTTGAACAGAAAAAGTAAGGGCGAAGCATTCGGATAGGAAATCTACGGTTTCAGCGATAGGTTATCGCTCGAATGCTTCGCCCCTACGGGAACCTTGACTTGTGGGGAAAGGTAGAAATTAAGAGGCAAATAATCCCGATGTTAATAAAGACATCAGCCAGATTAAAAACAGGAAAATTAATCAATCTAAAATCGAGAAAATCCACCACATAACCAAACAAAAAGCGATCGATGCCATTGCCGAAAGCCCCTGCTAAAATAAAACCGTAGGCTAATTGTTCCCAACGGCTTAAATGCGGTCCAAAGTAAGCAAAAGCCATTAATCCCAAACTAACTAATAAGGATAGCCATTTGAGCCAACCAACACCGCCCCGAAAAGCACTAAAAGCCGCCCCGGTATTAATCACATAGGTTAAATGAAAAACCCCCGGAATAACCGGAAAAGTATCACCGATTTGCTCAAAACTTTGCACGGTTATATACTTAGTTACTTGGTCTAAACTTAGACCAAGCACCGCCACTATCCAAAACCAGCGATTTTTTTTTAACATTGGCTCTGGCATCAATAAAATAATAATTTACGGAAGAAAAAGGCAATAATTACCACCACACAAATTACTACTAATTGCCCTAAAAATGGCCAGACTGAATAATTCATAAATAGGGTGGGCAAACTATCGGGAAAGGTGATTTGACTGGCTTGGGGCTGAAAAATCGACAATCCCAGCATATATAATAAACCGCACAGATGAATCACTAACAAACCGGCAAAGGCACTTAAAGCCAGGGTTTCTATCTTAGCCCGCCAGCGAAAAGCCAGCCAACCACACAGCCATGCCCCCGGCATAAAGCCTAAAATATAGCCAAAACTGGCTTCTTTCAGATAACCCATTCCCCCACCCTGGGCAAACACTGGCAACCAAGTTAAACCGAGAAAAATATAGGCCACCTGGGCAAGAAGCCCGGCATTTTTGCCCCCCAGACAGCCCGTTAACAATACTGCCCCAATTTGGTAAGTTATGCCTAGTTTTTGCGAAGATAGACCCGCAGCCGACCAACTAGCTAGGCTTACTGGAACAAATGTACTAAAAATTGTCAGCAACAAACCAATCAAAGCCCAGATTAACTCATTGGGAACCGACGCGGAAGTGCGCCGCGGTGGAGATTCTTGTCCTCGACGTGATTTAGGTTGCCTGTTAGGGTTGGTATTCACCGGGGATGGGGGCTTCTCCTCCTATTAAACTAAGATCAGCCAACATCGCCTGATCCTGTTGGGGCGGTTGTCCTAGGGTGGTCAAATAATGCCCAATCAGCATAGCATTAATTCCCGATTTTAGCCCCAGATTTTGCAATTCTCCCATCACTGCCTCTCGTCCCCCGGCATAACGGAGAATTTGTTGGGGTAAGATAAACCGGAAAATGGCGATCGCTTTTAGGGCAGTAAAAGGGTCCAGTTTGGGTAAATGACCTAAAGGGGTGCCACTTCTGGGGTTTAATAGGTTAATCGGCACTGATTCCACTTCTAATTCCGCCAGAGAAAAAGCTAAATCAATGCGATCAGTCCAACTTTCCCCCATACCGATAATTCCCCCCGTACAAGCCTGAATTCCCGCCGCTTTCAGGTTTTTAACCGTTTCTACCCGATCCTGCCAACTGTGGGTGGAGACCACGTTAGGATAAAAATTCTCGGAAGCCTCCAGATTGTGATTATAACGGGTAACTCCGGCTTCTTTTAAGGCCTGGGCTTGGGGGAGGGTTAACTCTCCTAGGGCGCAACAGGGTTTAATCTTGGCTGTTTCGATGATTTCTTGAACTGTGGCTAGTATTTCCTCGAATTCCTTGGATTTGGGGCTATTATACTTTAATCCCCGTCCTTGACTAACTAAACAGAAGCGTTTGGCCCCCGCTTCGGCTGCCGCTTTCGCATGGCTGACGATTTCCTCGCGACTTTTTAAACCGTAGATAGGCGAATCTTGACCGGGATGGTGGACGGATTGGGAACAAAAACTGCAATTTTCCGAACAACTTCCCGATTTTATGTTGATAATGCTACATAAATCTACCGTATTACCACAACAGGCCTGACGAATGCGATCGGCAGCTTCACATAAGCTGAAAATATTTTCCTGACCTTCGATCGCAGTTAAAGCTAGGGCCTCTTGCTTACTGAGTCGATCGCCAGCGATAATCTGATTAGCCCTAGTCTGTAACCAGTTTTTTAAGGCTTCTCCCTCCACGGGGATAGATTGAGTAGCGGTGTGTGTAGAGACTTGTACCACGTCGTTTATGCTCTGACTAAGTTAGGCTCATCTTATCATTATTCAGTTACTGGGGAAAGATTAATAAAAAACTTTAGAAAAAAATGCCCTTTTGTGCTAGACTACCCGCAAAAGTTATCTTGTCTCCGATTTTATGAAAGTTATTCCGACGGAAATTCCTGATGTTTTAATTATTGAACCGCAAGTTTACGGAGACGATCGAGGTTTTTTCTTGGAGAGTTTTAATCAGAAAGATTTTCGAGAAAAAACTGGGGTTAATACCACTTTTGTCCAGGATAATCACTCTATGTCCTTAAAAAATGTCCTGCGAGGATTGCACTATCAAATCCCCAATCCCCAGGGTAAACTGGTGCGAGTGGTGAATGGTAGTGTTTTTGATGTGGCAGTGGATGCGCGTCAAAGTTCCCCCACTTTTGGGCAATGGGTAGGCTGTGTTTTAAGTGCGGAAAATAAACGGATTTTCTGGGTTCCCGAAGGTTTTGCCCATGGCTTTCTAGTTCTCTCCGATCGAGCAGAATTTCTCTACAAAACCACTAATTATTATTATCCAAAGTACGAAAAAACTATTTTATGGAATGATGCCGATTTAGGGATTGACTGGCCCCTAGAGACCCCCCCGATTCTCTCCCCTAAAGACCAAGCTGGACAACCCTTTAAATCCGTGGAAGTTTTCCCCTAAAGACGATGAAAAAAGTTTTACTAATTGGTGCTAAAGGTCAGGTAGGACAAGAGTTACAGGTAACTTTGCCATACTTGGGCGAAGTTATTAGTATCGGTCGAGAAGAACTAGATTTAACTAACTCGGAAAAAATCAGCCAGTTAATTAGGGAAATTCACCCCGATTATCTGGTTAATGCCGCCGCTTATACGGCAGTAGATAAAGCCGAAATTGAGCCAGATTTAGCCTATTCTATCAATGCTATAGCTCCAAAAATCATGGCGGAATCTGCCGAGAAAATTAAAGCTAAATTTCTCCATATTTCTACCGATTATGTCTTTGATGGTCGGAAAAATACCCCCTATCTAGAAACCGATCTAACTAATCCTTTAGGGGTTTATGGACAATCAAAGTTAAGGGGAGAAGAGGAAATTAAAACTGTTAATTCTCAGGCAATTATCCTCCGGACTGCTTGGGTTTACGGCAGTTATGGCAAAAGTAATTTTGTCAAAACTATGCTGAGATTAGGCAAGGAAAGAGAGGAGTTAAAAGTAGTTGTTGATCAGGTGGGAAGTCCCACTTGGGCAAAAGATATCGCCACGGCCATTACTCACCTTCTAATTAATGTCGATAATCCCCCAGGAATCTATAATTTTACTAATAGCGGTGTCGCCAGTTGGTTTGATTTAACTAAAGCGATTTTTGAGGAGGCAAAAATAAGCGGTATTCCCTTAAAAATTCAGAGAGTAATTCCTATTACTACGGCGGAATATCCTACCCCGGCGGTGCGTCCGGCCTATTCGGTTCTTTCCGGTCAAAAAATCTCGCAACAATTGGGTTATATTCCTCCCTATTGGCGAGATTCTCTCAAAGCTATGCTCAACCAACTATTTAATCTTTAAAACTATGAAAGCACTAATTTTATCCGGTGGCAAAGGTACGAGGTTACGTCCCCTAACCTATACTGGGGCAAAACAGTTAGTTCCCGTGGCCAATAAACCAATTTTATGGTATGGAATCGAATCAATTGTGGCCGCAGGAATTACCGATATTGGCATTATTATCAGTCCCGAAACCGGGGAAGAAATTCGTCAGACCACGGGCAGTGGTGAACAGTTTGGAGCTAAGATAACTTATATTCGCCAAGACCAACCGGCGGGATTAGCTCACGCGGTCAAAACTGCCCAATCTTTCCTAGCAGATTCCCCCTTTATTATGTACTTGGGTGATAACCTAATTGAGGATGATTTATCGCCCTTTTTAGACTCTTTCCAAAAACAGTCCCTTGATGCTTTAATTCTGCTGCGAAAAGTCTCTAATCCTAGTGCTTTTGGGGTGGCAAAAGTAGATGAAACTGGCAAAGTTTTATACTTAGTCGAAAAACCCAAAGAACCCCCCTCAAATTTAGCTTTGGTGGGGATTTATTTTTTTGCTCCCACCATTCATCAAGCGATCGCATCTATTCAACCTTCGGGCCGGGGTGAGTTAGAAATTACCGACGCTATCCAAGAATTAATCAATCAAAATAAAGCAGTAGAAGCCAATAAACTACTGGGTTGGTGGTTAGATACGGGTAAAAAAGATGATTTATTAGAGGCCAATCGGATTATCCTCGATACCTGTCTAGAAATCGCTTTACAGGGAGAAATTGATGCTAATAGTCAGGTGATCGGACGCGTACAAATTGGTCAGGGTAGTAAAATTATTAATAGTACCATTCGCGGTCCTGTCATTATTGGAGAAAATTGTCAGATTGAGAATTGTTTTATCGGTCCCTACAGCAGTATAGCTAATGGAGTAAAATTAATTGATGCCGACATAGAACACAGTGTAATTCTCAAAGATGCCACGATTATTGGCATTCATCAGCGCATAGTTGATAGTGTTATCGGACGACGGGCAAAATTAGAAATCGCCCCCCAACGTCCAAAAGCTTTACGCTTTATGATTGGGGACGATTCCCATGTGGAATTAGTGTAGTTATTGGGGATTAACTGCCCCTTTAATTAGGGTTTGCGGCAAAAAGTTTTTCCTGGGTGTAGGGTGTAGGATTTTACCGATTTTCAGGGAAAAAGTCCCGGAATTTTCACCCCAATCACTCCAATCGCTGGCACTTTTTGATGGGAAAAAAGTCTAAAAACCTTATCCAACAAGGTTTTTAGATTTATTCAGCCAACCCTAACTATGTTATAATCAAGAGTCTGACCTATTTTACCGTTCTAGAACTATGACGCAACAGTATCGCATTACCCTACTACCCGGCGATGGCATCGGGCCGGAAATCCTCGCTGTCACCGTAGAGATACTGAAAGTCATCGCTAAAAAATTTGACCTCCAGTTTGACTTCCAAACCGCTTTAATTGGAGGGGCAGCCATTGATGAAACCGGCAGTCCCCTCCCCGAAGCAACCCTGAGCGCCTGTAAAAATAGTGATGCTGTTCTCTTGGCCGCTATCGGGGGTTATAAATGGGATAATTTGCCCCGGCAGCAAAGGCCAGAAACGGGATTATTAGGCTTAAGATCCGGTTTAGGTCTTTTTGCTAATTTGCGTCCTGCCACCATTTTTCCGCAATTAATCGACGCTTCTAGTCTCAAACGGGAGATTATCGAGGGAGTGGATATCATGGTCGTCCGGGAATTGACCGGGGGTGTCTATTTCGGTCAACCGAAGGGGATTTTTGAGACAGAAACGGGAGAAAAATGCGGTGTAAATACCATGGTTTACTTGGAATCGGAGGTGGACCGCATCGCTAAGGTGGCCTTTGAAATTGCCCAAAAACGCGGCAAGAAACTCTGTTCCGTCGATAAAGCTAATGTTCTTGATGTTTCCCAACTCTGGCGCGACCGGATGACGAAAATCGCCGCTAATTATCCCGATGTGGAACTTTCCCATCTCTACGTCGATAACGCAGCCATGCAGTTAGTCCGGGCCCCCAAACAATTTGATACTATCGTCACGGGCAATTTATTCGGTGATATTCTCTCCGATGAAGCGGCCATGTTAACTGGTAGTATCGGAATGTTACCCTCCGCTAGTTTAGGGACTGCTGGGGTGGGAGTTTTTGAACCCGTCCACGGTTCGGCCCCGGATATCGCCGGCCAAGATAAAGCCAATCCGATCGCCCAGATTCTCAGTGCTGCTATGATGTTAAGATATGGGCTAAATCAGCCTTTAGCGGCAGCAGCACTGGAAAAAGCCGTGGAAAAAGTCTTAGAGTTCGGTTATCGTACCGGAGATATCTTCTCAGAAGGTATGACCTTGGTGGGATGCCAAGCTATGGGCCAGGCCATCCTGAAAGTTTTAGAATTCTAACAAAAGTGACAAATTCCGAAATCGTCATATACCATTGATTTAATAAATACGTCAATTTAATCGTGGGGAGACGAGTGAGATGGTGGCCCTATCCGAGAAAACAGAACAACAGCGTGTCGATATGGAAATCCCAATTTTGTTAGATCCTACTGTCTTACGGGCAGCCAGACGCATTTATCGCATCTACTGTACCCTCAACAGCCGAGTTAGTAAACGTCCTTTCGGTGTCGCTATTAACCGCGACAATCATCGCGGCCAATTGATTTTTAACAATAAACCGATTCTTCTCCCCGGAGAGTGTTTCGTCCCGATTAAGCAAATCGAATCGGAAGCCTATTAATTTTTGTGAAGATTTGCCCTAAATATCTTGCCAAACGTCAGCTAATACCCACTGACGTAATTTTTTTGTCTAATATAAAAAGATGTTCGGGAATAATCTTAACTCTACCCTAATCCAAGACCTCGATCGCCTAGAAAATCGTCTTCGGGAAATTCCCCTCGAACCGGGGGTGTACTTCCTGCGCGACCAAAATGGCGAAATTCTCTACATCGGTAAATCCAAAAAACTCCGGTCTAGAGTCCGTTCCTATTTTCGTCCCAGTCAACCCCTCAGTCCCCGCATTGCTTTGATGGTGCGACAGGTGACAGAAATTGAATTTATCGTCACCGACACGGAAGCAGAATCTTTGGCCCTGGAAGCTAATCTAATTAAACAACATCAGCCCCATTTTAATACTCTCCTCAAGGACGATAAAAAATATCCATACATTTGTATTACTTGGTCGGAAACCTACCCGCGCATTTTTATCACCCGCAAACGTAGCATAAATAACCAAAAAGACCGTTATTATGGTCCCTACGTCGATACTAGGCTGCTGCGCTACACTTTACACCTAATTAAACGCACTTTTCCCCTGCGTCAACGTCCCCAACCTCTGTTTAAAGACCGTCCCTGTTTAAATTATGATATCGGTCGTTGTCCGGGGGTTTGTCAAAAATTAATTAGTCCCCAAGATTATCGGGAAACCTTGCAGAAAGTGGCGATGATTTTTCAGGGAAGGACGGGGGAATTATTAGAGAAATTAGCAGCAAAGATGCTAGAAGCGTCGGAAAACCTAGATTTTGAAAAAGCGGCCACGATTAGGGATCAAATTCGCGGATTACAGGCTCTTAATACCGATCAAAAAGTCTCTTTATCTGATGATACCGTATCCCGGGACGCGATCGCTTTAGCTAAAGACGAGCAGCATTGTTGCATACAATTATTCCAAGTGCGTTCTGGTCGTTTGGTGGCACGTTTGGGATTTTTTGCCGATAGTCAGTCAGCAAACGAGGGAGAAATCCTCCAAAAAGTCCTAGAAGAACATTATTTATCGGTGGAAGGGGTGGAAATTCCCAGCGAAATCCTGCTACCCTGCGAATTACCGGAAGGTGAGGTGTTAGCGGGGTGGTTAAGGGAAAAAAAAGGTCGCAAAGTCGAGTTAACTGTCCCCCAACGGCAAAGTAAAGCGGATTTATTAGCTATGGTCGAGAAAAACGCTCTTTATGAGTTAGAAAAGACGAAAAGAAGCGCCGACCGCGATTTACAGTCTTTGCAGGATTTAGCGGTAATTCTCGATTTACCGGCACTACCCCACCGCATCGAGGGTTATGATATTTCTCATATTCAGGGTTCTAATGCAGTCGCGTCGGGAGTGGTGTTTATCGATGGGGTGGCCGCTAATCAACATTATCGTCATTATAAAATCAAAAATCCCGAGGTTAAAATCGGCCATTCCGATGATTTTGCCAGTTTAGCAGAGGTAATTCGCCGGCGTTTCCGTCGTTATGCCGAAAATCCCGATAATATTGCCGAAAGTGATGATTTTCCCGATTTGGTTATGATTGATGGGGGAAAGGGACAATTATCGGCAGTGGTGGCAGTTTTAGGGGAGATGAATTTATTAGAACAGGTAAAAGTTGTTAGTTTAGCTAAACAGAGAGAGGAGATTTTTTTACCTGGGGAATCCTCTCCTTTAGAGACGGATAAGGAACAACCCGGAGTGCAATTATTGCGTCGAGTCAGGGATGAAGCGCACCGCTTTGCTGTTAGCTTTCACCGACAACAAAGGATGCAAAAAAGTCGCCGTTCCCGTCTGGATGAAATACCGGGTTTAGGTTTTAAGCGACAAAAAGATTTATTAGCTCATTTTCATTCTCTGGATTATATTCGCGAAGCTTCCCTAGAACAATTGCAACAGGTGACAGGAATTGGGGAACAATTAGCTAAGGAAATTTATAATTATTTTCATCCTAGGTAGGGATATGCTGTATAAAGAAGATAAGGCGGTGTGTTTTTGCGTAACAGTGCAGAAATTAGAATATTGGTATCAAGAACGAGACGCAGCACGAGTTTCTCGGATAGCCTCATTGATAGATTCTTCGATTTCTTCCTCGGAATAACGCAAGTTACGTTCTTGGACAGAATCCACGGTTTCTTCAAAGCTCGCTCTTTGTGCCGCTTCTTCAACGTATTGGGATAAGCTTCCCTTTTTTGCGCCTTTTTGTCCTAAAGCTGATTCGGTTAGTGACCAACGTACCATGATTTTTCTCCTTTAGCCCCTAAACGCATAAACATCATAACCCATTTCTAGCAACAATTAGAAAGAATAAATCTTAACCTCAGATAAGGTGCTTTACACCCAACTAAGAATAACCGTTGGGGTGGTTGGGTTTCGCTTTTTCAATCGAATTGAGCCATTTTCGACCCCGTATTGTTTCGCTTAACTCAACCTAGGAGGCCGAAAACCTAGACTAACGCGGAGTAATTTCACTCAACGCTTCTTGCAGCAGTTCATCACTCACACCATGACGCTTCAAACTAGCAACGAGAGCAGAAATTGTATCTCCCTCTAGACGCTCCAAATCCGCACGCAGCCCTTGTCCAATGTAAGCACGCATCAAAGGTTGATAACCTGAGAAACCAAGTAACGGTGCAACCCGCTTTAAATCTTCAATCACATCTTCGGGAATAGGAATCGTGATTGTAGTCATAGGGCGATTTCTCTCCAGTCGTTTTTTTAATGCCTCAACTTTCATAATACTCACGTTCCTTGCGTGTGGCTTTGCGAGCCGAAATGATCCGAATGATGTCGTTTTCACGCTCAATATAGACGACGTACAGGAGATTCCACCGTCTATCTAACCCAATGATCGCATCTCGTGCCTCATCATTGCGACTTGCATCAACAACAACCAGCAGTGGATCGAAGAAGACTTCTGCTGCTTGCTGAAACGTAATACCGTCATGGTTGATCGGGTTAATCCTAGATTTCTCGTCATTCCAAACAAAAGTAATGCCACTGAGGACAAAATAGACATCCATACTTGTAGTGTAGGCAGGATGTATTTACATTGTCAATACTTTATTAACACACCCTACGAGGCTAGTTTTAGCAAATCCGATTTATCCCCACTCACCAGCTAAGATACATTCTTCCTAGCGAGGGGGTGGAACGAACCACAAAGACACAAAGGACACAAAGACTGATCGATCATATTGTAAGTTAAACTTATCACACAGAACCTAGAAGAGTCACTCGGTTTTAACTTCCGTATCGAGAATCGTCCCTTTGACGTTAGCATCTATAAAATTAGCCCCTTCAAGATTTGCCCTTTCAAGATTTGCCCTTTCAAGATTAGCCCCGTAAAGATTTGCCCTTTCAAGATATGCCCCTGCAAGATATGCCCCGTAAAGATTTGCCCCTTCAAGATTTGCCCTTTCAAGATTAGCCCTTTCAAGATATGCCCCTTCAAGATTAGCCCCTTCAAGATTAGCCCGTTGAAGATATGCCCCTTCAAGATTAGCCCGTTTAAGATTTGCCCTTTCAAGATTAGCCCTTTCAAGATATGCCCCTTCAAGATTAGCCCCTTTAAGATATGCCCTTTTAAGATATGCCCTTTCAAGATATGCCCCTTCAAGATTTGCCCCTCCAATATCTGCCTCTGCAAGATTAGCTCTTTCAAGATTTGCCCCGCCAAGATCTCGATGTATCAACAGACAGTTTTGTAAATCAAGAAAACTGAGACAATCTAACACCAACATAAACTCTAAATCTATTCTTTGTCCCTGAAGACGGGCCAACCAATTGCCGAAAGCTTCAGGAGAAGGCCATTGAATGGGAAAAATTTCTTCGGTGACTCGCCCACAGGCATTAAATAGCGCTAATAAAGCTTCCTCGGCATTGCGTGCCTGTCGCATTTCCTCCTGAAAATTGGGGCGGTTTTTTAAACCCTCCATCGGCATTCCTTTGAGCAAAAGATATTCAATTAAATGACCCAGAGTTTTCTGCCACTGTTTCACTTCATCTGGGGACTGTAATTGTATTTGATTGACAATAAAACTAAAAAGATATTCATCTATTGCCGTCGGTCCGCATAAAGTCGCCCAGGTAATTAAAGCTTGTCTGGGATCGTAGTCATTGTCATAATCATTTTCACTGTCTTGTAATTTCTTATGAATTTGCTTAACTCGGTCAACAATTCTGCGGGCAGTTAAATATTCACCAAAACTTTTATGGGTAAATTCAAAGGTTTTTTCGCTGTCTCGTAAATCGCCACTTTCTCGAAAATAAAAGGCTGTTAAAAGACGGGTAATACTCCCTTGGGAATCGCTTTGAAAACTATCTTGGAAATTTTTTAGGAGATTTTTTAAGCCATTATTTTCACAATGTTCTTCAATCTCTCTCACGGTGGTGGTTCTACCATTACCATGCCAACAGGAAAGGGCAATTTCCATTAAAATTAGCACAAAATCTTTTTCTGTAATCCCTTCTATAGCCCGGTGGCCTGGACTATTTTTTTCATAACCTCGCTCATAGACTGCCTTGAGCAAATTGTCATAAATATTATTGAGGTTAGTTTCTTGGGAAAATTGAACCTCGCCTCGTTCAAAAGTGAGAGCAATAAGATAATTTAATAGCGGTTGAGCGGTAATTTCTTGTAAATTTTCCCCCGATAATTCTGGCGGTAATTGTGCATATTTTTTACCTTTAGCTTGCCCATACTGTTGCCACCATTGATCACGTTGATCGACTTTTAATAAGTTATGGTCATCGCTAAAATCATCGCTTTTATCAACCCAATAGGGTAGGATGGTGATAATTTGCTGAGGTTTTTTAAAATTATTTTTATTGGATTGTACCACCACATCACGCCCGCTAATCAACACTTGTAAACGGGTTTTATTTTGATTAAAATGATGGACTTTTTCTCGTACTTCATTAACAAAATTTTGGGCGACTTCTTGGGCGATTTTTCCCTGCATAGATAGCTCATCTAAGCCATCAAAGATAATTAGTAATTTTAAATCTTGATCGCTCGGTTCTAGAGGATTTTCTGGTAAAAAACCGTCATGTTGAACAAAAGTTTTAACTGCTGTTACTAAATCTGTGGAGAAACTCAAGCGATGCAAGGGAATATATAAAACTTGTTTTTCTAAGCGAGCTTGTTGGGCAGCAAATACTTTACAAAAGGACGATTTTCCACTACCCGGCCCACCGGTCAATAAACGTATAGCATCATCGGATTTTGCCGCTTCTAACCATGTTTCTAACTGCTCTTGGAGCTTGATAACAATGCGTTTAAATGATGGCTCTCGATGGTAATCTGTGTCTGGGGTGGCTTTGATTTCTTCTTCTTCATAAAATCCCCGTAGAGGTACATAAATTTGCTTTAAACTAAAGGCTTCCCAAAAAATAGGTTCATCGATCTGTTTTTGCAACCAAGCTCGATAATGTAACCAGCCTCTTTCTCGTTTCCAAGCATTGTTAAAAGGAGTGTCGATTTCATCTAAAAGCAGACTGTATTCATCTCGTTTATCTTTCCATTGCTCCTGCAATGATAAGACAAAATAAGCTGGTAAACGGTTACTTAGGCTCTTCGCTTCCTGGGAATTAGTGATTAAATTATTTGTTGTTAACCACCGTAAAAAAGCTGCTTGGATTGGTGCGACTATAGGTAATCTTTCGGGATGCTCAAAAAAATCTCGATCGAGAATTAATTCCTGCTCTTGTAAAAAGTCGGTAATCTGACGGTAAAGTTCTTTTAAAGGCAGCTTTTCAACTTCTTGGGGCAGTAAATCAGCATTACTTTTAAGTAATCCTTTCATCGCTTTCATTAGCGATTGACTTATTAATAAACCCGCTAATTCCCCCGGAGTCCGACTTAAACCAAGAGCATCTAAAACTTCTACTCCATTTTCGGCCAGATCATCCCACTGCAAAAATGCCCCGTTAAGAGTGGCTTTTCCCAGGGTACTAAAGAGACTTCTCAGATTGACTTTAACTTGTCGTTTCCAGATATTTTGGGGTTTGGAAACAGAAATTCCAGCAGCTGATTCGGACATAGAAAAAAGCGATCAATAAGGCTTATGTAGTCTATTATATAAGTAATAACAACCGTTGAGGTGGTTGGGTTGCGCTTTTTCAATCGAATTGAGCCATTTTCGACCCCGTATTGTTTCGCTCAACTCAACCTAGGAGGCAAGGTGATCACCTTTAAGCGATCTCAATTTGAGTTAAGATGATGGCAAGTTAGGCAATTCAGCGTATTTGAGCGTAAACCCGTAGGATTCCGCAGCCTTTTTCGCGGCAATGTGAGACTTCAGTAAATAGTCATGGATGGACGTGCATTCCTCCGACAATCTTGTTTGAGTTTTATCTTTTTCTTGCAAAATCTCTGAGCGGATCATAAGTTGTTCTCCTCTTTGAATAGTTCAAGTGGTGTGACAATTTCAGGTGTTGACAAGCCAAGACGGGCATTGATAACGCGAATATGCTTCCGTTTGTTAGCATTCGCTAGATGGTTGCAATTCCAAGTAAGGAGATATTGAATGTCAAAATAGCTGGCATAGGCAAGATGTAGAGCGTCGCCCACAAGAGACCTTGGCATGACATAGTTGGCAAGATAAAACTCGACAACTTGTTCAAGAGCAGAAGTCGGCGGTAGCAAAGGAATCGTCGAAACCAAATGGATAATTTCAGCTTTACGCGGATAGTTTCCGTCGGTTAGTTCTTGAAGCACGGCATCTGAAATATATAAATCATAATAACTGGACATTTCCGACCACCACTTCCTTGTGACTTCGGTAAAAGCTTTTAGGCTCTCCCAGCTTTGGTGGGTAAAATGTATTCTAAGATACATTTCTCAAGAGCGAGGGGGTGGAACGAACCACAAAGACACAAAGGACACAAAGATCGATCATATTGTCAATTAAACTTATCACACAGAACCTAGAAGAGCGGCTTTTAGAGTTTCACGCTCATCAAAGTAATAACTCGGAACGGTGGAATCCAAGTATACTTTTTCTTTCATGGTAATAACTGATCTACAAGACTAAATTAGAGTCTGAAGAAGCGATATGGTAGCCTCCTCTATTCTACTATCCTATCTCTGTAAGGAGGTTGTCGCACTATCAGGCTTGACCTCTTTGACCTCGATCGCACTTGGGATTGATAGAGTTCATCGCCACGTCGGGCAAATTCCTCTTTGCTGTGGCGAGGTTGCCGTGTTGTCATTGACTAGACTCTGTTTCAACGTTTGTCTCTCTATTTTAACCTAGGCTTGTTGACAGATAAAAATCAATTCAGGGCAATCGCTTTCAGGTAAAAAAATTAGGCGTTTTCGGTTTACCATAGTCAAAGTGTGCTTTCTAGGCTAATGACTTTGACTAAAAACCCCGTGATCAGAAACCGTCGTTTTTCCCTACGCAATCTCTTTGAGACTTGCATGGCCCTATTGGTGTTATGCAATTATATTCTGGTTATTTTCGATTTAACCTATATTCCCCTGCGAGATTTTTGGTTACAGGGACGCTTGCAAATAACTTTATTAAGATTTAATGAACCAATACAACTCGGGCCGATTTCCTTTCAAGAATTACAAATACCTCCCGATAAACCCCTAGAAATTCCCTTTGTTAAAGGAATCGCTAATTATGATGTGGTGAAAGGAATTAAACCCTATCGCAGTACCAGCGAATATTTAGCTACGGTTGATAAACTTAATGAAATAATTAATCAAAAACTCTTTAACCCAGAGTTTAATCTGCAAGAATATCGCCAAGAGATTGAGAAAATTTTAGCCAATTTACGCCAAAAAAGTGTCGATATGATCGATAATAATCCCTTTGCCTCGGCCGAGAAAACTGGGACTTTAGAAAAGATTAAAAATAAAATGCGCTTGCGGGTTTTTAAAACAGAAAATGTTTCCGCAAAAGCAGCCTTTCAGAAGTTTTGGACTTGGGATTATCTCAGTCAAAATGGCTGGGAAAAAGAGTTGAAATTTTTCAATCAAGAAATTCAACCTTTAATAGAAACTAATTATTTTCGTCCCCTGGGAGAAGATGGGAGACCGATAGATAACTTTGAGGCGATCGATTTTTTCTTTGGCACCATCTTTTTCTGGGAATTTATGATAAGAACTTGGTGGATTGCTCGCACTCATAAAGGTCTGCGTTGGCGCGAGGCTATGTTATGGCGATGGTATGATATTTTTCTGTTTATTCCTATCTGGAGATGGTTGCGATTTATTCCTACCGTTATTCGCCTAGATCAAGTTAAAATTATTAACTTAAGACTGATTAAAGAGCAGGCAGTTAAAGGCTTAGTTGCGCTAATTTCTAAAGATATTACTGAGATAATATTCCTGAGAATTATTAATCAAATACAGGAATATATCCGACGGGGACAAGTGGAGAAATTTCTCGATCAATCCCTTAGTGGTGGATATAATAATCTCAATGATACTAATGAAGTTATCGAAATTTTTCGGTTAGTAGTTAATAGTACCGTTGATAAGGTTTTACCGCAAGTTAAACCGGAAGCAGAAGCTTTAATTAAATACAATATCGAGAAAATTCTCAGTCAAACTCCTGCGTATCAGAGCTTATTGCGATTACCCGGCATGAAAGGGTTAAAAACTGACTTGAGTAATCGTCTATCTAGTCAATTGTATCAATCCTTTGTTAATATAGCTGACAAGATTACCCAGGAAGACGAAGTTTTTGAGCGTTTATTACAGCAATTAGTCCAACGTTTCGGGCAATCTCTCGCCGGGGAATTACAATCCCGTCACAGTCTAGAAAGAATCGAGATGTTATTAATTATCTTCCTAGAAGAAGTCAAATTAAACTATGTACAAGAATTCTCGGATGAAGACTTAGAAACTATCCTCGAACAAACTCGCTTACTCCACTCTAAAAGTGCAGAAATTACCCCAGGAGAAACCATGAATCCTCGTCGTTTTCCCTAAAAATTAGTGATCATTGATTAGGTAATCTTGCTTGATCTTTTGATCACTTTTCTAGTAATATATGTGCTGAAGACCCGATTACTCAATTAACCTAATTATCTACTCCCATGTTAACAAAAATTATTCTCGGTTTACTTTGGTTATGCTTCGGATTATACGCTTTTTTACTAGCACCCCCCGACCAACCAGATACAATGAATTTAATTATCGATCTTTCCACTGGCAAATGGCAAAATATTAACCCGTTAATTATCTCTCTTTTCAACCTGATGGGAGTTTGGCCACTTATCTACACTAGCCTTTTAATTATCGATGGTCGTGACCAAAAAATCATCGCTTGGCCCTTTACTTTTGCCTCCTTTGCCGTGGGTGCTTTCGCTATTTTACCCTATCTAACTCTCCGTCAACCCAACAGCAATTTTACCGGCAAAAAAAATCTGGTCATTAAACTTTTAGACTCACCTTGGTTAGGAGTAATTGCCCTAATTACTGCGGCAATTTTAATCGCTTACGGATTAATTAACGGCAATTGGTCTGATTTTTGGCATCAGTGGCAAACTAGCCGTTTTATTCATGTTATGAGTTTAGATTTCTGTCTTTTAACCCTATTATGTCCAATTTTGCTGCAAGATGATCTAACCCGACGGGGATTAAAAAATCCTTTCCTGTTGCCGGTAATTTCCCTTTTGCCTCTAATCGGTCCGGCAATTTATTTAATTATTCGTCCTCGCTTAGGGGAGAATTAAGGGTAAATTGTCTTGAGCAAACTTAACTATTTCTTGACAAGAGAAGTTCATATTTAACAAAAATTATGCTGAGGTTCCCCTAAAATATGGGGAAAGAGATTAATGTCCAGATTAGAAGGAGTGTTTAACCTTGTTAGAGAGTCAAAAACCACCTCGGATTTACTGCTTTCAAGCTGATTATCTTGCCTCCCAACAATTTAACCCCCAAGAGATTCCCGCTTGGTTATCCTTAGAGGTAAACTGGCAGGGTTATAGAATTCATACCCTACCCTGGGTAGCAGACGTAGCTAGGGTATTAGGATTATTAGCGATCGAAGATACTCCCCAAGGGTGGCAAGATTATTTAGAAAGCTTGGGATTAGCCAAAATTAGGTTAATGGACAGCGAGGAGTTTTTTGAGGATAAATCTTTATCGGGATGTTAGAAATGCCCTATAATTGGCAATTTAGTGATGATTCTACCAGTCAATTTATGCCCTATAAACTACTCTTTGTCTGTTTAGGAAATATCTGTCGTTCTCCCGCTGCCGAGAATATCATGACTTATCTGATTGAACAAGAAGGATTAGGCAATAAAATCCTCTGTGATTCTGCGGGGACTGCCGGTTATCATATCGGTTCTCCTCCTGATTCTCGCATGAATACGGCCGCCAAAAAACGCGGTATTCTTCTGCAAGGGACAGCTAGACAATTTACCCGCGAAGATTTCGAGAATTTTGATCTAATCCTAGCCATGGATAAAGCCAATTATCAAGATATTTTATCCCTAGATCGGACAGGAAAATATCAAGAAAAGATCAAGTTAATGTGTGACTATGCTCGTTATCACCCAGAAAAAGAAGTTCCCGATCCCTACTACGGTGGTCGTGAAGGTTTTGACCGCGTAATCGAGCTACTTTTAGACTCCTGTGGCAGTCTTTTGGAGGAAGTAAAAAACAAAATTTAAGTTTTTTCTTTCAGCTAATCGATTAATCTATGTTCGAGGGAAAAACGAACCAATTCGGCGCGATTGTTAGTAGTTGTTTTTCTGAGTAAACTACTAACATATTTCTCGATCGTGCGAGAACTAAGATGCAGTTTTTGCCCAATTTCACTGTTAGAAAGTCCCCGGGCTAAATGTTCTAACACTTCCCGCTCGCGATTAGTTAACTTAAAATCGTCCTGTAAAGAAGAAGTTAAAACATCCCTAGTTTTGGGGCTTTCTTCCGGTTTTAATTTCTGATATTGACGTTCACTTTGCACCATTTGCGATCGCTCTAAAAGATTGCGAATAACCGCTTTTAATTCCTCCATCTCAAAAGGTTTAGGAAGATAGATATCACAACCCACTTGATAACCGCGGATTCTTTCCTCCGTTGACCCTCTTTCGGTTAAAAAAATTACTGGTAATAACCTAAATTCTGGCTGTTGCCGCACCTTAGTCACCAAAGAATAACCGTCTAAACGCGGCATTTTGATATCCGATACCAAAAGATGGGGATGATAGGTATCCAATAAATTCAAAGCTTCCAAACCATTACTCGCCGCTACCACACTATAACCTGCTAATTCTAAATAATCTTTGACCGCTAGGCGGATACCGGGGTCATCATCGGCAATTAGAATCAAAAGAGGCATAGAAATCAACAGGACAAGGTTTTTTCGTTATTAATAGCCTAGCACCCTCCGCTCGTCACAATTGTCCATCAAGCTACAGAGGCCGTTGTAACTGATATTATACTAGCAGTTAGCAATCAGCCTTTTCAGTAATCAGATGTGAGTTTTCAGCTTTTTTCTCCCCAACTCCGGCACTCCCCCACTCCCCCAACCCCTTTTTTACTTTTTACTTAAGATGACAGATTATTTAGTTTCCCTGACAATTTGGGCGGGTATTTACGCGATTTTTGCCCTCGGTTTAAATCTACAATGGGGATTTACTGGCTTAATTAACTTTGGTCACGTTGCTTTTGCCACTTTAGGGGCTTATGCCACGGTTTTATTAACTTTACAGGGTGTACCGATGATTTTTGCCGCCATTGTCGGGGCGCTCCTAGGGGCATTGTTGGGATTGGCGATCGGTTTTTCCACCCTGAGATTAAGAGCCGATTATCTAGCAATTGTCACCATCGGGGTGTCTGAGTTAATTCGTTTGCTGGTGCTTAACGAGGATTGGTTGACGAAAGGCAGTTTCGGACTACAACGTTATCCCCTACCTTTGGATATAAATCCCAGTTTTCCCGTCAAATTATTAATTATTGCCCTGTTTACCCTGCTTGCTATCTTTGCTCTCTGGCAATTGGGGCGCAATCTGCAACGACAATGGCGCGAAGCCGGGCAAATTAGCGGCAAAAGCTATCAACCGACGCAAAAGAGAGCTTTAATCTTTTGGGGGTTGTTAGGGGTGATAATACTGCTTTTTCTGTATATAAACGGCGTAATTGCCTTGAATGATTATAATTACAAAGCGGGGCTGATGGTGGTAGTTTTAGTCCTCCTCGCTCTCGTTTATACTGGCTTAGAATTACTTTTGCGATCGCCTTGGGGACGCATCCTCAAAGCTATCCGGGAAGATGAAGAAATTCCCCGGGCCTTGGGAAAAAATGTCTTTTGGTATAAGTTACAATCTTTGATGTTAGGCGGTGCGATCGCTGGTTTAGCTGGGGCTTTTTTAGCATGGCAATTAACCACTATTTACCCGACTAATTTTGAACCGTTATTGACTTTTAACGCTTGGATTATTATTATTCTCGGTGGCTCTGGTAGCAATGCCGGCACCTTACTAGGAGCAGTAATTTTCTGGGCTTACGATTCCCTGACTCGCTTTATTCTACCCCAATTAGATATTTTTAATGATAGCCAATTAGGGGCTTTACGGATTATGATTATCGGTCTGCTGCTCATGGTTTTAATGATCTGGCGACCCCAGGGTATCCTCGGCAAAAAAGAGGAGTTAACTTTGGGAAAATAATTTCAGTTATCAGTTATCAGTTATCAGTTATTAGATTTGAATATTAAGTGAGCAGTATTAAATAGCAGTTTTCTAAGGACTTAAGCAAAATTAATTACACATTTAAATAATCCTATTGCCTATTGCCTGTCTCAACTAAGAAATTTATTTCCCACGACTACTTACTGTCTTTTCACTGATTACTGTTTAATGTTTACTGATAACTGATGTTTATCTGATCAATTATGTTACTTTCTGCCAAAGGATTATCGAAAAGTTTTGGAGGCATTCGCGCCGTCAATAATGCTTATTTGGACGTGCCGCAGGGCAGCATCACCGGGTTAATCGGTCCCAATGGAGCCGGCAAAACCACACTTTTTAACCTTTTATCTAATTTTATTCGCCCAGATAAAGGGGAAGTTTTTCTTGATGGTCAGCCGATTCATCAGCTGCCTCCCTATCAAATTGCCCTGAAAGGATGTGTGAGAACTTTTCAAGTCGCCAGGGTATTATCCCGATTAACGGTGTTAGAAAATATGCTCTTAGCTAGTCCGGGACAAACGGGAGAAAATTTTCTCAAAGTCTGGTTTCAGGGGGCAAAAATTCGCCAACAGGAACAGGAAAATCGTGCCAAAGCTTTGGACATATTAGATTCGATCGGTCTAGGGGAAAAAGCGCACGATTATGCGGGGGCTTTATCGGGAGGACAGCGTAAATTATTAGAGATTGGCCGAGCGCTAATGACCGAGCCAAAATTAATTTTATTAGATGAACCGGCCGCCGGAGTTAATCCCACTTTAATCGGTCAAATCAGCGACCATATTATCGAATGGAATCGTCAGGGAATTACCTTTTTAATTATCGAGCATAATATGGATGTGATTATGTCCCTTTGTCACCACGTTTGGGTATTAGCAGAAGGGACAAATTTAGCCGATGGCATTCCCAGCGAAATCCAAAAAAACGAGCGGGTTTTAAAGGCTTATTTAGGAGACTAAAGCTAATTTTTGCACCTGTTCAACAAAGTTAGCCAGAATTTTTAAGCCATTAGTGGAGGATTTTTCCGGGTGAAACTGCACCGCCACCAAACGCTCACGAGCGATCGCTGCCGTCACCGTTTGACTGCCGTGGGTGACGGTGGCGGCAGTTAGATGACTATCAAGGGGATCGACATAATAGGAATGGACAAAATAGACGTGAGGGTGCGGGGGTAATCCCTGCCAAAGAGCATGATCTGGCTGGGTGAAGTCTAATTGATTCCAACCCATGTGGGGAATGGTAATGCCCGGTTCCGAGCGAAAACGCCGCACTGTCCCCGGAATAACCCCTAAACCCGCCTCTTGTCCTTCCTCTGATGAGTCAAAGAGAATTTGTAACCCGAGACAGATACCGAGAAAGGGTTTACCGTTAGCGATCGCTGCTTTGATCGGTTTTTCGAGATGACGGCTGCGAATTTGCCGGACAGCAGGATCAAAAGAACCGACTCCGGGTAAGACAATAGCGTCAGCTTTTTCGAGATCGAGGGGAGAATCGGTAATTTTCGGCACTGCACCCACGGTTTCCAGTCCTTTACAGGCAGAGTGCAGATTTCCCATGTCATAATCGATGACAGCTATTAAGGTCATTGCTATATACTGATCAGGCGATGACCTTATTTTAGAGCAATCACGCCGCTAAATTAGGTCTTGACTCAAAAAGCAATTAAGGTCATTGTTATATACTGATCATCCGAAAGTTTCTAAAGCCATAGCCTCTCCGTTTTCTTAGTTGAAGTTGCCAACGAAAGCCAAACACCAGAGCCTATTTACTAGGAGAGCGGGAAGCAGAGAGAAAAAATCCCTAACCGAGCAGTATTGACGGATCCGCCATCACCCCGGCAATTTGTCGGTCTAACTGTTCTAAATTTTCCGCCGGTTCAAGGCAGCATAACCCTTGACAAATTAACCCAAATGTGCTAGGGGGCAAACTGTCATCGACTCGATACACCGCAGTGGGCAAATAGCGACCTAACAGCCGTTCGATCGAGCTTTCCGGGGCGCGCAGACAGAAACCGTGACGATAGTGATCGAGAGCAACAAATAAACTGGGGCAAGCGGTGGGGGACTGTTCTAGGATGGTACTAAAAGATTGCAAGGCCTTTTCGGCCCGATCGAGATATTCTAGATTTTCCGTCAATCGCGACAGACGAACTAAATTAGCGATCGCAATTCCGTTGGCTGAAGGGGTGGCATTATCCGTATAACCTCGTTCCCGCACGATCAGATCGAGACTATGATCGGACGCAGTATTAAAATACCCACCCTCATCCCCGGCCCAAAACCAGCGATCGAATTCCCCCTGTAGATCGATAGCCGCCTCTAACCAGCCAGTTTCTTGGGGTTTAGCGGTTTGCAGGTCCAGCAAAGCCTTAATAAAATAGGCAAAATCCTCCGATTGGGCCAAAACCGAGGCCTGACCCTGATAATTCAAGCGCTGAAAACGTCCATCTAACCATTGATGCTTGAGAATAAACTCGGCCGCGACCGTAGCCATTTGCCAGTACAAAGGTTCACCAAAGACGGCAAAGGCCCGGGCTAAACCGGAAATCATCAAACTATTCCAAGCGACGATCATTTTCGTATCCGTTACCGCCGGAATCCGTCCCGGCCAAGAGACGGTTTTCGCCTCTTGATTGTCTCTGGCCGGGGGAAAAAGAGCTAATTGGGCTTGAGAACTGCCATAACGCCGAATAAATAACTTATCGAGCAGATTTTCTATCTCCTCCCCTAATTCTCCCCCTTGCCGACGTTGCAGCACATTACGACCCTCAAAATTCCCCTCGGCAGTGACGGTAAAATTAGCCTGCAGCAGCCCCAATTCCTCGGTCGAGAGATAATCCCTTAACGACCGATCCGACCAGACATAAAAGGCCCCTTCCTCCGGTTCCCCATCCGTGGCCTTCTCAAAACTATCGGCATCTTGGGCCGCATAAAAATAACCTTCTGGGGCGGTCATTTCCCGTTTTAGCCAGTTAACCGTGCCTTTAATCCCTCTCTCAAAGGCCGCCTCTCGATCACCCGCACTCCACAAATTGGCTAAATATTCGACAATTTGCCCGTTATCGTAGAGCATTTTTTCAAAATGGGGAACTGTCCACGTCGAATCCACCGTATAACGATGGAATCCTCCCCCCACATGGTCATAGATTCCCCCTAGGGCCAGATCTTCCCCCCGTTGATAGGCCGCTTGCTGGAGGGAATCGTCAAAATCGTCCCCAAAGCGACTGCCCTGCAAAGCCAGATGAGAATATGGAATCATCGGAAAACTGGGCCGACCGTAGTTATTGGGATTAACCTGAATCACCGCAGTATTTGTCTCGATTCCTGTGGCTAAAAGGGAAGGATCGGCTAAATTGGTCTCTGCTCGGGGTAAAATAGCCGATTGACGCAGCGCGCCCAGCATTTCGGCCGTGAATTTGCTTAATTTCTCCTTTTCTTCGTCATAATAGCGACGTACCGATTGCAACACTTGCAGAAAACCGGGCCGGTTAAAACGCGGTTGCACGGGAAAATAGGTGCCACCATAGAAGGGAATTAAACTATCCGGTGTTAGGAAGACATTCAGAGGCCAACCCCCTTGACCGACCATCATCTGCAATGCTTGCATATAGATACTATCGATGTCCGGTCTTTCCTCGCGATCAACTTTGATCGGCAAAAAATACTGATTGAGATAATCGGCAATGGCTCGATCGGAAAAAGCTTCTCCTTCCATAACCGTACACCAATGACAGCTAGAATAACCGATCGAGAGAAAGATCGGTTTATCTTCTCTCCTGGCAATTTCTAGGGCGCTGTCACACCAATACCACCAATCGATCGGGTTTTCGGCGTGTTTTCGCAGGTAAAGACTTTCAGATTCAGCCAGATGATTAGCCATGGGAAAAGGGGTATTTTTGCTCTTGCTGCTTATTAGTTTAAGCTAATTAGAGACTAACCGGAATCAAGCCTCTGCTCATGCTGAAAACTTCGATCGCCCTAGGATTTTTTCTCACTCAATCTTTGCCCCTTAATCCGCAAGTGCAGGGGGTGGCTAATCATTTAATTGGGGTTATGGATACCAGGGAACAAGCGCAGACTAACCCGCGTATTGCTAAGGTGCAAATGACCACCTGTGCCGTGGATTTTTCCCCCAAACAGGATAGTATTTATCTTTATCAGGAACAGGCAATTATCGATCGCTTAAATCAACCCTATCGTCAAAGAATTTTAGTCATTCAACCTAGCGCTGATAATTCCACTGTGGAATCGAAAGCTTATAAGTTAAATAATGCCCCTAACTTTATTAATTTTTGTAACAAAGACTTGACAGAAAGAAAATTAAATGTATCAGATTTGGCCGAGTCGGTGTGTACTGTGTTTTTAAAACCGATAGCGGGGGGGTATCGGGGAGAAACTCCCCCCCAGGGTTGTCCCACTAATGCCAGAGGTGCGGTAAAAATAACTAATACAATTATTCTAAATTCCCAGGGCATGGATACCAGCGATCGAGGTTATGATAGCCTTGGCCGGCAGGTATGGGGAGCGCAGGATAATGTCTATCAATTTCGCTGGCAAAAACCCTAAAATCGGCTTTCCTGTTTCATTAATGCCACATCGAGAGCAAAATAGGTCAAAATCAAATCGGCCCCCGCTCGTTTCATACTGATTAAAGTTTCCAAAATCAGGCTTTTTTCGTCAATCCAGCCCTGTTTTGCCGCCGCTTTAATCATTGCGTATTCACCACTGACGTTGTAAGCGGCGACGGGAAGATGGCTACTATCGCGCAGACGACGGATAATATCGAGGTAGGCCAGAGCGGGCTTAACCATAATAATATCTGCCCCTTCTGTTATGTCTAAACTGGCTTCCCGTAACGCTTCCCGACTATTAGCCCCATCCATTTGATAGGTTTTCTTATCACCAAATTTTGGCGCTGATTCTAAGGCATCTCGGAAGGGACCATAATAAGCAGAGGCATATTTAGCCGTATAAGCGAGAATTCCCACATCTAAATAGCCAGCCGCATCTAAAGCTCGACGGATCGCCCCAACCCTACCATCCATCATATCGGAAGGAGCGACGAAATTAGCCCCGGCTGCCGCTTGTGAGAGCGACATTTTCACTAAAACTTCTAGGGTTTCATCGTTGAGAATTTTACCGTCCTCCACAATACCATCATGACCATAAATCGAAAAAGGATCGAGGGCCACATCGGTGATAATAATTATTTCAGGGACTTCTTTTTTGATCGCTTTTACTGCCCTTGGCACTAAACCATCGGGATTATAACTTTCTCTACCGAAATTATCTTTTTTATCTTCGGCAATCAGAGGGAAAAGAGCGATGGCATTAATGCCTAAATTATAAGCATTAACCACTTCTTTGAGCAATAAATCGAGGGAATAACGATAACAATCGGGCATAGAAGGAATAGCCACCTTTTGATTTTCTCCCTCCATGATAAAGAGGGGATAAATCAAGTCATTAACGGTTAATTCAGTTTCACGAACAAGACTGCGAATCGCTGGAGTATAACGAAGACGACGGGGACGAATCAGCATGATAACAGCGCGTCAAAAATAAAAAGTAAACAGTAAATAGCTGGTTTTGCTCTAGTTTTTTACCTAGGAAAAAACTGGGGATAGGACGATCAAATAATCCCAATCCCCCTGACTAATTAGTGAAAATCGGGACTATGACGAATCAAACTCATAAACTCTTGACGAGTCTTAGCAGAATCGGCAAAAATACCGCGCACGGCACTCGTAGAAGTCCAAGAACCGGGTTTTTCAACCCCGCGCATTACCATACACATATGAGTCGCTTCAATCACCACAGCTACCCCTTGAGGTTGCAGTAATCCCTGCAAAGCATCGGCAATTTGTGCGGTTAAACGTTCCTGTACTTGCAGTCGTCTGGCGTACATTTCACAGATGCGGGCAATTTTCGATAAACCGATCACTTTCCCGTTAGGAATATAGGCAACATGAGCGCGGCCGATAATTGGTAAAATATGGTGTTCACAGGAGCTAAAAATATCGATGTCTCGGATTAAAACCATCTCGTTAGCATCCTCGTGAAAAACTGCCCCATTCAGCAATTCATCCAGGGATTGCTGATAACCAGAAGTGAGAAATTTTAGGGCTTTTACTACTCGTTTAGGAGTGTCTCGTAAACCTTCGCGATCGGGATCTTCTCCTAATCCTAACAGCAGTGTTCGTACCGCTTGCATCATCTCGGCTTCTGATACCGGCGATTTAGGTTCGGTAATCACTTCGGGAAAGTGATTGTAGTCATCATTGTCAAAAATTGCTTTGGACTTAGCTAAGGTCATAGATATTTTTATGGACTCCAATAGTTAATTGATCGGCCGAGTTTTCTGATTTTACCAATGTTAATAAATACCCTTTGCTAGAGTATTTATTTTTCTGGGCATCTAGACGATAACTAATGAAAGCTATCGGGTTATTCCCTCGTCTTTGGGTTTATCTCCGGTGCGGAAATCTGGAAAAATTGATTTTCCTAGTCACCGAAAAAGTCTTGAGTATCTCCCTCGTTAATTGAGGGCAGAGTTCCACTGCACAATTAGTTTATTTTGTCAAGTAGTTCATTTGTTTGGTATTTTAGCTTTCCTAGAATGATAATCGTTATCATTTTAACAAAAAATTTAGATTTACGAACAAAAACTTTGTCGTCAGATAAATATAGTCCTGTTAAGCTGTTTAAACTATTTTGAAGAGATAAGCATATTTTGCGATTTTATCGCTTATATTCAGCAATATTACTGATTTTTTGCTATTCTTCCTCCGAGTATCAATTCGCCGGAGAAGCAAGGCGATCGAGAAAGAGTATTCCTTCCAGATAATCCTATTCGTGTTGAAAGATACTAAATCCAGTTATTAAAAACTGATTTAGTATGACATGGACAAACACCAACAGACCATGATCTGGAGAGATGGTCAAGAAAAGTATCAGAGTGAACTATTGGAAAAGAATTGGTAAAATATAATTAGTAGGGAGAGTATTGCTGTTAATGTTTCGCTTTTTAACGAGACGTTAACCAAGCCCAAAGGCAAAAAATAGCAGTAATTTGTCAAAAGCTCAGGGCCGATGGCTGACTGCTCTGTATATCTCTCGTATTCTTTACTTGTCGAGTTCAACACGACCCCTTTATGGAATCAAGCAACCCGTCAGGGAAGACTTCCGAACCTCCTAGTCATAGGTGGGCCAATTTACTCGGAACTATGATCGCAATTCTGACCCTAACGTTACCCTTGTTAGCGATTGGATATAACTCCACGCCTAACTATACCGAAGAACCCCTTACCGGCAACACATCCTACTCCCTAACGAGGCAAATGAGGTGACAGAATTGAGATAGACGATTGCCAAGATAAAATTTTTTTCTTCGTCCCGATCCCCCTTGTGGGTAAAATTTGGATCGGAGTCAATCAAAGTGTCTTTTAATTTTGCCTGCGCTTTTAGGTGACTCTAAAGGCGCTATTGTCTTGTATTTGGAGAAAGCTTGTGGATTTATCGCGCATTCCTGCCCAACCGAAACCCGGTTTAATTAACGTTTTAGTGGAAATTACTGCTGGTAGTAAGAATAAATACGAGTTTGATAAGGATTTAAACGCCTTTGCTCTCGATCGCGTTCTCTATTCTTCGGTACAATATCCCTGTGATTATGGTTTTGTTCCCAATACCCTCGCCGATGACGGCGATCCTTTAGATGGTATGGTGATCATGGATCAGCCTACTTTCCCCGGCTGTGTGATTACAGCGCGTCCCATTGGTATGTTAGAAATGATCGATGGTGGTGATCGCGATGAAAAAATTCTCTGTGTTCCCGCTAAAGATCCCCGTTATGCAGAGGTAAAATCTCTCAAAGATGTCTCTCCCCATCGCTTGGACGAAATCGCCGAGTTTTTCAAAACCTATAAGAATCTAGAGAAAAAAGTCACAGAAATTCTCGGTTGGAAAGATGTGGACGCAGTAACCGCTTTAGTTGAACAGTGTATTGCTGCTTATAAGTAATCTAAGTCCAAAATCAGTAAACAGTTATCAGTGATCAGATTGGAGTTTTTTCACTGATTACTGTTCACTGTTCACTGAAAATACCCCCACTTTCCCACTTCCCCACTTCCAATTTTATGCGAATAGAAACCTTAAAATCGGGTTTAATCGTCTCCTGTCAAGCGCCAGTGGAGTCATCTCTGCACGATCCTGTAATTATTGCCGCCATGGCTCATGCTTGCGTGGATAGGGGGGCTTGTGGGGTAAGAATTGATAGTCCCGCTCATCTGAAAGCCACCCGTCAACAATTGCCGGATATACCGATAATTGGGCTCTGGAAACGCAATTATCCCGATTGTTCGGTATATATTACTCCCAAATATCAAGATGCTCTCGCCATTGCCGATGCCGGTGCCGATATCATTGCCTTGGATGCTACCCCCAGAAAGCGTCCTAATGATGAAAATTTAGCCACAATTATCGATCGTATTCATCGGGAAACTGGTAAATTAGTCATGGCAGATATAGACTCGATCGAAAGTGCTATTTATGCCGTGGCAGCTGGTGCTGATATTGTCGGTACAACTCTTTACGGTTACACAGAAGCAACTAAAAATCTACCACCGCCGAGTTTTTCTTTCCTAGAAGAATTAGTTAATAATTTATCAGTTCCTGTTATCTGTGAAGGAGGAATATCGACTCCAACAGAAGCAAAAAAAGCCTTAGAAGTTGGTGCATATTCGGTAGTTGTTGGCACAGCAATTACAGGGATTGATTTAAAAACTAGCGCTTTTTTACAAGGAATTTTATCAAAAGATTAATGACATTAATCTTGCTCCTAGCCGTGCCTAATAGCCACTTCTAGGGATTAGGAAAAAAACCAAAAAGTTTCGCCGCACCACCCAAAATGGCGACGACTAAAGCGATTAAAATCCCCCGGTTAGTAAATTCCTGATAGGCAACCCGTGCCGTTAATCCCTTGATTTCCGTGGTCAATCGCTCATCTAAAGCTTTAATATCTCCTTTTAACTCTCCCTTGAGTTCGGCTTGTCCGATTTCTAATTTTGTGAGACGTTCATCGATTTTGTCGAATTTTTGAGTAACATCTCTTTGTAGGTTATCGATTTTTCCCTCAATCCTTGTCAGAACGGTTTCTAGGGAATAAGTTACAGTTTCGTTAGACATTTGCTAAACCCCTATTCAGTTTTCAGTTATCAGATTTGAGTTTTAAGTGAGCGGTATTAAATGGCAGTTTTCTACTGTCTTTGCACCGATTACTATTTACTGATTATGGCAGTTTTCTGCTGTCTTTGCACCGATTACTGTTTACTGATTACTTTTAACTGGCTGTTAACTTAGTCATAACTTGGATAATATATAATACCTATGTCAAGTTTATGTAATAAAATTTAACCTAATCAAGGTCTGAACACCAGTTTTGACTTTATTCCTGAAAATATGAGTATTTCTCGCCGTAATTTCCTCACCTTTTTAACTGCCACTGCTGGTGTCTCTTTTTTCAGTCTGCAAGAGAAAAAATATTCCTCTCTGATTAGCAGTCCTGCGATCGCTGCCAATAGTTTTGGGTTAAACTTTTCTCCAGTCAAACTGCCAATTCCCTTAAAAATTGACGGTATGAGCGATGAAAGCCAAAAAAATGCCTATCAAACCTATAAAGTCCTAGATGATCTCGTTCTTCCGCAAGGATTCACCTATGATGTGCTGGCACAGTGGGGGGATAAAGTGGGTGATTCCCGTTTCGGTTATAACAATGATTATCTATCTTTTATCGAAACCAGTCCGGGTCAAGGTTATCTAACCGTTAATTTTGAATATATCAGTGGTCGTACTTGGCTACAAACCTTTGAACAAGTGATCGGTAAAACCCTACCCGTCAAGGAAGTACGGGAAAAAACGAACGAAAAGGGTGAAATTGCCGCCTATCACCTGCAAGATGCCAGCTTAAAGGCAAAAATCGAGGAAATCTCCCTAGAAGGCTTAATTGATCAGGGAATTGGCGTAATTTCCTTAGCTAAAGATCAAACGGGAAAATGGCAACGTACCTATAGTAAAGCCGATCGCCGCATTACCGGTATTTCTGGACTAAAGGACGGTCATTACCTGAAAGTGACTGGTCCTGCTGTAGCAATTTTTACCAAAACCGATAAACTTGGCTACGATGACGGATTAGGGGCAAAAATTATCGGAACGTTGCAAAATTGCGCCGGGGGAACAACTCCCTGGGGGACCGTATTTAGTGCCGAGGAGAACTTTCAAGACCAAGTGACCGAGGTAGTGTTAAAAGATGGTTCTTCTTTGCATCCCGATACTACCCCCTTTATTCTCAATAGTGGGGAAGTGGATGGCCGGGGTAACGTTTTTGGGTTAGCGGGAAATAAATACGGTTGGATGGTGGAGGTGGATCCAGCCAATCCCGACGATTACGGCACAAAACACACTTGGTTAGGGCGTTTTCGCCATGAAGCGGTCGCTTTTCTCGCTCAAACGGGGCAACCCTTGGCGGTTTATTCAGGATGCGATCGCAGAGGCGGTCATGTCTATAAATTCGTCTCCGAGGGCAAAATTAGCGATATTAAAGACAAAAATAACTCAAAACTCCTAGAAAAAGGAATGCTCTACGGGGCCAAATTCAACCCCGATAAAACCGGTTATTGGATACCCTTAAATCCCGACACGGAGATCAATCCCGTCCTACCGAGTCAAATTGCCGCTAGTCGCGGGGATGGGGTGGTAGCTTTGCCGAATCCCGAAAGAACGGTCAATGAGACTAAATTACTGCTATTTAAGGACGATGAGGAGATTCTAGCCTACAAAGCTAAATATAAGACCCTCGCAGACCTGTATGAAGGTAATGGAACGGAAAAACAGGGGGCAATTCTCATCGATGCTCATTTTGCCGCTAACGCCGTTGGGATCACTAGTACTGGTCGGCCAGAAGATACGGAAGTGGACGAGAATGGCACTTTATATATAACCTTTACCTCTGGTAGTCCCAGTGAAGCGGAGGGAGGAGCCGATAGGGAGATATTTAAGGGACCAAATGGCGAAATCCCCTACGAATTTGGTTGGATTATCAGCTTAAGGGAAGATAATAACGATGCTGCTTCCTTAAGTTTTCGTTGGGATGTGGTCGCTTACGGAGGGGAACCGACCGAGAAGGGTGCGGGTTTTTCTAATCCCGATAACCTCGCGTTCGATCAACAGGGAAATCTCTGGATGGTTAGCGATATTTCCACGGGTGGGTTAAATCGAGAGATGAAAACTCGTTATCCCCAAGGAGTCCCGGTTAGTCAACGGGATTTATTGGGGATTTTTGGCAATAATAGCGCTTGGGTGTTTGCCAAGGGTCAAGAGCATCCCTATCCTTTTGCTATCGCTCCCATGGATGCGGAATTAACGGGATTGTACTTTACTCCCGACCAAGAGACGTTATTTTTGGCAGTACAACATCCGGGAGAAGCGGGGGGAATTCGTCGGGATTTGGCCTTTGAAAACCGTAAATTTGCCCTGAAAACCACTAATGGGCAGGAATTTGAACAAATACGACAAGTACCCCTAGGGTCGAATTGGCCCAGTGGTCAAGTTAATCAACCTCCCCGGCCGGCAGTGGTGGCAATTCGCCGAATTGAGTCAAAATAGGTGTGGGGTGTGGGGTGTAGGGTGTGGGGAGAAGCTTTTTTCAGTGTTGCCAAAGGCACGGCGTAGCCGTCCAGTAAACAGTAAACAGTAATCAGTGAACTGAAAACTCACATCTGATAACTGATAACTGATAACTGATAACTGACTTCTAACCCAATGTTGGACAAAGATAAGCAAAAATTATTTATTGAAGGCAAAAACTTGAGAATATTTAAATTAACATTCCGCAATATTTACAAATTCTTAAGAATTAATTGAGAAAGATTTTTATTTAACAACGATGTTGTAATGGTTACAGCGATTTGATAGAATTTCATAGTGGGCTATTGTGTGCTTTTTTGAGCAGCAATAGTTGAAACCCTTGCCACACCTAGAAAGTGATCCTAATTAAGACGGGTAAATCAGTCAATTTCACCCACAACGATGATCTTTTTTTTATGTAGTTTTATTGCAAAAAAAAGTTTTTTTGACAAAAAGCACAAAGTATGATATGCCTCAACCTATTTCTGGCTGCGAGTAATGATTGTAGAGGGGAGAAGGGAGAGGGGAGATATATAATTTAGCTAGAAGCTTAAGTGCGACGAAAAATGTCAACTGAGCCAATTAGAAGCCATAAAGATGGGAAGTCCTATCAAAAAGCCTTCTGTGCAGCCATGAAAAATTTTCAATTGTCGAAAAATTTTCCTAAAGAAGAAAAATATGCTCTAACTGACCAAATTCGACGGTATTCTCGTTCTATTTGTGCTAATCTGGCGGAGACATGGCTTAAACCTAGATACCAAGCCGCATTTGACAAACATGGTTAAATTTTGCCGTACAGTGCGGATATATGGACGCACAAACAGGAGAAGAATTATCAAGTGTGTACGAGGAAATTTTGGCTATTTTAGGGCAAATAATTAATAATTCTCAGCCATGGCTCTTAAAGCGTTAATATACAGTTTTAATCCTCTCTCCCCCGCTCCCCACTCTCCTATGCTTTTTAAACAGGATTTAGTATGACTAGGGACCTCTGTAGAATTTTATTGATAGAGGACGAACCGACGACTGTTAAATTAATCCAGAGATTGCTGTTAAAAGCCCCCCAATGTTCTCTGGCTGAGGGGTTGACTTTCACCCTCACCCAAGCTCAGGATCTAGAGGAAACTGCCGAAAAACTGGCAGGGGAGAAATTTGATCTCATCCTCTTAAGCTTGGAAATCTCCGTCCCCCCCGGTTTAAATATTCTAGTCAAAACCAGAGAATTAGCCGCTGCTATACCGATAGTGGTTCAAACTACTAGCAATGATGAGAAATTAGTCGTTAGAGCCTTTCAACTGGGTGCTGATGGTTATATTCAGTTAAATAATATCGATAGTAGTCTTTTAGTCTATCAAATTCGTGTAGCGATCGAGCGTCAGCAATATATCCTCAATCTTAAACATCAACAACAGGAAGAAGAATTTCGCGAACTGGAACAGTTAATCAAGGGAGGACAAACTAGCATCACGGCGAAAATGTTCGGTTCTGAGGCAATAAGGCAGAGTATTCCCGATATTTTTCAAGAATTAGTCCAAAATTACGGAGATTTATTAGATTTAGCTTTAGAAGAACAAGCATATAAAGTGGAACATAATCTATCGGAACGACTGCGAAGCTTGGCCGATAAGTTAGGATTCTTAAAAGCTAGTCCTCGCGATGTGGTGGATATTCATACCACCACCCTACGCCAAAAAAATCAGGATGTCACCCTGGCCAAAGCGCAGGCCTACGTTAGCGAAGGTCGTCTCATGGTCTTGGAATTGATGGGTTATCTCGTCTCTTTCTATCGTAAATACTATATCGGTCTCAGCAACATTAAACTGTTCAATAACACGCAATCATGAGTCAATATCTTCTCAAACTCTACATTATGGGTGATTCAAGTAAATCCCAGAGGGCGATCGCCAATATTTTTCGGATCTGTCGCGAGGAGTTATCCGGTCTTTATACGGTAGAAATAATTGATGTTCTCGAACAGCCGCAATTAGCGGAACAGGATAAAATTCTCGTAACTCCTACTTTAGTCAAACAACTTCCCCCACCCCTACAAAGAATTATCGGCGATATGTCCAATACCCAAAAGGTTCTCCTCGGTTTGGATGTTATTCCCAAAGACTCGCGTCTCAATTAGGATTCACCTAAAAATTCGGCTCTTCTAGGTTCTGTGTGATAAGTTTAACTTACTATATGATCGATTAATCTTTGTGTCCTTTGTGTCTTTGTGGTTCGTTCCACCCCCTCGCTAGGAGGAATGTATCTTAGAATACACTTTACCCACCAAATCCAAGAGAGCCGAAATTCTTGCGGTTAGGTTTTTCCTCGCTAATAAGTAGATAGGATTAAAATTACCCCTTGAAGACAGTTGAAAATCAATAGTGATCCCCATCATAGCAAAGACTGGACACGATCGAGAGGCCAGTAAACTTTATAGGCTTGACCAACGATATAACTTTCTGGCAAAAAACCCCAAGCATGGGAATCAAAACTATGGTTACGATTATCTCCCAAAACAAACAGATTTTTTGGGGGTACAGTCATAAATTCTATTTCATAATTGCCCAACTCGGCGGTGTAGGGTTCCTCGATAACTTGCCGGTTAAGATAAACTTTACCCCTGCGGATTTCAATGGTATCTCCGGCAATAGCGATGACTCGTTTGATAAAAAAATCTCCAGAATTAGGATCTAGTTGCCTAATTTTTTCCGGAGTCCTAAAAACAATTATATCGCCTCTTTCCGTTTGATAATTACCAGATTGACTGACGAAAATGCGATCACCTACTGCGAGGGTAGGTAGCATGGATTCGCTCGGAATCTGGAAAAATTCTATTTTTTGATGTAACCAATTGGGAAAATAATTACAGATAATTCCCCAAGTAAAAATCACTCCCACCATCAGTGCCAAAATGGAACGATAGGTGTGACGATGGGGGTGGAATTGATCAGGGAAAGTGTGATAAACGTGATAAATAGCGATTGCTGTAATTAAAGGGGTAAGAAAGAGGATATTGGTGAAAAAATGATCCATTTTCAGGCTAATCTGGGATATAGTCAGAAAAATTATCCCTAATCTCACCTTATCAGCGTACAATTGCCCCAAACCTGGCATAATCCGGTTAGCGAAGACGGCAAACCATGGGTTTTTTTGTTTCCGGGGAATTTTCTCTAAGCTGTTATTCTGTCTGGAATCATAAACAGTCCAGTGAGCGTCAAAAATATTGCTAATGTAAACGATAACCAGAGCAACTATTCCCCCTAATCCCCAGCTTACAGGGCCATTGGGGCTAAAAATTGACCAAATTGTCACAATTATTAATATTACTTGAGCGATCGCCCAAATGGTTGCTTTTTGGTTTTTGTTAGCATACCATTGTCCCAAACCGGGGAAAAACATCGAGAGATTGACCGCTAACCAGGGATCTTTTGCTTGTGAATTAGTCGCATAAGGACGAGAAACAGCCGAAAAAAGGGAGGGTTTGCTCATAGTATATATTTATTGGCAATTCAGTAATTAGTAAACAGTAATCAGTAAACAGTGATCAGTAATCAGTGAAAACACATTAGGAATAATACTGCTCCCTTAATACATACTGCTCACTTAAAACTCAAATCTGATAACTGATAACTGGTAACTGCTCACTTAAAACTCAAATCTGATAACTGATAACTGGTAACTGGTAACTTAAAACTCAAATCTGATAACTGATAACTGATAACTGCTCTAACAACCAATAACAATTAATGCTTTTACTTCAATTTAGCACCTCTCATTACTGTCGCAAAGCTCGTTTAGCACTAGGTTATAAGGGGATTGATTACCAAGTAGAAAATCTCACCCCCGGACTACATATTCTCAAACTCAGTCCCCTAACTAAAGGGTTAACCACTGTCCCCGTTTTAATGGCATCAGATGAGATTATTGCCGATTCTACTGCCATTTTCAGATATTTAGAAAAAGTAGTTCCTTTCCCCTCTTTTATTCCCGATGGGGAAAAGGAGAAAAATCAAGCTTGGTTACTAGAGGATTGGTTAGATGAAAGTATTGGAGTAGCGACGAGATTTGTCTATTATGATTATCGCGCTGGAGAGGGAAAAGCGATCGATTCTTCCCTGAGTAGTCAAATAATTATTAAGATCGTGCGACAACAATATAAAATCACCCCAGCAAGGGTAAAACTAGCGGAGGAGCGCCTAGAAAATGCCCTCAAGATTCTAGAATATTGGCAAAATCAGGCCTATTTGGTGGGAGATAAATTAAGTGTAGCCGATATTGCCGCCACTGCCCTACTCAGTCCTCTGGCTCTAATTCCCAGTTATCGTCAAAAATATCCCTGGTTGTTTGCTAGAATCGGGGAAATTCATCAACAGTGTCGAGAAAAATTGCCCCCCGGTTTAAATTAAATGCAGCGAACGACAAAAATTATCATCCTCATCTCTATCGGTTTCTTATCGCCCCTAAAAGCCCTTGCTTTGCCCTCTCCTGAAGATATTCCCGAAGAAGTTTTACGAGCAGAAATTATCACCTCGGCTCGCTCGCCCCTTGATAATCAACCCCTAACTGCGGCAGAATATGCCTTACTAGAAGAACAATTAGCCACCAGCATTTATCCTCCCCAAATTAATCCCAAGATTCGACAATTAATTGCCCTGAGAAGATTACAAAAACTCCTCCAGATATTGATACCTTTCTATCGTTAAAATAAAAATAGTCAATCTCCTTTGGCGAGAGTGCATCTGCTAACCGAAAAATTTAGAGAGGATTGGCGTAGGGCGATCGCTTTTATCGCCAGCAGACAAAAATCCCGTGTTATGATTAATGAAAAAATCATAAAGTTTTGTAACAAACCTTGACTGCTATCCTCCGCCCCCAAGAAAAGCCCCTGCTTAATCCTCCTTGGTACTCCCTGTCCCCTCTCTGGCAAGGAGACGAAACCAATGTTAAACAAGGTTTACCCCATAGTCAACTCGCGCCTCCTTGGCAGATTTTAATTCTCGGCGATGGTTCTCCCACCCGTCATTTACAACTTTTAACCGGTGAAAAAACGGAAGTGGATGTGATCGATATGTCCCCCATCGGCGACGATGAAGATGGCGCACCGATGAAAATTAGCCTGATTCCAGGACCGAGATTGCGTCGTCAAGTCTGGTTACGCACAGCTAGTGGTCAAAGGTTAGCCTATGCCGCTTCTTGGTGGTCCGCCAATCAAGTGGACGAATATCTAGAAAATCGTTCCCTACCGATTTGGGAAAGTCTCTCGCGGCTGCACACGGAATTGTATCGCGATGTGCAGGGACTTTATTACGGTCATTCCCCGGAATTAGAAATAGCTTTTGGGGAAAAAGGAGCATTTTGGGGTCGTCATTACCTATTTTGGCACGCTCGCCAACCCCTTACCCTGATTTACGAGGTTTTTTCTCCCTATCTCCGTAAATACCTCGGCGAAATGAGAATTGATCAATTAGGATAACTGCCGTAGATATTTCTATGTAGTTCAATTAGCTAATCTTTGGAGAGAATTAAATGATTTTTCTCCGTTAATTTTGCCATCCAACCCGGTTCGATCACAATCGTGCTAATTTTTTCGATAATAATTGCCGGTCCTGCCAGACAATCAAAAGGTTCCAGATCTGAACGCTGATAAATTGGCGTTTCCCGCCATTGATTAGCCATAAAAACCGCTACTCGATCGAGGATAGGAGGTAATTCTCCCATGGGACGGGTGCGAGTTAAAATTGCTTCTTGGGGACTGTCCATAGTCTGGATCAATTCCACGGCAATCGACTCAACAATTAAAGCTTTTTGTTCTTGTTTAAACCCATAACGTCTTTGATGTTCCCGTTCAAAATCCTGACGCATTTGATCGCTAAAATTAACCGCTAAAGTGGCATCACTGCCTTGATATTTTAAACTGACTTGCTGCCGCACCCGATTATAACCCTCTAATTCCCGACCCGCTAAAACTTCTAATTCCTTCATCTCCGTGAGTAACTGCCCGATTAAATCGGCATTTAACGGCTGTTCGATCGCTTTTTCTTTAATTACCCTCAAATCGGCCAAACCCATGCCGTAGGCGCTTAAAACCCCAGCGTAGGGATGGAGAAAAATACTTTTCATTCCCAGAGTATCGGCAATTAAACAGGCCACTTGACCCCCGGCACCGCCAAAGGTACAAAGAGTATAATCACTGAGATCATAACCCTTTTGTAGAGAGATTTTTTTAATCGCATTAGCCATATTTTCTACGGCAATTTGAATAAACCCCGCAGCCAACATTTCAGGACTATTATTACCCCCCATTGTTGCCGCCAATTCTTGAAACTTTGTCAGCACAATCTCTCTATCTATGTGTAAATTTCCCTCTTCTCCAAAAATAGCGGGAAAATAGGCGGCTTGAATTTTTCCTAACAAAACATTAGCATCGGTAATTGTTAATGATCCACCCCGTCGATAACAGGCAGGTCCGGGATTAGCTCCGGCACTTTCTGGTCCGACCCGAAAACGATAACCATCATAGACTAAAATCGAACCCCCACCAGCGGCCACGGTGTGAATACTTAACATCGGCGCTCGCATTCTTACGCCGGCAATTTCGTTATCTATTTGCCGCTCGTATTCCCCTTGAAAATGAGAAACATCGGTGCTAGTTCCTCCCATATCAAAACTGATAATTTTGCTAAATCCTGCCCTTAAACTGGTTTGTACTGCCCCAACTATTCCCCCCGCAGGACCAGATAAAATGCTATCTTTACCCTGAAATTTATCGGCTGTGACTAAACCGCCATCGGATTTCATAAATAGTAAGCTAGTTTTCGGTAATTGCTGGCTAATACTATCAACATAGCGGCGTAAAATTGGCGATAAATAGGCAGAGACTACCGTGGTATCTCCCCGGGATACCAGTTTCATTAAAGGACTGACTTGGTGGGAAATGGCTAGGTGAGTAAAGCCGATTTCTTCGGCAATGGCTGCCACTTGTTTTTCGTGGTCAGGATAACGATAACCGTGCATAAAAACAATCGCACAACTTCGGATACCCGCTTGATAAACTGGTATTAAATCGGCTTTAACTTGGTCGGGATTAACGGTGATTAACTCCTGTCCTTGACTATCGTAGCGTTCCGCCACTTCGATAACTTGTTCGTATAATAAAGAAGGAAGAATAATTTGACGGGCAAAAATATCGGGGCGATTTTGATAGCCAATTCTCAAGGCATCTTTAAAACCTTTGGTGATTAACAAAACCGTGCGCTCTCCTTTTCTTTCTAACAGCGCATTGGTGGCTACCGTTGTTCCCATTTTGATCACTTCGATGTTATCTAGGGAACCGCTAATATCTTTGATCCCTTGAATGACTGCATCTGGGTATTTTTCGGGATTCTCCGAGAGCAGTTTATAGAGAACAATCCACTGTTGATCGGCAAGGGGAACAATCAGAAATCTAGCGGCATCTCTAGCTAGTCGTTCAATAATTTCTGGTTGATCGATTATCGCCACGATATCGGTAAAAGTTCCCCCTCGATCGATAAAAAATTTTAACATAATCCCTTCCAGTTCTCAGAATCAATTAACAATTGCGCCTAATCCTTTTAAGATAAACTAGATTGATTTATCTGAGTAAGCAAAATGTCCACAGGAATCGCTATCTTAGGGGTAGGACGTTGGGGAGTGCATTACGTCCGTCATTTTTCTCAACATCCCTCAGCGCAAGTAGTGGCGATCGTTGATCCCTCCCCTGAAAAACTCCGTCTCTGTCGGGATCAATTTAATCTGGATACTAATAAAGTTATTTTAGCCAATGACTGGGAATCTATTCGCAATCACCCCGAAATCTCGGCTGTGGTCGTCGTTACTCCCGCCATCAGTCATTATCCCCTGATTAAAGATGCTCTTAATTTAGGTTATCACGTCCTCGCTGAAAAACCCTTAACCCTCAATCCCCAAGAATGTGGCGAATTAACGGCATTAGCGGCGAAAAAACAGCGTATTTTATTAGTTGATCATACCTATCTTTTTCATCCGGCCGTTATCACCGGACAAAAAGTCCTGCAATCCGGGGGTATCGGTAAACCTCTTTATGGTTATGCCACTCGCACCCACCTGGGGCCAGTTCGTCAGGATGTGTCCGCTTTGTGGGATCTGGCTATTCACGATATCTCGATTTTTAATCATTGGCTTAATAGTACACCAGTATTAGTACAGGCAAGGGGAACCTTCTGGCTACAACCTAATCTAGCCGATTTAGTCTGGTTAACCCTGATCTATGGCGATGGTTTTCAAGCGACTATTCACCTTTGTTGGTTGAATCCCGATAAGCAGCGACGTTTAGGGATAGTTGGCAGCGAAGGGACTTTAATTTTTAATGAATTAGACTCTCGATCGCCTTTAACGCGACAAAAGGGCTATTTTGAACGTCAGGAAGCCTATTTTATTCCCCGGGGACAGGAGACGGAATCTATCCCTATTGCCGATGGTGAACCCCTAAAAGCATTGTGCGAACATTTTTTAGAGTCGGTGGCTACGGGTGTCAATTCTCCTGTATCTTCGGGATCGGTAGGGACGGAATTAGTCAAAATCCTCCAGGCAGCAGAATTATCTCTAGCCAGAGGTGGAGAAATCCTGCGCTTAGAATAGGTAAAAATGGGATCGATAGGTAGGGTCTGCTGAAAAAGTTTTTCGTGGGGGTAGGGTGTGGGGTGTGGGGTGTGAAGTATAACCTGATTTGCTATTGACGAGGAGTTTGTACGGCGTTAGATTTATTAGAGGTTTTCTTAATTTGTACCCAGTAAGGGGGTATCGGAAATTCTGTTAATCCTTCCTGCAGCACAGGTTATGGCTTTTTGTCAATGGAGAAGTCCAGAACCCGATCGGTGCGTAGCGCGCTCGATCGCTAACGGCTCAAATCAGCGACGGCATTAGAAAGCAAGCTCGGCAGCGACGAATTGCGACCGTCCGCTGCCACGCAGTGTTAGCTGGTGGTTCAAGGAAATAACTCAAAGTAATCGCAGTAACTTGGACGAATAATCGAAAAATCTCGGCGATCAAGTGTGTAAACGCGAGTAATAGTAAGCCTTTCAGCTATGGCAATGATCGCTGCATCTGTAAAGTCAAGCTGATTGTCAGCATATTGTTCCAATATCTCATGCACTCGTACCAAGTCTTCTGGGATTACAGGTTCAACTTGAACCGCATCAGGTGTCATACTGGATACAAAACGGCGCATTGCTTGGTGGCCCAATCTTGATGCAATCAGATAGCAGACCTCAGGCAAGACAACGACAGGTAGAACCAATAGCTCATTCACGCTTTGAGCAATAGCCAACACCCGCTGATGATTGCGATCGCCCTGATCGGTCAAGGCAAACAAAAAACTGGTGTCAAGTATCGCCGTCATACTGAATTGCTTGGCTTAAGATTCCAGCCGGACACCGGATCAATCTCATTGCCTAGAATCTCTTCATCACGTTCTGAAATATCCTCTTGACCAGAGTTGCCTAAACCTGCAACTGCAAGCAGAAAACTAGAAGAATGAGTGGTCAGTTCTCTTTGATGGGCTGCTTTATAGCGAAGATAGTCCAGAAAATTAGACAGTTCCACTAAAGCCTCATCAGGGAGAGCCTTGACTGCTTCAATTAGCGGTTGCCGTTCTATGATGCTTCTATCCATTACTAAATCTTAGATTAGGACTTCTCCTATTTTACTCCTCAACTCAACGAACAGGCTCACTTACTAACTATCACAGCAGGTAACACCTGAATACAGTCCGCACAAATTGGCATGAAGTCAAAGATCACAGTTGGGGGTCTGCCGTCAACCTAACCCACCAGAGCGGCGTACTGCTACCCAGTGCCTTCGGCATCGCACTTAAATCCACAGTTTCCATCAATGTGCATGGTGCGTTCCCCAAAATCGATCGGTGGAGTAGTAGGACTTGCATTAGGGAACGCACCCTACAAAATTGCGTTCGGCATCGCACTACCTTTTTATGTAAAGTCCCAAATCACCGAGGCTATTCCCGTCAGAGTAGCACTGCATTTTATTAATCTCAGTTAGCACACAAGTCTCTTTTAATAGACTAAAAACTCTAATTGAACTATTGGAAAGGACTTGATAATCCCATTTATAGGATGCCCCAACCAAACCAGTTTTCAGCTCTTGGTAATCATGAACTTTACCATCTTTTTGAAAGACCCTATATTTAGAAATGTATTCATTACTAAGTCCCACATTGTACCATCTTCCTATATAATTTGGCTTGGCTGCAACAGGAGTACTGTGAATATTCCACCCAAATGTAGAAACTATGGCGGTGGTGGTCATCAGTATTTATGAATAAACCTTTGTAAATCCACCCCTCTTAGTTGAAGAGTATCAATTGCCTAATCTTTATTCAATCCATTGATACTGTTAGGTTCAATTTTAACGTGCCAGAAATTTGCGGAAAAATATGTTTTCCAGTCTGTAATAGGAGCAATAAGCTTGATAAGAAGCTTTCCTACTGAATCGGAACTGATAACGACAGCAGGACGCACTTTTTTGATTTCTGCACCAACAGTAGGATCGAAGTTGACTAACCAAATTTCTCCACGTTTTGGCAGCTCAGGGTTAATACTCAATGATGTCACCTGCCATTAACTGCTGCCATTCAGAATCTTGTTGATAGTGAGAGAGCATTATATCGGCTTGACTTTTGAGAATATTCCTCCGTTCAGTCATTGGTAACTTCAGAAAAGCAAGACGCTGTTTTAAGGATGGAGAGATATATTCGCTGGTAGAAGAATCAGAACTAACTTCTTCAACCAAAATAACTACCTCAACAGTTTGTCCTACAGTCAGATCTGGAGATTCAATTTCAATTCTATTTCCTGGTAGGACTTTTGCTGTCGTGTACAAAGTTGATTTAACCATTTTAAGCCTTCTCTTTAAGTATTGTTGTTAATATAGCTTATTAAGATCGGCGACCGCACTTTAACCCACAGTTTCAATCAATGTGCATGGTGCGTTCCCCAAAATCTATTAGTGGAGTAGTAGGAGCCAGATTAGGGAACGCACCCTACGGCGATGGCGATCGCATTGCGTAGCAGTGCCTTCGACATCGCACTAAGTTTGGAGCATAACGATCGATTTCACCGACATTTTGGATCGTAGCGGAAAAATGTCAGGTACAACGATTTGTTATACCTTATCTTTCTTTGTCAGTTAAATCAATATATTCAGTTTGTATTCGTTTATTCTTGATTAGTATTCTAAAATACGGACATTTCCCATTTACTGATAAATCTTTATCATCATTCCCTTTCCTGAATTTAATTATTTCAAATTGGTCGGGATTAAATTTATGTAAAAATGTTATTGGCACCCCCATATATCCCTTATAATCTATTGGTATGTCTTGTGTTTTATTAATATTAATCCCATCATAATTGTCATATTTTGGATATTGAAATTCGTTGCCAAAATATCTTTTTGTAAGTTTTATATCTTCGTGCCGCTTAAAATTATCTAAATTAGTAAGCCATAAACAATTGTTCGGTGAGATTATTCTATTACCAGAGTTATCTATTCGAGTTTCTGTTCCATATAGTTCATAGTGTTCAGGTACAATAAAACCTGAAATACCTCTACCAAGATTTATTCCTAACCAGGCCTTGTTTTCTTTAATAAGTTTGAAAATTTCTTTATAGGTTATTGCATTAATATTTCCAATTATCAAAAACTTTTTATCGTATTTAACCAATTGAGCTACATACTCTCTGAATAATGAAAATGGGGGATTGGTAACAACAATATCGGACTGCTTTAATAGTTCAATGCTTTCCGAACTACGAAAATCACCATCTCCATTAAAGTAAACTAGGTCAGTTGAACTTGGTTTGTTTTTTTCCCCTTCTGTACCTGTATATTCAAAGAAAAACCCTTTTTCATCTTCTTCTGTATTAAATAAATTTTTTACTTGCTCTCTATAACAAGATGTTATTATTTTTTTAAGACCTAATTCATTAAAATTTGAGGTAAAATAATTAAAAAAGTTACTAATTCGGGGGTCATCGCAATTGCAATAAACTACTTGATTTTCAAAATGACTTTTATAATGCTGTAATTCGCTTTCTATATCTGAAAGCTGTGTATAAAACTCATCACTTTTTGATTTTTTAGCTTTTTGTAATAATTCGTTTGTTGCATTTCTTGCCATTTTCAACCTATTTTGATTTAATAAATCTTTGTTTTAGTTATTTACTTTTGGTTATCTGATTAAATATCTCACTGCCTAATACTTTAAGAGAGGTTTTAGAAATTTCAAGCATAATATCAAACATTTTTTTGACATCCCATTTTTCGCCATTTCCTTGTGTGTATATAGAAGTTGCTTGAAGCATAATTGTTTTATCTTTATGCTTGACAAACTTATTTTTACACAAATTGGTATTAATGGGCATTCCATAATTTGCAGAAGTTAACCTATCTAATCTATTTAGCGTTCCTGAATTGTATTCAAGCGTTACAACCCTTCCATCGGGTCTTTTAATTGAAATAGTTTCTGTTAAAAAATTTGAGCCTTCTAGAAATAATACATAGGGAAAATGAGATTCAGATAACATCAAATTAGCGATTTCAGATATGTTTTTATGGGATCTTTCTATCGCATTACCAGCAGCCATCAAATCTTGATCATTTTTTGCTCCTACAAGTTTTCCTGCTTTGATGTTTTCAATGTCTTTCCCCTGATGTTTAGCTTCCGAAACTAAAACGATTCTCCAATTACCGTTATCATCTTTTACTTCTATTATTCCACCATCGGGTATAATACTTGAATTTGATACAAAAAGTGTTTGTCCTAATTCAGGGTCAATTTTCTTTAATGCTTCGTTTATTTCTTCTTTTTTTATGCTCGTTTTGTATTGAAAAGATAATTGAGGAAACTCCTTTTCAAGCTGTTAAATTACAAAAAGTGAAATTTTTCCAACAGTTATGTCGTGTGATTTTGCTTCATCTCCAAATATACCAACCACACCTTTAGACTCTTTATGTTGATTCGTTAATCTTTTTGATTGATTCTTTTTAGTCATATTGTGCCTTTTCTTTACTTAAATCTTCCACTTTCTGCTACAGATAATGTATGTATAACTAAAAATTATCCGGAAACTTTCCGTATAACACTCTCTGGAGTAACGATATGGGTTAACTTTCGGCATATCACTCTATTTAGGCGCAATCGCCAGAAGTCTTCCCTATATTACGCCCAAAAGCGTGTTAGCCAGATTAGCATATTGCCAAAAACCTTGTTTAACTAAATTCCTGACAACTAGGCTCATTCTAGCGACGATTATTTGATCTGACCGCACCTCTTGACAAAAATTTATAATTATTTGATTCGTTTAATTGTCGGGGGACTCTGTAAAGATTTTTTACTGGGAAATCCACACCCACCAACAAACTTTTTGCCGCAAACCCTAATTCAACCTTTTGCTCCTATACTTTTAGCAGCATAGGAGCAAAGCTGAAAATAAAAATTAATAACCGTCTTCATCGGTGATAACTTCCACGGGAATCACTTCTTCTAACACTTTTTCCTGCATTTCTTGGCGACGAATTGGTATTTTGGTTTTTTCCAATTCTGGTAAAGCGACCAATTCCCGTTGTTTTTCCCGGACAGTATTGGGTAACAACATCGGTAAAGGTTCGGGGGTTTCTAACCAGTAGCTGGCCACCGGTAGGGTATGTTCTAAATCTTCCAATAAACGGGGAATAATCATCACCGCGTGCAGTTCACCGATTTTCTCTGCTTCCCGCATTCCCGCATCAATGGCTACGGCCACATTAGCGACGGAACCCCGGATAATGGCCGTACACAAACCATCCCCAATCGTTTCGTAGGAAGCTAACTGCACATCGGCCGATTTTAACATGGCATCGGCTGCCCCCACCATAGCGGGAAAACCGCGGGTTTCCAAGAGACCGATCGACATATTGCTCAGTTTGCTGAAACCCCGTTGACTTTGGGCAATTTCGGCTAAACGGCTACCAATTGGGAAAATTACCTCTAAATTGGGCATCGGTCGGGGAATAACCGATTTAGATACCAATTGTCCGAACTGTGCGGCGGTTTTTGCCCCTTCTTCCACTGCTAACCGCACATCGGCAATATTACCACGCACGATCGCAGTACAGTGACCACCGCCAATTTTTTCGTAACCCACGAGGGTAACTTCTGCCGATTTTAGCATCATATCCGCCGTCCCGACGATCGCCGGAAAGCTGAGGGTAGAGACTAAACCCAAGGCGCTATCTTTGGGGTGACGCTTGGTTTTCATCGTCCTTTGACTGGGGTTAGTTGTGGACGAGGAGGGAATGCTTCCATTAACTCTTAATCTAGACATTGAAGATAAACTTGCCCTAACAGGTACGAAGGGGGTGATTGTCAGCTATCCTGTTACTATCTAGTCTATCCTGTTAACCTTAATTGCTATTGAAGATTTTTGAGGGATTAGATAAATTTTAGTTATTGTAGCTTGATCAAGTTGTCTATGACAGAACAGCCTCGCAGTACAGATGATCGAATCAGCGAAACGGAAGCGACCGAATTAATGCGATCGCTGCTTCATAAGGAAGGAAATTGGGTGAATTGGGGGCAAAAATGTCAAAAACTGCAAAAAGCTGGCTACGATTCCCAGTTAATTTTTGAACAAACCGGGTTTCAAAATGCCCAACAAAATTTAATTATTGTCGCTGCCCAAGTTTTTGAGAGTTTAATCAAATCGGGAGCAGATGAAGATTTGTTAAGTTACTACATCGGGCCGCGCAGTGATGTGCTATACGAATTACGGATTCTCAACCAAGAACAAAGATTGGGGGCAGCGAAATTAGCGGCAGAAAAAAGGATTGAGGTGGCTGAAGCACACGATATCGCCAAAGCTATCCAAGATTTTTCCCGTTTATCCCAGATTCCCAGTGAATTTACCCGTCATCCTGGAGATGCGATCGCTTATCAGTGTTGGAAACGGGGCAAACAAAAGCGGGATTTAGCCGAAAGAGCGAAATTAATCGCTAAAGGTTTGAAATTTGCCCATTCTGACTCGGCCAGACAGGCGATCGAGTCCTTACTACAAGATTTTACCGTTACTCCCACCCGTAGCGCTCCCCTGCTGCCCGTCCATCGTTTACAGGATGAGGACGAATTAGCCAGAATTATTCCTTTAGTAGGCAGATTTCCGGTGACGGTAACTGATATAAAACACACAGAAAGTTTGAGCGTCGAGGAACCTTTTCGACTGGTAACGGTGGGGGATAAACAAACGATTGTGCCTCTCCCCGGTTGGCAAGCAATTCTCAAGGCGATCGATCCTGTAGCTATTTTATGGCCTAGCGATCAATTACCTCGATCGATTGCCACTAGGTCTGAGGAAGTGTTATTAGTAATCGATCGAGTTTTGGCCGAATGGGACGTGAACAATTATTATCTAGTAGAGAGAGATAATTCCGTCTCTTTACAATGGTTTGATAGTTCCCCCGATGTCACCATACTAGGTGAATTGATCTTGATTTTAAGAGCCAAAAATATCCTCGATGAAAACAACATCACCGAACCCTGGCAAATGGACGACTAAATCAGTGATCAGTGATCAGTAACCAGTGATCAGGTTTAAGCTATTAGTTATGAGTGGGAATAAGAAAATAGATAAACTGATAACTGAATCGAATAAAACTGGTCACTGTTAACTTGTAGCTGACGGCATAACTTAAGAAACTAAGAGACATTTTTCAAGGAAAAAGTAACAAAGCGGACAAAGGAGACAGGAGACAAATTTACCATACTTTTGCCTTTTGACTCTTGCCTTTTTCTGGCTGATAACTGATAACTGATAACTGATAACTGAATATATGCGTGCAGTAATTTGTGGATATTATGGGAGAGGAAACGGAGGAGATGAGGCATTATTAGTGTCTCTATTGCAGATGCTGCCGTCAGAAATTAAACCTATTGTTTTGTCAAATAATCCCAGAGAAACCAGTCAACGTTATGGGGTGGAAACCTGTCCTAGTCGGGATTGGTGGCAAGTTTTTCAAACTCTTAAAAAAGCCGATATATTTATCTGGGGTGGTGGCAGTTTAATGCAGGATGTCACCAGTTTTGCCAGTCCAATTTATTACGGTGGTTTAATGGCTCTTGCTCAATTATTGGGCTTAAAAACTATTGCTTGGGGGCAGGGAATTGGACCATTAAATAGACCTTTTACCCGTTGGTTAACCAAAAAAGTCTTAAAACAATGTAGTTTAGTTAGTGTGCGCGATGATACTTCGGCTCATTTAGTCGCCAATTGGGGTATTAGTCCCATTGTTGCCCCCGATCCAGTATGGGCTTTAGAAGCTCAATCAGTCAAGGGGTTATCGGATTTACCCGCCCCAAGAATCGCCGTCAATTTACGTCCCCATCCCCTATTAACCCCAGCAAAATTAGATAAATTAACCCAAGCTTTAATTCATTTGCAAACCAGTACGGGGGCTTTTATTCTCTTAGTCCCTTTTCAAAAGTCGCGGGATTTGCCTCTCTGTGAAGCTGTAGCACGTCAATTAAGGGAAAATTATCAAATCATTAGTTTAGAGGATCCAAGACAGTTAAAAGGCTTATTTCGCGGGGTAGAAATGGTGATCGGAATGCGCTTTCATAGTTTAATTATGGCCGCAGCAGAAGATTGTCGTTGTTTTGCCCTTAGTTATGATCCGAAAGTGTCGCGATTAATTGCCGAAGTCCCGATGCAGGGTTGGGAATTAGATCAGTTACCAGAGGCAGTTAATGATATTAGTAATGCTTGGATTGATTTTTATGCCAATGGAGAGGGATTGACCAGCGATCGCAAACATTTTTTAATCGATCGAGCTTTAATTCATCGAGAAATTTTATCTAGATTGGTGAGCTAATTTTTATGTCGAGTGCTATTACCGAAGCGATCACGACTATTGCCCTGGGTGAGACAAGATTTAATCTCTCCTTAACAGAAGATGGGGCATTTTTCCCGAATGGCAAAGTGATTTACTGTCCCTATCTAGCCATGAAAAAAAGAGTTTAGATGAACTAAGACAAAGATATGTAGTAAGGATTCAGGTCAGGGGATTGACAAAAACAGAAAAAAGTGTAGATTGAGAGGATGAAGCAAAAAGAGCCGCAGCAGCTACTAGACAGGGAAAGCCTGAAAAAACTTACCCCAGAACAACTGGTGGAGATGGTGCTGAAATTACAGGAGTTAGGGACTTCCAAAAAATAAACTATTCATTCTCAAGAATAATAATCATTCTCGGAGTGTGGGAGGTAGGGGTCGATGGCGCTCTTGGAGGGAGTCTGGCAAAAGTCTTACAGTCTCTAAACTCTAGCTCTCTTATGGGGTAAGCCTTCAAGCTATCGCTAACTAACAGAAACCCGAAATTTGAGTTTTTATTCTTTTTTGATATTAATTAGGAGAAAGCATTCAATGAAAATTTACTCGCAACTTATCGCTTTTCTTAGCTGTTTGGCTCTAACCGAGGTGACTATCTTTACAACGCCTTCTTTGGCTAATAGATTGCCCGTTTCTGCTAAGTGTCAAGCTTCCTTAGATAGAACGCAAGCTAAATTGAAGAAAGCTAAGGCATGGAGTTGGCAACTAAATTTTAGTGGCGGAAAAGTACCATCTGAATTTAGGATATGGACTCTGAATTCATCAAATGAATACATATATAATGGCAAAAATAACCCTTGGAAAGCAACCAGAAATAAGATAGTAAACATAACAGTCGGTGAACCAGGATTAAACAATGTTGGCAATTCCCCCAAATTTATGGAATCAATCAGTCAAGACATCATACTTTCTTGTTCGGATGTTGTATTGATTAAGTTTTGGCTAGGATATGAATGGGGAGCAGAAGTCGGTCTTCTTCAAGATGGAAATGTTAGAGTTTTTAAATGTCTTAGTCAGAATTATACGACTTGGAGTGAAAATTATCCTTGGGGATATGACGATTGTTGCTGTTAATTATTAGATATCTCCAAAAATTATCACCGGCTCATAGCTTGCTTTGGGCTATGTACTAACTAAACAGTTCAATAAGTCTTGATATTACCCTTAGATTCTTGTTGATTTAGATGGAAACAAAACGCGACAAGTGCAGTATGAATGATAATCTTTACAGAAGTACCCGACAATTAAGTACGTTGAATAATTGTAAACTTTTGTCAAAAAATGCAGTCAGATCAAAGAATCGTCGCTAGACTTCCAGAAAGTTTCTGTTATTTCAGCCTATTGTCATAAATCTACTTCAAGCTTCTGGGTGTGATATACGAAAAATTCTGCGATCGCACCCAAATAGGCTGATATGCCGAAACTTTTCAGAGTTCGTTACTCAGACTTCAAAAAATTGCCGTTTATTAAGAGAGGAGCAAGTTAAATGCCGAGTAATTTTTTCAGTTTATTATTCGACCTTTCCTTTTCCAAATTTATTGGAATTAGAATTATTGGTTTAATTTACGGAGTAGGGGGAATTTTTATCTTCCTAATTTCTTTAACATCTTTGATAAATGGATTTCAAGCAGGTCCGGGTCAAGGTTTACTGGCTTTTCTCTTGTCCCCAGTTTTATTCCTATCACTCCTGATTAGCTTTCGCATTGTTTTAGAGGGATTTGTGGCCTCACTAAAAACTGCTGAAAATACTTCAGAGCTTGTTGAACACTTCAAACGGCTTCCTTAAGTCTGGAGTTTTTCATCACAAGCTTCTGAAAACAAGTTAAGGTCATGCCAAATCATTAACCCTTAAATGAACTACTCCACTTGATCGTGTAGCAGCGTAGAGTGGTTCATTTTTATTTATTTACACCATGCTGCACTTGCGCTTCCATCCAACCCTGTATAAGTATCACATCTCACACCATTAAAATTAGCGTCTGTCACATCTGCCCCTGTAAAATTAGACCGGGCTATGTCAGCATTTATCAGGCTTGCTCTTTTTAAATTAGCATCCATTAATTTTGCATAGCCCATATAAGCACTATTAAGTCTAGCATTTGATAAATTTGCTCCTATTAATTTGGTGCTATCCAAGTTAGCTCCCGTCAAAATTGCGCCACTTAAATTGGCTTTGGTTAAATCAGAACCACGAAGACTAGCACCACTTAAATCAGCGCCTTGTAGGTTAGCGTGTCTTAGATTTAATCCACTCAAATCTGCACCGCTTAAATCACATCCGGGGCATTGTTTTGTTTGCTTAAATTTTTTCACATGATCGAGATTTTCAGCACCGATAGAACTTGCTAAACTCACAGAAGATAGAACAATTATTGAAAAGATGACAGTAAGTTTCATAGCTATTTTACCTCAATTTTTTTTCAAACAAATAAGTAGCTGGTTATAATTAAATTTAAAATGGATTTTAGGTTCGATCCCCCCTGCCCCCCTTGATAAGGGGGGTGCCGATCCCCCCTTAGTCCCTCCTTAATAAGGGGGAATCTGATAATTTTTAACGCCTACCTACTTAAGAAGTAATTATAACATAGTATTTCCCCGATGCGGACGAAAAAGATGTATCCCTCAGTGCATTTTCTGAGGGCAATTTATTCTTCACTAACCCTATTGAGTCCAACGAAAGTACCTTTGAGATTTTCATTTCTAGGGAAATCGCAAAGGTTTTGAGTCATATCAAATAAAAGCCTTTTTTAGTAGGGCTTTTACCTATATTGAGCGAACCCTATCTTGTAACATCGGGATAAGATGGACATTCATAGACTGTTACTTCATGCATCTCCTTGTCACAGATTATGCTTCCCAAGAGATTGATGATTCCCAAGGGATCATCGATACGATTACCAGGGCAAACACGCTTTGTTGTTGGTACTTTATTCTTTTCTTCAACAATGGTTGTTGTTTCCACGTATGCTGTGAAGGTTCCCTGGTCAACTATTGTGTTTTTTTCCTTAATCGTATAATCGAAATCGTTTTCTCCCTGTCTGACGATTAGAAATTGTCCATCGTGTCCTGAACCGATGGTTATCTCGGTAATTTGGGAGCCTCTGCCCCGGCTATAATCTCGATCGGTGAAGGGAAAAGGATCGCTCGCCACTCCCCGGCTAACATTTCTAACAATAACCCTTCTGTCCCGACTCGGAGGGAAGGCTGTGGAGGTAAAGCTTGCTTTTACTATACCTTTAGAAAACCCTGGGCATTCACCGGTGTATCGGTACATGGGAATCACTAATCTGTTGAGAGAGGGACTTCCTATTATTTCTAAACCAACTTCTGGCGATTCCGTTTGCTTATTCTGTTGTTGTTGGTTGCTGGTGATAATTGGCGGGTAAATATTAATCCCTTGGGTATTTGACGGCAGACAAGTTAGGCAGAAACTTAGGCTGAGAAATTTCAGAGGTGAAATGAAACCGTTATTCATCATAATTAGGGTTCAGATTCGCTTGAGATTATATTCTCTATAATACCTGAGTCTGTGAAACTTAAAGCATCGCATTTTTCCAATCGGTTAAGGAATGTTCCGAAGTCGGAAGCGGCAAGAAGTTTATAGGATGGCAAGTGACCTTTTTTGGCTTCAAGACTGTAGTTGGGGGGATTGGTCAATGGTCCTTCATAGCCACGCCGCCACCCTACCCTCTCTTCAAATTGCTTATAGTCATTTTTTACGCCTTTCCAGATTTCCCCCTGAACGCTAAAGCCAAAATGTCCACTGGAATATTGCACCCAAAGTCGATTAATAATCTTCAGGTCAGAACAAGACAGATTGTTGATGATGTTTCCGTTAAAGTAGGTTTGATCTGTACCTCGAAGCATTAGTTTTTTCGTTTCGGCTTCGGCCCGCTGCCAATTTCCCTGTTCGAGAAGACTGCGAAGTGTCTGAAAGCGATTATTATCGGGCAGCGGAGTGGCTCGACAGTCGTCCACTACTTGGATATTTTGCCAGCTTGCATAAAGATTAATAGGAACGGATAAAAATTCTATAACTTGTGTGTTAGGGTCTCTGTCACCTCCCCCATTAATTCCCACCAAACAGCCGTTTTCGTGTAATAGTGAACCGCCACTCATTCCCTGTACAAGTTCGAGTTTATGGGCAATTTGATATCCCCCTGCGGCTTTTCTGTCAATACCAAGTATATTACCTGGACCCAAAAATCGCGCACGTCGGTCTCGGCTAGTTTTGCTAGGAACTGCCCAGCCAAATACATAAACTTTACTTGAGCCAGATAGCTGTTCTGCATTACCTATTCTGACAGTTTCGTATTCTATTGTACTAAAAAACTTGAGAATTGCTAAATCAGCATTCGGATGAATTTTTACCGAGGAAATTTCACTTATATATTGTTGTCTGTCAGAAGTTTCAACGCGATAACCAGTAGAGTTGAGCATCCCTTGGCTGGTTAGCTTATTTTCTTGATTGCAGAATTTTCGATCATTTGAATCAAGAAGAAGTACATGGCAGTTAGTCAGGACAGTATATAAATACCCTTGCCTTCCTTTAGATGTATCTTTTTGTTTCTGAACAATTGCTCCAGTACCTGGTTTATGACCAATTATTTTGACTGTAGTTTGTTTGGCGATTTCCTCAACTTCTCTTTGGGAGAGAGCTAATAAACCTTGCTGAGTTAATGAAACCGCTATTAATCCAACCATAAGCCAGTTTATTGTAGCTAATATTTTCATCTATTTATCAGATATTACTTTAATAATTTGTTCGCTGGGGATTGCCCAACTTGAGTTATTGATTAGGGTCTGCAAAGCTGGCGATGGTTGAGAACCATCTTCATAATTATCGGAGTTTTCCCACAAAACGGGATGTCTGCCGCTGATGCCGACTAATTCTCCCTTTTTATTGAGTAATGGCCCGCCGCTCATTCCCTTTTCAAAGTCGCCATTATATCCAATTTGATATCCTCCTTCTAGCGGTTTTTCTAAGAATGCAACTATTTTACCCGGTGTAAAATCAAACTCGTCGTTTAGGCTCTGAGTGCTTTCTCTTGTCTCTTTTTTTTGTATTGACTCATTGGCTGGATAGGCAAATTGTGGCTGCAAATAAAAAGGGAAACCCGCCGCTAACACATATTCCCCTCTCTTTAGGTTAGCGGAGGAACCTAGGCGAGAAGCCACATAAAAGCAGGGGGATTTAAATTGTAGTAGAGCTAGGTCATTCCGAGCAAAATTTGCAGTTTTTACCACTTCTGAAATATGAATCTTTCCGTCAAAGGTTTGAATGCTGTAGGAAAAGTGATTATCCTTGAGAACATGGGCGTTAGTAATCACTTTATAATTGTTGTTTTGGGAGTAAATTATTACTCCAGAACCGATAAATTCTGATTCATATAATATTTTTACGGTGATAACTTTAATCTTATTATATAAAGAATCGATCAAAATTGGTCGAGAAGATGGGCATCCCGACCGAATAATGTGAGGAGCAAAGTAGCTATTATCTGCATCAGTCACTACCCTTAAGGCTGGACTACTGATCAGAAACATTATTAGTAAAAGTTGACATTGGGATTGGTTCACTGCCAAACTTACTCCTAGCGAGGCTCATTTTCTGAAGCTTCGATTATTTCTTCAAGATTGTTAATAAAAGTCTCGACATTAATATTAAGTTCTCCTTCTGAATCATAGGAAAAAGGCTGGTCAGTAAATCTAAATTTTGAAGGATTGCCATAGCGATTCATATTAAATAGTTTTTGGGCAACTTCTTCAGAGTTTACTCCTGCTTTTAGAGTGAATAATACCTCGTTTTTAGCACAACTGCCGCCCTTAACTTTAGGAACACAGATGACGGGATAGCCATTAACATTTGAAGTTTTAACATTGGTCAGCATAGGAGCATATTGATTAAAGCGATCAGAAACCGTGATGCAGCGTTTCCTGTTGTCCCATCCTGACTCGGCAAAGTCGTTAGAAGTCCATTCAATTATCGCTATATTTCTTTTAGGGCGTTTGACAAAGGTATTCCACTTTCCCTGAAGTTGGCCGCAGAAGAACAGTCCCTTTCCTGCGGACTTGCTAGGTTCTGGTAAACTAAAAGTGACCGCACCAGTTAAAAATAACATCGCCAGAATTTGGCATGGCTGTCGGTGTTTCATTCTCAATGACCTCTTTTTTTCGTTTTAGTCGCTAGTCTAACATGGGATTCATCCCAAATCAACTTTTAATAATACGATTAACTCCCGATCGAGCTTTGAAAACCTGCGCCCCGCTTCCCACTTACTTATAGCTATCAGTCATCAGCCTTGAAGACGTTATTAAACAAGATGTAGTATAAAAGCTGGTCAGGATAATCTTGACACCGATAATTCAGAAACTCGGCCGCCAAACTTGGATTTTCTTGTCAAAATTGCTGGCAACGGTACGCCCATCTCCACTGAGGGCGATCATTCTAGGTGAATCGAAAGATTTGGGAGAGGAAGGGGAGTAGCTAAAAATCTCCTTTTTGGTGTTTAGGTTCCATAATCTAATGGTTTCATCGGAACTGCGGCCAGCAATTATCTTGCCATCTTCGCTGATAACTATCAAACAGATATCGGCGGATGACCCTGCTTGGAGAGGAGAATCTTTCCAATCGCTATCTTTCCAAATTCTGATATTTTCTTGGCAACTGCTACTAGCGGCGGTGGTTCCATCGGCACTGACGGCAACCGAGGGGGCTGTCCATGGATTGATAGAGGGAAAAATGCGTGGTTCGTATGGGTTACTGCCTTGTTTTTGCCAAAAACTGATGTCACCGCCCGAATGTCCGCTGACGATAATTGATGCGTCTTGATTGATGGCAAGGGATACCACCTCTTTTTCCACCGGTAGCGTCTCGATTAAATTTCCCGTTGACAGATTCCAGAGTTTAACTGTTGTATCTTTTCCACCAGTAACCAGTGTATTGCCATCGGAACTTAAGGCTAGGGCGATCAAACCTCGTTGGTTTGGCAGGGTAATACGTTCTTTCCCCGTTTTTAAATCCCAAACCTTGATTGTGCCATCTTCACTGCTGCTGGCTAATATCTGTTGATCATTACTTATAGCGATCTCTAAAATAGCTTTTCCGTGTCCTGCTATGGTTTTTTTCCGTTTTCCAGTTGCCACGTCCCACAGGTAGATGTTCCCTTTCTCATCCCCACCTAGCAAAGTTTGACCATCTTCGTCTAGTACAAAGGAATTAATCTGGCTCGACGGCTCAATCAAGGGAAGTTCTTTAACCGTTGGTTCATTTGGGAACAAGTAATCCAACCACGCTTTTATTATTGGATGGCCAAACCCAAAAGAAAACCCACCAGTTATAACAATAAAAATTACCCAGAACCAACGTTTAAACCTCGATGGCGGGAGAATTTTGGTATCAGGAGGAACAACAACAGGCGTTTTTTCCCGTCCAGCGGAACCAGGCAAGTCGGTTAACATTTCTTGAGCAGAGGTGAAGCGATCGCGGGGGTGGAAACGGACAGCGCGATCGATAACGGCGGCTAAATTCGAGGGTCGGTGGGGCGCATCTTTTCGCCAGAGGATTTCACCGGTGTTGGGGTCGCTGGTGAGAGCTTGAGGAGTTTTGCCCGTCAGCAGGAAAATTGCGGTTAGACCCAAGCTGTAGAGGTCGCTGGAGCGAACTGGATGGCCAGCTGCTTGTTCTGATGCCATGTAGCCAGGAGTTCCCAATGGGACTGTTTTATTGCCGCCATTGATATTGTTCACCTCTTTGAAAATACCAAAATCAATGAGAACCGGTTTACCGTCGCTGGCCCGCAGGATGATATTGTCGGGTTTGATGTCCCGGTGGATGATTCCTCGGCCGTGGATGTAGTCGAGGACGGGTAGGAGTTCTCGCAAAATTTTTTCTACTTCCGCTTCCGAGAGGTTGCCTTCTCGTTGGTGTTTTTGACTGAGGGTGATCCCTTCAATCCATTCTTGGACGAAGAAGAAATTTTCCCCTTCTGAAAAGTACTCGTAAAGTTGGGGAATTTGTCGGTTATTTCGCCCTAATTCTTCTAAAATAGCGGCTTCTCGCTGGAAACGTTTTTCAAACCAACCGGGAGTTGGTGCTGTGTTAGTTGTATCATCTGGCTTTAGTTGCTTGATTACACATTTACGGCGGGAGGGCATACGAGTATCGATCGCGAGGAAAGTTTCGCCAAAACCGCCTCTACCTAGTTGTTCCAAGATTTCATAGCGATTGTTTAGCATTTAATAGCGACTCTCTAATAGGAATGCTGTCATTTTAAAATGGATAAACTTCGTGGGGGTGATTTTTTTTCAACCCTCGCTGCCCGCTGCCCTTGAGCTATTGGTTAGATTAGCAAAAATGGTAAGTAGCTGGTTATAATTAAATTGAAGATAGATTTTGGGTTTGATCCCCCCTGCCCTCCTTGATAAGGGGGGCATTTGATAATTTTTAACGCCTACGTACTTAATTAAGTCCAGAAAACAAAAACTATCAAAAAGTCCCTCCTATCTCCTGCTGTCAACCCATTGATTAGGATTTTTCTTAGCCAAAAACTTTTTTGGCAGCGATCAAAGATTTTAGGCAAGGATGTGGAACGCTTCAGCTGATTTGGTGTAACAGAAAATTGCTGTAGATTTTACAATCTAAGACTTTAATGAGATAGTCAACAACTTACCCCGTCATAAAATTAGGGGGTTTTAAACTCGAATTTTTGATAACCTGAGATGCCTTGATACGGAAAGACTTCACCCCCAAACCTCCCCACTACCCCCTAGCTTTTACCTAGGGATAAAAAACCAAATAGAACAGACAAAAAGCCTGTTCTATTTCTTAGGAGAAAAAAACTTAAACGGTCATGATATCTTTTTCTTTTGTCGTTAATAAATCCTCGATTTTGGCGATAAATTTATCGGTGGATTTCTGGACTTGATCCTGTAAATCCCTGGATTCATCCTCAGAAATTTCGTGACTTTTTTCCTGTTTACGGATAGCATCGATCGCATCCCGACGAATATTGCGGACAGCTACCTTTCCTTCTTCGGCCAATTTCGCCGCTAATTTGACCAATTCCTTGCGGCGATCGCTAGTGAGGGGAGGGATATTCAAACGAATGGTCTGACCGTTATTACTGGGGGTTAAACCCACGTCCGAGAGAGAAATCGCCTTTTCGATCGCCCCCATACTGGTACGATCGAAGGGTTGAATAGCGATCGTGGTTGCGTCGGGAGTGCTAATAGTGGCCAGGGACTTGAGGGGAGTTTCCATGCCATAATACTCCACCACGATCCGATCTAAAAGAGAAGCATTTGCGCGGCCGGTACGAATCGTATTAAAAGCTCTCTGGGTTGATTCGACGGTTTTCTGCATATGGTCTTGAACTTCAGCTAACTTCACAGAATCCTCCTACCAATGTTCCAACGGGTTCACCTTTGACAGCGCGAACAATATTACCTGCTACCGACAGATCGAAAACGACTATCGGAATATTATTTTCCTTGCACAGAGCGATCGCAGTTCCGTCCATCACCCGCAGATCATGGGTCAGCACATGACCGTAGGTGAGACTTTGAAAGCGTCGCGCATTAGGATTGTGAGAGGGATCGGAATCATAAACCCCATCCACTTTCGTCGCTTTAAACACCACTTCCGCATCGATTTCGGCAGCGCGTAGGGCTGCCGTGGTATCGGTGGTAAAGAAAGGATTACCCGATCCCGCACCGAAAACCACCACCCGACCTTTTTCCAGATGACGGATGGCCCGCCGGCGGATGTAGGGTTCAGCTAATTCCTGCATCGCAATCGCCGTTAATACCCTGGTCGGTACTTGCGCTCGTTCTAGGGCATCCTGCAAGGTCATGGCGTTCATGACTGTTGCTATCATACCAATATAATCGGCCGTGGCCCGATCCATGCCAGCCGAGGCGGCTTTCACCCCCCGAAAAATATTGCCCCCACCGACCACGATCGCCAATTGGATGCCTTGGTCAACCACTTCGGAGATTTCCTGAGCGATAGCGGAAACCACCATCGGGTCGATCCCATAGCCGAGATTGCCCATCAGGGCCTCCCCACTCAGTTTTAATAATACCCGCTTGTACGCCATGCCCTTACTACCACTCGCTAAAACAAGATCTAGATAATTTTTGTCTCCCCATAAGATAGCAGGTTTTGGCCTTGATTTAAGCTGACCAGTCCACTCTCCCCCAGGGCCAACAAGTTAAGATTAATAAATCTTTTCGTTGGGAAATTAGTATTTAGTGATACCTTTGTTATTAAGGGAAGCTTAGTTTTATAGAGAATTAATAACCGTGGTCAGCGATCGATTACTATTGGTTAACAAAAACAATCAAAAGGCCGCTAACATCGATACCTTTGATTGGGTCTATGGGTTTCAGGATGGAACTCGTCTGATGGGCAAGGTTTGCGGTTACTTAGATCCCGATAGTAATCGTCTTCTCGATCCCGAAAACTGCAGCGCTATCTACCAGAATGCCCAGGGACAAGTCCTTAGTCGTTGGCAAGGTGGAGATTTTATCGCTTTTGAACTAACCACCACTGGGGAAGATCTCCTGATCGTGGCTTCTAATGATAATTGTGTCAGTAATAGTCTCTGTTTGGTTTCGGGCATTAGTCGCAGCTGCGCCCAAGTTAGCGATGAAGGAAAATCCCTCGTCCGGGAGGTTTTTCAATACCCTGCTTGGTCTTTGCAAGACGATAATAGCAGTTCTAAGCCGGCTTTCAGTTGGAATTGTTCCGTATCTCCCTTTTTCCCCTTTGTTTCCCTGCGTTTTAATCTTCAGTCCACCAGCAGCAAAAAATTCTATCGTTGGACGGTTTCTCCCTATTTTCCCTTTTGTCCCCTCTTAGAAGTGGGAGAATCCCTTGCCTAATTAGCTTTTTCACTACGATAGTTTTAGAAGATTTCAACACATCAGGAATGGTTAAAACCGTAAGCTATCCCGTGCTATATCAGACTTAGGATGGCGTTCTTTTCGAGATATGCTATCGGCTAAATCCGCTTAATATGGTCGGGATTTTCGCTTAATTTCTCGATGGCAACCAACAAAGCGAAAAGTCTGACCGTTGCTGTGGACATAGGGTCCAAAAAGCCTTAAATGTCCCTAGAGATGTTAGAGCAGTTATCTTAATAGTGAGGTACGAAGTTTTCCGGCTCTCTTATTCTTTGTGTGATCTCGCGTAGCGAGCGCGTTGCGACCAGTTTAACTTACTAGAAAAGCGATCAATCTTTGTGTCCTCTGTGTCTGGAGTGGTTCCTTCCACCCCCTCGCTGGGAGGAATGTATCTTAGAATACATTTTACCCACCAAATCCAAGAGAGCCATAATTCATAATCCCTTCCCAAAATGCCTTCGCCAGAATCTGCTCCGTTGTTAGCACAACTGCAAAAAAAAGTCAATAGTTTAGATGTACCATTTTATGCGCCAGGGCATAAGCAGGGGGAAGGAATCGGGGAAGATTTAAGTAATTTACTAGGAAAAAGCGTCTTTAAAGCCGATTTACCCGAATTACCCGACCTGGATAATTTGTTTGCCCCGACGGGAGTGATTAAAGAAGCGCAAATTTTAGCAGCCGAGACATTTGGGGCAGATAAAAGCTGGTTTTTGGTCAATGGTTCCAGTTGTGGCATTATTGCGGCGATTTTAGCCACTTGCGGCGAGGGAGATAAAATTATTCTGGCGAGAAATATTCATAAATCGGCAATTTCGGGCTTAATTCTCTCCGGAGCGCAGCCTATCTTTATCAATCCCGAATATAATCCCACTATCGATCTAAATTTAAATATAACCCCCCAATCCCTCGCAAATGCCCTGAAACTTCATCCCGACGCAAAAGCGGTAATGGTAGTCTCTCCCACCTATCAAGGGGTTTGCTGTGACTTAAAAACTATCGCCCAGATTACCAATCATTATTCCATCCCGCTGCTCGTCGATGAGGCTCAAGGAGCCCATTTTGCCTTTCATCCCGATTTACCTCCCGCTGCCCTCTCTCTCGGCGCTGATATGGCTATTCAGTCCACCCATAAGGTTTTAGGGGCCTTAACTCAAGCATCGATGTTACACTTAAAAAGCGATCGCATTAGTTCCGAAAAAGTCGATCGAGCCTTACAATTAGTTCAAACCACTAGCCCTAGTTATCTACTTCTCGCCTCCCTTGATAGTGCTAGAAAGCAAATGGCGATGCAAGGACTAGATTTACTGACCAAAACCCTCGATTTAGCCGCTACTGCCCGAAAAGAACTCGATAAAATTCCTAATATCTCTGTTTTAGACTTTCCCCATTCTATCCCGGGTTGTCACTGGTTCGATCGCACTCGTTTAACGGTAATTGTCAAAGATTTTGGCTTAACTGGTTACGAAATAGACGATATTTTGCGAGAAAAATACGCTGTCACGGCAGAATTACCGACTTTAAGCCAACTTACTTTTATTATCTCCATCGGCAACCATCGCGAACACATTAATCGCCTAATTACTGCTTTTCAATCCCTTCAATCCCCTTCCTCTACCAGTTTACCCCTGACTCCTGCCCCAGTCACGGGAAATCTGGCTATTTCTCCTAGAAAGGCTTTTTTTGCCCCTACAGAGATAGTATCCCGGAAAAATGCCCTCGATCGTCTTAGTGCTGATGTTATCTGTCCCTATCCCCCCGGTATTCCCGTTTTGATGCCGGGAGAGTTAATTTCTCAGGAAGTCCTCGACTATCTGCAAACTATTTTAGACCTCGGTGGCACGATTACCGGCGGTAGTGATGATAATTTGGCAACTTTCAGGGTTTTAAAATAATCGCAAAATTATCTGATATATTAACCGGAAAAAGGCAGTAATAGCAATGGCTCCAATGGCTGCCATCACGGCAATGATAGCAATTTCAGGAAAACTTAGGCCGTTTTGCAGTTGCGGAATTAACAGGAAGGCGAGGGTAATTGCTGCTAGAATCGGTAAATCTTTTCCTTCAATCACTTTTTTAAATAATGCCAAAACTAAGCCACCTAAGATCATAAAGGCGATGACAATTCCTGCCGAGGGAACTAAACTATTTAAGGCAATTACTAATAATGTCCCCTCAAATCCTGTAAAGGCAGCATTAGCGAAAGTTTCCCCAAGAGAAAAGCGGGAAGTTTTTCTCATCACCAGAGAAGCTGGGGGAATTGAAGAGGGTGGAGGAGATGGGGGAGAAGGATTTAAAGCGGTTAAAACTTCTTCACAGGATTGAAATCTATCCCGGGGATTTGCTAGTAACATTTTATTGAATACTTGGGCTAAATCTGCACTGATATTAGGGGCATAATTTTGCCAATTCCAGATCTGTTTTTGCGGATCGTATAGCTCATCAGGATCGCGATTAGTTAAGAGTATAACACAGGTAGCTGCTAGGGCATATAAATCTGTGGCTGCCGATACCTGATTGCCTAATTGTTGTTCGGGAGGAGCAAATCCGGCTGAATAAATTGTTGTGGATTTCTCTTGTGTATTACTAGGGTTATTAGTTGCCTGTTTTACTGCCCCAAAATCGAGTAAATAGAGACGGCCATTTTGGGATCGCATGATGTTAGATGGTTTTATATCCCGGTGAATGGAACCATTTTCATGGATAAATTTGAGGATAAGAAGTAATTCTTTGAGAATGTTTTTAACTTCACTTTCTTGAAAGGGTTTTTGTTGCTGTTGGAGAATTTCTTCTAGGTTTTTACCGTCGATATATTCCTGGGCCAGATAGAAAAATTGCTCTTCTTCTCCCGTTAATTGATTCTTGACTGTTAAAGGGAAAAAAGCATAGAGATCGGGGATTTGAGGATGTTCTCGGCCTAAATCTTCTAAAACGTGCGCTTCTTGAAAAAATAAGTTTTTCGCTTTTTCTAAAGCTTGCGGACTTAAATTACCAGAGGGTTGGAATTGTTTGATTACACATTTAGCTTTTTTGGGACTATAACGATCTACTGCTAAAAATGCCGCCCCAAATCCTCCTTGTCCCAATAGACGTTCTGGCAAATAACGTCCCCCCAAAATTAATGGCATCCCGCAAGTAATACAATATTTCTGCTCGATCGAGGTTAAGCGATTGCTATCGTCTAGGTCTAGGCACTGATTACGCGGTCTCGGACAGTGGGGACGCGTGCAAATAACTTCCATAATCACCGTTTCCCGTGGTACTGCTCTTAGTTTAGCTACTACCGGCAATTCGGGTTAAAATTTTTATTCTTGAGAAAGATTTAAAAAGAGGGTTCGTAGGCCTACACGGATTCCCACTCTACTACAAGGTTAGCAAAAATTTTAGAGTTTGTCAAGTCTTTGGCCGAAAAAAATTCAGCCAGATAAGGGCGGTTATCAATCGGGTCACGCATATCAGCCAAGGCAAGGGTTCTGGCCTCGGCGTTTTGATGCGCTTGAAAATATTGCTTTTTTTTCCCAAAGGCAGTAAACTCAAATGTATCGTAAATGTATTTCAGATGAATTATGACTCTATATCTAGTAGAGGATGATCGACAAGAAAGGACAAAAGAAGAGGTGAGCGAGATATTGGAGCGCATTGCCACAGTCGCATCAAAATCCCAGGGAGAGTTAATCGAAGCCCTAATCGGTGAAACAGAGGGGCGGTTATTCCTGATTATCAAAGCGATTGATCGCGCCTCCCTCGAACAAGTACTAGAAAACGCTGGGCTAAGTTGGCAACTAATCAAGGAAATGCGCTTGATTGGGCAGGACTTAGCCACTGTGCGAGAGCGCAAAGACAAAGCCAACTATCTAGTACAGTGGAATTTACCCCCGGGGCTAACGATGGAAACTTACCTGCAACGAAAAGCGGAGAAAACCCCCCTTTATGCTCAAGTGCCGGAAGTCAGTTTCGAGCGTACCTATGTTTGCGAAGACTTGAGTAAATGTCTCTGTTTCTACGATAGTCCCGATGAAGCGGCGGTAAAAAGAGCCAGAGAAGTGGTCGGCGCACCTATAGATAGTTTGACCTCGATTGAAAATATTCACCCCTAGGAGAGAACAATTATGCTCGATCGAGGCTCCGAAATCCTTTCTTTTCTGGAAGAAAGAGCCACTGACCTCAACAACGGTACAGCTAATCTCAACGTCGGTTCGGCCCTAACCAAGCTAGGAGAATCGGGCTGGTTCGGCTATGCTATACCTGAAAGCTTAGGCGGCCGGGGTGGCTCCTTACTACAGGCAGTAGAGGCGATCTCTTCTGTGTCCCAATGCTGCCTGACCACCGGTTTTGTTTTCTGGTGTCAGCGCGTCTTCATTCAATATCTGGCGGCCAGTAATAACACTTACCTACAAAACAAAATTCTACCTGCTGTTCTCAAGGGAGAGATAGCCGGAGCCACAGGACTCTCCAACGCGATGAAGTACCTCGGCGGGATCGAGGAGCTGCGTTTACAGGCAAAGATCGAGGGAGAAAACGTCACTGTTAATGGCTTCCTGCCCTGGGCCTCTAACCTCGACTCCAACGGAGAATTCATAGTGGCCGTTGCCGCTCAAACTAGATCTGGACAAACTCTTATCCTTGCCCTTCCCTCCTTCGCAGAGGGGTTAAAACGGGGTGAAGACCTACAATTATTGGGTTTACAAGCTTCCCGCACCAGTACCCTTGAATTCGATCGAGTTCAGTTATCTCACGACTGGATTATCAGCTTGGAAGCAGCAAAATTTTTACCCTCAGTCCGCCCCTGTTTCTTGCTGTTACAATGCGGACTGGCCCTTGGCATTACGCGTAAATCCCTTGGGGAGACAGAGAAAAGTTTAGGGGGAAAGGCAGCGGTAGCCAGCGATCGTTATTTCTTCGCCCGGGAGCGTCTGACTCGTCTAGAAAACACAATCGAGCAATTCAGCACCCTAGAAAGCTTCGATCTCGCACGAACACGCCAACTATTCACCCTCAGAGTGGACATTACCCGGTTAGCGGTGGAATCCGTAGGGTTAGAAGCGGAAATTAAGGGAGGAAAAGGCTATTTCCGTAATAGCGACACGGCCCGACGGCTGCGCGAGGTCGCCTTTTTACCAGTGTTAACTCCGAGCCTGATTCAACTAGAAAGAGAATTACAACGTCAGTCCTCTAGCGATAAAATTCTCCCTGGCGAACTCGAGCGAGCGGGGGTGAGAGAATGAGTATCGCCACTGATTACCCCGTCCTCAGCCTAAAAAATCTCCATAAACGCTATAAAACCCGCCATGGCTACCGTACCGTTTTTGAGGATATTAACCTACAGGTGCGCTCCGGTGAGGTGGTTTGTTTGCTTGGGGCCAGTGGTTGTGGTAAATCTACCCTCCTTGCTACCGCCGCTGGTTTGCAAAGTGCCGATGGCGGAGAAATACAATTGCACTCACGACCCCTACAAGCACCAGACATCCGCAGCTCGATCGTCTTTCAATCCCCCGCCCTTTTACCTTGGTTAACCGTTTGGCAAAACGTGGCTTTTGGTTTGAAATTAAAGCGGATGCCCCGCCTCGATCATCAGCAATTGCGCGAAAGGGTTCACACCGCCGTTAAAAGCGTCAAACTAGAGGGCTTCGAGCGTGCCTATCCTCATCAACTATCCGGCGGTATGGCTCAGAGAGTTTCTCTAGCCCGCGTCCTCGCCCGCCGCCCCTCTCTCCTCCTCCTGGATGAGCCGTTTAGCGCCCTCGACGCGATCACCCGTTTCGAGATGCAAAAACTCCTCCTAGAAGTCATAGCTCTCTATAACAGCACGGTTCTCCTCGTTACCCACGACATCGACGAGGCCCTATTAGTGGCCGATCGAGTTCTTCTCATGGGCCGTCATCCGGTGGGCATCCGCCGAGAATGGACCATCTCGATGCCGAAACCCCGTTTCGAGTCAGCCAAGCTTTTGAGTGATCTACGCCGGTCAATTTTTCAAGAATTAGCCCTTGTCATGACACTGTAAATCTATGAACCTACACGATAATTGTGCTTGTTGCGGCATGAGCCGTCGAGATTTTCTGAAACTTTCGGCACTGTTTACCAGTTCCTTCGGAGCAGCGATCGCCGCCGATAATTGGAATCTCCCTGTTCACGCCAATGCCAAAGATCAGCCTGTGAAAATCGGTTATCTACCGATTACGGATGCCGCCCCCCTATTGGTGGCCCACTCGCGAAAACTTTATCAAGCGGAAGGTTTAACTGCCGAACAACCGCGCCTATTCCGCTCTTGGGCGCAGATTGTTGAAGCCTTTCTCGCTCGGCAGGTGAACGTTATTCATGTTCTTTTTCCCACCTCGATCTGGATTCGTTACGCGCGCAATTTCCCCGCTAAAATCGTCGCTTGGAACCATACCAACGGCTCAGCCCTCACCGTCCTTCCCGATATTGAAAATCCCAGGGAATTGGGAGGTAAAACGATCGCGGTTCCTTTCTGGTATTCGATTCATAATTTGGTCTTGCAACAACTCTTACAACGTAACGGGCTGAAAATAGTTCGCAAAGCCAAGGACGCGCCGATCGCGTCTAACGAGGTTAATCTAGTGGTTCTCCCGCCCCCGGATATGGTATCAGCCCTCGCCAATAAGAGCATCGGCGGTTATATCGTGGCTGAACCTTTCAACGCGGCGGCGGAAAATCTCAAAACCGGTAGGGTTCTCCGTTTCACTGGCGATGTCTGGAAGAATCACGCCTGTTGCGTCGTCTTTGTTCACGAGGAGGATATTAGGCAACGGAAACAATGGACGCAGAGGGTGGTAAACGCCCTCGTTAAAGCCCAACTCTGGTCCCGGAGCAATCGCTCGGAAGTAGCCCGGATTCTCTCTAAAGATGGTGGAAAATATACCCCTCACCCGCTGCCGGTATTGCAACGGGCGCTTACTTACTACGATCGCAATTTCTATAAAAAAGACGGGGCGATCGAGAATCCAGACTGGCAGGTCAACCGGATCGATTTCCAGCCCTATCCTTTCCCTTCCTATACGGAGGAACTGGTACGCTTACTCAAAACCACTCAGGTAGAAGGAAATACGGATTTTCTCCAAAAACTGCAACCCCGACAGGTGGCCCGGGATCTCGTGGATGACTCTTTTGTCCGTAATGCCTTGCAACAGGTGGGCGGACCGAAAGCTTTCGGCTTACCGAATAATCTCTCCCGCATCGAGACGATCAAATTTTAAGGGTCCGAACCTATGAAGTCACAATCTTTGACCTCCCCGCCAAGAGCTTTACTACCCTTATGGGGTATGGGTTTTGGATTATTGCTCTGGTGGCTATTTACCAGTCCTCTATGGCACTCAAACCCGATTTTAAATGATTTTTCCCCTGAGCGATCTTTTGTCGCTTTATTACAGCTTTTTGTTGGGGGGGAGATTATGCCCCATATCCTCACCAGTTGCCGTCGGGTTATTGTGGGCTTGGTTCTCGCTAGTGCCATCGGTGTGCCGTTGGGGGTATTAATCGGGTTGTATCGCTCCCTTGAATCGGCTTTGTCAGCCCTATTTCAATTTCTACGCATGATTTCGCCCCTTTCTTGGATGCCTTTAGCGGTGATGGTTTTGGGAATTGGTGATCTACCCGTGTATTTTTTGCTGACGGTGGCGGCCATCTGGCCGATCCTTCTCAATACGGCTGCTGGGGTTAATGCGGTCGATCGCTCTTGGTTGACTTTAGCCCGCAGTCTCTGTGCTACGCGAGGGGAAACGGTTTTCCAGATTATTCTGCCTGCGATCCTCTCCCATCTCTTAACTGGTTTCCGTTTGGCTATCGGTATTATCTGGATCGTTCTTGTCCCGGCGGAAATGCTGGGGGTTAGTGCGGGTTTGGGTTATTATATTCTCGATACACGCGATCGACTCGCCTATTCAGAGTTGATGGCAGTGATTCTCGTTATTGGCGCGATTGGTTATCTGCTCGATTGGGGTTTGCGTCTGGCTCATCGCTCTTGGACGCATCAAGATTAGCCTATTGGTTCAACTATGGGGGAAGTGGGAAGTGGGAAGTCTTGGCGCTTTTCCTTAGTTGAAAGAGCGGGCCAGACGACTAACCCCATTATGTAATAACTGTTCCAAACTTTGGCGATCGCTGATGGCTTGAAGATTGACCAAAAAACAGGTTAAACCCAGTCCAAAGAGGATAAAAGTGGGGGCCATAACCACACCAATCATCAACCAGGTGGCGACGTGGAGAAACATGGTGAGGGCGAACAACAAAGCTAGGGAAGCAATGGGGAAGATTTGACGGGTAGGACGACCGAAATAGAGAAAAAGAACCGTTAAAAGGGTGGTTACTAAGTTAGCGGGTACTAAAAAGGCACAAATCGAGACGCAATAGTTGCGGGAAAATTCAGCGAGGGTATTAAAATCTATCATTAATATTACTTTACAATTGCCTGAGTCTTAGTACTCTCGATTGTAGCGGAAAATTTAGATGATCGGGATGAAGGTGACTAAAGGCTGTGGTGCAATAGATTTTCGAGAGGGAGCTAAAACGAGGATCGGGGTTAACCACAGAAACCAAAAACCTACCTAAAGCTTTTTAAAGCTACTCATTTCTGTAGCTAGATAGCTAAAATAAGTAACTTTGGCCACCGATAGATTTTAAGAACGTTATCAGGTATAATCAAGATATGAAGCTAGTTGAACGTCGTATTATCAGTCAAAACCATCCCTTATGGTCAGAAATCGACCATTATGCCTTCTTGTCAAAAAATTTGTTCAATCTAGCTAACTACCATTATCGCCAATATTTCTTTGAAAACTC
>VYLM01000001.1_pt1 | contig 148023 bp, 130 predicted proteins | sample 5109491 | NCBI WGS metagenome assembly VYLM01 (sample SAMN12291813, study PRJNA351875) | freshwater metagenome | isolation source: freshwater lake | place: USA: Michigan, MSU3 lake | collected 2011-08-06 | reverse complement strand
TAAACTTTCTAGAGTTTGATAATCATTAAATTTATCCCCCCTGTCAAAAGCTTCTGTAGAATCGGAGAGAACTTCGATAATCAATTTAGGAAAACTTTTGTAGGTAGCAGTTTCCCTATCTCTGTCATCGCAGGTGACAAGAATATCAGGATAATAAAAGTGATTGCGTTTCTCTAATCTGACTTTCACATCGGCAAAATAAACCCGACAATCGGAACCCCGCAAATGATTACGAACAATTGTGTATATATTCCCCCCAACAATATTATGAGTATCCGTCGTCCCTGCCATGGCGTAAATTTGTCCATCGATATATTCGTGTTTAATGGGACTTTTTTCTTCAAACTGAAGATATTCTTCTGGAGTGAGATTATTATAGTTAGATAGAGCAATCATCGTTTTTTCTCCTAATTACATATTGTCAAGCTTTTATCGATACTTTGAGCCAGAAATTGATTAACTGCACTTACCCATTCTGAAAATTAAACTTCTCTTTATCCCACTTTCAGGTTAGACTATCCCCTAGTTATCCACGTTAATAATAGCAAGAAAAAGCACATAGGATAGAGCGCAAGTACACCGAGTAATCGAGTGCTGATGGATAAATGCTTATCCCTAGATTACAGTTATTTCCTTGCTTAGTGAGTGGTTATATTTATAAGATAAAGTTCTAGAGTTGTTTTTACCTTGATCGCATAACTTTCTTTACATTTCGTTAACTTCAGTTTACATTTAATCTTATTCACTTCTGCTGCGACTACCAAATCCTCGTAAACCCAGTTGATAATCTTCTTTAATTTTCAGTACATGATTACGAAGTTCTGTATAATTTATTTTTTCGTTAAAAACTAACCTAATCGGATCACTTTGATAAGACTGTATTCTTTGTAAAATCTGACGACTAGGGTTGTCTTGACTGAAGTTGTTGGGATTTCCCAAAAATAAACCTAGATAAGTTTTTAGTCCAGTTTCTCGCAAGGAGATTAGATTTTTTTCGGGCAATATATTAATATCTTCTGTCGCTAAGGTGGAGTAAAAAGTATCATTAAAAAATAAGGGATTACAATTAATTAATGCTGAGACTTCTATTGAATAGCCATTGACTAATAATCTGGTAGCATGATAAGGATTATATCTCTTGATCTGCGGCGGGAATTGCCATTTATTAGCATAAGCTTTTCTCGAAGCAAAGGCACTATTTAAAATCCCTTCGATAGCTTCGTAGTTATCACTAACTTGATTGAGTTTATCAAGATTGATACCTAGATGAATTGTTTCGAGATTAAGAATTTGTTTTTGCACCCACCATTCCTGTCGATATTTCTGACAACTACTGTATAATTCTGTATCTAGTTTTCTTGGCGGCTCAATTCCTAAAATCACTAAATAATCAGATAATTTAACTATGGTCTCTCGTAATAATGTTTCCGTCGGATTTACCTTTTTACGCTTGACGGGACTTTGATTTAAGTGAGGATTATATTGAGCAATTTCTCTTGCTTCTAGACTATCTAAATCACTGGTATTCACTAATTGATAATAAATACGAAAATGCTTCTTTTTTTGTGATGATAGCTGAACTAAACGATGATGAGATTTGCCTTGCCAGCGAGAATAGAGATCTTTAGCCTGTCCTATATACCAGACTAAATTATTCTCATCAATAACATAATATATCCCAGCTAGACGAGGTAAGTTATCTCGTTTTTTCAGTTCCACTTGCGGCAATTGTAAAATTAAACTATCTGCTTGCATGAGTTAATCTAATAGTGAGAGATATATTATTAATTATTAACCGATGGATTTCTTCCAGTCAAGATAAAGAGAAGACAAGGTATAGCTGACTAGCAAACATACCTGTTGAAATACTGTCTAGGGGAACCCGCAAAAAGAGCCTCGAATGGTTAATCTATATGTTATTACTCTTGTAACCCTCTATAACTACTGCTATGACAACCCTAATTGACTATTCAAATATTCAATCTTTACCCGAAGTTTGGTCAATAGTTGCCCAGCGTTTCCCCAATATTATCGCCCTGCACGATCCCCACAGTAAACCGGAAGTAATTCTCACCTATCGGGAACTTTATCAACAAATTCAGCAATTTGCCGCCGCTTTACAAGCATTAGGAGTCACAGAAACCGAAAATGTCGCTTTATTTGCCGATAATAGTCCCCGGTGGTTTATTGCCGACCAAGGTTCCATGGCAGCCGGGGCCGCCAACGCGGTACGATCTGCTCAAGCAGATGCAGAGGAATTAGCCTATATTCTGGCCGATAGTGACAGTCAGACGCTGATTGTCGAAAATAACAAAACTTTAGGCAAATTGCTGGCGAAAATCCCTGAATTGCCCCTAAAATTAATCGTGCTGCTCACCGACGAAGACCCCGCTACTGGGGCGATTTCCGTGCAGACCTTAAATTTCAAGCAACTAATGGCGATCGGGGCTGAGAACACCCTTAAACCCATCACCAAGAGCGAAAATGATCTGGCTACCCTCATCTACACATCGGGAACGACGGGACAACCAAAAGGGGTGATGTTAAGTCACGGTAATCTGCTGCATCAGGTACGCAACTTAAACGCTATCTTTCAACCGGATCCTGGCGATCGAGTTTTAAGTATACTACCTTCATGGCACTCCTACGAGCGCAGTTGTGAGTATTTCAGTCTAGCTCAAGGTTGCACCCAGATTTATACCAGTATTCGCACTTTTAAGCAGGATTTAAAGCAATTTAGTCCGCAATTAATGGTGGGAGTTCCCCGTCTTTGGGAATCTCTTTACGAGGGTATCCAAAAGCAATTTAGCGAACAATCGGCCACAAAACAGAAATTAGTGCGATTTTTGCTAGAAAAGTCGGAAAATTACGTTATTGCTAAACGTATCGCCGATAATCTCAGTCTTGATCACCTTCACGCTTCCGGGATCGAAAGACTAAAAGCAAGAATTCAATCCCTCTTACTCTATCCCCTCCATGCCATCGGTGATAAGCTAGTTTATGGCAAAATTCGCCAAGCAGTGGGAAATAAAGTTAAAATCTTGGTTAGTGGCGGTGGTTCCTTAGCCAGACATCTAGATACTTTCTATGAGATTGCGGGAATCCCGATTTTAGTTGGTTATGGACTGACAGAAACTTCTCCCGTCGCTACCGTCCGTCGTATCGATCATAACCTGCGCGGGTCTGCCGGTCGTCCCGTCTTTCAGACAGAAATCTGTATTGTCGATTTACACAGCAAAGAAGTCCTACCCACAGAAAAACACGGTTTAGTCTTGATTCGTGGTCCGCAGGTGATGCAGGGATACTATAAAAAACCCGAAGCAACCGAAAAAGCGATTTCTCCCGATGGTTGGTTTGATAGCGGTGATATTGGTTGGTTAACCGCTGCCGGGGATTTAGTCTTAACCGGACGGGCCAAAGATACAATTGTTTTGAGCAATGGTGAAAATATCGAACCGCAACCGATTGAAGATGCTTGTTTACGCAGTCCCTTTATCTCCCAAATCATGCTAGTGGGACAGGATCAAAAAGCTTTGGGGGCTTTGATCGTGCCTAATCTTGATATACTGGCTAATTGGGCCCAAGAACAGAAACTATCCTTAAATTTACCCGATCCTCACAGCGATCGCTCCACGATTCTTTCTAGCGATCTCTACAGCAAAAAAGTCTTAGATCTCTACCAACAAGAATTAAAGCGCGAGGTGAGAAATCGGCCCGGTTATCGTACCGATGACCAGATTAAAACCTTTGAGTTAATTTTAGAGCCTTTTTCCCTAGAAAACGGCATGATGACCCAAACTTTAAAGATTAAACGACCGGTAGTAACGCAACGCTATCGCGATATGATTAACGAGATGTTTGCCAAGTAAATATTTCTGGCAAATATTCTCTAACCCCTTGACAAAAAAACCTTTTTAGGATAAGCAAATCATGGATGACGCACAAACAAGTTTATTACTGAAGCGCCCGGTGACAATTAAAGTCATCGTAACCCCGCGCTGGAAAGAAGAAGCACAACAGCAATTACAGGCACAAATGGTGCAAATTGATGCACAAATTCAACAATTAGAAACCCAAGGCCAAAGAGCGATCGCAGAAATTCAGCGTCAGAGTCTGATCCCCTTACCCCCCGCGGCTGCCCAACAGATTGACAATATTCAAATCCAAGTCAATCAACAGAAAAGTGAGTTTCTCGAACAAAAAAACCAGTATCTGCAACAACTGCAACAGATACAACTCTTGGAACTCAATCAAGAAGTCGCCCAAGCACAACTAGAAAGCTTTTTCCGCGTCGAAAAAGGCGATAACTTAGTGGCCAAAATGAATGTGGAACTCGTCCTTAGAGATGGCATCGTCGAAGAAATTCGCGGCGAAATTTAAAGCTAGGGTGAGCAGTTACGGGTCATTGTCAACTTAACCCTTAAAATCGGCAATAGCAAGGGGTATTCTCCCTTGCTCACCCAGAAAACCGTCCCTAGTTCACATCACCCCTGACAGGACTTGATCAGACCTTAAAAATATATTAAGATTCTTTATCGATCGCCCGGACACACTCGCTTATATTGTCGTATAACTTCAGCTCTCCATCGACTCACCCTGAATTAGATCCTATAAATATGGAATCTCTATGCTTTCTTTCTTACCCACTATTCTTTTAGCTCAGTCCGCCTCGGTTCTGCCCCAGATAGAGAGGAAATTCATCACCCAATATCAGGAAGTGCGTCAGTTGCCCGGTCAACTAAATGACGTTCTAGTTTTTAATAGCAATAGTCCCGAAGTGGTAGAAAAAGAGGGAATTCTCCTCTCCACTTTCCCCGGTAAAGGAAAACGTTTTCCCATAGCCCATCTCAATCATCCCCTACAAGGACGTTTTGACGTTTTCACCCACCACATCGCTCGTCAAACCGATCCCAATCGCAACCTACACCAGGGACTGATCGTTACTAATCCCACCTCCAAAAACCTCGTTATCCGCATCCTGCAAGGAGTCAGTTACGTCACCTCCGCCGATGCCCCTTTTGTCGATTTACCCTCTCTGGTGGAAGATCCCAACGGCCGGGTTTTTTCCGGTCCTGGTTCCCGTTTAGCCAGCGATATCATGCGTCGTCGCCATGATACCCAATTTCCCACCCAGATCGTCATTCCCCCCGGCGAAAGTCGGATGCTCTTGGATCTAGTTATCCCCAGAAGCAGCGCTCGCTCGACTCTGCTGCGTCTCTACAGCGATGGCCCTATCTATATGGCTAATTTAGCCCTCTACGAAGTTCCCCAAAAAGTCAAAATCGAAGATCGGGAAATAGAAACCTTTCGTCCCCCTATCCTAGAGGAATGGCGTACCCTATTAGTTAGAGGTGATTTAGCCGCTCCTCGTGATTTTCCCCCCACTCCCCCTGATCAGTGGTCTCCTGGAAGAAGAAATTTTTATGGTCGCGTGGCCGGAATTTCTGTCGGTTCGGAATGGGCAACCCGCATTGTCGATCCCAAAGGGGGAATTAATCTCACCATTCCTCAACCCGGTCAAGCTTTTGCCTATCCTTTAAGTACGGTGACAGCAGCTACTTTCGGAACCAGACAAATTCAAAGCGCCCCCATGTTAGTGCGTTATCCCGATACGGCTTTTAAAGCTCACGGTAACTACGGTGTTCACTACTATCTGACTTTACCTCTATATAACAACACTAGCAAAACCCAGGTGGTGGCTTTGACTATTCAAACCCCAATTAAAGAAGATAATTATCTCGATCGCTTGCTATTTGTTGAACCCGTCCAGGGACCGGTATTTTTCCGGGGTGCAGTGCGCGTTACCTATCGTAACGAACTGGGACGCACCGAGGAACGTTTTTTCCATCTCGTTCAACGGGAAGGACAACAGGGAGAAGCTTTAGTACAGATAGAACTTCCCCCCGGCGCCCGACGCGACGTTAATCTCGATTTTCTCTATCCCCCCGATGCCACCCCCCCCCAAGTTTTGAGCGTTAAAACGTTGAAATAGATAGGGGTTGGCTGAATAAATCTAAAAACCTTGTTGGATAAGACTTTTAGACTTTTTTTCCCTCAAAAAGTGCCAGCCATTGCGGGGATCGGGGGGAAAATTCCGGGACTTTTTCCCTGAAAATTAGGTAACTGACTACTTCAAAATTGGTAAAACCCCACACCCCACACCCTGCCCCCAGGAAAAGCTTTTTGCCGCAAACCCTAGATAGTTTTTCTCGAAAAGTTAACGGCTGATTGTCCGGAGGAACAACTAAGATACACTGATATTAATCTCTCTCTGGGAATTAGCCGATGGATATTAGCAAAACTTGCTTTATTTTCTGCTTATTATCTCAATTTTTGGGCAATGCAGCTGCGAGTTTAGCCGTGACTAAACTCGATTTTGATACCAGTCAACCCCTAAGAAATCAAGTGATTAAATCGGGGAAAATTAAGGTACAAGTTAGCTATCAACCCATCGACCTAAACGAGAAAATTGATGACAATTCTGATCTTAATAATGTTTCTTATCAAATCTTTTATAACGAGCAACTTTATCAGCAAAATAGCGGGTATAGTGCCTTTGGATCTGGCTATGTGGAATTAAGAGATTTAGATAATAATGGCATCGATGAGATTATCGTCTCCACCTATAGCGGCGGCGCTCACTGCTGCACATCTTTGGTAATTTATACTTGGCAAAAAGATAGATTTATTAGAGAAGAAACGGGATTTTTAGATGGTAGTGGTGGTTCTTTTGAAGATTTAGATGGAGATAATAATTATGAATTTATTACCGTTGATAATTCTTTTTTATATGCTTTTAGTTCCTACGCTGCCTCTTTTCCTCCCTCCAAAATTTATACTTTTCAACAGGGTAAATTAGCAGATGTCACTAGAAAATATCCCCAAGAATTAAGAAAAACTTTAGCAGCAATGCTGAAAGCTTTTCAGTTAGCTAAAAAAGAAAAAGGCGAAGTTAATGGCATTTTGGCTGGTTATGTGGCACAGAAAATTATACTAGGAGAATACGAAGAAGCTTGGCAATTTCTTCTCACTAATTATGATAAACACTCCGATTGGGGTCTCGATATCCATGGCGAAAATACAGTGATCGGAAAATATCCAGACTTTCCCACTGCTCTGAGCGCTTTTCTACTGAAAAATGGCTATTTATCTGAAAATAAAAACAATAAAAAATAGCAAACGCTGTGAACAACTATGTTAAAGAAAGTTAATTATCTGCGATCGCTATCTTGTTTCCTCGCTACAATCCTCTGGATTAGTCCTCTAGGGATTAACTCTAGTCTCGCTGTCAATGATAATTGTCAACTGTCCGAATCAGAAATCCAACAACAAGAAAATCTCCGTCAAACCTCGCCCCAAGAATATAACATTTTATTGCAGAAATATGCTGAACAATTGCGCTTTTGTCGGTCCCGACACTGGTTACAGGAACAGGCGATCTGGTTACGTCTCTACTCCTGTGATAGCCGTCCCGGATCGATGGAAAGTATCCTCGATCGCATCGTGGCCAAAGGTTATAATACAGTTTATGTGGAAGTTTTTGCCGATGGTCAAGTCTTATTACCTCCTAACAATAATCCCACCGTTTGGGATAGCGTCATTAAAAATCCCGGTGCTGGAAATGTCGATTTATTAGCACAGGCAATCGAACAGGGACATAAACGCGGTTTAAAGGTTTATGCTTGGTTATTTAGCCTCAATTTTGGCTATGCTTATAGCTTAAAACCCTATCGACAGGAGGTATTAGCACGCAATGGTAAAGGACAAGATAGCACCTCTTTTGTCGATGATCAATCCCAAACTTTTGTCGATCCCTACAGCAATCAAGCGCGACAGGATTATTTAATTCTCCTAGAAGCCATTTTACAACGTCGTCCCGATGGAGTTTTATTTGATTATATTCGCTATCCCAGAGGAACGGGAGTCGATTCCGTTGCTGATGATGTCAAAGATTTATGGATTTTTAGTCCGGCATCCCGACAAGCTTTAATTAATCGAGGATTGAATAATAAGGGCAAATTTTTAATCGATCGCTATCTGACTCGTGGGAAAATTTCCCCCGATGATATCGTCGAAGCCGATCGCCTTTATCCCCAAGAAACTGCCCCTCTTTGGCAAGGAAGAATCCCTTTAGAAGAGGAGATGAAACAATCAGTTAAAAGCCGTTTTGATCGTCTCAAATTAGAACTTTGGTTCCTAGCGGTTGCCCATGCTGCCCAAGGTGTCATTGATTATATTAGTTATTTTTCTGCCCTAGTGGAACGTCAGGGAATTCCCGCCGGAGCAGTGTTTTTTCCCGATGGAAATCGTCTTGTGGGTAATCAAGGTTTTGATTCCCGTTTACAAGCTTGGGATAGTTTTCCCGCTTCCCTAGAATGGCATCCCATGTCCTACGCTAATTGTAACGATACTACCTGTGTAGTTAATCAGATCAAAAGAGTAGTGGCAAGCAGGGGAAATCAAACTCCTGTTATCCCAGCTTTAGCCGGTTTATGGGGACAACCCTATAACAATCGCCCCTCCTTAGAAGTGCAAATGGCAGCGATTCGCCTAGCTTTTCCCACCATAGATAGTATCAGTCATTTTGCTTTTTCTTGGCAAGAACCACAATTCGATCGAGCCCGAAGATTTTGTTAAATGTAACCCCATTTATACCTCCACCTTCACTTCCTCTGTCTCTGTTTGTCCTCGTGTTGGGGGAACTATCAAAGGCGGCAGTCCTGGTTCGGCGGTGTTGAGAGTCGGTGTAATATCGACGTAGTTAATCACCGCCCCTAAAATTTTCACTTCCGCTTCTGTTAACTGGTCAGTTGCTTCACTCAAGAGACTAGAACGAGTTATGGGCGGGCGCGTTACCAGAATAATCCCGTCCGCTAGTTCTTCTAAGAGCAGCGCATCATTACAGCTAGACAGAGAAGGAGTATCGACAATCACCAGATCGAAACGGCCGCTAGAATCTTTGAGAATCAATTGTAATTCGCTCGATTCAATGATAGCTGCCGCTTGTTTTTGCGGACCGGGACTAGGCAAAATGGAAAGGTTTTCTATATTTGGGGCCAGCCGGATCGATTTACTTTTTGCCCCGTAGTAAAGTAGGGGTTCTCGGAAAGAATTGGGATCGGGAGTGACTCCGATTTCTTCGGACTTAGAAGGACTTCTCAGATCTCCTTCGACTAACAGAGTCCGTCGGCCCGCTAAAGCCGCGGCGATGGCCAGATTATAGGCAGTGGCGGTTTTCCCCTCTCCGCCAGTAATACTGGTGACAACAACCACTTTCACCTTTTCGCTGCCGCCAACAAGTCGCAGGGTACTGCGTAAACGTTCGTAGTAGGGGAGATAATTGGCATTAGCATCGGCGAGAATCGGATCGATTTCCTCGCCCTCTAAATTCCGGACAATGGGCAATTGTCCCAAGAGTAGTATATCCCGACTAACCAAAGCTTCCCGCAATTCTTGGGGACTGTGCAGGCGATCATCGATCACTGCTAACAGCAGGATCACACCCAATCCGGCTAAAGTTCCCAAACCAGCACCCGCCAAGAGAATCAAGAGACGATTCTTGCGGTTAAACACCTGTTCGATCGGTTCAGCGACCGGCGGTTGGGCGACGGTGAGACTACCCACGGTTTCCGCTTCTGCGGCCTGAGCATCCACCAGCGCATTGAGAATATTCTCGTAGATGCCCCTTTGAAAGGCGACGGCTTGGGTTAAACGAGCTTGCTGTAGCTGTTTATCGGGGAATTTCTCGTATTGGGAGCGTAATTGCTGTTCCTGAGTCACTAAGGATTCTAATTGTTTCATCAAACCCTCGCGCTGAGTTTGCAGGGCGACTAATTGACCCGCTAGTTGTTGACGGGCGGCATCGAGATTACTTTGCTGACGGATGCGATTGCTGGGAAGAGAGGTCAGGACACCATCTTTTCCGATCACCTCGGCGGCTCTTTTTTGTAAGAGAGATTCGTTAACTTCCTGTTGCTTGCGTAATTTAACTACGGCGGGATGTTCGGGACGTAAATCCTTCTCTAGTCGCTCCAATTGGGCCTCTGTGTCCAATATCTGCGCTCGGATACTGGCAATAATCGGGTCGGCACTAAGGGCTGAGGAGGTGTAGGCCTGATCGGGGGTTAAATCGAGTTGTTTACTCAGACTATCAATTTGTCCTTGAATGCCTTGCAGTCCTAGACGAATTTCTCGCTGTTGCTGTTGACTACTGGTGATCGCGGTGAATAAACTCCCATCTTGAATGGCCAGTAAATCTGAACCCTGGCTACTAATGTAGCGATAAAATTTTTCTTCGGCTCTGGTTAAATCTTTTTGGACTTCGTTAAGCCGGACACCGAGAGCTTCTATGCGGGCGCGTAACTGGGAAGTATTAATCCAGCGACTGTATTCCACCATTTCCTTCATCAAGGTTTCGAGAATTAACTCCGCCTTGGCCCGGGAGTCGGCCGTTAACTCTAAAAGCACCTCTTGGGGTTGATCGCTATTATTTTTTCCCGCCGCTTCACCCGGGAAGGTGATTTTTAAATCTTGATCGCGAATTTTAACGAGCTGTTCTTGATTAAATTGCAATTTTTTGGCTGTATTGATCAATACTCGGGGAGATAGCAGTAAATCGCGATCGATAGCCCGTCCTTGTTCTTGCAGTTGTGTTCCCGTACTGGTAAAAGCTGGCGGCGGTACCCGATAGGCTAGTTGTCCCACCGCCCGATAAAATGTGGGGGGTTTCTCTGGATCGGGGAGGAGAGCAAAGATCGCAGAACCACCTAAACAGACGAGGAAAACGAATATTCCCACAAATTTGTTCTGATCTAGCGAGATGAGAAATCGTTTAACAATTGGTAGAGCCATAGCTTTTTAATATATTCCCAGATTTTTTACATTTTAGCGGTCAAGAGTTATTCTCGTCCTTGAAATCCTAGCTTATGAAGTTGTGTTAAGGAGTGAAGGGAGCAAGTTGCACCTCAATTATTGAAGTTATTGAATTGATTGCCAAAGTCGAGAATTGTATTGGTAAAACTGGAAATATCCCGAATGGGTTGGGTAATGATATTAAAAGCGGCGAAAATTTCCCCTAATAGGGTGCGGGTGACGATAATTACGTCTTGATCTTCTAAGGGAATATTTTGGGAGATATCTCCCCTAACTGCCGCTATCGGACTCAAAGTTTGACTAACAATTCCCCCTTTGGCACTGTCAAAACGTAGCAGGGACACTTCATTGACATTAATCCGCAGGCGATCGGAAACCGGTAAACTAGCCACCACATCGAGGAAGGTACTGCCATTAGGAATCGAAACATTTCTCAGGGAAATTCCCGAAGGAATTGAGGGAGCTAAAACCCTGACGGTAATATTCTGCTGGGCGAGGGTGGTTCTAGCCACCAATGTGCGATTATATCCCGTTTCTTGGCCCACTTCTAACTTGGAAACAACCACGGCATCACCTCCTTGCAGACGCAGATCTGGCAAGCGTTCCCCCTTAATCAAGGGAGTATAAAGGTCAAGTTTCTCCTCTAACACTGTACCATCGACTAAAACCCGACGGACAAGGATCGAACGCAGATCGGCTCTGGGAGTGCCACCACCCGCTGCCAAAATTACCTGTACTAGGGAAGTATTAGGAGCAATACTATAAAACCCCGGTCGCTGTACCTCTCCCAGAATGGTCAACTGGACGGGACGGGCAGTGGTTAGAACAGCAATGACTTCTGGTTCCTCCCGCAAGTATTTTCGCCCCAATTCGAGGCGGATTTTAGTTTGCACTTCGTCTAAAGTCAAGCCGAGTACCGGAATGCGGCCTAAAATCGGCACTAGAAAATTCCCATCGGGATCCACCGGACTTGCGGAATTAAATTCGGGAAAATCAGGAACCGAGACAGTAATTTGATCGCCTATATCGAGTCGATAGGTCTGAATTTGTCGGGATTGGGGATTATTGGGAGAGTAAACCGGTGGACTGTAGCCAGCGGGGGGAATCGTGTTTTCAGGAAAGGTGGGATTAGGCGGTTCGGGGGGCAAAAATTCTAACCCAGATCCGGGTTGAGTCTGGGGAATGGACAAAGGACCCTGGGCCTTGAGGCTCTCGGAGGGAATTACCCATAAGAACCCTGTCAGACTAAACCCTGATAAGGCTATGGCCCCGGTTCTGAATAAACCAACTGGCAAAAACTTGTTGAGCATTGGTGGAATCATACAGATATATCAATTTATTTTCTGAGAGTTATCTAGTGGGAGAGGAACAAAGAAGCTATTAAGGACTAGAAAAGTGCCTTGAGCTAGTTTTTTTTAAACAGATAGTTGGGAGCAGAAAAACTACTTTTCTTTTTTGGTCTCAGGCAGAGAAGTTAATTGACTTAAGACATTTTGTTCTAAGTAACTCTGCACTTCCGTGGCGAGATTGAGAGCAAAGGGAGTGAGAGTTTGCAGTTCTTTCATCGGTTCTAAGGGAATCAGCAAGGAAACGGCTATCCAGGGTACTCTTTGTCTTTTTAATTGCGCCCATTGGTCAAGCCAATACCACACCGAGGGATCGTAATGACCACCACCTAGCCAAGCATACCATTGCACCACGGCAAAAGTGCTTTGTGTCCAAGCCCGATAGAATCTAGCCGTGGCCTTTCCTCCTGACTGGGTGGGAATTGATAGCTCGGTTGTTTCCCCCTGATTCCAACGACTAATAGAACTTATATCTGACCATTCTACTCCCGGTTGACTTTTATAGTAAACCTGTGGCTTTAAAAGCACGGTGATCCTCTTGCCTTCAGGACTTTCCACCACTTGTACCGACCATTTTCTCTCAGCGATTTCAGCTTGGCTCCGGTCGGTGGTTTTCAGGTCAGAGAACTTGATTCCCGATTCTTGTAGGGCCAGCATTTTCTGAATATTACCGATTCTCGGTTGATCCAGCCAAGACCACTGGCCAGAAATTAAATTGGGTAAGATACCCCCTAAAATCAAAATCAGCAGCAAGCACAACAGCAGTAAATAATTACCCGGTAGCTTTTTTTTGATTTTATCTAACACTAAACTTACCTCGTCCGGAATTTTTCGACTAATCATCCTGGTTAACTTCCTCTTGAGCCAGGGACTGTTTCCTGACTACCTCGCGATACTGCATGATTTGGAAGACCAAAAAGATCAGTAACAACATCAAGACGGAGTATAAATCGCCCCCCCAGCCATCGTGGAATAATGTAAAGTTTTCCTCCTGTCCTGTGCCGTGAAACCAAGCTAAAAGCGCGTTACGAATGATGTTAGCTCCGACACTAATTCCAAAGGCGCTGAGGAGCATAAAGCGGGTTTTACGGCCGTTTTTGATGGTATCAGTCCAATGGAGCAGCAGCAGCGTGAAGTAGAGACTGGTGAATAACATTTTCAGCCCCGCACAGTAGGGAGCGACTTCCACCATCCGACCTTCTACCGCTATATAGACACCGTCAACGGAGACATCTAGGCCCGCTTGCCGGAGAATAAAACCAGAGCAAGCAGCAATAAAAACCTGTAGGGGTAGAGTATAAGGGGCGATCAGGTAGGGGATAGGATTAGGAGTCGCTAAAGCCGTTAAAAGTAGGGGAAATCCCTGTAATTTAAAACCTTCCCTTCCTTTTAACCAGAGACAGATTCCCGCTAAAATAATCGGAAAAGACATACTAACCCAAAGGGAGGAACCGAGGAGATACAAAATCGCTCCTAGGGTTAACAAAAACGCTCCGAGGGGGTAGGAGCGATCTTCGAGGCGTTGCCATTTTTTGCGATTCTGCCAGACAATATAGGCGGCGTAGGGAAGACCGATCAAGCCGTGGCTAAAGTACTCGTGTTCGGTGCTGATCGATTTATTCAGCCAACCATCGTACCAGTGAAAGATCACCGGACCATAGATAACCGCCAAGAAACCAATCATCAGCCAAGATTGCCGATTTTTCTGGGAGACGGTGGATAAGGAAGGACTAATACCCATCTGACGGAGCGATTTAGTGACAAATTCTGAATTTATGTTACCCGATGATCGCAGTGATCTGTTCAACCACGGTTTCAATTTGCTCCTCGCTGATGCCGGGGTACATGGGGAGAGAGACAATTTCTTCACAGAGAATCTCTGAATTAGGAAAGTCTCCCTGTTGATAACCCAGGTAGCGATAGGCCGGTTGTAGATGACAAGGAATCGGATAATGAATGCCAGTTTGAATACCGACGGCAGTTAATTGTTCTTGTAGTTGTTGGCGATCAACGGGACAATGGGGGAGGAGGCGAATAACGTAGAGATGATAGACATGACCAGTCTCGGTTTCGTCTCTTATGGGTAAAATGCCCTTATCGGCTAAAGGAGCCAACAGCCGATCATATTGTCTTGCCGCTCGCTGACGGGTCTGATTCCAGCCTTCCAGATGGGGTAATTTAATGTTTAAAATGGCGGCTTGTATGCTATCCAAACGGCTATTAGTGCCGATATCGGTGTGGAAATACTTGCTTGGTGCGCCATAATTTCTTAAACTGCGGGCTTTTTGGCTAATTTCAGGATCATTGCTCACTAACATTCCGCCATTGCCAAAAGCGCCTAAATTTTTACTGGGATAAAAACTAAACCCCGCCGCCACACCGATGCTGCCGGCGCGATAACCTTCTCTACTGGCTAAATGGGCTTGGGCCGCATCTTCAAAGATAATCAGACTATGGCTGCGGGCAAAATCCTCTAATTGTTGGGGTGATACCATCTGTCCGTACAGGTGTACGGGTAGAATGGCGCGGGTGTTGGGGGTAATTTTTTGGGCGGCCGCCGCAAGGTCAATTAGGGCTGTATCGAGGTGACAATCAACTAAAATCGGTTTGGCCCCCGCTTGAATAACACCCATGAGGGTGGCGACAAAGGTATTAGCGGGGACTAGCACTTCATCCCCGGCACCGATGCCGTAAGCTTGTAAAGCCAGGGCAAGAGCAGCAGTGCCAGAAGCTACTCCCACAGCATACTCGACTCCGCAAGCTTGGGCGAAGGCGGTTTCAAATTCGGCTAAAGCTTGGCCTAAAACAAAATCTCCCCGGTCGATAACTGTTTGGATTGCCTTGGTAATTTTTGCTTGTAGGGGCTGATTTTGCCAAGTTAAATCAACAAAGGGAACTTTGATTAAATGGGAATTCATCTATTGCTTATTTAGGGAGACATTATTAATTGTCAAGAGACTAGCATAGGTTTGAGCAAGTTGCCTAGATTTGTAGGCTCTCTTGTTCTTTCTGTCTTTTTCTTTGTGTTTTTTGTGCCTCTGTGGTTTATCCTTTAAAACTGGTTATTATGAGTGATTTTCCCGCTTTAACGGCGTTAATTCTGGCTGGTGGTCAAAGTTCCCGCATGGGACAAGATAAAGCATTGTTATCTTTTCAGGGTCTCTCTTTTCTAGAGAATATCTGTTTAATTGCCCAAGATTGTGCAGTACAAGTGTCTGTGATTACGCCTTGGCCAGAACGTTATGAACTGATCATTCCCCAATGCTGCCAAATAATCAAGGAACCTCTCCCCACTAGGGGGCCTTTATTGGCCTTTGCCTTGGGATTAACTTTTGTATCAACCGATTGGGTTTTATTACTCCCTTGCGATTTACCTTTACTAACGCCCCCAATTATTCAAGAATGGTCAAGATTATTAGCCACTGTACCAGAAAATGCCATCGCTTTGGTTCCTCGGTGCGGCAATCGTTGGGAGCCTCTCTGTGCTTTTTATCATCGTCGTTGTTTAGCATCTTTGCAGACTTATATTCAGCAGGGGGAAACTTCTTTTCAAAAATGGTTAAATGTCGCTGTGGTGGAGGAATTAATTATCGATAATTCCGAGATTTTATTTAACTGTAATACCCCAGAAGATTTAGAGATAATAATAAACTACCCAGATATTAACCGTAAGAAAACCTAGCACAAAAGGGAGTAAAAGTAAAGAGATTTGCGAAGAAATATTGGATAAATGGCGATAACCATAGTAGAGAATTCCGGTTAGATAACCCCCTGTTACACCGATAATTGCGCCAATAATATCGCCATTTATGGATAAATAGGAAGTGAGCCAAATGACGAGGGAAAAGGGCAAAATTATTAAGCCACCTAAAAATATATCCCCGACGATACTACCATATTTATTACTTAATTTTCTGCCCAACCAACTAGATAAAGTCAGAATAATAAAAGGAAATACTGCCCAGCCTAATAACAGTAAAAACTCGGATTTAACTGTCCAGTTTTGCCAAGTCAAAGCGATAAAAAAACTGCTGATTATTGCCGCAAATACCCCTGTAGCCAAAGCCTGATTACGGTTAAGCTTTAAAAAAGACTGTGCTAGACCGGTCTTGGGTTTGAGCAAAGATAAAAAAGAGATTTTCAGCAAATTAAAAATAATAAAAAGAGTTTTTGACCACTTGATTGATTGCCGTTGTCGATAACTTTTATGAGAGTCTCTTAACTTATTAGCAATGGCATGATAGCGGCGAAAATTTCCCTGTTGCTTAAATTTCTTGGCTGCTATTTGGAAATCTTTTCGTGCTGCTGGCAGTTCCGAGAGTTCCTCTAGAGCCAATCCTCTTTGATAATAGAATTGGGGATTATTTGGGTCAATAGCGATTGCTTTGCCATAAGCTTCTAGGGAAGATTGGGTGTAACCGAGTCGTTGACGGGATAAACCGAGGTAATAGTAAGCTTGGGAACAATCGGGTTTTAACTGCAAAACTTGCCGACAATCGCTTAAAACTTGCCGATCCTGCTGATTATGGTAGTAAACTTCCGCCCGTTGCAGATAGGCCTGCCAAAATTGCGGATTAATTGCGATCGCTTGCTGGTAAAATGCGATCGCTAGTTGATAATTTCTCTCTTGAGCGTAGTGCCATCCCTGTTGATAAAAATCCTCGGCACTGGGGTTAAAAGTGGGTATTTCTGGGGATAAACTGCGATCATACTCTTTTCTTTTGTCTTTATCGCTCAAAACCCGATAAGCTTGTTCAATTTCGCGAAATTTTGTCACTGCCTCTGGATCATTGGGATTATAATCGGGGTGATATTGCCGGGCCAGACGACGAAAAGCGGCTTTTATCTGATTATTACTGGCATTACGGGGAATTTGGAGGATTTCATAGTAATTTTTCATACTTGAATGCGGGGAGAATTTTCAACTACTGAAAACTGTTGCCAATGGCTCGCCGAAACGACTATCATTGTCAATTAAATAGCTTTTATTGAGAGTCGATCGCTTATGTCTGCCTACACTGCCTCCTCCCTGAAAGCGGAACTCAATGCACGGGGGTGGCGCTTAACTCCCCAGCGAGAGAAAATTCTGCACGTTTTCCAGAATTTACCGAAAGGCAATCATCTCAGTGCCGAAGAATTGCAGGAATTACTGGACAAACGGGGGGAAGGAATTAGTTTATCGACGATTTACCGCAGTGTTAAACTAATGTCGCGGATGGGAATTTTGCGGGAGTTGGAATTGGCCGAGGGTCATAAACACTACGAACTCAATCAACCCTATCCCCACCACCATCATCATTTGGTCTGTATTCAGTGTAATAAAACCATCGAATTTAACAATGATTCCATTCTCAAACACAGTCTCAAACAGTGTGAGAAAGAGGGTTTTCAGTTAATTGACTGTCAGCTAACGGTGATGGCCATCTGTCCGGAAGCTTTGCGGATGGGTTGGCCGTCGGGAATACCGAGTAATTGGGGTTGCACCCGTTCGCTGGTGGATACTCGTTTCCAAAACTGCGAGATTCCCGAATCAAAGGAACCGGAACCAGAAAACTAGACATCTAAGCGGACATTCCCAACTGAAAACCGAGAGCTTTTTTCTGCATTAATTGGAAAATATTATAAAATCCGTTGGCGCGGGAAGGGGTAAGACTGACTTTTAAACCGGTTTCTTCGATAAAATCCGGGGTGACTTGCAGGATTTCCGAGGGAGTCAGTCCATTTAACCCCTCGATTAACAAAGCAACTAAACCTTTGACTAATTGCGCGTCGGAATCGCCTTTGTACCAAACCTGGCCATTTTCGATGTCGGCAGTGATATAAACTTGGGATACACAGCCCTGGACTTTATTAGTGGGTATTTTGGCAGATGCTGGTATTGGTTCTAGTTTTTTAGCAAAAGCTAGTAATTGTTCGTATTTTTGCTTAGGATCGGTACGACGTTTGAGGCGTTCGACGATGCGATCGAGATTAGACGGGAGCATATTGCGAGTTAAAATAGAAAAAAATTAGCCAATAGCTTTTTTATATTAGCATTCTCGCGAAAGTTGAGCGATATGGTTATCGATGCCAGGACTGCCCTGGTCAAAGCGCATTGATGCTATCTGCTAGAATTGGCATCAATCAAACGCCACGCTTGCAGGGGTATTCATCCGACATTTTAGGTAAATTCCAGAAAAAAAACCACCCTAAACCCCACATTTGTCAAGTGTTTTACATAATTTTAATATTTCTTGCCGTTTTGCTCTCTGGCTCTCGTCCGGCTTTTCGACGGAATCGCTAAAATGATCAGGGGTGTTTTAGAGGCAAGTCTATGAGTGAACCAGTAACTCTTGAGGATATTTACCAGCTATTCCGCGCTTCCGCCGAGGAATATGATCGCCGGGCTGCCCAATCCAAGGCGGAATATGATCGCCGGGCCGAGGAATATGATCGCCGGGCTGCCCAATCCAAGGCGGAATATGATCGCCGGGCTGAGGAATATGATCGCCTGGTTGCCCAATCCAAGGCGGAATATGATCGCCTGGTTGCCCAATCCAAGGCGGAATATGATCGCCATAGAGTCGAAATAGAGAACCTCCTGGCCGAATCTAAACTAGAAAGCGATCGCTCGATGACAGAACTGAAACGCACCGTAGAACGAACCAGCAAAGCGGTAGATAGTCTGACCACTCGCTGGGGTCGATTTGTGGAAGAGTTGGTAGAACCGGCGGTTTTACGGCTTTTTCAGGAAAAAGGCATTGATGTTAAAGAAGTTTATCCCCGCGCCAGAGTCAAACGTCAGGGCATCGCCATGGAAATTGATATCCTAGGGGTGGATGATACCGATCTCGTGGTGGTGGAATGTAAATCGAGATTATCTCAAGATGATGTAGATGAATTTATTGAAAAATTGACTCGTTTTAAAATCGCTTTTCCCCATTATCAAAACTATCGAGCCTACGGTGCAGTGGCAGGAATTGAAATCAACGAGGGAATCGATCGCTATGCTTATAAAAAAGGTCTATTTGTGATTAAACCCTCCGGGGATACGGTGGCTATTATTAATGATGCCGACTTTCAACCGAATACTTGGTAATTTCCCTAGTCAAAACAATCGCTATGGTTAACCTTTCCTACAATAAAAATCGCCTTCTTCCCAGCATCGAGAGGAAAGGGCGATCGCCGCTCAAGCAGGTTTAGCCAAACAGGAAGCGGAACAAAAAGCCCAACGACTAGCGGAAAGACTAAGAGCGCTGGGTATCAACCCCGATGAAGTTTAGGGGTTGCTCCCCAGCAATTTTAGGGGATTAATCGCGTAATAATTCCGGTTCGGTTAATTCGTCGGTCATTTCCATCAGGGCCCGTTGGACGGGTTTAATCATCGGGTCATCGATATTTTCTACAGTATCGTAGCGGACCCGCTTGGCCCGTCTAGCGACTTGCACGACGATCGAGTAACGATTGCTGGCCACATTCATCAGTTTATCGGTGAGATAAATCATCTCGGAGGAGTCGAATTTAAACCGTTTGGACATAGTTATATTTAGCCTTCTCTGGTGAATTTGGCAGTTGTCACTGATAATAGGTTAGTGATCAGTTTTATTACTCACTCCACCTTACCACATTTTGTCAACCTTAAGGATAGGGTCCTATTCCATCTAGATTGGATTTTGTCAACTACTTTTTACAAAAGTTAAATCAATTTTATACAAGTTTAAAAATATACAAATAAAGAGATAATTTTTGAAATAAATAAACCCAAAAAAGGGACACCATTGCCGGGGCTGTAAATACACTTGAACGTATAACTTCCCCCTCGATTTAGCTTCCGGTGATGCTATTCCCATGGCCTTGACAGTGCCGGCGATCGATGGTTAAAAATAAACAGATGCTGGATCCCCATCCAACATCCGCGTTCTAACTCTGCACACATTTTGCTAAGTCCTCATGATAAGTTAAAAAACGCTTCCTTTTTGGGGGCGTTTTTATTTATTCGATTGAAAAAACCGATGACAATCATTACTAAAGCTGATAAGAAAGTGGGGTGTGGGGTGTGGGGTGTGGGGTGTGGGGTGTAGGGTGTGGGGAGTTTTCTCAGTGAACTGATAACTGATAACTGATAACTGATAACTGATAACTGACTTCTAACCCAATTTTGGACAAAGATAAGTAAAAATTATTTATTGACCGTAAAAACTTGAGAATATTTAAATTAACATTCCGCAATATTTATAAATTCTTAAGAATTAATTGAGAAAGATTTTTATTTAACAACGATGTTCCAATGGTTACAGCGATTTGATAAAATTTCAGAATGGGTTGTTCTGTGCTTTTTTAGCCAGCAATGGTTGAAACCCTTGTCAAACCTAGAAGGTGATCCTATTTAAGACGGGTAAATTAGTCAATTTCACCCACAACGATGATCTTTTTTTTATGTAGTTTTATTGCAAAAAAAAAGTTTTTTTGACAAAAAGCACAAAGTATGATATGCAGCCAAGGTGTTTCTGGTGGCGAGTAATTATTGTAGAGGGGGGAGATGGGAGAATAAATAAAAGCAATCTCCTGACGACCGACGACCGACTACTGATAACTGACTCCTGATAACTGATAACTGATGAAAAGATTAGCTTGGTTCGATCGCTTAGTGTTAGCGAGTATTTTGGCTTTAATTGCCGCGATATCGTCGATTTTGATCCAGGGAAATCAAGTCCCGACCCGAGGGGAGAATTTTAGCTGGCAAGGGCGAAAAATCGGCGTTAGGGACAATTATTTTACTTTAAGTTTTAATCGACCGATTGACCGTTCCGATATAGAAACCAGCTTGGTGATCAATCCTCCCTTACCGGGTAAAATTAGCTGGGCCGGAGATCGCTTGACCTATACTTTGACGGAATTGCCCATCTACGGCAAGAAATATCAAGTAAAGTTACCCATTGCCCAAGGTGAAGACTTTATCGGCGAATTTTACAGCCACGATCGAGCTTTTGCCTATATTGGAGTCAACCAAGAGGAAAGAGGCCGTTTAATCGTCTGTAATATCATTCAGGGGGCAAATAAGGTCACAGAACTGAAAAAAACCATCCTTACCCCTGGGGATCTAGTGGTCACGGATTTTCAAATCTATCCGAGGGGGGATAGAATTTTATTCTCGGCCTTCGATCGCTCTGACTTAGGACGAGATACCCCAAAACAGCAACTTTACACAATTACCACGGGTTTAAATCATGACGAAAATAGTCAAAATTTGCCTAGTGGTCGTATAGAAAGGTTTTTAGATGCGAAAACCTATCAAAATCTGCGATTTAATCTCTCAGATAACGGCAAAACCCTAATCGTGCAGAGAATCAATCACGGGAATCCGGGGGATGCCAGTTTATGGGTAATCAGGGATGATGGACAATCGCGACCGTTAGGAATACAAGGGGATATTTTTTTACTATCTCCCGACGGTAAAAAAGCGGTTGTCAGTCAAACGGGAGGGGTAGCGGTGATTCCTTTGGATGTGCAAGGGGGAAAACCGCAATTTTTGCCCACCTACGAGAAAATACTCGCTTTTTCCCGGGATGGTCGCCAAAAACTCATGGTGAAATCGGAACCAGATAATCAGCGATCGCTATTTTTGCTCAATGATCAGGGAGAGTCAAGACTACTATTAAGAACAGCTAATCCGATTATTAGCTGTGAATTTGAACCGCGACAGGAAAAAACCCTTTACTGTCTGAAAAGCGATCTGGTTATGGGCAGCGATGGCAAGGTGAAAGAAGAACCATTTTTAGCGATTATTGAGCTAAAAACGGGTAAAATGATCCCCCTGCTGGCCTTACCTAATTATCGTGACGTGCAGATGAGTATGTCTCCCGATGGCGTGGCTTTATTATTTGATCAGTTAGCAACCATACCTTTTGGAGTCGGAAATGATTTAGTCACTGGGGAGGGGTCGAGTATTGCCGATGGTCGTCTCTGGTTATTACCGCTTCCTGATCAGTTCAGTCCCAATAGCATCCCGAAAATTTTACCTCAAGAACTCAACCCTGGTTTTAAACCCCGTTGGCTGCCCTAACACAGCAGAATTAAGGAGTTAGGAGTCAGTCCCGATGAAAAAATTTTCACCCCCACAGATGAAAGAGGTTTCCTTCCCTACACCCCACACCCTACACCCTCTTTCAAGTCAGGAGACAGGAGAGAAATCTTTCCCTAATCAGGTGACTCGGAGAATGCTGACTCCCGAAAACGAAAACCTCATACCTCACCATTAAGATAAGTGCTATATGCTACTTCAGCGATTTGCTTTTTTATTGCGTCCCAGTGGCGATATCGAGATCGAGCGGGGGATTCGGACTTTATTAGCCATCACAGTGCCGATTATTATCGGTGATATTTTAGATCGGTCAGAAGTGGGGTTAATGGTCGGTTTAGCGGCTCAAACCTTGATTTTAGCGGATGTGGGGGGACTTTACTGCCTGAGAGCGAAAACCCTAGTCGCTACGACTATCGGGATGGCTCTAGCTTTGATTATCGGCACATTAGCCAGTGCTTGGCTAGGATTGACCGTAGTGATAGTTTTTTGCGGGTTGTTTCTAGCGGGTTATTTGACGGTTTACGGGGAAAATGGGGCGTTAGCTGGGGTAGTAATCAGTTTATTGCTGCTTTTGGCCGTTTCTTTGCCATCGGGAGATATGATCGTCGCTTTACAACGGGCCGGAATTGCTGTGTTGGGAGGGGGATGGACAATTTTTTTAGCCCTGTTTATCTGGCCTTTTCGTCCTAATCAGCCTTTACGTCAGGTAACAGCGGAAAATTTTCAGGGTATCGCCACCTATCTCCGTTCTTTGCCTTTACACTCTTGTTCTAATGCTCATGAGGAGCCATATTTTGACCAAATTCGCCAACTGTTGCTCCGTTCGAGGAAAACTGTCACCTTGACGCGTCGGGGACGTTGGGGAAAGAATGAGCTGCGGGAATTGTTAATCGTCTTGATTGAAGATAGCGATCGCATTAATACCAGCTTGATTGCGCTGCGAGAATTGCTTCATCTTCATCCCTTGCCACAACTGACCACGGTGGGTATTTTATTAGAAGATATTCTCGTGCAAGTGGCGGAAATTAGCGAAGATATTGCCGGGTTAATTTTGGGTAGAAATAAACAACCGGATTGTGAGCGCTTGCAGCTATTACTCAAGGCGATCGAGCAACAAAAAAATCTGCAAGCTAAAGTTTTAGAAAATGCCCAGGATGATTATAGCAGTTATGTGGCAATTTCGCAATTAAATAATCGTTTAAAAAAATTATTTAAACAGCTAAAAATAGCCAGTGAAACAGCACAACATTTGCGGCAAAGCGAGGAATTTCCAGATAAAAAAAATCCTTGGCAGCGGAACTTTGAAGGGATAGAAAAAGAGTACGGTCAAGAAAAAGCTTGGTGGGAACCATTAAAATCTAATTTTAATCTAGAATCGCCCCTATTTCGTCATGGTTTACGCCTGGGTTTGGGAAGTGCGCTAGGAGTTTTGATTTATAATAAGCTAGGAATTACCCATAGTTTTTGGATTGGTTTAACCTTAGTTATTGTGTTAAAACCAGATTTTAGCTTGACTTTTCAACGCTTTTTTAATCGGGTGTTTGGCACGATTTTAGGCTCGTTTTTTGTTTTGGCATTGTTGCCAATTATAGATAATTCGATCTGGTTAGAAATTATTGGGGTGATTTCTATAGCGATCGCTTTAGCTTTAGTGCGATTTCACTATAGTTTGGCAGTATTTTTTATCACAATTTTTGCTTTAATTATCAGTCGTCTCGATGCCAGCAATGACGGGATTAATTTAGAGTATATCAGAATAGTTTATACTTTAATCGGTAGTGCTTTAGCCTTTGTACTTTCCTTCGGTTTTTTACGGGTTAATGAAGATGAACGTTTTTCCCTCGCTGCCATTAAAGCATTAGAAGCTAATCAAATATTTTTTCAGTCAGTTATGGCAGTTTATTTAGGAGAATCATCCTATCAAACTGCAATTTTATCTTCCTATCGCAATAAAGCTCGACGAGCAAATACAACTATGCAAACGGCCTTACAACGATTAATTGACGATCCTAGCACACCCTTTCCACAAATGGAACCGGCAATCACTTTAAGTAATTATATTCCTCGTTTTGGTCGCGGGGTGACAGTTTTATTGACGGAATTGGAACAATATCGCGGTAGTCCTCCCCATCCTAATCTAAGTCTGTTCACGCAACAAATAACCCAAGCTTTGACGCAATTAACCCAAGCTTTGCAAGCAAATAATCCTCCTTCTCCCTTACCTTCCCTCGAAGATACTTTAGAAAATATCCTCGATCATTTGCAAGAATTGCGAGAGGAAAGGTTAGTGGAAATTGGCCATCAAAAAGAGGGAACTAATCTCCAGAAATATTTAGGGGATTATAATATTGTCACCACGGAACTTGTGGAATTATCCAGTCGCGTTGGGGTAATGAACACAGCAATTGATCGTTTTATTAGAAGTTAAAATTTAGTTATAACAACAGAATTTAGCAGTCAGGAGGAAAATCGATTAACTTCGATAATTTCCGTATATTCAAAATTATTAGGACTGCGTTTCACCAGAGAATAATTAACACCATGAAGATTAATTAAATCCTCTTGACAATCTGCTTTCGGAGAATTATAAACTAACACATATTCTTTACCAATATAGGGAGAAATCTCGGTTTCTACTTCTCCTCTCCATTGAGTTTTTGTCACTAAAACAACTAACTGATTGGCTAATTTAGGAATAGCGATCGCAACTTGCCGACGATAGATATGATCAAGACTACCAAAAGGGGAATCCATCACCAGAGGAAAAGTGCTGCTATCAATTCCCATCAAAGTATTTTTCTGACGACCTTCTCGCACTCGATCGATAATTCCCCCGATAAAAGATAAACTAAGAATCTGATTTTCTCCAGTAGAAGCTGCCACGGGAATTGCGAATCCTGTGGTATTTTCTAATAGTCTTACCTCGTAATCGGGACTAATACGGGGAATATAGGGAGTAAAAGAAATTGAGCTAAAGATTTCCTGTACCCGTTTTTCTAAGGACAAACGAAACTGATTTTCTAATCTCTGTCTTACCTCACTAATGCGATTAATTGCCTCTTGAGTCGCTAAAATACGTCGTTGTCCTAAATTAGATTTTTCCTCTTTTTGTTGCTGTTTTTGTACCTGTTTTTGCAGGGATTCTAACTCTTTCTCATAGATATCTAGTTGATTTTTATTGCTGCCCTGTTCCAAGCGTAAATCTTTTAGGGAATCCTCGATCGCATCTAAGCGAGATTGCAGATTTTTAATATCTTCATCGGGATAATGGCGAAATTTATCCCGCACTTCATCTAATTCTGATTCTACTAAAGATAATTCTAAGCGCCACTGGTGAATATTAGCTTGATAATTATCCACTTCTTGCCAAAAATCTAAGACTTTTTTATCCATTTCTTTGACTGTGGAAGATAAGCGAATGGCTGCTTCTTCTACATCGGCCATTCCTGCTTTATTCATCCAATCTTGTACCTGTAAATAAGCTTGGCTATTTTCCTGTAATTCCTGACCACAAATACATTTTTTTCCCTCTAATAATTGTTGGACAAATTGCTGTTTGATACCACTGGGTAATTCCCCTTGTTGTCGTAGGCGATCGATTAATTGCTGAAAATTTTGATTAATTTCTTTTAAAAAGACTTGATAAGCTTGCTGAGAAATTAATTTCTTTAACTTATCCTTAGTTCTGACTAAATCTTGCCGCAGATTTCTTTCCTGTTGTTCTAATTTTTCTTTTAACTGTTTTAATTCCTCGGCACCACTTAACTCTAATAAGCGATTAGTCACGGCTTTTTTTAATTCTTCCTGCTGGGATAACTGGTTAATAATATCCTGCTGACGCTGTTTTAATTTCTCGAAATCCTGCTCAATTTTACTTTCCTGTTTTAATAACTTTTTTAAATCCGATTCCCCTAAATCTTTAAGCTCATCTTGTAAAGATTTCTTAGCTTTTTTTAAATGCTCGATCGCTCGATCTAATACTTTAACTCCCAATAATTCTTTTGTATCTTCGGCGATTTTACCTTGGCTACTACTACGAAATTGATGATCGATATATTCCCCATCAAAAAAGAAATAACGGTGTAAACTTTCGGGTAAAATTTGATTAATAATATCCTCCGCTGGTTGATTGGGTGTGTACCAATTACCATCATCACCAGCGTAGAGCATATATAAACTATTTGAACCGTATTTAATCTTACTATTTACATCTTGGTAGGCGAAAAATTTTCGTTTTACCTGATAGCGTTTATTTTCATGTTCAAAGTTTACTTCCGCGGAACATTCTATGGAGGTTCCCGTTGTTACTTCGGTAATTGCCCGTTTATTAACTAATAACTCTGGTTCGGCAAAAGCTGCTGTAAATTTTTCATAAAGAACCCAGGTACAAGCATTTAAAATTGTTGTTTTTCCTGCCCCATTATTGCCATAAATTACCGTCGTATTGCGAGAACTCGCCGCTAAATGTATCTCAGGAGTCTTACCATAAAATTGTCGAAAATTACATAACTTTATTGATAGTAGTTTCATATTTATATGGAGGGGATGATGGGGAAGTTTTTTCAGTAAACCGATAACTGATAACTGATAACTGATAACTGATTATTGGATTACTTCTTTAATAATTGTTAAAACATCATCATTGATATTGCGAGGATTGCGCTGGTATAACTTATCTCTTTCCAATTTTAAAACGCGATCGATGATTTTTCGCACATCTTCGGGAGCGTTTAAAATCGGTTCTTGGATATTTTGGAGATTATTATCAGAATTAGTCATAGGGCAGATTTTTTAATATTTACAGCTGCTGCATCTCCAACAAAATCCTTGCCGGGGTACGTTAATCTATTACTAACGCACCCTCAGCCTAGATTGTTTCTCTAGACGAAACTTAAATAGGGTAACTTTTGTGCGGTAGATTGAATTAGATCGAGATTTTGTAACAGCTGTCCGCAGGTATCCCAACTCCCTTCTATTAACATCTGTCGGGAACCTTCATTCATAGAGACGGTAGCGACAAAATCCCCCCATTCCACTGTCATGGTTGGCAAAGAAAGATCGACGGGAATTTCGGGATTAGCGGCAATTAAATCCTGTAAATGGGCGATGGTTTTTGCCTCAGCAGTGACACAGGGAACCCCATTAGCGATACAATTGCCAAAAAATATTTCGGCGAAACTTTCCCCGATAATTGCTTGAATTCCCCAACGTAAAATCGCTTGCGGTGCGTGTTCCCGAGAAGAGCCACAACCAAAATTACCATTGACTACCAGAATTTTCGCCCCTTGGTACTGGGGTAGATCGAAAGGATGACTCCCCTGTAAAGCCGCTCGATCATCGGCGAACACTTGTTCGCCTAAACCTTCAAAGGTGATACAACGCAAAAAACGAGCCGGAATAATGCGATCGGTGTCAATATCGTTGCCTCGCAAGGGTAAAGCTCGTCCGGAGATGGTTTTAACTTGACTCATGATCTTTTTCTAACTTTTACTAGCAGTGATAAAAAAGGTGGTTGCATCTTGCCATACCCCCTGATCGGTGGCGTTTTTCTCGATTTCTCGGCGATAATTGTTCACTAGAGTCGCAATTTCGGCAGCCGATAGGCGATCGAACCGCCTTTTTTTAACCATTGATACCATTTTGCCAGCACTGGCGGGATATCGGGGAAAAGTGCAATCGCCAGAGAACAGGTAATCAGATCGAAACTAGACTCGGCAAAGTCAATGGCAGCTATATCAGCGTTAATTAGGTCAATATTCTCGATATTTAATGCTTCTAGCTTTTTTTCGGCTCTGGCAATCATTTCCGGCGTGAAATCAACCCCGATGACACTTTTTACTTTTGGGGCAATTGCGACCGCTATAAATCCCGTTCCCGTTGCCACGTCTAGCACAGATTGTTTTTTTTGTAAATAGAGATAATTTACTAATTTAAGGGCGCGAGCTTGCGTAAAATCGTTATCGTAATCGTGACGACGGGCATAAAAATCAATCACTTGACGCTGATAATCGTTGCTCAACTTCTCTATTGCCCAATTATCGACAAAGACTGACCCAATTGACTTAAATTAAGAGCATGACCCCCGGTAACTAGATAAACCGCGTCTGCTATTGTGCCAATTCTACGACAGAGATCGCCTAAACGATCGCGAAACAGACGACCGAGGGGATAAGCGGGAACCACACCCCAACCGGTTTCTTCCGCTACCAGAATAACATCAACCGCCGCATTTTTGAGGGAATACAAGAATCGATCGCTGATTTCTAACCATTCAGCTGCCGACATTTCTAAACAATTGGCTACCCAAGTACCGAGGGAATCGATCAATAAACAGTGAGTAAATGGGCTATTATCAATAGTTTCGCTTAATTGTCGGGGAATTTCTCGGGTTTGCCATTGGGGGGAACGTCGCTGCCGGTGTCTTTCAATGCGATCGCACCATTCTTGATCTTTTTCATCCACCGAGGAGGTGGCGATATAAATAACGGGTTTTTGGCTGATTTTGGCTAAATATTCGGCCCATTCACTTTTCCCAGAACGGGCAGCCCCTGTAACTAGGATAATTTTTTCATCCACGATCGAGATTTTAGCAAATAACTAAAGTATATACGGAAGAAAACTGTCCTATTCTGCATCATCAAAACGGTGAATATCATCATCTCCTAAATATTCGCCATTTTGCACCTCAATCATCACCAGAGGAATAGAACCGGGGTTTTCCACCCGATGACGGGTATTCATGGGAACGTATGTAGATTCTTTTTGTTTGAGGAGAGTTTCTTTTTCATCACAGATTACCCGCGCTGTACCGGAGACGACAATCCAGTGTTCACTGCGATGGTAGTGCATTTGGGTACTCATGTGATGGCCGGGTTTAATGACAATGCGATTGATGCGATACCGGGAACCTTCCTCCAATACCGTCACTGTTCCCCAGGGGGGAGTCCGCGTCATTTCTAGGTCTTGGGGAGAAGGGGAGGGATCATTAATTAAGTCATCCATGGTGGTGGTCTCCAAACTTGATTAACATTCTAGTGGACAATCTCTGGTTTGCAGCTATTAGCTAAAGGTTTGTGGGGTGTGGGGTGTGGGGTGTGGGGTGATGGGGAGAATAAATAAAATAATCTATTGAATCCTGTCTCGGAGTCTCCTGTCTCGGAGTCTCCTGTCTCCTGATAACTGATAACTGATTCAAGAGGGCAATTGTTTAAAATCAAAATTTGTCTCTTTACCCTTGACAGATGGCTCGGTTTGTGCTATGCGATTAGCCATTTGTACCAGATCTACTCCGGTAGCTTGACGCAATTGTTCGGCAAAGGCAGTCATTTTCGGGACAAGATTACCATCACCTCCGTCCACTACCGTCACCGTTTGCACCTGCACTTCTGGGACACTAGCGACCATTAATTTCAGCAATAACTCCAATTTTTGGTATAAAAAGATGTTTTTAGCGTTATTTCCCGCTCCTTGCCAAGAGGCTGCCAGTTTTTTGGTTCCTTCCGCTTGCGCTTTCCCCTGTTCGATAATTTTGGCTGCTTCCCCCCGGGCTTTTGCGATCGCTTGTTGACATTCCGCTGCCGCCGGGGCGATCACATCTGCTTGTAATTGCTGTTTCACCTGCTTAATTCGGGCAGTTTGTACCGCCACTTCTGCCTGTACTTTAGCTAAATCGGACATAACCACCGATTCTACCTCGGCAATCATGGCGCCGCGCTTAGTTTGAGTGTCGCGCACCCGTTTTTCTGCGTCAGCTTTGGCTATTTCTAAATCTTTTTGGATACGACGCAAAGCGGTTAGGCGTAGATTCTCGGAATCCTTGATAATCGATGTTTTTCTGGCTTTTGCTTCTGCTATCCTGGCATCTCTCTGTAATTCGGCTTTTTGCTTCCGTCCGATCGAATCGAGATAACGCACCTCATCGGAAATATTCTGGATCTGCAAACTATCCAAAACTAAACCCAATTTTTCCAGATCCTGTTCCGCTTCTTCTAGGAGACTTTTAGCGAAAGCAATCTGATCGGAGTTCGCTTGTTCTGGGGTTAAATTCGCCAAGACACCGCGCAAATTGCCTTCGAGGGTTTCTTTAGCCAATTGTTCGATTTCCTTGCGTTTCTTGCCCAATAAACGCTCGATCGCATTATGAATAATCGGTTCCTCCCCAGCGATTTTAATATTCGCCACCCCGGTGACGATCAACGGCACACCGCCCTTAGAATAGGCATTAACCACCCTGAGATCGATGATCATGTTGGTCAAGTCCATTCGATACACTTGTTCTAGCATCGGTAAACGAATACTGCTGCCCCCTTTTACCAAACGATAACCGATGGTTTTGCCCGTGGCCGTGGGACGACGACTACCGGCAAAAATTAAAACTTCACTCGGTTGACAGATGTGGTAATAGTTACGGATGACTAATAAACCCGCACCTGTCCCTAAACCGAAAACTCCCAGTAAAACAGCGATAATTTCCATAGATTTTATGTGGGTGAAATTGGTGATTATCTTTACTTTTAGCCAATCGACTCTCTGGCTGGTTGATTTTTTGGGGGTCATCGATATTAAACTAAAAAGTAAAGCTTAGACAGCCTATCTTTATCATGCCAGATCAGCCAATCTCGATCGCCCAATACTACCACGAGCGTACCAAATACGACCCCCAGACGATCGCCTCAAAAAGTAAAGGTCTTGATTGGAGTCAACAACCCTATCCCTTCAAAGAATACAAAATCGGTCAGACTTTCGATCTCAAACCCTACCTCTCCCGTCAAATAGTTCCCCAAAAAGGAGACTTTTGGCGACGTATATCGCGAATTTTGGGCTGTAGCTATGGTTTAACTGCCAAAATTGCTACTATGGGTAGTCCCTTGTACCTGCGTTCTGCACCCTCTGCTGGTGGATTATACCCCGCCGAGGTCTATCTGATCTCCCGTGGCACGGAATTTTTACCCGCCGGTCTCTACAGTTATCAAGGTCAAAGTCACTCGCTGCTTTTATTCTGGGAAAGTGATGTCTGGACGAACCTACAATCTGCTTGTTTCTGGAATCCTGTTTTAGAAAATACCGATATCGCTTTAGTTACCAGTGCCATTTTTTATCGATCCGCTTGGCGCTACGAGGATCGAGCCTATCGGCGTATTTTCCTCGATACAGGGCATTTATTGGGCAATATTGAGCTATCAGCCTCGATTAATGACTATCGCGCTCATTTAATCGGTGGTTTTAACGATAGTCAGATGAATGAATTGCTTTATCTCGATTCCGAGAAAGAAAGTGTCATGACGGTGATTCCTTTGGCAGATCTGCTCAATATCCGGGAAAATCTCCCCCCTAGTACCACGGCACTCCCTTCGACAACCACGACTCTTTATCCCAAAATTGCCGAGGGGGAATTATTAAACTCTCTACACCAAGCCACTATCATAGCCACAGATGAGAAGATAGAAGCAAATATTACCCCCTCTAATTGGGAAGATAAATATAATTTTCCTTTTTGTCTAAAAGTTTCGGTGACATCTCGTCCCGTCAATTGGGGGGAAGATTTAATCGATCTGGAAAGTACGATGCTTAAACGCAGATCTACCCGCGCTTATAGTGGTGCTAGTCTCAGTTTAGACGAATTGCGAGCGCTGCTGCATTTTACCTATCAACCCCAAGATTATGCCGACCAAAATCTCGATCCCAATCCCGATTATTTTGATCTAGATTTATTGGAAACTTTTATCGCTGTTTCGGCAGTAACTGGATTAGAGGAAGGCTGTTATTATTATGCTCCTAAAGCCCAAGAATTGCGGCAAATTCGCTTTAAAAATTTCCGGCAAGAGTTACATTATCTCTGTTTAGGTCAGGATTTGGGACGGGATGCGGCTGCTGTGGTTTTTCATACGGCGGATCTGTTAAAAGCAGTGGCTAAATATGGCGATCGAGTCTATCGTTATCTTCATGCAGATGCGGGTCATTTGGGACAGAGATTAAATTTAGCAGCTATTCATCTGGGGTTAGGGGTTAGTGGTATCGGTGGTTTTTTTGATGATCAAGTTAATGAAGTGTTAGGAATTCCCTCCGATGAAGCAGTTATCTATATCACTACTTTAGGCCGACCGAAGGTTTTTTAGGGTGAGTTTGAACCATTATAAGGATTAAGTATAAACCACGGAGGCACAAAGAAAACAGAGAGGAAGATAGATGATTATTGTTTAAGATTCTCTCAGATTTTCCCTCTCTAATTCGATTAAATTATCGATTTTTTTTAGCTTGGCATCCCCAGCAAGATAACCGATCCCGCGATGTAAATGTAAGCGAAATTGTTGAGTTAGAGTTTCTTTATCGGTTCCTAATCCGTCTTGATGACAACGTTGTTTGAGGGCAATTAAGAAAATATCGGCCATTTCTCCCCCGAATACTTTCCAAGATAATTCTACATTGCTATCGGCAGGAATGGGAACGGGAGAGGGGAGACTCGGTTCAGCAAGGGAACGACAAAAAGCCCAACGACAGAGGATATTCCATTGGTCAATTTTGGTGTAGCGTTTTAATTTTATGAGGCTATCTTTGGCGGTTTGAGATAGTCGAAAACGTTCGATCGGTGATTCCATAATCTATAATTTTACCTCGCTCTGACTGATGATAGAATAGTTAGTCCTTCTCAATCCTGTTTAATAGGAGAGTGGAAAGTGCGGTCACTCCTCATCTTACAAAGACAGTGATCGCTTTTACTTTTGATATTCTGATGGGAGAATAAAACAGCCCTACTTGATAAAGGGAGTGTCTGACAGTTTTTAACACCTAACTACTTAATAATGGGTTTCCTTATTTTTCCAAACGGACCACATACCATTGTAGATAACCCTCCTCACCCAGGTCTAACTCGCAGTAATTATCGCGCAGATAGAGAGCTTTTTCCTCAAAACTAGAGAATTTCGCCAATTGTCGGGGACAAATCTCCGGTTTTGCGGCGATTAAATCTTTTAACTTATCGCGTAACTGGTCGGGAGTCTGGAATTGTTCAGATTGATCGGCCTCAAGGACAAGAAAATAGTCCCCTTGATACATAATAGAATCGGGCATCGCTGTTTGATAGTCTCAGTAGGAAAATTTTTTGGCTATCTTTATCACTTTATCGCCTCAACGCTCGATCGACACCACCACTATGACAGACCATCTCACCAATCCCTTTCTCAGTCTCCCTTACGAAAGCGCCATGCAGGACTTGGGGGACCAATACTATGATCAAGTTGCGGCTGCGGATTTTCCCCGTCATATCCTTCGTTTTCGCAATGATGCTTTATTACCTTTGGTGGGAATTCAGCCAGAATTAACCTTAGATGAGCATTTTATCGAGGCTTTTGGTAAATTTCAAGCCCTGACCCCCTTTTTAGCCGTGCGTTACCATGGTTATCAATTTGGCGAGTATAATCCTTTTTTGGGAGATGGTCGCGGTTTTCTCTACGGTCAAGTTAGGGGTATTGATGGCAAATTATACGATTTTGGTACGAAAGGATCGGGACGGACCCCCTATTCCCGTCATGCGGACGGTAGGTTAACTCTCAAGGGTGGAGTTAGAGAAGTCTTAGCCGGGGAAGCTTTACGCGGTTTAGGGGTGAATACCTCTCGCTGTTTGAGTTTGGTGGAAACGGGGGAACCCCTCTGGCGTGGTGATGAACCTTCCCCGACGCGATCTTCGGTGATGATTCGAGTTAGTAATTCTCATATTCGTTTCGGGACTTTTGAGCGTTTATTTCATATTAAACGTGCCGATTTAATTAAAAGACTCCTCGATCATGTGATTATTTATTATTATCCTGAAATCGATCCCCAAGATAGCGATCGCTATTTAAAATTTTACGCCGCTTTAATCGAAAGAACCGCTAAATTAGCAGCCCAATGGATGGCCGCAGGTTTTTGTCATGGGGTTCTCAATACCGATAATATGTCAATTACTGGGGAAAGTTTTGATTATGGTCCCTACGCTTTCATTCCTTACTATAACCCCCAATTTACGGCGGCCTATTTCGACTACGGTGGTCGTTATAGTTACGGTAATCAGCCTTTTATCTGTCGTTTAAATCTAGAGTTACTGCAATCTCCCCTGTCCATGGTTGTCTCCTTGTTAGAGTTAGATATGGCTTTGGCTAACTATGACCAGCACTACAATTTTTATTATCAAAAAATGATGCTTAAAAAGTTAGGTTTTGAGGATATTTTTACTCCCGAATCCGCTTTACTGGTTAGCAAAACTGTGGAAGTTCTCCAAGAAACTGGCCTCGGTTATCACGACTTTTTCTATCAATTAAGTGAACAATTTAATTACGGTTGGCGAGAAAATAGTTCTCTAATTATTGAAAATATGGATTTACCAAAAGCTGATTGGCAACGTTGGCGAGAGTTATATAGTTTGGTCTTAAATCAATCACCCCCAGATTATTTGTCTCAAATTGGCGATACCTTAACGCATTATAATCCTAAAACTGCTTTACTTAGACCGCTAATCGAATCGGTTTGGGAAGCAATTACCTCTAAAGACGATTGGCAACCTTTCCACGAATTAGTGATAAAATTACAAAATAAACAGTAATTAAGTAATAAGTAGTGGTGCAAAATTAATTTCTTGGTTAGGAGAGGCAAGAGGTAGTTAGCTCTGATTTGCCTCTAGGTTTGCTTCAATACGATCTAATTGGGAACTTGGCCACCACATCTACTTACTCATCCTTAAATAAGTTGTTAGCATCCCCATCCTAGCAAATCCTGCGGATAAATTGATCAGCTTTAATCAGGCGATCGCTTTTCTGAAAAAATAGGGAGAGGCGATCTCCCTCTGATCGGTATAGATTGATATAATTATCCTATGTTTATCTGGTCGTCAAAATGTTGCTTAAAATCGTACAAATCGGTGATTCCCAAGCAATTACAATTCCTCAAGCAATCATGGAACAGTGTGAATTCACAGATGAAGTTGAGGCGATAGTTGATGGTAAAATGATTATTCTGAGTGCTAAAAAGAAGGTGAGGGAAGGTTGGGCTGAGTTATTTGATGATGCTCCTCTTGAAACCGATTTACAGGATTGGTTGGGGGTAGAAAACGAGTTTGAGCGAGAAAATCAATGGTAGAAAGATTTGCCATCCTGTTGGTGGCACTCGATCCAACTAGGGGGTCTGAACTGCAAAAAACTCGGCCTTGTGTCGTTGTTTCTCCTAGTGAGATTAATGTTCGATTAAGAACAGTCGTTATTGCACCGATCACCAGTAATGTCAAAAATTACCCAACTAGAATCACAATTGACCAAGAAAATGTGCGAGGTAGTATCGCTTTAGACCAAATTAGGGCGATTGACAAAATCCGAATTGTTGCCAAAATTGGCAGTCTAGACGAACGATTAGCCATGATAGTGGCTGATCGCCTGGTTGAATTTTTTCACTACTGATTGTTACTGAATTTATTCGGTTTTAGGATCGCTTTTTTCTAATTTGAGAGAGGGCGATCACTGTTTACCTTCTAACCATTAAGAGTGCCAAAATAATAGTAAATTTTTGTGACAAAGTGCAGTCAGATATAAGAATCTTTGCTAGAATCCTGGAAAGCTTCTGTGATAAGTCTCCTTAAAAGAGATTGTTTGCAGTAAACTAATCTGGCTAACAGGCTTTTGGGTGTGATATAGGGAAAGTTGACCCATATCGTTACTCTAAAGAGTGTTATCCAGAAAGTTGGCCTATAATATGTAGTCAGGCTGCTCAAATTCTCGATTGGGACCTTATTTGGTGCTATCTGACGGGTATTCCTTAATTGATAAAGTCGAAGAAAAGCTGTTGGGCTTGAATAATGGAAATTGTAGTTTCATTACTGCTGGGCATAATTATTGGTAGTGCGGTCACGTATTACGTTTTGCAGAAAATAAACCTGAGAAAAACCGTTAGAGAATATGAAACTCAAATTCAAGTTTTAAAAGAACAGCATCAGCAAGCCCTTAAGGATGCCAGGAATAGAAGCTTAGATGGAAGTCGCGCTGTTATAAAGGGGAAAATAGCAGAGCAGTTAGCACCAGTTCTTCCAAATTTTAAGTATTTGCCGTCAGATGCTAGATTTATAGGCGATCCGATCGATTACGTTGTTTTTAATGGTTATACAGATATCAAAGATAACGGTGGTAACGAGAACAATTTAGAAGTTGTAATTTTAGATGTTAAAACAGGGCAAGCAAATCTATCCCAGTTGCAACAGGCTATTGCGAAAGCAATCAATGCGGGGCGAGTACGCTTTGAGGTGGTTCGACCTGAAACTTCCAAGCAAGAAGGTGCTAGAGCTTACGATAAGTCATCAGAAGAAGCTTTGCCTAAAAAGTCTTACAGCATTAAGGACATTCAGAAAACGCACCCGCGTGCTTATGAGCCTTGGACTAAAGCTGAAGATGAGCGGCTAAGGCAACGTTACAAACAAGGTATAGTGATCAACGATTTGGCTAGGGAGTTTCAAAGAAAGCCAGGAGGTATTCGTTCTCGGTTGAAGAAATTAGGGTTGCTGCAATAAACCGCAGCCTAACAATCCCGTTGGAGTTGAGGAATTTTAGCCCTAGGGTGCGTTTCCTAATCTGACTCCCACTGCTCCACCGATCGATTTTGGGGAACGTACCATGCCCAGGGATTGAAGCTGTGAGTCTAAGTGCGATGCCGCTCTGGTGGGACCAGTTGAGGAATGTTAGGGAAGATTCCCAATGTTTGATTAAAATAGAGGGGCAAAAGTCGCCACAGGGTCGCTTCAATGACAGTTCGACAACCCCGCTACAGTAAAGAAGAATTTGCTCGACGTGGTAATGAGATTTATCAATCTCAGGTACGTCCCCAAGTCGAGGAGGGAAATCAGGGGAGAATTGTGGCGATCGACATTGAAACAGGGGCTTTTGAAGTAGCGGATGATTTGGTAAGCGCAGCGAAGCAACTTTCTGCACGAGTGCCTGATACTCAGACATGGTTTGTTCGCATTGGGCATTCAGCCGTTGATCACTTTGGCGCAAGGAGCCTGAGAACAAAGCCATGATGCAAGGTCGTGTAAATCAAGGGTGTGAGGCGACGTTGGCGATCGCAGTCAGAAACCATGAAACAACGCAGATAGTAGATGCTGTAATTGATACAGGATTTTCGGGTTTTCTCACCTTGCCGTCTGAGATAATTGCTAGGTTAGGGTTTATTTGGGAGGGTCGAGATCTTGCGACGTTAGGCGATGGGACTTTCTGCACGTTTGAAGTTTACATCGGGCTTGTGATCTGGGACGGGCAATATCGTGAGATTTACATCAACGAATCAGAGACGGTTCCGTTGATTGGGATGCAGCTATTACGAGGATAAGATTTGCGAATTCAGGCAGTTGAGGGTGGTTTAGTTACGATCGAAGCGTTGAAGTAGCGATTGCCGATCTTGTCAGGTGCATTCCCTAATGGGGGTCTTACTGCTACACCGATCGATTTTGGGGAACGCACCATGCAGATTGATTGAAGCTGTGGGTTAAAGTGCGATGCTGAAGGCACTGGGTAGCAGTACGCCATCGCTGCAGCAACGTGAAAGCTAGAATATATTAAGCCCTATACGCTAGATGTTGTCTATGACTGAACGACTTGAGCAGGCGATCGCCCAATTAAAAACCTTGTCAACCGCTCAACTAAATCGGGAATTTTTTGGGTTAATACTGCTTGGAATTGAATTGTTCCTTCAATTTTAGCTGTGATAATTTTGACTTCCGTGATTTCTTTGTGTAGGTTAATAAATTGCTTGTTATTTTCTTCTCTCAGGGTTTCTAGTTGTTGGCGATTATCTTCCTTTAGCGTATCAATTTGCTCGCGGGTGTCTTCTCGCAAGGAACTTATTTGCTCACGGGTTTCTTCTCGCATTGTCGAGAGTAAGTCTTTCAATTATTGAATATCATTGCTGGTAACAGTAGTCATAGAATTAACCCCAAGAGAATCTATTTAACCGGCACTCTTTGATTTTATTATATTTCACCTACGCTAAAAAGATCAAATTCATCAAATTTAATTACCTCGGAGTCAGGATAACGGGTATCAAAACGATAACTGCTCACGGTTCCTTTTTCTGTATCTAAAATGCTAAAAACCGTCAGATCATTACTGGCAATATAGGGTAAAGGTTGATTAACCAAATCCACTAGAGGAGCAATATTCGGGATAATTGCTGGTAATCCATTGGGATTACCGATGGCCGCATAATTTCTATCGAGAGGTACAGGACGTTTTTTATCACCTAAATGAGCGCCATAACTATTACCAACGTTAGAAGATTCAAGAAAATTCATACCCTTAGGACTAAGAAAACGATTCCATAAATGAGAATGACCATAAAAAACCAAATTAACCTTGGCTGATTCTAATAAGGGAATGAGATCACGAATAATATAATCATTTTCTTGGGGATAATCATAACGTACTGATCTAACTTTTCCCGTGGCATCCCGTTCAATTGTCGGCACGGGATCGGTGTAGGGTGGCACGATATTTCCTCCTAGGGTATGGGGAGGATGATGAAACATAACTACTTTATATTTAGCCTCTTGAAATTCTCGACTATTTAACTCTTTTTCTAACCATTGATATTGAGGACTACCCTGAGCAATTGTCTCAAAAATATGCTGACCATAACCCCAGCACTCTGGTCTATCTAAGTCTATTTGATTTTCGTAATATCTTCCCCTTGCACTGGGTTCTAAATTGGGATTTCTCCAGATATTAGTAACATATAAAACCACTAAACGAATATCGCCAAAAGTGAGAGAATAATATTTATTTTGAGGCAAAGAAAAAATTTCTTCGTAGGTTTCTGTGTTAAAAGCATTATTTTTTAGCCAGTTTTCACTAATTGCTGCTGTATCCTCCGCTAGTTGTTTAGCAATAAACTGAGGAATAGCATCTTTAAACTGTTCATTTAAACCTGTGGAATTAGAAAATCTGCCCATAACTTCATGATTACCAATAGCAGGAAATAAGGGAGCATTTTGAATAATTTCTCCCCCTTTATAAATAGTCTGAATACCATTCTTTGTCAGAGTATAATTAGCACGACCTTGTAAACAGGGAAAGAATGCCCCACCGCGACTATCATCAAACCATTCGGAAGCTCGATCGGGTATATTAACTAAATCTCCTGCTAAAAAAACTGCATCCACCTGTCCAATAGTTTCAATAACTTTTTGTAAATTAGCGGCAGTCATAGGCATTAATTGATGATCGGAAGTGAGCAGAATTTTGAGATTAGTTCCTTTTTTTGGTCTTGGGGTAAGAGTATAAATATCACTTCTAATCGCTTTATTTTCCTGAAAACTGGTGACTTGATAGGGAATCCTTTCCCCCGGATTTAAATCAGTAATTTCGGACTGATGTCGCCAGATTTCTCGATCGGTTAAAGATTGATAAGCTTCAAGGGTTCTCGATTGAGCATCTTCTCTAACTCTAGTTAATTTGCTAGTGCGAGCGGGGGCCATTTTCTCTAGTTTTTCCCCGTAGCGCACCTGATGACCAGTGCCAAAAAATTCCGTAAACCAAATCACTTGTATTGATGTTTCGGTGGGTAATTGTAAAAAAGGTTCGGTTAAAAGTTGCTCCTTGTTCATTGTCGCTAAAAGATAACTGCTGTGCTGCATTTAAACAGTCTTAAGGAATAATTGAGATAGTCCACAACTTCACCGGTAATAACTAGCAGATTCCCTATTTTATCGGCTAATCTAAAACCTTAGACTCTAACTGCTGCTGTTGCCAGAGATTTTGATAGACTCCGGGGACTGCGATTAACTCCTCGTGGGTTCCTATCTGGACAATTTCTCCGAGGTCCATGACAAAAATGCGATCAGCAGTGGCAGCGGCCAATAATTGATGGGAGATAAAAATCACGGTTTTTTGGCTTTCTTGGCTGAGATTTTCCAAAATAGCCGTGGCCGTTTGATTATCGACGCTAGATAGGGCATCATCAAGGATTAAAATCGGTGCTTGGATGGCTAAAGCACGCGCTAAAGAGGCCCGTTGACGTTGACCCCCGGAAAGAGTAATCCCACGTTCTCCCACTAAAGTTCCGTATTTTTGCGGGAAATTCTCGATTTCCTCCTCAATTCTCGCTTGTTTGGCCGCCGATTTCACTGCCGAAAAATTCAGCAGCGGATCGCCATAACGGATATTATCTTCGATGGTGGTACTAAATAAAAAACTTTCTTGGGGAACATAAGCGATCGCTTTTCGCAGATCTTCAAGAGCAATTTGAGTGACATCTTGATTATCAATAAATAACTGTCCTTCCGCAATATCCAAAAGACGGGGAATAGCGTTAGCAAGGGTAGATTTTCCCGACCTGATCGCACCGACTACCGCTACCATTTCCCCCGGATTAATGGTAAAAGAAAGAGATTTTAAGGCTGGTTCCTTAGCATCAGGATAGAAAAAAGTCAAGGCTTTGGCGGTAATTTTTCCTTGAATATTTTTTAGGTGAATACAATCGGCATTGTCTTTAATTTTAGCCTCAGCTAACAGGATAGTTTCTAGGCGATCAATACTCACTTCTCCCTGTTGGTAGGCCGTAATAGTGAAACCTAATAAAGCAGTGGGAAAAACTAATCTTTCCGCCAAAATTAACAGAGCAATAAAGTCCCCAATGGTGATATTATCCGATATAATTTGTCTAGTACCGAGGGCAAGCAACGCCAATAAACTCACATAGGATAAAGCTTCAATCAGGGGAAAAAGAAAATTACGAGTCTGGACTAAATCTAAATTAGCCTGTAATAATTTGCGATTTCTTTGTTTAAATGCTAGGCGCTCGTTACCTTCTTGGGCATAGATTTTAATCAGAGTAATACCACTCATATCCTCTTGAATTAAATCGCTCAGATGCGAGAGTTTTTCTTGTACTTTTTTCTGTTGCCGCTGCAGACGACCACTAAATAACTGCACAGCAATTAACATCAAAGGATAGACAGAAATGGCGGCGACTGAAAGGGGAATATGAATCGCTAACATTACGGGCAAAGTTAACCCATAGGCAAAAAAAGTATTAGCCAAACTGAGCAAAGCAAAACCCACCAGACGACGGATATTATCCACATCGCTAGTGGCACGGTTGATTAAATCTCCTGAAGTTTGCCGAGAAAAATAGGCAGGTTCAAGGGTTAATAAATGCTGAAAGATTTTTTGTTTAAGATCGAACTCTACCTGACGACCGATCCCGAATAATAACACTCTGGATATCATGCGGATAAACCACATAATCGAGGCTAAAGCGACAATGACGATCACATAGTAAATTATTTTTTGGAAGTCAAAAGATTTACTTAAATCATCGATGCTATCCCGGATTAAAAGCGGTATGTAAACACCCAAAAGATTAACAACAAGCAAAGCAACTACCCCACCAGTTACTATTTGCCAATGGGGACGTAGATAATTTGCTAGTTTTTTAATGCGAGAATAAGCCATATTCAGTTATCAGTTATCAGTGAGCAGTTATCAGTGAGCAGTTATCAGTTATCAGTTAGAACAGGGAACAGGTAAAAGGGGGAATAGCCACCCAAGATTTTATTTTTTCTCCTTGTACTGATTTGGTGGCGGTTTAACATTAGAACCACCCGTGGGCGGTTTACCGGGGGGTTTATCAATTTTAGCTTGATAGCCGTCGTTTTTCTGAACCCGTCGTTCTTGTTTTTCGGACATTTAAGTTACCTCTGTTTGATGCTGCCAAAATTCAATCAGCTAAGACGTATTTAAACCGCTTATTCTTAGATTAGCCGAATCTCCCTCAATCCCTTTACTGTTGCCAGAGTGCAAGAGTGCCTCATCTCAACAAGCAATTTAAATACGCGGGCAGCTTATTACATTTTGGGCGCACGCAGTTCGATAAACTCACTGACCACGATGGGCCTCTACCATTGGCGCAATAATATTATTGTAGGGGCGAATTGCCTTCACCCTCTTTTAATAACTTCTGCTGCTCACCATAACTGGGAGAGATTCACAAATGTGAGATACACCCAACCAGTAATCATTGAACTGCAAACTCAAATCTGATAACTGAGTCAAGATAGCTAAAAAACCACCATCGCCCTACCATGCGTTTCAGACAAATTTTTATGCTTTTATGACATGGCTGACAATATTTTGTAACAATCTATACTATCTTTCCCGTTGAAGACTGTAAATTTAAGTTAATTGCTTCGGTAATAACCCTGAAATAAACTGATCTTTCTAGCCCAGATGACTAAACTCCCCCTATCTATCTATCCACTCCTCAAAACTGTTATGCTTCTAGAAAAAATCTCTTAGACAAAAACTACTGCTAAATCTCCCCAGATGGAGAAGCAAAAGCGATCGAGAGATAAAAATAGTCAAAGCCTCCTTACTGAATCAACAGTTACTTGCAAGGAATTTTCTCGGTTATCACCGCAGTCAGTTAGGGGAAATAATGAGAATTTTTCACCGTTTCATCACCTTTGTTTAGTTTCTAATCACGATTTTTTAGTCCATGAGTAAACTTTCTAGACGTAGATTTATCTTCACTGCCGGGGCAACTGCCGTAGGAACAGCAATTCTCCACGGTTGCGCCACTCCCAATAATACCGCGACCAGTCCCTCCCCGGCCGGCAGTCCTGCAGCTTCCCCCGTTGCCAGTGGAGAAACTCCCGAAGTCACCACCGCTAAACTAGGTTTTATTGCCCTCACCGACGCTGCCCCCTTAATTATCGCCAAAGAAAAAGGTTTATTCGCTAAACACGGGATGCCCGATGTACAGGTGATGAAACAAGCCTCTTGGGCTGCAACCCGGGATAACCTCGAATTAGGTTCGGTGGGTAACGGTATCGATGGGGCGCATATTTTATCCCCCATACCCTACCTAATGACCTTGGGCAAAATCACCAAACAGCCCGTACCAATGTATATTCTGGCGCGTTTGAATACCAACGGTCAAGCGATTTCCATTTCTAATGAATACATGGATCTAAAAGTTGCCCTCGATAGCGGTGTACTGAAAGAATCCTTCGCTAAAGCTAAATCTGCGGGCAAAGAAGTTAAAGCCGCCGTAACTTTCCCCGGTGGTACTCACGATCTCTGGATGCGCTATTGGTTAGCCGCCAGCGGCATCGATCCGAATAAAGATCTATCCCTAATTGTTGTTCCTCCACCACAAATGGTGGCTAACATGAAAGTCGGCACTATGCAAGCTTTCTGTGTGGGGGAACCTTGGAACGCCCAATTAGTTAACAAAAAACTCGGTTATTCGGCCCTGATTACTGGGGAACTGTGGAAGGATCACCCCGAAAAAGCCTTCGCTTTACGCGCCGATTGGGTGGATAAAAATCCCAAAGCGGCAAAAGCTTTAACTATGGCTGTTCTAGAAGCGCAGCAATGGTGCAACGATCCCGCTAATGTTAAGGAAATGTGCGAGATTATTTCAGGACGGGAATGGCTGAAAATTGACCCCGCCGATATCTTGGGCAGAATGCAGGGTAATATCGATTTCGGTGATGGTCGCAAAATCGAAAATAGCCCCGTAGCCATGAAATTCTGGGCTGATAACGCTTCCTATCCCTACAAGAGTCATGATACTTGGTTTGTGACTGAAGACATCCGTTGGGGCTATATTCCCGCCGATACGGACATCAAAGCTTTAGTTGATAAGGTTAACCGGGAAGATATCTGGAGAGAAGCAGCTAAGGCCCTCAATGTTCCGGCTGATCAAATTCCCACCTCTACCTCTCGCGGTGTGGAAACTTTCTTTGATGGTGTTACTTTTGACCCTGAAAATCCTACCGCTTACCTGAAATCTCTCAAGATTAAAAAGGTTTAAATCAGTGTTCAGTGATCAGTAACCAGTCAACAGTTAAAGATGATTTGCTCATAACTGGTAATTAATAACTGATAACTGATCACTGATGCTGATCACTGATAACTGAACCACTCCACCACTGATAACTGATAACTGATAACTGATTATGGCTGTTTCTATTTCTCGTCGTTCTCAAGGTACAAAATGGGTAAAAGACCTCAAAAAAAAATTACCCAAACTAGCAACTTCGGCGATTGCTTTATTAATTTTCCTCGTCATCTGGCAAATACTCTGTTTTAGTCCCGATGCTCCCCTCCCTAGTCCCACTAAAGTGGTTAGCGATACCTGGGAATTAATTATTAATCCCTTCTTCAATAATGGTGGCACGGATGTGGGGTTATTCTGGCAAATTTTCGCCAGTTTACAACGGGTGGCCGTCGGTTTTACCCTTGCCGCTATTGTCGGCATTGCCGTAGGAATTTTAATCGGTAGCAGCGCCCTAATTTATGATGCGATCGATCCGATTTTCCAAATCCTGCGTACCGTTCCCCCCCTAGCTTGGCTACCCATCTCCCTAGCGGCTTTTCGCAATAACGAACCTAGTGCCATATTTGTAATTTTTATTACAGCAATTTGGCCAATTATTATTAACACAGCCGTGGGAGTACAACAGGTTCCCCAAGACTATAAAAACGTCTCTAGAGTGTTGAAATTATCCAAAGTTGAATATTTTTTCAATATTCTTTTTCCCGCCACCGTTCCCTACGTTTTCACGGGATTAAGAATCGGTATCGGTTTATCTTGGTTGGCGATTGTAGCGGCAGAAATGCTGATCGGTGGCGTGGGAATTGGCTTCTTTATCTGGGATGCTTGGAATAGTTCCATGATCAGTGAAATTATCCTCGCCCTGATTTATGTGGGTATTGTTGGTTTCCTACTCGATCGCCTCATGGCCTACATCGCTAAATTAGTTGTACCCGAAGAAAATAAATAGGGTTTGCGGCAAAAAGTTTTTCGGTGGGGGCAGGGTGTGGGGTGTGGGGTGTGGGGTGTGGGGAGCTTTTTAAGTAAACAGTAAACTAAAAACTCACATCTGATAACTGATAACTAATAACTGATAACTGATAACTGAAAATGTCTGCATTTATTGAAGTCGATCACATTGATAAGGTTTTCCCTCTCCCCGATGGCCGTCAATATATCGCCCTAAAAAATATCGATCTCAGCGTTACTCAAGGGGAATTTATCTCTTTAATCGGTCACTCCGGTTGCGGGAAATCCACCCTCTTAAATATGGTCGCTGGACTCGATCGCCCGACGGTGGGAGGGGTGATTTTAGAGGGAAAAGAAATTAAAGGTCCCGGTCCCGATCGCATGGTAGTCTTCCAGAATTATTCTCTGCTGCCCTGGTTAACCGTCCGGGAAAATATCGCCCTGGGAGTTAACCGTGTGCTGCGTCATCTACCGGCTGCTGAACGCAAAAGTGTCATCGAACATAGTATCGATATGGTACACCTGCGCCATGCCGCCAACAAACGACCAGGAGAATTATCGGGAGGCATGAAACAACGGGTAGCGATCGCCCGCGCTTTAGCCCTACGGCCAAAAGTCCTGCTACTTGATGAACCCTTTGGGGCGCTGGATGCGTTAACCAGAGGCAATTTACAGGAACGTTTGATGGAAATCGTCGAGGAAAGCCACGTTACCTGTATCATGGTCACGCACGATGTGGATGAAGCCCTATTACTATCCGATCGAGTGGTGATGTTAACCACCGGTCCAGAGGCCCATATCGGTCAGATTCTCGATGTTCCCATTCCCCGGCCCCGGCATCGTTTGGAAGTAGTTAATCACCCTAGTTACTACGCCCTCCGTAACGAGATCGTTTATTTCCTCAACCAACAGAAGCGATCGAAGAAAGTCGGCCAACCCACCGAACCAGTAACAGTGATCGGCCAAGCTACCAGACTGAAAACCAATCCCACCATCGGTTTTATCCCCCTCACCGATTGCGCCCCGATTATTATCGCCAAAGAGAAAGGTTTCTTCGCCGAGGAAGGATTAGAGGATGTTATCCTGCAACGGGAACCTAACTGGAAAGCGCTCGCCCAAGGAGTGGCCACCGGTCGTCTCGATGCGGCCCAGATGGTGGCGGGAATGCCCCTGAGCATGACCATTGGGGCTGGAAATAAGCCCTCTGTCCCCGTGATTAGTGCTTTGGTACTCAGTCGCAACGGTAACGCCATCACCCTCAGCAATAAATACAGGGAATTGGGGGTAGAAAAACTGGAGGACTTAAAGGAGGCCCTCCAGCAAAGTCCCGATCAAATCGCCACTTTCGGCATGGTTCACCCCGCTTCCATGCACAATCTACTGTTACGCTACTGGTTAGCTAGTGGCGGCATCGATCCCGATAGTGATGTCAATTTAGCCGTAATTCCGCCGCCTCAAATGGTTTCCCTACTAAAAGCGGGTAAGATCGACGGTTATTGTGTGGGGGAACCCTGGAACTCCTACGCCGTTCACGAAAAATTAGGCTACGTTATCGCCACCGATCTTGATATTTGGCCCGGACACCAGGAAAAAGTCCTCGGAGTCAAGGAAACTTGGGCAGCGAAACATCCCGAAACCCATATCGCCATGGTGAAAGCTTTAATTAAAGCCTGTGAATACTGCGATGATCAGCGTAATCGAGAACATATCGTTAATATTCTCAGTCAGCCCCAGTATGTGGGTGTGGATAGGGCAATTATCCGCCCCGGTTTCCTCGATGGTTACGATCGCGGTTTAGGAACTGCCCCCGAACCCCTATTCCGATTTAATCAGTTTTACGTCGATCAAGCTAACTGTCCGGGCCGCAGTGAGGCCCTATGGACCCTAACTCAGCTTGCCCGTTGGGGTTACGCACCGTTCCCCCGCAACTGGGTGGAAGTGATTGAACGCGTCCGTCGTCCCGATCTGTTTGGTGAAGCTTGCCGGTCCCTGGGCCTTCCCGATTTGGAACCCGATCGCCACAGTTTTGCCCTCTTTGATCATCTTATTTTCAGTCCCGACGATCCGATCGGCTATCTGGAACGTTTTTCGATCCGTCGCGATTATCGCGTCTCAGAAGTTCTCCTCGATGATCCCGTCGCTAATTAATGGTTGTGGTGGGCAAAGCCCACCTTAAAATAAATCTAGGACGAATATGCAAACTTTTACCGATAAGACCGTGAATTCCAGCACCACCACCCAGCCTTTTTTATTAGTTAGTAATGTTGCCAAAGAATACCCCTCTCCCGAAGGGGTTTACACCGTTTTAGACGGTGTGGAGCTGCAAGTCAATGAGGGGGAATTTGTCTGCATTATCGGTCACTCCGGCTGCGGTAAATCGACCCTTTTAAATATGGTGGCGGGGTTTTCTTCTCCTAGTCGTGGGCAAGTGCTGCTACAGGATAAAGAGGTTAAGGAACCGGGACCGGACCGGATGATGGTATTCCAAAATTATTCGCTTTTGCCCTGGAAAACTGCCTTTGAGAACGTTTATATCGGGGTTAGTTCGGTTTATCCCCAAAAATCTCACGCTGAGAAGGTGAAGATTGTGGAAGAAAATCTATCCTTAGTGGGATTGACAGAAGCTGCCCAGAAAAAACCCCCCCAATTATCGGGAGGCATGAAACAACGGGTTGCGATCGCCCGCGCCCTGGCCATTCGTCCCCAAGTCCTCATCCTCGATGAACCCTTTGGGGCCTTAGATGCGATCACTAAAGAAGAATTACAGGAAGAATTGCTGAAAATCTGGCAAGAACACCAGTTAACGGTGTTGATGATTACCCACGATATCGATGAGGCTTTGTTCTTGTGCGATCGCTTGGTGATGATGACCAACGGCCCAAGTGCTAAAATCGGGGAGGTGTTAAAGATGCCTTTTGCTCGTCCCCGGGTTCGTTCCCAAATTACCGAGGATCCCCGTTACTACGAACTCCGCAATGAAGCTCTCGATTTCCTCTACAATCGTTTTGCCCATTCGGAGGATCCCAACGAGGATGCCCCCGAACAACCCCGCACAGAAAATCTCGTGGGTAAAATTGTTACTGCTATTGGTGGCATAGCTTTACTCGCTTTTGTCGGTTTTAGTCTAATACAAATGTTCACCAGCAAGACTGCCAATACTACCAATCCGGCTACCATCGAGGCCCCCAGATAGGTAACATTTATCAGTTATCAGTTATCAGTTATCAGATTTGAGTTTTAAGTGACAGTATTAAATATAAGTTTCTTACTATCTTTTCACTGATTACTGTTTACTGATTACTGACCAAGAATAAACCAGAAAGAGACAAAGAACAAAAAGCTGAAACCCGATCAGTTTAACTTATATAGTAGTGATCGATCTTTGTGTCCTTTGTGTCTGGAGTGGTTCGTTCCACTCACCCACCCGCAAGACTGTATCTTAGAATAGATTTTAATATCTGGAGAGTTAGTCAATGATTAAGATGTTCAAAGACCGATTTATCACCGATATCGTTGGGGAGAGGTTGGCTTAATTTTCTCAGAGCAAAGATAACGAATAAAGTCGCCCAGAGAATTAATAGCCCCTTCTCCCAATTTAAGGGCAATATCCCCAAAAGATGACCGAGTAAAAGAGTGGGAACTAGAGGCGTTAAAAACTTGGTTTCTAGACGATTAAAACAAAAAGCTTCTTTGAAATAAATCCCCGTGAGACTAGCAAAAATAAAGCCCACACCGAATAAACTCACCGGGTGGTGATAGACAAATTCTAGGGGAGAAAGGTGATAATAAAGGCTGAAAATCAGGGAAGTAATCGCCCCGATTAGCCAAAAAACTTGCAGGAGACGATGGAGGGGAATTAAATATATATGGATAGTCAATAAACTGATGCCTAACCCCAGACAAAAACCAATGTATAAAAGGTTGGTCAGGGGCAATAATTGCGGTCCGGTGAGAACTATAATTGTAGCGACAGCGAAACTAAAAGCCGCTAAATTTAACCCCAAACGGTAGAGACGCACCCCTAGGCGATCGCTATCCGTAATCGTAAACTCTCCGAATTGACCTTGATAAACTCGATCGACAGCAGGGGAAGTCATAATGCTCTAAAGAAAAAGGGAAGCTTAGAAAAGATCGACTACAAATTATCTTAAGCTTAAATTATGCCAGTAGCCCCACTTCTCCCTCCTCTCGGCTGACTAATTGCGAGTTAGGATCAAGGTTACATTTCCTTTAGATTTTTAAGCCATGTCGTTGAACCAAGAATCCCTCGCTTTTAGCCATGGGAGGGTCAAGAACTCAACTAGCGAAATTTTGATCGTGGGCGGTGGTATCATCGGATTAGCGATCGCCGTCGATTTGCAATTGCGCGGGGCAAAAGTTACCCTCCTAGTTCGAGATATAGCTCAGGCCGCTAGTCGTGCGGCTGCGGGAATGTTGGCCCCCCATGCAGAAGGCATTCCCCCGGGCCCGTTTCTCGATCTTTGTCTGCGATCACGATGGCTATATCCAGAGTGGAGCCGCAAAATCGAGGATTTAACGGGGATAAACAGCGGTTACTATCCCTGTGGTATTCTTGCTCCCATTTACGAGCTAGAGCAGCCCGTTACTACCGAGGAAGTTAATAAAATTTGGTTAGACAGCAATGCAGTTCACCTCTACCAACCCGGACTAGGTAAAGATGTGATCGGTGGTTGGTGGTATCCCGACGATGGACAAGTGGACAACCGGCAGCTAGTGACTGGGCTGCAACAAGCGGCCGAAAATTTAGGGGTAGAAATTCGCCAAGGGGTAGAAGTCCACGCCATACAGCAAAAGCAGGGAAAAGTCAAGAGTATTTATACTTCAATTGGGGAATTAGAAGCAAAAATTTACATTTTAGCGGCGGGATCCTGGACGAGTCAACTTTTACCCCTCCCTATCCATCCCGTCAAAGGTCAAATGGCCGCAGTAAAAATGCCCCCTAACCAGACCTTAGCTAGGGTTTTATTCGGTCCGCAAACCTATCTAGTTCCCCGTCGCAATGGTCGTTTAATTATCGGGGCCACTTCCGAAAAAGTGGCCTGGCAAACGGGTAATACACCCCAAGGACTACAAACCCTTTTTGCACGCGCTACCCGTCTCTATCCCCCTTTAGCTGACTGGGAAATCGAGGAAATATGGTGGGGATTCCGTCCGGGTACACCAGATGAATTACCCATTTTAGGCCGCAGTAGCTGTGATAACCTGATTTTAGCCACCGGTCACTATCGCAATGGCATTTTACTAGCTCCTGTCACTGCTTCCTTAATCGCTGACCTGGTGATTAATGACAAAGTTAATCCCATTTTGACCCATTTTAGCTGCGATCGCTTTAATCAACCATCACCCGTTACTATTCCACCTATGTCCTTAACTATTATTGAGAATAAACCCCAAGCGCTTTTATCGCCCCAAAATGATCGCCTCACTATTGCTGGGAAAACCTTTCACTCCCGCTTGATGACTGGGACTGGCAAATATGCCAATCTGACAACTATGCAGGAAAGTATTAGTGCCAGTGAATGTCAGATCGTCACCGTTGCCGTTAGACGAGTACAAACGAACGCACCCGGTCATGAGGGATTAGCAGAGGCGATCGATTGGTCTAAAATTTGGATGTTACCCAACACTGCCGGTTGTCAAACGGCCGAAGAAGCGATTCGGGTGGCCCGTTTAGGGCGAGAAATGGCCAAATTATTGGGACAGGAAGACAATAACTTTATTAAACTCGAAGTTATTCCCGATCCTAAATATTTATTACCCGATCCGATCGGAACTTTGCAAGCGGCCGAACAATTAGTTAAAGAAGGTTTTGCCGTACTGCCCTATATTAACGCCGATCCTCTCTTGGCCAAACGTTTAGAGGAAGCTGGCTGCGCCACGGTTATGCCCCTAGGATCGCCGATTGGATCGGGACAGGGGCTGAAAAATGAGGCAAATATCGCGATTATCATCGAATCGTCCCAAATTCCCGTGGTGGTAGATGCCGGGATCGGTACACCCTCAGAAGCGGCCCGGGCCATGGAAATGGGGGCCGATGCTTTATTAATTAACAGTGCGATCGCTATGGCGGCCAATCCAGCTATGATGGCCCAAGCCATGGCAATGGCGGCAAAAGCGGGACGTTTAGCCTATTTAGCGGGAAGAATGCCGATTAAGTCCTATGCTAGTCCTAGTTCCCCCCTGACGGGAACGATCGCCTAACCCAGAAATCTATTGAAACCCGTTAAAATAGGGGAGATTTGGCCATCTCTCCCCACACCACACCTCGATAGATCGTACAATTAACGCACTTCAAACAAACGATTGTCCGGTAAATTACTAATCGATCGCTGGAGACTATTCAAGGATTTATTGTAATCAACGATCGCCTGCAGATAACGACTTCTGGCATCGGTTAAATCCCGTTGGGAGTTGATAACGTCCGTTTGGGTTCCCACACCCGCCTGAAAGCGTAAACGGGCTAATCGCAGACTTTCGGTGGCGGATTCAATGCTTTTTTGCGAAGTTTTGATGTTTTCTTGGTTAGAAATCAAACTATAGTAGGATTCCTCCACCTGAAGGCGGATTTCATTGCGACGGAGGGAGAATTCCGTATCGGCGCGATCGATATTTCTTTCCGCTTGACGAGCGCGAGCAAAAGCACGACCACCATCAAAGAAAGTCCAGCGAATCCGGCCACCGACGCTAAAACCATCGCCAAAACCAGCTTCATCACTGAGATCGTTAAGGACATTATACTGGCCCAGAAGGTCCACTTGGGGAATCACCGCCGAAATAGCGATCGAGCGGTCTTCTGCGCTAATTTCCCTCTGTAAGAGTTGTTGTTCTAATTCCGCGCGATTTTTATAGGCCAAAACGATACTATCATTAAGACTTAAGCCCCAAGTTCCCGCCTCGCGAATCTCATCGGCAGCGGTTAACTCGATCTGCTGACCGACACTCAATATCTGTGCCAGTCGTCGTCTAGCGATGCGTTGGGTAGAAATCGCCCGGGTTAAGTCTTGGTTAGCGTTAGCGAGGTCAACTTCCGCCTGTAGGACAGCAAATCGGGTTCCTAGTCCCGCTTGCTCCAATAATTGAGCATCGCGTAAACTTTGACTAGCATCTTCGATCGCAGCTTGGGCGATCGCAACTTGGGCATCACCCCTCTGTAATTCATAATAGGCATCGGTGGCATCAAAACGAGTTTGTTCCGAGACTCGTTCCACCTCTAATTCCTGTTGCCGGATGACTTTTTCGGCCCTTTTGATCTGGGCTGTCCGTTCACCCCCTGTATAAACCCCATAGACAATCCGAACACTACCCTGAAAGTTGGTACTATCTTCGGGTGTAGTGGCTGGGATGCCCTGTTGACGAGCCAAGTTATTCTGTCTTTGGGCAGCTGCCGATTGATCTTGAGTGAGACTGGTTTCCGCTTGGGCCGTGGGTAATAAGGCCGCCTGTTGTTCCTTTAATTGGGCGCGAGCGATTTCCAAATTAATCCGCGATGTCTGTAAGGTCTGATTATTTTTTAAAGCTAATTCGATCGCTTGATTTAAGGTGATCGGTTGTACTACCCTAATATTCACCTCATCCGGTTTGGTGGGAAAAATCAGGGGATTGCCACTAGGATTAAGATAATTAGGGGCTTTGGGATCCGCTTCCGTGGTTGCCGGTGCCGCCGAGGGACCAGGTAATTGAGACACTGGATTGGCAGTAGGTCGGGGTTTCTTCAATAAATCGGCAGCGGACTGAGTTTGTGCCTTAACCGAGGATTCAGCCAAGAAAATCAACCCAAGCACCGCACTCACGGTAATACCATAACGCAAGAGCAACATGAGTATCTCGAAAGTAAACAGTAAACGATAAGAAGTAAACAAGCTCACACCACTATGTTGGCCGATTACTAATTACCGATAGTAACACGGGAGCATGAAAGCCACCCTCTTTTAAGCACCGGCTAAAATTTAGATTCGATTGATTTTGAACGGGACATCAAAACAGCATTAGATTTAGCCCAATACTTATAGGAGGTTCTCTATGGCTACAATTCAGACTTATCCTTGGGATGCAGCAGATCATTTGAAAACAAAAGAAGATATCGCTGCTTATCTGGAAGCTGCCCTCGAAGATGGCGATCCTAGCTTAGTAGTGGCAGCATTAGGCGATATTGCTCGTTCTCAAGGGATGACTCATATTGCTCGTGAGACGGGTTTGGGACGGGAGAGTCTCTATAAATCTTTGTCGAATCGGGGTAATCGGTGAGTTTGCTACAGTTCTTAAGGTTTTGCAAGCACTTGGGTTACGCCTGCAAGTTGTACCCATTATCGAAAAATCCCTAATCAATAATCCTACTGACTTGAAAGAGGGTGTGGGGTGTCGGAAGAATAAATAGAAATAATCTCCTGTCTCCTGTCTCCTGAATAGGGCTATTTTTTCAATTGCTTAACCGCTTGATAGATTTCGGGTAAACGCTTGTAAGCGGCTGCTACCTTGAGGAATAGTTTATGAGGCATAGCAGGAGAGCCAGAAACCACTTCTCCTGCACCGATATCGTTGTGAATGCCAGCCTGAGCGGTTGCGATCGCACCGTCCCCGATCGCTGCTTGATTGGCAATGCCCACCTGTCCTGCTAAAATAACCCGATTGCCCAATTTTACGCCTCCTGCCATGCCCACCTGTCCTGCTAGGGCGCAAGCTTGGCCAATTTGGCAATTATGGGCAATATGGACGAGATTATCGATCTTAGTCTGGCTACCGATGCGGGTTTCTCCCACTGCCGGACGATCCACGGCGCTATTACAGCCAATTTCTACCCCATCTTCTAAGACCACGATACCCGATTGTTCCATCTTAAACCAGCCTTCGGGAACCGGCACAAAACCGAAGCCCTCCGCACCAATAACAGCGCCACTGTGGATAACGCAATCATTGCCGATTTGTACCCGTTCGTGAATGGTACAGTTAGCGTGGAGAGTTGTGCGATCGCCAATATGTACCCCAGGGTAAACAACGGCGTTAGGATGAATGCACACCCCATCACCGAGGATGACATTCGCTTCTACCACAGCATGGGCCCCGATGGCAACTTTATGGCCGATTTTAGCCGATGGATGCACCACGGCGGTGGCGTGAATGTAGGGTTGGGGCTGAAAGGGTTGATAGAATAATTTGATGGCGTGGGCGAATAAAAGTCGGGGATTGGCACTAGCTAACCAAGGGATGCCGCGTTCGTCGGCCTGTTGTTGTAAATTGGCATCCAGGGGCAGAATTAGGGCAGTAGCCTCAGTTTTGGCGACAAAGGCAGCAAATTTTCCCCCTTCGATATAGCTAATCGTATCGACTAGGGCGGTTTCGATGGGAGTTATGGCTTTAATTTCGGGATTTCTGTCGGGATAGGCAGTTAAACTGTGAGCAGAGACTAAAGGGCTTAATTTTTGGGCAATTTCACTAAATTTCATAAATATATACTGCGATCGAGATAGGGCTTATCCTAGGATAGTTTAAAACTATACTGATAATCTTGTCGTTATTATAGTCAAAAAAGTTGCCAGTTTTTTAGGGAATAATCCCTGTTTTCCATTTCAACAAAGCCCATCTCGATCTTGAGCAGTTTTGTAGATAAGTTGGCTCTCTCCAAAACCGATTGAGTTGAATTTTTACTACTCGGTCGAGTTAATAAAATTGACCCGAACAGTATTAAGGCACTCGGAGTTGATGGTTCGGGAACTGTTAAAAAATCTAGGTAAAAAATTCCTGACTCTCCCTAACAAACACCAGTATCTACCGGCTTAAGTAGGTAGGCGTTAAAAATTATGGCACCCCCCTTATCAAGGGGGATCCCCCCGCCTATCGGCACCCCCCTTATCAAGGGGGGCAGGGGGGATCGAACCTAAAATCCATTTTTAATTTAATTATAACCAGCTACTTAAAACTGGCTGAATATTTTGCCAGTCGAGAGACAAAAAACTTCGCTAAAAAGGAGAATTTATCGAAAAATTGTGGTTAAAAATCGGAACCTTGATCGGTTACGGTAATTGAAGATGCAACGGACCGCCATTTTTTACACCTTGTCGTTGAGACTAAACTGGAAACCCTGGCCCAACAATCGGCAATCAGTGGGGATTGCCAACGAGTGCCACCTTCTCAACCTTTGAGCTGCCAGTCATTACCGCCGCAGAGAGCGCAGTGAGCAGATCAAATCTACAATACCAGATTTTCAAGTGGGGAATCTGGGTTAAAATAGACCGAGAAAGTTAACAAAAAAATTGTCTCGCTCAAGTGGGCGAAAATCAGCTTATGACCCTTGCGGTGGCGATCGAAAAGTTAAAAAAATCCTACGGTCAGACGGCAGCGGTTAAAGATATCTCCTTTACCGTGGCAGCGGCAGAAATCTTCGGTTTACTCGGTCCCAATGGTGCGGGGAAAACCACCACGATTCGCTGTCTTTGTACCCTTGCTAAACCCGATGGCGGCAAAATCGAGGTGGGGGGTGTCGATGCCCTGAATAACCCCAAATCCGCCCGTAAACGCCTGGGTTACGTTGCCCAAGAAGTCGCCCTCGATAAAATGCTCACCGGCCGGGAACTGTTGCAACTACAAGCGGCTCTCTATCACATTCCCGCTCAAAAGTCAAGAGATCGAATTAAAGAATTAATAAATCTTTTAGGATTAGAGGAATACGCGGACAAAAAAACGGGGACCTATTCCGGCGGCATCAAAAAACGGCTGGATTTAGCCGCGGGATTACTGCATCAGCCGGAGGTTTTGGTGCTGGATGAACCGACTGTGGGACTCGATATCGAAAGTCGTTTGATTGTCTGGGATTTTCTGCGACAATTGCGGGCGGCCGGAACCAGTGTATTAATTACCAGCCATTATCTCGAAGAAATCGACGCTTTGGCCGATAACTTGGCAATTATCGACAATGGTATCGTCATCGCTCGCGGTACCCCCTCACAACTGAAGGAGCAACTGGGTGGCGATCGCATTACCCTGAAAGTGCGAGAATTTTCCCCAGAGGAAGAAGCTTTCCAAGCGAAAGAATTATTATCCCGTCTGCCTTTTGTCGAGGAAGTAATCGTTAATACCGCCCAGGGTAACTCCCTGAATCTCATCGTCACGGCCAATAGCAATCCTTTAAGCAAAATTGAACAAACCCTAGCCGAATCGGGATTACCCGTGTTTAGCATGGCCCAATCCCGTCCTAGTCTCGATGATGTCTATCTAGCAGCTACCGGACGCACCCTGATGGATGCGGAAATTGCCGCCGCCAGCAGTCGCGACCTGAAGGCGGAGAAAAAACAAGCGATGAAGGAATCCTAGCCCGGCGAGAAAGGCTGTAATATTGCCTAATTGCCCGGTTAAATCATCTATAATTGGAGCGATCGATTATATATCAATCAATATGAAAGATAAACGGGTATTGCTGACCGGCGGTACGGGGGGACTGGGTTTAGGAGTCACTCCGGCGGTTTTACACCATGGCGGTCATCTAACCATGACCTATCGGGAGGAAAGGGAGGTAGGTCGTCTGAAATCTCGGCTGAGTGCGGCGGAATTTGAGCGTATTCGCTTTGTCAGGGTGGATTTAACCCAAGAAACTGCCGTGGCTAGATTAATTGATGATCTCGGTCGGGTCGATGTTTTAATTCATCTAGTCGGGGGTTTTACCATGGGGGCGACGGAGGAGTTTAGCTATGAAGATTGGCTAAAAATGTTTGATTTAAACCTCCATAGCACTTTTTTACTGTGTAAACACTGTTTGCGCTCGATGAAACTTCATAATTATGGTCGTATCGTCACTATCGGTTCTCGTGGTGCCGTACAACCGGGGGCAAATTTGGCCGCCTATTGTGCCTCGAAAGCGGCGGTAGTGGCTTTAACCCAAGCGATCGCAGAAGAAACCAAACAGACTAATATTACCGCTAACGTGGTTTTACCAAGTGTTATCGACACTCCGAGCAACCGGGAAGCGATGGGAGAGGCAAAGGCCAAGGACTGGGTAAGTCCCCAATCTCTAGCCGAGGTGATCTGTTTTCTAGCGGGGGAAGGGGCGAAAGACTTGCGCGGGGCGGCAATTCCCGTCTATGGTTCCCTGTGAGTGTTTTTTGTCTTCGGGCTGATACACTGATGACGGCGCTCGCTCTTGCTAAAAATTGGGTTTAATTTATGCTTATTCCGATTCTTATCAGTGTTACTATCTTACTTTTATCCTATCTGCTCGGTTCAATTCCCACGGGTTATTTAATCGGTAAATACAGCAAAGGTATCGATATTCGTGACTATGGTTCCGGTTCCACCGGGGCCACCAATGTGTTGAGAACTCTGGGAAAAACTGCCGGGGCGACGGTGTTATTAATTGATATGTTAAAAGGAATGGCGGCGGTAGCCCTGGCACGAGGACTATATTTTATTGATGTCAATCTTCTCCCAGAAAGTTGGTATTATTGGTTAATTATCGGGGCAGCATTGGGAGCAATCATCGGTCATAGTAAATCGATTTTCTTGAATTTTAGTGGTGGTAAATCCGTCGCCACCAGTTTAGGGGTTTTATTAGTGATGAATCCCCTAGTGGCTTGCGGAACTTTGGCGAGTTTTTTAGTTATGCTCGCACTTTTCCGGATTGTTTCTTTAGGTTCAATTATTGGGGCGCTGGTGGTCAATATTTTAATGATTGTTTTGGGTCAACCTCTCCCCTATATTTTATTTAGTTTGATGGGGGGAATCTATGTGATTGTTCGTCATCAGGGTAATATTAAAAGATTGTTGGCAGGCACAGAACCGAAAATAGGTCAGAAAGTACAGCCATCATCGGAATTAGGTTACAGCGTTTCTTCTACAGATGAAGTGTAACCTAATTTGTCTCATCTCTAGACGACTGGCTCATGTTCCCCGTTGCCCGTTCCCTAAAACCAGAGACTTCGTAACTCACCCTTAAGATAACTGATACTAAATCCATTGAGTATAGGCTACATATCAGGACAGGCAATAGGCAATAGAAGCAATAAATAATTCTTTAAATAACCGGATTTAGCATCACCCTTAATTATTGTTTTCCTAAGCCTAGTTTTCTGGTTACTTTAAAGTTGGTTTCGGTGTTTGATAGGGTTTGGGACTAATCGAAGGGACTATCAAAAGCAATAAAACGGTGGTGCATTCCCATACGATAATATCGGTCAGTTGAGTGCCTTTTTTAACTAGCCATCTCTGCCGCTAGTTTAGAAAATTGGTATAAGTCCCTAAAGATAGTCTCAAGTTTCTCACAACAGAAAGACTACCCGATCAACTATACCCAAAATCGCTCGATCGATTTAGCGTTTGCGTTTGAGTAATTTAGAAATGCGTCGATCATAGCGCAACCAACGCCAAATTTTAATAACCAATTCCTCTACCCATAAAATGATCGCATCTAATCCCTCTAAAATCCGTTCTAAGGGGTGTTTAACGTAGCCGACGGGGGTTGATTCGGTTTCTAACCATTCCTCGTTAATTGGTTGAATTATCTCCTTAGCATAGCGGGGATCTAATTGGGTAGCGGGGGGAGATTCTCTGGCAGTAATTTCAGCGGCGGCCGGGGGGATTTTTTGTAAAGATTTATTTTGTTTTTCTTGACTAAAAGCTTTTTTTGTGATACTAGGCTCGGCTGTGGTGACTGGGGACTGGGGAAGGGGATAAGCGGGATTAAGGCGGGGTTTTTCGGAGTCTTGGGGAGAAATAGCCAAGATATCGGCGGATTCTAGCCAATTTTGCTCGCTGACGGCGGAAAATGTCAGGGATTGGCGAGAGGAAAAAAAGTGATCGATCGCCGCTTGGATGAGTTTGCCGATCGTGAAGGGATCCGCTTGGGTTTGTTTTTCTAGCCAATCCTGGAGACGTTGCTTGAAGGTGATCAGCAGAGAATTAGGAAGACTTAGGGGATATTTTGCCGATAAAGCGGGGGAATCAGCACTATATTCTAAATTATTCTTCTCTTTTGCCCAGAAATGCTCGATCGCCGCATAAATTAACCAATAAAGTCGCCAGAGATAGGAGGAATTTTTCTCCAGATTCGGGGACTGGTTAACGAGATCGGAAGGGGGTTTAGAGGTGTGGCTCAAACTGCTGGGGATTGCGGGGGAGATAGCGAGAAATTTAGCCTCGAAAATTGCTAATTTTTCGTCAATGACTTCTAAAATCGCTTGGGAATTTAAATTAGGCAGTGGTAAGGAGAGTGGTGTCGGGGTTTTGACGAGATGGGATTCTTGGAATAGATTTATGGCGATCGCTATTTGTCCCTGTTGTTCCCAGCGTAGTAGGTTCCAAAACCAACGGATCGGAGGCAAGACAGGATTTTTATCGGTAAAATTTGGTAATAAAGGCGGATATTGACGATTTAATCGCTTAATTTTCCGTTTTTCGAGGGCGTAGTTAGCCAGTGCCGTCCTAATTTGTTTTTCTATTTGTCTTTGGGTTTGATTATCGGTGATTTTAACAGTCTGGTGATCGTTAGTGACGAAAACTAAAGCTTGATCCTCTAGATCGGCTGCTATGCCAATAAATGCCGTTTCTTGGTCGGATAAGCTCTGTAGAAATTCTTCGATCGCATCCGTCCCCTCTTTGCCGGGGGGTGATAATTGTTTCTGGAGACTGTTCCCCAATTGATTAGCCGTCACCCGCAGCGATTGTATCAGTAAATAGACGGGATAGATGGCTATTTGCAGGGCAAGAGCGATCGCATTTTGACCGCGACGGGAAACGCGGCCGAGGTTATCTTTCAGACGGATCAAGCGACGGTTGATCAGGTTGAACAGTCGGCTTTTATAGGGATCGGCAGCCATGGATTTTGGGCGATAACATCTTCATTTAGACTATCCTATTGTGCAAGGGCGGGATAAAAAAAATTTTTGCCAAAACCCTTGACTCCCAGAAAGATTATTGTTATATTTAAAAAGGTCTGAAATCCAAGCCCCCATCGTCTAGTGGCCTAGGACACCTCCCTTTCACGGAGGCGACAGGGATTCGAATTCCCTTGGGGGTATAAAAAAAGTCAGAGGTGTTAAGCTTCTGACTTTTCGGTTTTTTTCTCCCGTTGATGGCTTTTTGGTAGGGTGACAGTGAAGATTGTTCCTCGATCGATCTGACTTTCGACGCTAATTTGTCCATGATGACTGAGGGTAATCGCTAAAGCGATCGCTAATCCTAATCCTGTTCCCCCGGAAGTGGCGGAATTTTGCCGTGCGGGATCGAGACGATAAAAGCGATCGAAAATATGGGACAAAGCAGCCTCGGGAATACCGATTCCGTTATCTTTGACGCGCACCAGTAACACCGATTGTCGATCGCGTTTACTTTTTTCCAATTCCACTGCCACATTTTTAGGCTCAGATTCGGGCAAAAAAGCGTGTTTTAGGGCATTAGAAATTAAATTTGTGAATAAACGGGCCAATTGATCCCAATCTCCCTCCATAGTAAACATTTCATCGCTGTAGGAAAAATCCTCTTGGTCCGGTTCCACAATCGACAAAGAGAGGCAAATTCCCTGCTTATCGGCGATTAAACGCTGTTCTTCCACCACTTCCATCAATAAAGCATCCAAAGGTACAGCTTGCTCGATCGGTTGGACGATGCCACTATCAGAACGGGCTAAAAAAAGCAGATCATTGACTAAATTGCCCAATCTTTCCGTTAAACGCTCGATCACCTGCAAGCGTTGATCGCCAGTTTGAGGATAAGCGATCGCCATTTGCACGTTAGTTTGGATAGTGGCGATCGGATTGCGTAATTCATGGGACGCATCGGCGGTAAATTGTTTTAAACTCTGATAGGACTCTTTTACCGGTTGAATGGCTAAACCGGACAAAAACCAACCAATCCCGGCGACACTGGCAATCATCAGGCAAATTCCGACGATTAAATCCAATAATAGCTGTCTAATTGGTTTTGTCACCTCAAACCAAGGATGACTTACCCGCAGATATCCCAAAACATAATGATCGATTTCCACCCTTTCGGTTATTTGTCGCAGCAGACGATCATCGGATAAGCGAATAGTTTCCCCCTGACGGTGGGGATGGAGGGGAATATCTAAGGATTCGGGCAGAGTTGACCAAACTAGATTACCTTGGGGATCGAACCATTCCAAATCTATATGATCGTCCTCCACGGATTTACCCTGACTGGGAAAACTTGCGAGGGGATCGACGCGATAACGTCCTTGGTTCGGGGGAATCGATTCGATCACGAGGGAACGATTTACCACCTCAATGATGTGTTTAAGGGTATCATCAATGCGATCCACTAGGGTATGCCGCACATAAAAATACATTCCCGTAGCGAGAAAAAGCAGTAGTATGGCAGTGACAACAGTGTACCATAAGGCTAAACGGCGGCGAGTGGCTTGGAACACCGATAATCTATTTATTGGCTAGAGATTTTTAGGGCAATGTATCCTATTTTACAGCTTATTTTAGCGATTTAATAGTGGAGAATAAATTATTTTTAGCTGTGGGGAAAAACTGACGGTTGCCAAGAATAGCTAGACTTGAAGGCTCATAGTCCTTAAAAATTGCTGCTAACAAAAGTATTTTTAGATACATTCTTCTCAGTAATTGTTTGAGTAGAACTACAAAAGCAGCTAAAGTGAATTATATTTAATCCTGTGGCAACAAGGCTGACAGGAAAGGCTAAAAATATTTTTGAGCTTATTTGAATTAATAACAACTATAAATGATGAATTTAAATTACTGGTTAATGAAATCGGAACCCAATGTCTATAGTATCGGGGATTTTAAAAAAGATGGTCAAACTATTTGGGAGGGAGTGCGAAATTATCAGGCCCGCAATTTTCTCCGTCAGATGAAACGGGGAGATCTGGCCTTTTTTTATCATTCTAATACGACCCCGCCGGGGATTGTCGGCTTGATGCGCGTAGTGGAAACCGATATGATCGATCCGACACAATTCGATCCCGATAGTCCCTACTATGATCCCAAATCCTCTCCAGATTCCCCACGCTGGTGGACGGTTAAAGTTGAGTTCGATCGCCTTTTTCCCCAACTGCTGCCCCTAGGAATTTTAAAACAAAATTTTACCGCCGATGAATTATTATTAGTAAGGACAGGAAATCGTCTGTCAGTGATGCCTGTCAATCAAGTGATCGCCACAAAAATTCTCGCTTTAGTCCCTCGTCAAGGAGTATAAACTATGAACCAAAAAGATGCTATTAATTTACTTTCCCTGATCGGGGGATTATTAGCTACTATTGTAATTTTAGCGGCCTTTAATGCCTATGTGATTATCACTCCCGGACAAGCGGGGGTTTTAAGTGTTTTAGGAAAGGCTAAGGACGGGGTTTTATTGGAGGGATTGCACTTTAAACCTCCCTTTGTCTCTAGTGTCGATATCTACGATGTTACGGTGCAAAAATTTGAAGTTCCCGCCCAAAGTTCCACTAAAGATTTACAGGATTTATCTGCTAGTTTTGCGATTAATTTTCGTCTCGATCCGACCCAAGTAGTGGCCATTAGAAGAACCCAAGGCACGCTGCAAAATATTGTCGCTAAAATTATCGCCCCTCAAACCCAAGAATCCTTTAAAATTGCCGCCGCTAAAAGAACCGTAGAGGAGGCAATTACTCGACGCAGTGAGTTAAAAGAAGACTTTGATAATGCCCTATCGACTCGGTTAGAAAAGTATGGTATTCTAGTTTTAGATACCAGTGTGGTAGATTTGAATTTTTCTCCGGAATTTGCCCGGGCTGTCGAAGATAAACAAATCGCAGAACAACGCGCCCAAAGAGCCGTTTATATCACCCAAGAAGCGGAACAACAGGCCCAAGCAGAAGTTAATCGCGCTAAAGGGAAAGCTGAGGCACAAAGACTATTAGCAGAAACTTTAAAAGAACAGGGAGGAGGATTGGTTTTACAGAAAGAAGCGATCGAAGCTTGGCGCGAAGGTGGAGCGCAAATGCCCCGGGTTTTAGTCATGGATGGATCGGGAAAAAATAGCGTACCATTTTTATTTAATTATAGTGATTCTTTGTCAGAAAATACCCCCTAAATTCCTGTCCAAGCTCAGAGGCATTTTAAAAGAAACCTTGCCAACTTCTCAAAATTACCCGGTGATATTATCGACAAATGGCATTGAAAACAATCTCTAGCTCCTTGACTATTTGAGGATGAATAAATTGATGATAGTTCCCTGAATGTGATTAAACCGAGGCGCAGTGAATCGGTGCAATCTAAACAGAGAAAAGAACAGAATCAAGGGAAGATCCCTAGAAATAGTTTTCGGACTTTATTGGGGGACTTAGAGACGATTTACCTGAATATGGTAGAATGTGCGATTAGAGAGGGAAGTTATCGTTTTTCTAAGATAACTCGACCGACTTCTCCGCAACAGAAGGCGTTGATTGGTACCCAGTAACGGAGCATCAGAAATTGTCTTAACCCCTCCTACAGCAGAGGTTATGGTCTTTTGTCAAAGGGGAAGTCGAGTCTTCTGGTGGGACGGTGAATATTCTTGATCATCCGGCGGCGAGTCTATCGGGAAGCTTTACAGTTTAGCGTTTCTGGACAAACCGGCGCGATGATGAAAAACAGCCTAGAGCAGTTGCTCTCGTCGGGGGGTCAATGCTATGATTAGGAATAGTTTTGCGGGTATAGTTCAGTGGTAGAACGTCACCTTCCCAAGGTGAATGTCGCGCGTTCGAGTCGCGTTACCCGCTTCTGACGACAATTGTTACGACAACTAATTAGGGTTTGCTGAAAAAGTTTGGATCTTCTCGACTTTTTGTGATAATTTTTGCCTATGGAATCGTGAAATGTTTAGTAAAAGTATAGTCAAATATAGACAGACTGAATTCCATTTCAGAAATTCCCTTCACTTTTACTTCGAGAGATTAATTCTCCTTGGGTGAACTACGCACCTCTCTATCCCATAGCGGTTAAACGCATTTGGGAATGCTTTTCGCAAAATGTTGTAGGAACCCATGACATCAGATTGAACCAGAATCCCCTTATCTGTACGATATAACCCTCGTGAAATTCTTTTTCCTGAAAACACTGGCTTTTCAGTTATCTGTCCATACACTGGTAGCAGCTCTAAATTCAAAAAATTAGCAACGGAGGTATAGGATTCTTCTTGAATAATCACAGAGATTCCTACTAATTGACATTTATAACTAATCATCTCAATTAATCGAGCATGAGGGATGGTCACAAATTTTTGATTGTTGACTTTTCCTAAGTTCACTTCTTGTTTCCAACCGTCATTTTTCCCAATTACTAAAGTTGTTATCTCTTGGTCAACTAAGAGATTAACTAAATAACGACTAGCTTGATGAAGATAATCATCTACTTTCTGATTACGACAGCGAGTTAAACGGCAAATTCTCTCGGAACTTTGACGATTGCCTTTTAACAGAGATTGTAACTTAGCCCGACGTTGGTTATAAAATTGATTCAGGCTTTTTAACTGACAGGGGGACAAGCGAGCTAGAAAACTTGCTAACAAAGGCTTCTGGCTTCGAGCTTACTAGGAATTATTATTAATAAGTGAGAGATGGTGCGGCAAACTTTTTCGAGCTAAAACCATGAAAAGCTTACGATATATGGATTTCAGCCTTCTTGTCCCCCTGTCAGGCCGAAGATTGTTCAAATCCAAGGCCGGTATGACCTAAAATATTGAGAAAGGTAATCGCTATGGCAAAGCGTCGTAATCCTGCTAAACGATTAGGTTGATAGGAAACAGTAGAACGTTCTACTGAAGAGCTAAAATAGGGAAGGTTAAATAATTGAGTGGTTGTCATGGTTATTGTTGAAGATGAGTTAAAGAAAATTATCTTTCCCAAAAGTGATTTACTGAGTGATGAATCCCCTATGGAAACAGAGTTACATCTGCGTCAATTGATGCTTTTGATCCAATCACTAGAGTTATTATGGAAAGACCGCCAAGATTTCTATGCTTTTGGTAATCTGACTATTTATTACAGTCCCAATCAACGTAAATCAGAATATTTTAGGGGTCCTGATTTTTTTGTGGTTTTGGGAGTAGCAAGAAAACCGCGTAAAAGTTGGTTAGTGTGGGAAGAAGATGGCAAATATCCCCATGTCATCATCGATATTTTGTCTGATTCAACGGCAGAAACCGATCGAGGTCTCAAGAAAGAAATTTATCAGGAAACTTTCCGGACTCCTAACTATTTCTGGTTTGATCCCACCAGTTTAGAATTTAAGGGGTTTCAGTTGATGGCAGGAAAATACGAAGAAATTGCAGCGAATGAACAGGGTTGGTTATGGAGTCAACAGTTAGAATTATTTTTAGGGGTTCATGACAGCCAATTACGCTTTTTACCCCTGAAGGTAAACTCGTTCCCACCCCTGAAGAAGTAGCGGAAAAGATGGCTCAAAAATTACAAGATTTAGGGATAGATTGGCGAGATTTGGTTTAAGTTTGACCTGAAATCTTGATCAAGCAAGCTGAACTGCAACTTATGAAGTAACCTGCCCAAATGCTATAGTTAGGGTTTTTTACCGCAATCATAAGCTGTTGACTATCTAAATAACTCTTTAAGACTGCCAGGGAGAGGGGGAAAGGAAGCAGGGAGAAGAAATTTGAGCATTTGTACTAAATCATTCAATACGCAATTTAATGCAGTACAGCTTAAACAAAAGTCGAGCTATATTTGCCAATTCTCGAGATGATACTAAATCCGTTGCGTATAGCCTACTTATGAGAACAGGCAAAAGGGGTAATAAATAATCAGTCTTTAATAACCAGATTTAGTATGATTTGCTCTGCTCTAAGAAGTAACTACATTCTTCCTAAGCTCCCAATAGGAGGCTTTTGGTGCTAAAAAAGCAGCTAAAGTAACTATCTGAATTTTAAGTGCCTACTGCTCATTTTTGGCAAGATTTCATATACTAGGAATATAGAGATAAAAAAGAGGAAAACTGATGATTACTATACGCCAAGCGGAGGAAAGAGGCCACGCTAACTATGGTTGGTTGGATACCTATCATACTTTTTCTTTTGCCCAATATTATGATCCCCAACAGATTAATTTTAGGAGTCTCAGAGTTATTAATGAGGATAAAGTGATTGGGGGAAAAGGATTTCACACCCACGGACACCAGGATATGGAGATTTTAACCTATGTTTTGGCGGGAGAACTAGAACACCAAGACAGTCTCGGCACTGGTTCCGTGATTCGACACGGTGAAATTCAACGGATGAGCGCAGGAACGGGGATAAAACACAGTGAATTTAATCATTCTGCCACTAATCCCCTCCATCTTCTGCAAATTTGGATTATTCCCGACCAAAAAAATCTAGAACCCAGTTATGAACAAAAAGCGATCGAATTTTCTCCCCATACCCTACAATTAATCGCCTCTCCCACCGGTGCCGGTAACGCGGTTAAAGTCGATCAAGACGTTAATCTCTACGCAGGAATTCTGCCCCTAGGCCAGTCCCTGACTCATTCCTTAGCTTCCGGTCGTTATGGCTGGTTACAAGTGGCTAGAGGGCAAATAACCCTAAATGGCGTGCATTTACGAGCGGGGGATGGAGCGGCAATTAGCGAGGAAACTTCTTTGGCTATTCAATCTCTAGAAGACTCGGAAATTTTGCTTTTTGACCTAGGGTAGTGGGGTTGAGTGTTAGAAACCCTAGGGGCGAAGTTTTGCCGTCAATTCCCCGGCCGACTTTCAGCCATCAATACTGTCCACCACGCTGAGAAAATCGTTATGGATTAGCTCGGCGATAAAATTCTCTGGATCGGTGATAGGAACAGTAACGCCTTGGCTGGCCACCATCTGTGCAGCCATCCGAGTCATGAATTCCTGTCTTGTTTCCGTCATTCTCCCCTGACATTGTTGTAATTTTTCCACCAATTCCAGTGGGGAATCGGCCACCAGTTTATCTCCCTCGCGGGTGACATAAATTGTCATCTTTCCTACCTCCTAAATGATTGGGAACGAGAATTCGGCACTACTAAACCACTTCTGGAGTTGCTGATTTGAGATATGAATCTTCTTTTCTAGTATTTTTAAAACCTAGAGCCAAACTAACTTTTGCACGGGAACCTGCACAGTTGGCATTCATACCTTGATTCAGCAACGCCGATTTTTCATGGAGTAGTCTCCTTGTCGTCAGCTTGAAATTGAGGGGGGTTAGTACCCCCTTACAGAAATTCAATCAGATAGAAAACCCTGAAACTCCACCACCGCATTGCGTTTCAACCAAGGATTAATTTCCTTTCGTTTTACAGGTCCGTGATGGTTGACGGTAAACCGCAGAAGTCTGGCGCAATACTCGATAGCGAATTTGTGGTTGCTTTTCGAGACTTTGATAAACGTCTCGCAATCCGTCTTGCCAGAAGTATCTTTGAGCAACTTTTTCAAGCTAGGGTCAAAATCCATCGAATCGCCTGAGCATTGAAAAATTCCAGCTTCTTCCGAGCAAGGGGTGTTGGAGTCAGGATTCGTCGTGTCCCTTCCTTCGTTCCAGTTCCATGAACTCTCGAAGCCGCCAAGCACCCTCAGTACCTCCAGCATGACTGCCTTGCGGTGTAGGACACCTTGCCAAGGTCCGAGTTCTGGTTTGACGTTGGAGTAAATGTCGTGTTTATCATTCGGCGTGAAGATATCATCTGGAGCTTGCTTGGCCCAATCGATCAATTCATTCAGAAACGAATCAGGGGGTACTCCACGATTGAAGACTTGTTGTTTACAGGCGATAAATTTTCTAGTCATAAGTACCTCGATAGAATTAATTACACATCAAATTAAGCCTATAAACCTAAAGCTTTGCGAGTACGAGGTCCAACAATACCATCAGCAGTTAGTCCAACAGAACGTTGAAAAGCAATAACAGCTTGCTTGGTATTTTCTCCAAAATCTCCATCTATTGCCCCCGGAGAAAAGCTTTTATCTGTTAGTTTTTGTTGAAGTTCAATAACATCTTGACCAATTGAACCTAGTTTAAGTAAGGGTTCATCTTCTTCAACTGTGCTACCTAATTTATTAGCAACTTCCTGTCGTAAACGAGGTAATTGACTAAATAACCAATCCCCCGGACAATCAGTATTACTAAACTCTCGATGTCCTCGAATATTCTTGGGGCTAATGTTGCAAGAGCTAGATAAAGAAACGCATAATTCTACTAGACTATCCCACTGTTTTTGTCCCATGTGAAAAGTCATGAAGTTGCCTTCATTTTCAATTCCAGGACACTTATTACCGCCAGCAAGTCGGTTTCCGTCTTGGCGAGCATGGGCAGATTGAACGCACATTCCTTGTTTGACTGCATCAAGAGTTCCATGTCTTCCTTCTAGAAGAATTCCTCCAGTTGTATTCAGAAAATTATGTCCAGAATCACTCCAGCCTCTACTATCCATGTGAAATTTTTGAATATCACGAGCTAATTGTTTAGCTCCATCTATTGTTCCCTTTGAGGAATCGTTAGGGGGATTCTGATTATCGGTATGGTGAATCACGATAAATTTAGGCACTGTTTTATCAAAGGGACCGGCTGGTCTTGATCCCCATTCATTAGTTGTAATCACTTTGGCAGTAAAAGGCATTTTTTTGTTCTCCTTAGTTAGAGTAAGTTAAAATTAGAATAGTTTAGAGGATTGAAAAATAAACCTGTTTATGCTCCTCCACAACTATGCTGAGAATCTGGGAGCGTGAATGTTTTTTTGGTTCTGAGGTTAGTTACGGTATAAACTTTTCCTCGATTGTCACCAGGAGGGCAGTTTTTCGGAATTGAAATTAAACACAATTTTACTGGATCTCTGGGCTTGGAAGATTCGGCTTCAGGAACCGTGTCATAAGAAACCAGATAGATTCCGTTAGTAAATTCAATTGATGTTCCCGAACCCAAGATCGGTTTCTTGGTAACTGCATCTTGTAATCTAGTCATTACCTTAGAAAAAAAAGTGTTGCTACACTGTCCTACTTTAGTAGGTGGAGGTGCAGCTTGTGATTTGAGGGAAAAGGTCGGAACACTCAAAAAAATGAGAATTGCCGTTAAAGGGAATGTTGATTTCACATCAGGGAACGTTAATTTCATATTATGGTAATAGTCTGACTTTTCGCTTATCAGGAGATGATTATAATAACTTTGTTAGAACTAGAGTTAATTTCTTAGTAAACTACACACTATTATTTCCCTCTCCTATAGTTTTGTCAGCAGAGCAAATCTAGAGAACTTCAAAAACCGAGCATCGCTTACTGATGACTATGTGAGTTCCTTTAAGATTTGTTTTGCGAACTTTTCGCGATTTCCCGCAATTCCGAATCGCTCATACTCTTTCATTCCCTGCATTGCTTGTGCTAGAGTTATGGCAGAACGTAAAATCTGTCCAGCTTTTTTTTCTGTAGTATTTAATTCCTGAACGAAAAGATCGACTTGATTGTGAATGTCAGTAGCCACACTATTCGTGAATACAGGTACAAGTTTCCGTCGGTCAAAACTCCATTGAGCTAATCCTAATCCCTTTGGTGGCGGGCCTTCCTCTGCGCGTGGATTAAACGAAGATTCTTGCTGCCAGCACCCTAAAATTGCTGCACATTGTACAGGAGAAAATCCATGACTTATCAGTTCATTGTGAATTATCCCTTTATTTCCTGAAAATGGTGAATTCCCCTGACCTGTGCCACCACTGGGGCGAGGGATAATATCTATTTCTGATAGTGGCACTTTCAAGAGTGCCGCCCAGGTATTTCGACCCACTATACCATCCTGTGTGAGAGAGTGTTTCCCTTGAAAACGCTTAACGGCTTCGTCAGTTTTCGGTCCGAACCTTCCATCTATTGATTCGTTTGCCGCTAAAGTTCCCCAATCTTTTAGGGTTTGTTGCAGCCGTTTGACTTCGTTAACGACTTCCGGTTTAGTATCGAAAATTCCATCATTGAGTTTGAGAATGATATGTTGATGTGTCATGAGAAATAAACTCCTTAAGAAAAGATTATTGAAAATTAGTATTGGGAGGAGGCGTTGCCGATTTTAACTATGAATTGTCCTCTAGGCAATTTTTAAAACCTCGGACTAAGCTAACTTGTGGATATGTGCCAAATTATAGCGTTTCCTGTTTGCAAGAGGTACATTATAGATGTTGAAAAGCTTACCCAGCAAAGGTTTAGCTGTGCCACACAGGTGTGAGAACCGCTATAGCGTTCTTCTGGAACTTTCGGAAAAACTCAAATTTCGGGTTTCTGTTAGTTAGCGATAGCTTGAAGGCTTACCCCATAAGAGAGCTAGAGTTTAGAGACTGTAAGACTTTTGCCAGACTCCCTCCAAGAGCGATAGTATTTATACCTCGGTTAAGCAACGCCATTATTATTATCGCCAAAATAAAAGGATAAATTTGTCAATCTTTGTAACGAAAAATCAAGAAAAACTGTTCTCACCGTATCGCCCTGAACCTTTGCGGAGAAATTTGTTACAATGAATACAAGGGGACTCCCTGCGCCAGATCCCATCCCTAGTAAAAAATTGACCAGGTGGGGAGCGGAAGCGAATAGTTCCGAGAGGATAGGCATTTGTCAGAGTTTCCCGCTTCCTTTAGTTTTAGGGGGAAAAGCCATGAAATCTGCCACATTATTATCGCCCGATCGACCGCTGCCAGAATTTCTCCGGTCAGCTATCCAAGACCGCTTTCCGGGGAAAGCGATCGATGATCTCAGCATCCGCTACTATGAAAGCGTCGAGGATGTGGGGTGCGAGTATTTTAACGATCGGGTATTGCCAGCCTGTAGCGATGAGCCTATTGTCCGCTATCTCGGCCCATTTATATCCTACGTCCGTCTAGGAGAAGCCCTGGTTTTGGATCGGCAAGATGGCCTTGTGGTTTACGAAACCGATCGAGATGTTCCCTGCACGGAAACCGGACCTTTCTGGTTGGTGACTCCTAAATCGCTCTGAAAAAGCCAACCCTAGTTAAGACTCGATGGGTGGAGTCGCCAAGCGACAAAACCCGTCGCATCTTTATAAGGCTTGCGATCGCAACCAAGCCACGGGTAAATAGAGCATTTTCTTGGCTAAAGGCACGAAGGCACGACGGGCGAAGACATCGTAATTATTTGCTTCAATTACGTCTAAAATGCCTTGATAAAGCAGTAAAGCCGCCCAAACCGGCCAACGGGAATCGGGATTAAGGGCGCGAATCCCCCTTTCGGCGGAATCGTAGTAATAACGGGCCCGCTCAATTTGGAAGCGCATTAACCCCTTCCAACGGTCATCATTAACCCCTTTGAGTAAATCATCTTCGCTGTAGTTAAAACGCTCTAAATCCTCTAAAGGTAGATAAATCCGCCCACGATGGACATCTTCCCCCACATCCCGCAAAATATTGGTTAATTGATTGGCAATACCGAGATCGATCGCTTCTTCTTGGGGAATATAAACGCTTTGATTGCGTCGCCAAGGGGCTGAGCGATCGCCATCCTCCAATCCTAAGACCGCGCTGGACATTAACCCCACCGTTCCCGCCACCCGATAGCAGTACAGTTTTAGTTCATCAAAGGTTTGATAACGACTGCGATAGAGATCCATCTGTTGCCCGGCGATCATATCCCGAAAGGGTTGGATATCCATGGGGAACTTTTCTAGAGTATCCACGAGAGCGACATCGGCATCCTCAAGGGCAACCCCAGAAAAGACAGTTTCTAGCTGTTTTTCCCATAAATCGAGGGTTTCAGGGGTAGTTAACCGGGCTTGGGGACCATCGACCAGTTCATCGGTACGACGACACCAGACATAAATTGCCCAGATCGCTTGACGTTTTGCTTTCGGCATCAGGAGAGTACCGAGATAAAACGTTTTGGAATACTTCTCTGTAATCCGGCGACAGAGTTCGTAGGACTCCGCAAGGGAGACGAGGGGTTTGGTGGGGTGGGTCGGTTTTGGCAATTGGAGCATTCTGCTGGGGCGGAATGATTGACTTAGATTAACGGCGAACTGTGGCTAATGATATAGCATTGTCTCACTCAAGGCCATTTTCGTCATTAGTCCCTAGCCAGAGAATTAACGAGCGCTGGACACTGGTGTGGATTGGGTTTTATTCGGGTTTAGCGGTGCTGCGGGGTGATCTTTGCTGATCACTGCTGCCGCTAATTTCCCCGATAAAACCGCTCCTTCCATGCTTCCTAAATATTTTTGCATGGTATAGTCACCGGCGAGATAAAAATTCTCGATCGGAGTTTTCTGAGAAGGTCGATAAGCTTGTCGGCCAGGGGTGGCTTTATAAACCGATCGGGGAGTTTTCACCAGATGATATTTTAACAATTGACTGGGATTATCGCCAGTAAAATGTTGGGGAAAGAGTTTTTCTAATTCTTTCATCGTGGCGGCGATAATTTCTTCATCGGATTTGCTAATCCAATCCTGAGCGGGAGCGAGAACTAATTCTAACATCGAGCGATCGGGGTTGGCGTATTCTTTACAGGTGTTGCTCATGTCAGCATAAACACTGAGTAAAGGTGAACGGGAGAATAATAAATGATCGATGTCGGTTAGTTTGCGATCAAACCAGAGGTGTAAATTAATGACGGGAACCCCTTCTAATCCTTCTAATTTTTGAAAGAATTTATCTTCTTGCCAAGGTTTAGGTAGTAAAACTTTTAAAGGATCTACAGGCATCGCAGACACATAAAGATCGGCTTCAAAAAGATAATCTTCCCCGCCATCTAAACCGCGCATTAAGAAGGCTTTAACTGCGCCATTTTCATTTAAGAGAATCTCTTTTAAAGGGGCATTTAAGCACACTTTGCCACCTCTAGCGGTGATATAATCAACTAAAGGTTGGCAGAGTCTTTCTGTGGGTGAACCATCGAGAAAGGCCATTTTTGAGCCGTTTTTCTCCTGTAAAAATCGGTTTAATGCCGTTAGTAGAATCGTGGCGGAAATTTCGTTAGGATCGATAAAGTTTAGGGCTTTCGACATAGCGATAAACACTTCTTTTTCTACCCTAGGAGGGATGTTTTGTTTCTCTAGCCATTCTGACCAAGAATATTTATCCATCTCCTCGACGTAACTTTGTCCTTTAACAATGGCAGGGAGTAAACCGAGTCCAAATTTAATTTTTTCCTCCCAAGTTAACATATCATTATTGCGAAGAATGGCAACAATACCGTTAATTGGGGCGGGAATATCAGGGAAGTCAAACCGCGAATAGGTCCCTGGTTTTTCCGGCTGATTGAAGATCATCGAGTGTTCTTTCCACTGTAAACGATCTTCTATGCCTAATTCTTGGAATAATTGCAGCATATTGGGATAAGCGCCAAAGAAGATATGTAAACCGGTTTCGTACCAGTCACCATCGGCATCTTTCCAAGCGGCAATTTTTCCCCCTAATACATCGCGACGTTCCAGTACGATGGGCGTATGTCCCGCATCGACAAGGTATTTCGCACAAGATAATCCGGCTAGTCCCGCACCAGCGATCGCAACTCGCATCGTTTCCTATCTACTCTCTAATGTCTTGTCTTTATTACATTCGCCATTATACTTCACATTTCGTTACATTTTTTTTCAGATTATCGAGAAGGCAGGGGGCAGGAGGCGGCTTTGTTCTCCCCACACCCCACTTCCTTGATAACTGCTGACTGCTTAGTGGTCACTGATAACTGATAACTGGTCACTGATAACTGATAACTGATATTGTGATATGTAATTAGCTTAATTCGCTTACCTTTTTAGTTTACGCGTACACCCTCTTCAATCGATCGCTATGACTTTTCCCACTACATCCCCCCAAGTCTCGGAGATAGAGAATAATCGTGCTTGGCACAATTTAACTGGCGAACAAACCCTCGAAATCCTGAGAACCAATGGGGAAACTGGCTTAAACGAGGCGGAAATTGTTAAAAGAAAAGATATTTTCGGGTTAAATGAACTAAAAGAAACGGGGGGACGTAGCCCGTTAATGATTCTCTGGGAACAGTTTACTAACATTATGTTAGTGATGCTAATCGCCGTGGCGGTGGTTTCGGCGGTTTTGGATCTGAAAAAAGGGGAATTTCCCAAAGATGCGATCGCTATTTTTACAATTGTTATTTTAAACGGTATTTTAGGATATTTACAGGAAAGTCGGGCAGAAAAGGCATTAGCAGCCCTTAAGCAGTTATCCTCGCCGAAAGTCCGGGTTATCCGTAATGGTAGCACCTTTGAAGTGGCGGCTAAGGAACTTGTACCCGGGGATATCATGTTACTGGAAGCGGGGGTACAAATTGCCGCCGATGGCAGATTATTAGAAGCACAAAACCTGCAAATCCGGGAAGCTGCCCTCACGGGGGAAGCGGAATCGGTGAATAAACAAGCACAGAAGGTTTTACCGGAAGATGCCTCTTTAGGCGATCGCATTAACCTCGTCTATCAGGGTACAGAAGTAGTACAAGGACGGGGGAAAGTGGCGATTACCAAGACGGGAATGGATACGGAAATCGGGAAAATCGCCGCTTTGTTGCAAGGAGTAGAAAGTGAACCAACTCCCCTACAGCAGCGAATGTCGCAGTTAGGTAACGTTTTAGTGAGTAGTTCCCTAGCTTTAGTGGCTGTAGTCGTGCTTGGCGGTGTAATTCGCTTTGGTTGGCAGTTTTTTGAAACATTCCTCGAAACTTCCCTCAGTATGGCTGTGGCCGTTGTCCCCGAAGGTTTACCAGCAGTGGTGACGGTGACTTTGGCAATTGGAACCCAAAGAATGGTGAGAAGACAAGCTTTAATCCGTAAATTGCCGGCAGTGGAAACCTTAGGCTCGGTAACGACGATTTGCTCCGATAAAACCGGAACTTTAACTCAAAATAAAATGGTGGTGCAGAAAGTTAATACTTCCCACCATGTCATTACTGTCACAGGGGAAGGTTACGCGCCCATCGGTGAGTTTAATGGTGTTAGTGAAAGTGATCCCGAACTACAGGCAATTTTAACGGCTTGTGTGCTGTGTAATGATGCACTTTTGCAAAATAAAGCGCAAGAATGGTCAATTTTAGGCGATCCCACCGAAGGAGCTTTACTGACGTTAGCGGGGAAAGGAGGACTATATCGGGAAGCATTGGCACCAAAAAGCCCTCGTTTAGGCGAATTTCCCTTTTCTTCCGAACGAAAGAGAATGTCAGTAATCTGTGAGAATGCCCAGTTAGGTTTGGGGGATTCTGCCTATTTAATGTTTACCAAAGGATCACCGGAATTAATTCTCGAACGTTGTTCTCTGATCCAAGTTGGGGCGGAAAGTCAACCCTTAACATCTGAACAAAGAAGCCGTATTTTGGCACAAAATGACGAAATGGCGGGTAATGGCCTACGAGTCTTAGGTTTTTCCTATAAACCGATGACAGAAGTGCCAGAAGCGGAAAGAGAAGATAGTGAGGAACAATCCCTGGTTTGGTTGGGATTGGTGGGAATGCTCGATGCACCCCGCAAAGAAGTTAAAGAAGCGGTTGCTCTCTGTCGTCAAGCGGGAATTCGTCCGATTATGATTACCGGAGATCACCAATTAACGGCCAAGGCGATCGCATTTGAATTAGGCATTGCTGCCCCCGGGGAGCGAGTAATCACGGGTAAAGAATTAGAAAAAATGTCTCAGAATGACCTAGAGGGAGAGGTAGATGGTGTGAGCGTCTATGCTCGCGTTTCTCCCGAACATAAGCTTAGAATCGTCCAAGCTTTGCAAAAACGGGGCAAATTCGTCGCCATGACGGGGGATGGAGTCAATGATGCTCCGGCACTAAAACAAGCGGATATCGGTATCGCCATGGGGATTACGGGAACCGATGTCAGCAAAGAAGCCAGCGATATGATTTTGCTAGATGATAATTTTGCCACCATCGTCGCTGCCACCGAAGAGGGGCGCGTGGTTTACAGTAACATTCGGCGCTTTATTAAATATATTCTCGGCAGTAATATTGGCGAGGTTTTAACCATTGCGGCGGCTCCGCTGCTCGGTTTAGGCGGTGTACCCCTTTCTCCCTTGCAAATCCTCTGGATGAACCTTGTTACTGACGGTTTACCGGCTCTTGCTCTGGCAATGGAACCCGCCGAACCTAATGTCATGAAACGTCCACCTTTTAGCCCCCGGGAAAGCATTTTCGCTCGCGGGTTGGGTTGGTATATGATTCGCATCGGCATCGTCTTTGCCATTCTCACCATTATTATGATGTACTGGGCTTACCAATATACTCAGGCAACCCCCGAAATCGGAGATCCCGGACGTTGGAAAACCATGGTATTTACTACCCTCTGTTTAGCACAAATGGGTCATGCTTTGGCGGTGCGTTCCCATACCCAGTTAGCTGTGCAAATGAATCCCTTCTCTAATCCTTACATTATTGCTGCCGTGGGCTTGACAACGATCCTACAATTGTTGTTAATTTATGCTCCTCCTCTACAAAGCTTCTTCGGCACTCAATGGATTAGTGGCACGGAATTATTAATCTGTTTTGGATTTAGTGCCTTAATGTTTGTTTGGATCGAGTTGGAGAAGTTATTTATTCGCTGGTTCATGACGAAAAAATAAATCAATGCCAACACCAATTATTCTGACTTTAACGGTTTTAGTCGTTGCTTTAGTCGCTTTCGTGGCGGAATGGCTACCGGTAGATTTAACCGCTTTATGTGTGGCGATTGTCCTGATTCTGTTGGGTTTAGTTACTCCCGAAGAAGGTATCGCCGGATTTAGTAATTCTGCCACGGTGACAGTGATGGCGATGTTTGTGCTTAGTGCCGGAATTACCCGCACGGGAGTGATTCAAGTAGTTCGCGATCGCTTGTTGGTTTGGGGGGGTAAAAATCCCCACCAACAGGTATTTGTACTAGGGGCATTGGTGGGGCCGATTAGTGCTTTTATTAATAACACGGCAGTGGTGGCGATCTTTTTACCCATCGTCGAAGATTGGTGTAAAAAACAAAAAATTTCCCCTTCTAAGTTATTAATTCCCCTTTCCTACGCCACGGTTTTAGCGGGGATGATTACCGTGGTGGGGACTTCTACTAACATTCTCGCTAGTGGTATTTCTGCCAAGCTGGGTTATGGGCAATTTAGCTTATTTCAATTCACTGCTTTGGGAGTAGTAACTTTTTTAGCAGGTTTGATTTATTTAGCAATTTTTGCCCCGAAATTACTACCCGATCGCAAATCTTCCACGGGGGAATTTTTGGACGATGATTATGGTTCTAAAGTATATCTGAGTGAGGTAATTATTAGCCCTCGTTCTAATCTTATCGGTCAAACTTTATCTCAAAGTGGACTACAAAGAAAGTTCGATTTTGATGTTTTGGAATTAATCAGAAATAAGGTACATTTATCCCAACCTTTAGCCGATAAAGTTCTCAATGCTGGTGATATTTTAATCGTTCACAGTAGTCGGGAAGAACTATTAAAAATTAAAGATGAACGAGGCTTAGAAATCTTTGCCGATGTCAAATTTCAGAAAGGAGATATTGAATCGGCAATTACTACAGGTGAGGAAAAATTAGCCGAGGTTTTGATTCTCTCTAATTCCCGTTTAATTGGGACAACTTTAAAAGATTTGAAATTCCGTCAGCGTTATAATGCAACGGTTTTAGCGATTCGGCGTGGTTCGGAATTACTACAAGGAAGATTAGGTAAAATTCCTTTAAAGTTTGGCGATTTGCTCTTAGTTCAGGGACCTAAACAGAGTTTTGTGGGGTTACAAACCACAAGAGAATTATTAGTCTTAGAAGAAAAAGAGATCGAATCATTGCGACAGGATAAAGGCATTATTGCTTTAATGATTACTTTGTTAGTGATTATTATTGCCGCTTTTGATATTCAACCGATTCTCGTCACCAGTTTAGTTGGAGTGGTTTTAATGGTAATTACTGGCTGTCTAAAACCAGGGGAAGTCTATGGTTCCATTCGTTGGGATATTATCTTTTTATTAGCGGGTTTAATTCCCCTGGGTACTGCCATGGATAACTCAGGAACGACTAAATGGTTAGCAGATAATTTAGTAGCTATCGGCGGACATCTTTCGGGGTTTTGGATCTTAGTTTTCTTCTATCTAATTACCTCATTTTTAACTGAAATCCTTTCCAATAATGCTGCCGTCGTGTTAATGATTCCCGTCGCCGTGGAAGTGGCGAAAACTTTGGGTTTAAATCCTTTGGCTTTTATGTATGCTGTCACCTTTGCTGCTTCTAATAGTTATCTAACACCGATTGGCTATCAAACTAATACCATGGTTTATGCCCCCGGGGGCTATAAATTCCTCGATTTTACCCGTTTGGGTGCGCCCCTAAATTTAATTTTGACGATTTTAACCCCTAGTTTAATTGTCTTGTTTTATGGCTTGAAATAAACAAAGAGATCGAAGATTCTTCGATCTCTAAAAAGAATTTGATCAGTAGTCAAAACTATTTCGATTCGGCGAAGCGTTTACGCAGGGATTCGGTGCGCTTTTTCGCCACGGTATTATTAGGATCAAATTTGAGAGTTTCTTCGTAGGTTTCGAGAGCTTTTTTGGCCATTTGTTTCTTTTCGTAAACATTGCCAAGATTATTGAGAGCGATCGAGTATTGAGGATAAAGTTTAATTGCCTCTTTGTAGTTACGAATCGCTAATTCCAATTGTTCTTGGGCAAAATAGGAAAAACCGATCGCATTATAGATTAGGGCTTGATTTTCTGGTTCGATGCTTTCTTCCTCAGAGATTTTTAAAGCCTTTTGTAGTAAACTCAAAGCTTGAACATAGAGTTTTTTATCCAGATAAAGACTCCCTAATTCATAGTATTCTTTAGCTGTACCTTTTTCTTTTTGCAATTTCTTTTGTAGCTTGTTAAAGGTTCCTTCCACTCGACGGGTTTTAAAGATTTGCACGATGACAAAAATTCCTAAACCAATCACGAAAATTAGCAATCCAGAAACGTAAATAAGCGGCAGGGTATCTTCCATAATTAGCGATCGAGCAATTAATATTTTTATACTTATTCAATCAGATTATAGCAGGATTTAGTCAGTTATCAGTGATCAGTGATCAGTTATCAGTGATCAGATTTGAGTTTTCAGTTCACTGATTACTGTTCATTGCTCACAGCAAAAAACTCCCATCTCCCCACACCCCGCACCCCACACCCCATCACCCTATCTCCCCATTTCCCGAATTCTCAGGGGTAAACCCCAATAGTTCAGCCGTTCTGCTAACCAACCGGTGGATTCTAGCCGCTCGATCGCTTGGTTGACGCGTTCTCGGAGACTTTGGTACTGTAAACCTTTAGGGAGAACGACTCCTAGAGCGATCGCACCCAACTCGATCGGTAATTGACGATAATTGGGGAATTGCTGCACCCAACCAGTTAAAAGGCTATTATCAGCCGCAAAAGCGTCTATTTCCCCGGTTTCCAGTAAATTTAAAGCTTCTTGATAGGAAGCAACCCCGCGCAGGATAGCGTTAGGCAAATTGGAACGCACAAGGGCGATTGTCGTCGATCCGTTGAGTACGGCGATTCTAGAGTTAGCTAAGTCTTCTAAACGCTGCAATTGCGGGTTTTTCGTCACAAAACCGCTGCTATCGAGGTAATAAAAGGGGCTAAAATCCACTAAGCGCTGACGTGCAGGAGTAATCGCCACCCGAGCGATCGCCAAATCCACCCGATCATCAATAACCACCTGTAAACGTTCTTGATTACTAACGGGTTTGAGAATAATAGCACTGTCAGAACCGAGAATTTCTGACGCTAGACGTTTAGCGATGTCGATTTCCAATCCTTGCAGATTCCCCTGAGAATCAAGGAAAGCGAGGGGAGGGAGATTATTTTTGACAGCGACAATTAATTTTCCCCGGCGTATAATTGTATCGAGATCGGCACTAAAACTTGGGGCTACACCTAAGAGCAAAAAACCAAGAATAAATAACAAATTTTTCATACTGTTTTACCTAAACTAACTCGATTTCTACCTTGATTTTTAGCGGCGAACATGGCATGATCAGCCCGCTCGATCACCGCCTCTAGATTATTATCTTTAGGGCTAAATGTTGCGAAACCGAGATCAAAGCAAAACTACTGCCAAAAAGAAAATCTAGTCTCAAAAATAAATGCAGGTAAAAATAATTGCCCAAATAGCCTAAAATAATTGATATAACCAACAGGGGCAATGATTTGTTACCCAATCTGGGCAGGTGCTTTAATGCCATGGCGAGCTAGTGGTGATAGAAAAAAAGTCATTCATTATAACCATTGTAAAGGTCAATCCGCCTCTAGTTTCTAGAAGTCCGCTTTTTTCGACTAGAATAAAAAAAGCCAGCCAGAATAGCCGCAATTAAAAAAATTTCTCCTCTTAGACTTGACGTGAAAGAGTCCCTCAACCCTACTTCTTTGGATCTCAAAACCATTTTTCCCTTTAAACTCGACGACTTCCAGCACTCGGCGATCGCTGCTCTCGCTGCCGGTAAATCAGTGGTTGTCTGTGCTCCCACCGGTTCCGGCAAAACCTTAATCGGAGAATACGCCATCTATCGCGCCCTAGAAAGGGGCAAACGGGTTTTCTACACCACTCCCCTGAAAGCTCTTTCTAACCAAAAATTCCGGGATTTTCAAGAAAAATTCGGTCGTACCCCCACCGATGGCGATGAGGATTCCCCGCTGCTCTTTGCGGAAGTGGGATTGATTACCGGCGATGTGGTGATCAATCCCTCCGCGTTAATTGTAGTCATGACTACAGAAATTTTTCGCAATATGCTCTATCAAACCCCAATCGGTGAGGTAGGCACTTCCCTAGAAAACGTGGAAACCCTAGTTCTCGATGAATGTCACTATATCAGCGATCGAGGTCGCGGCACCGTTTGGGAAGAATCAATTATCTACTGTCCCCCTAGTATCCAATTAGTCGCCCTCTCCGCCACCATCGGCAACCCGGGGGAACTCACCGACTGGATTAACTGGGTGCGGCAACTGCGTCAACCCAGCGACAATAAACAGACCTCCAGCTGCGAGCTAATTAACTCCGATTTTCGCCCCGTCCCCCTGCGCTTTTATTTCGCCAATAAAGAGGGATTATTCCCGCTGCTCGACCCAAAACAGAGCAAAGTTAACCCGAAACTACACTCAAAAGTCGGCCACGGCAAACCCCGACGCTTAAAACGAGAAGATTGTCCCACCATCGCCTCGATTGTCACCACGCTGCGGGACAAGGATATGCTCCCAGCCATTTACGTCATTTTCAGCCGCAAAGGTTGCGATCAGGCGATTAGAGAGCTAAAAAACCTCAATCTCGTTAATCCAGAAGAAGCTAGAGCCATTTACTACCGTTTACTCATTTTCTTCCTGGAAGATAATCCTAATCTGCAAGAACTCGCCCTTTCCTTCTTTGCCGTCGAAAATCCGCCTTTACACCAGAAATTACTGGCTTTTTTCGCTAATAACCCCCAGTCTGAAGATCAACTCCTCAGCCTCTTAACAGCCGACCCCGAGACGAAAAACCAACTGTTTGAATTCCTGGCTAGTGCTTCCCAATTGGTGCGGGCCGACCAAGTGGAACCCCTCACCCGGGGCTGTGGTGTTCACCATGCCGGGATTTTACCCCTCTGGAAAGAATTAGTCGAACAACTCTTTGAAGCTGGTTTAATTAAAGTGGTTTTTGCCACCGCTACCCTCTCGGCCGGGATTAATATGCCCGCTCGTACCACCGTTATCTCGGCCCTCTCCAAACGCACCGATGATGGCCACAGTATGCTGACTCCCTCGGAATTTGTCCAGATTGCTGGCCGGGCCGGTCGCCGGGGAATGGACGCGGTGGGCCATGTGGTGACAGTACAAACGCCCTTTGAAGGGGCAAAAGAAGCGGCTTTTCTGGCCATCGCTCAACCAGAACCCCTGCAAAGCTGTTTTGCGCCCAGTTACGGCATGGTCTTAAATCTCCTGCAAAAACACAGTCTAGAGGAGACCAAAGACCTCTTAGAGCGCAGTTTCGCCGAATATCTCGCTCGTTTGAAGTTAAGCCCCGAACGACAACAGATTACCGCCTTAACCACCGAATTGGCTAAGTTGGATATGGAATTAGCTGGTATCGAACGGGAGCAGGTCTTTAGTTACGAAAAGCTACGGGAAAGACTGCGGGAAGAAGAAAGACTGTATAAAATCCTCGCTAGTCAGGCAGAGGCACAGAAAAGACAGGAAATACATCTAAAATTGCCGAATATTCCCGTCGGAACTATCCTCCATCTCAAGGGCAAACATATTAAGGTTCCCGTCCCCGTCCCCGCTATCTTTGTCAATACCCTGCACGGAGCCGGTCAAGTGCGAACTCTTGTTTGTTTAGGCAGTGATAATCGCTGGTATTTAGCCGCCTATGCCGATATTAGCGAGATAGATCGAGGTTTTCTCACTCCTGCGGCATTAGGCGAACTGATACCCCCTTCCCTAGAAGCTGTTTCCCTAGGGGGTTGGCGCAAGGGTGAGGAAAATACTCAGGCGATCGCCGATTTAATCCCCCAACAAGTGCAGGGCATCCCACCAGTGGCGGAACTGGCAACACAATCACAAAAAATTGAAATTGTCAATAGTCAAATTGCCGCTCATCCCCTGCAAAAACGCAAAAATCCGGGGCGATTGATGAAATTATACTACGATCGAGAGATTGCTCGCGATAAGTTACACAAGACCCAGATTAAATACCAAAAACAACAATCGCGTAAATCCTACTACTGGGAAGAATTTCTGAATCTAATCGAGATTTTGCGAGAATTCCAAGCTTTAGAGGGTTATTTGCCCACTCCCCTCGGAGAAGCGGCGGCCACTATTCGCGGGGAAAATGAACTCTGGTTAGGATTAGCGATGATGTCCGGAGATTTGGACAGATTGACTCCTAGCCAACTAGCCGCCGCCATCAGCGCTATGATTACGGAACCCCCTCGCCCCGATACTTGGTGCAATTACCCGCCTGTGCCAGAAGTTATCGATATTTTGCGACAAGGAGAGGGAAATTCCCCCGGTTTGCGAGAAGTTCGCCGTTTACTCTATCAAGCTCAATCTCGCTACGATATCACTATTCCTGTCTGGTTAGAAACCCAACTGATGGGGATTGCCTCCCGTTGGGCCCAAGGGACATCCTGGCCGGAATTGTGCGAAAATACCAGTCTCGATGAGGGAGATCTAGTGCGATTATTACGGCGCACCGTCGATGTTCTCTGGCAAATTCCCCAAATTCCCCGGGTTTCCCAAGTCCTTAAAGATAATGCCCGTCTCGCCGTCACAGCCATGAAGCGCTTTCCTTTGTAATATTGATCGCTCTTTTAAACAATGGGAGATGGTAGGGAAAGTAACTGTTGGTGGATCTGCTCGATTAGGGCGAGGATTTGCTGATAATTGTGGTGCAATCCTTGATGATAGAGGTGATTTGCTCCTTGATTTAAATCCGCTAAAGCTGATTGATAATAACCCAATTGATGCCGCAGTAATCCCCTTCTAATATAAGCATCGGCATAAAAAGGATCAATGGCAATCGCTCGATTTAAATGGGCTATTGATCGGTCGTATTCACCTAATTGGTGAGCGGTACAAGCTAGATTATAGTAGGCTGAGGCGTTATTTTTATTTAACCGGAGAGCTTGATTAAAATCCGCTTTGGCTGAGGTAAAATTGTGGAGGGCTAAATGAGATAAACCTCGATCATTATAAATAGTGGCTAAAGTGTCGGGTTGCCAGTTAGTAATTTGACGCAAGGATTGATTAAAATCGGCTAGGGCAAGGGGATAATTTTTCCTAGCCGACTGAACTAAACCCCGATTATAGTAGGCTTGATAATAGGTGGGTTTTAACCAGATAGTCTGGTTATAATCGGTCAGCGCCTGTGAATAATCTCCCAAACGATAAAAAGCTAAACCCCGATGGAAATAGGCTAGATAATTATCAGATTGCTGTTGTAAAGAGCGCGTGCAGTCCTGCCAAGCGTGCAGATAATCCTGTAAATAAATCTCAGTTAAACAGCGATTACTGTAGGCTAGGGCCAAGTTATTTTCCTGTTCGATCGACTGATTGAAATCCTGCAAAGCTTGCTGATAATTACCTGCCTCTAGTTGTTCAATTCCCGATCGCAACCAGTAGGATAAATGTACTGATTGAGCCGCTTTTCCCAGCCGAGGCCATCCCCCCAGCACAAGCGAGCAGAGCAGTGCAACCATAACCAATCCACCGAGGCGAGGAAGAAAATTTTTCAAAACCGTTGACATAGGAGTATCTTTGTGCATATACTCCCAATTCTGAGGAAACTTTCTCGATCGATCAACAGACAGCCTGTCAAATACAGTTATCAGTGATCAGTTATCAGTTATCAGATGTGAGTTTTCAGTTCACTGATTACTGTTTACTGTTCACTGTTCACTGAAAATACACCCCACACCCCAAAGTCTAGGACTGGTCTATGTCTCTAGAGGCGAGGGCTGCGATAAACTAATAAAAGAAAGATTGTCACCGAGCAATTATGGTGGCGTTACTCGCTAACGCAGTTGACACCCGATAAATGATACAGGAGTTATCTATGGAAACTATTTTTATCCCCCACCTCCTCAAATCTCCTGATCGACAAAGAGTGATCATCATCGATAATTTTATCCCCGGTCTAGAAACCTTGACACCGGTGCGGGGGACATTGCTGGTTAGACATGGGGGGAATTTTTTGGAAGTATCGGTGAAAGCAGAAACCATCGTCACCTTAACCTGCGATCGCTGTTTACAACAATATAATCATCGTCTGCAATTAAACACTTCCGAATTAATCTGGCTAGACAAAAATAAAGACTACGATAGCTCCTATCCTCTAGAGCGAGAAATAGCCTACGAAGACCTCTCGGAAACCCTCGATCCTAACGGGGATTTTGACCCGCAAATGTGGTTATACGAGCAGTTATGTCTAACTTTACCTCCCCGTCAACTCTGCGGAGCTAATTGTCAACCCCCCGATTTTCTCCTTCCGGAAAAGACTGCCATCGATGGTCGTTGGGCCTCCCTAGAATCCTTGAAAAGTCAGTTATCTCAATCGCAAAATTGAGCCTTGATGCCGATTTTTTTCGGGTTTCGAGCCAAGAGAAAAGCGATCGAAACCCGATTTTTTACTGGCCCCAAATCTTTTTCAGGACAGTTTCGGGGGTAATATCGGCGACTTTTCCCGTATTAGCCTCAATATATCGATGTAGCTCTCCCCCACTCGGTAAAACTCTCTTAGACAACGAAGGAACCAGCAGAGAGAGGGTATAGGTTCCCACGGCCACGGCTAACTGTAAAGGGACACTTTCGGTAGCTAATAATAAATTAGCACCGGCGATCATAGCCGCCATTTTACCGATATCGCCCGTTCTCGACACTTTTAAGTTATTATCCATGGCTTTGAGGGCTAAAACCCAAGCTTCATCCAATTCTCCCTGGATCGCGACAATTGGTAAATCCGGTTGTTGATGGCGAATGCCTTGGATAATTTCTAGCCAACTCTCCAGGGGATAAAGCGTTTCCAGTCCTTGGCTGATGCTCAGATCGCTACCGCCGGCGTAGAGGAGAATATAGCCGCTATCCTTGATATTGAGGCGTTGCTGCTCCATTTCGGCCCAATCGATATCATCGCGATTCAAGGTTAGTTTTAAAGGTGGACAGGGTGCGGCAATCTTTAACCCTTTGACCAGTGCGTGATAATTATCCGCTAGATAGCCTTCCGTTGGCTGGGGTACTTGTTGCGATAAGAACCAGCTGCCATTATTTTCATAGCCTATACGGTTGGGAACACCATTTAACCAGAGTAAAAGATTGATAGCAGGACGATTGGTGAGACTAATGGCGATTTCGTACTCCCGGTCCCGAATTACTCCCAAAATATTTAAATAATCCGCTAATCCGTACTGATCTCGATAGTCAAATAAAAGCACTTCCCTAACCTGGGGACAGAGACGATAGGCAGCCTTTGCCCTAGGTTCGACCAAAACATCGATAGTACCTTGGGGATAAGTTTGCCGGAGAGTTTCTAGAGTGGGAAAAAACAGCAGTTGATTGCTAATTCCTCCCGGTACAAGGGTTAATATTCGCATTTTATCTGGATATACCTGAATCGATCAGCTTAATTTTAGCAGTGTCCCTCGTTATTCACTAAATCTGGGCAGCGATGTTTTTTCTCAACAGAATGCGATCGCAGATTCTCTTAACTATTACCCGAAGGATTAGAACCGTACATAGCATTTAAAACCAAAGCGGGGTCAACGTATTGATTGCCGTACATCAGTCCCCAGTGCAGGTGTGGTCCGGTGGTGCGTCCTGTCATTCCCACTCTAGCCATGCGGGCCCCTGCTGGTATATCCTGGCCGAGAGTAAGGACGATTCCTCCTTCCATGTCAATTAAAAAAGTACCACGGCTGTCGGATTGAACCGAACCCATGAGATGACAATAAATATGCGTCCATTGACCCGATTGCATCTTAATCATGGTGCCACAGCCTGTATTATCCGATAATTCGACGATTTTGCCAGTCCACCAATTGCGAATATAACTGCCCAAGGGTGCGGCCAGATCTAACCCGGCATGAAATTGTTGACTGCCATCCATGGGAGAGAAACGATAACCGAAACCGGAGGTGTAGGTTTGAAAGTTTTCCACGGGGAAGGAGGCCCCGGCCCAAGCATTTTGAGCTATGAGGGTGGGATTAGCTTTAACGGGGTGTAAACGGTCAAATCCTAGAGAAATTAACGTGACAAGACAGCTAATCGCTAAAAAACGCAGGAATTTAACAGGCAGATATTTGAGCATGAGACTTACTCCAGACACCACAATTAAATATACCGCTAATTTTACCGGCGGCTTTTAACCGATATTTTAGTTAAGTTTTGAGTTATTATTGAGCATTGGTTAGGGATTGACAACATTTCCCCTCGGGCTGCCGATTCTCCGACTCCCCCACTTAATTTTTACTTTTTACTGACTCGTACCATGTTAGACCTAAAGCAAATTAGAGAAAATCCAGAGGAAGTACAGAAACGCTTAGATAGTCGGGGAGGTAGTTATGATATTGCCCCTATTCTCCAGTTAAATCAACAACAGAAGGCTTTAGAGTTAGAACGCAGCAGTTTACAGGCCCGGGGTAACGAAATCGGTAAACTGGTAGGACAAAAAGTGAAAAGTGGCAGCGATGTCAACAGTCCCGAAATCTTGGCAATGAAAACAGAAGGAAACGAGATTAAAAGTAAACTAGCTCAATTAGAACCGCAGGAAAAAGAGATTAAAGCGGCCATTGACCAAAAAATCTTAGATTTACCCAATTTACCTAGTGAAACCACTCCCATCGGTAAGGATGAACGGGAAAATGTCGAAGTCAGACGCTGGGGAGAAGAATATAAACCCACCAACCCGAATATTTTGCCTCACTGGGAAATTGGGGAAAAATTGGGCATTTTAGACTTTGAACGGGCAGTAAAAATCGCCCAGAGTCGTTTTGTTAATCTTATCGCCCTCGGGGCAGCCCTAGAAAGAGCTTTAATTAATTTTATGCTCGATCGCCATATTGTCGCCGGTTATACAGAAGTTTTACCGCCAATTCTGATTAATAGTGACTCCCTGCGCGGGACGGGACAACTGCCGAAATTTGCGGAAGAAAGCTTTAAATGTCGAGATGATGAGCTTTGGTTAGCACCAACGGCAGAAGTACCCGTAACTAACCTTTATCGCGATGAAATCCTCTCATCGGAGCAATTACCGATAAAACACTGTGCCTATACCCCTTGTTTTCGTCGAGAAGCGGGCAGCTATGGCAAGGATACGAGGGGCTTGATCCGTTTGCATCAATTTAATAAGGTGGAAATGGTCAAAATCGTCCATCCTGACGCTTCTGCTCAGGAACATGAAAGTTTAGTCGCTAATGCAGAGGCAATCCTGCAAGCTTTACAGTTGCCCTATCGGGTGATTGAATTGTGTAGCGGTGACTTGGGTTTTTCGGCAGCCAAATGTTATGACTTAGAAGTGTGGCTACCTTCGGCTAATACCTATCGGGAAATTTCCAGTTGTTCTAATTTTAGAGACTTCCAGGCACGACGGGCAAATATTCGCTTTAAAGAAAAAGGGCAAAAAGGCACTAATTTTGTCCACACCCTCAACGGTTCGGGATTAGCGATCGGTCGTACTATGGCCGCTGTCCTAGAAAATTATCAACAGGCAGACGGGACGGTAAAAGTGCCAGAAGTGCTGCAACCCTATCTAAAACGGCAAGTTATTTGTTAAATTTTCTAAAAATGCTTGACAAAATACTTGTATAGTGCACTTGAAAGAATCTAGCTTAACCCCACTGTAGAATTGCCTGTTTTAAGGCTCCTTCGGGCAAATTGGCGGGATCAAAAGACTCACCCGCTTCTATTCTGGCTAAAGCTTCAAAAAAAGCCCTCACACCACTGGCTGGTCCCGATGGGTGGTCCATAATTCCGGTTCCCGCATTGAGGATAACATTACGTCCGTAATCCCCAAGGACCTGGGGAACAATACCGGGACGAATACCGGCCGATGGAACCGGAAAAACGTTTCTATCACGCAAAATATCGCGAATTTTGCCCTCCTCCTGGGGATCGAAGGGTAAACTACCGTAAGCGGCGGGATATAGCACCGCATCGGCTCCTGCGTGGGCCATCATCGTCCCCAAAACCACAGAATAGGCTAATCCCGTATCGCTACCGGCACACATCGCTCCAGCAAAGGCAGGATGGGCGAAAATGGGAACATCGATCGCCGGATCACTGGCTAAAGCTTCTAAAACGGAAAAACCGTAGGTAAGAACGTTTAATAACAGGGCATTGGCCCCATGTTTCACCAATAAACGGGCTTTTCTCTGCAATTCGTCCGCTTTTCCAGTGACATTGACCGCATAGAGAACATTTCTACCGGTTTGCTGCCGCACTTCCTCCAAAACCCGACGACAACAATCTAGGCGCTCGTGGGTGGGAGCCACGGGAAGATCCGCCATGATTTCATCATCTTTAATCACGTCTAAGCCAGCAAAAGCCACTTCTCGCAGGATATCGGCGTGATCTTGGGCCGATAGTCCTAAAGCGGGTTTAAAAATTGCCATAACTAGAGGTCGATCATAAACCCCCAAACGTTGCCTAATTCCGGTGATTCCTAACTTGGCTTTTGTGCCGTAGCTTTCGGGTAGGTACACCCCCACCACTTTTCCTGCTCCAGCCATGGAATATTTGCCGAAAATCATGGTTAAAAGACTGGCGATGTCATTTTCAACGTTTATCTGGGGAAAACGCACCCTAGCCACCTTATAACCGTCTGCTTCCTCCCTGATCCCCACCACTTCCGCTAGGTGTTGTTGCAGCTGCTTTTGACGATGACTGTGGCGCTCGCTCCAAGTGCCGGCGGTTTGACCGATAGCGATCGTTTTTGCCTGTTTTTCGGCATTAATAGCGGGAGGAAAGCGATAATCGACAATTATAGTCATAAAAGGTAAAAAAAGGGAGTGGGAATTATAAATTATAAATTATGAATTGGGGAAGAGGGGAGCTTTTTTTCAGTGTTGCCAAAGGCACGGCGTAGCCGTCCAGTAAACAGTGAACAGTAATCAGTGAACTGAAAACTCACATCTGATAACTGATAACCGATAACTGATAACTGATAACTGATAATGGCTTCGATCGGTTTTCTCAGCTATTGACAAGGGTTCCCCTAAAAGCCTACAAGTATTTTGGATAGGTATGGCCATTGAGGAACCGACCAAAATATGAAAATAAAGACAAGATTACGCGAATGGGGCAAATTTTTCTTAAAAAGCGGTGCTAGTATTGCCTTGGCACTACTTTTAATCTTAAGTCTGTTCACGGTTAAGGGGACTACTCCTGCTTTAGCTGTGCTTGCTCAGGGTGACGCGGTAACGGATCCCACTGCTATTTTACGCAATGCCTTACCCATAGATAATAAACCAATTCGTCAAGTGCAACAATCGATCGAAGATATTGCCAAACATCTGCGGGCCAAGCGTTGGAGTCCGATTAAAAAAGATGTCAAGGATGCCAATTATGCCCTTTCTACCAAAAGCAAGGCTATCTTAGATAGTGTTCCCGAAGCAAGTAAAAGCCAAGGGGAGGAATTAATCGAAAAACTGAAAACGGGAGTGGCAGCCCTGGATACGGCCGTAGAAGCGAAGGATAAAGAGGCAGTTTGGTCAACCAGACGAGAATTGCTCAATAATATCACCGCTTTAGAAGAATTAATGGTGGTGGGTTTTCCCTTTAACGTTCCCCCGGAATACGCTAACTTGCCGCAATTGCGAGGACGTGCCACCGTAGAGATGCAGACCACCAAAGGAGATTTAACCATCGTTGTGGATGGTTACAGCGCTCCGATTAATGGGGGTAACTTTCTGGATTTAGTCCAACGGGGTTTTTATGACGGTTTACCCTTCATTCGCAGCGAAGATAATTTCGTTGTCCAAACCGGGGATCCCGTCGGTGCAGAAGAGGGATTTATTGACCCGAAAACTAAGCAATATCGCTCTATTCCCTTAGAAATTTTGATTAAAGGGGAAGAAGAGCCAGTTTATGGCAATACTCTCGAAGAATTAGGGATTTACTTACCCAGTCTCGCCTTGCCTTTTAACGCTTTTGGTGCATTGGCCCTAGCGCGTCCGGATACCAATCCTAACGGAGGTTCCTCGCAATTCTTTTTCTTTAAATTCGATAATGAATTAACTCCTCCGGGGTTTAATCTCATGGATGGTCGTTATTCGGTTTTTGGCTATTTAGTCGAGGGAAAAGAGGTGTTAGAAGAACTTACCGATAAGGACAAGATTATCACCGCTAAAGTGGTTTATGGCTTAAATAATCTCGTCCAACCTAGCTAGGTTGGCGTTTTTAACTAGGTTTTGTCAAGGCAAAAAATTAGTCAACATAGGGGAAGCAGCTCAGATTCTGGGTACTTCCCCTGATACCCCTAGGGTCGTTTCATTCTCTCATCGGAATAAATATCTGAAAATTTTTCAAAACGTCGTGCTTTGTAGGGTTGATTCATGAATCAACCCTACCCTTAATCCCCCCTTGATAAGGGGGTGCCTGACAACTTTTAACACCTACCTACTTAAGATTATTAATTCTGCAATCTATAGCCCTGATTATTATTGATTTGATGGTGGCAAAAGTTATTTAATTAACATCACTTTTATCTAAGTTACCCTTTCCCTTAATCCTCGTTCATATCGTCAATCAGCAACGACTAGGGAGAGTTGGTTGATAGCCAAGGGCTAAGATATGACAGAGTTGGTGATATAGTAACTAAAGATCACATTTAAATCTAACCTTGCCATAGATGCACAAATCTCGAATCTGGCAACCCCAAAAATCTCCCGTCTCTAACATCAGTTTTAGCGATGAAATGAGGTAAGAATTTTGACCAAAATACTTAGCGATCGCATTGCCGTTTATCTGCTCATCGGTGGACTCCTGTTTAGAATCATCATCGCCCTGGGGCTTTATCCAGGGTACGATGAGGCCTATTATTACGTTTACAGCCATAATCTGGATTGGAGTTATTTCGATCATCCGCCAATAGTAGCGATTTCCACGGGTTTTGGGATTTGGATCACGGGATTAGTCAATCAATTTACCATTCGCTTCGGGACTCTCCTTTTCTATACTGGCAGCCTCTGCTTGCTATATCTGACAGCTTTAAAATTGTTCAGTCTGCCGGTCGCCAGAATGACTTTAGCGATCGCCAGTCTCATCCCCATCTATGGGATTGTCTTCGGGATTCTCTCGCAGCCAGATAGTCCTTTAATCTTTTTTTGGTCATTAACAGTCTATTTAGCTGCCCAAGAATTCTGGCCAATTCGGGAAAAAAACTATCATCCTAGCTATCGTCTCGCTTATATTGGACTTGCCGTAGGATTGGCGGTTTTAAGTAAATATCACGGCTTTATTTTGGGCTTTGGTTTAGTTTTATTTTGTCTGACCACTCCCCGCTATTGGCCTGTATTTAGATCCCCTTGGTTGGGATTAGGATTTATTCTTTTTTTGATAACTTTATTGCCGATTATCTACTGGAATATTAACCATGATTGGATTTCCTTTCGCTTTCATTTAGAAGACCGTTTTTCTGGAGAACCCAAAACCTTTAATATTCTCGGTATTCTCTCGGTTATTGGCATTAGTATCTCCACGATGTTCCCTCCTTTTGGTCTGCCGATGTGGTGGGTGACATTTAAAAGCTTTGCTGAACAAATTCCTAACTTTCTCTCGAAAAAAAGATTTTTTCAGCGAGATGAAGAATCACTCAAAAAATGGTTAATTCTCTCGGTTTCTCTGCCTTTAATCCTGGGAATGCTTTATGTGGGTGCTTCCCATTATCTCGCCCCTAGTTGGATTTTACCCGGGTTCTGGTCCTGCACAATTTTATTAGGAGAAAAGGCCAATACTTGGCAGCAATCTTCTCGAATCTGGGTAAAAAGATGGTTATGGGGATCGGGAATTTTTATCGTTACTGTTTTATCTATAGCAATGCTTCACGTTACTTTTGGCACTTTCCAAAAACCTAGTCAATACGCAATTTTTGGGGGAATTATTGCCCCAGAACAGGACCCTTCTCGGGAAATTGTCGATATCGATCAACTGCGCCAAGGCTTTGCTAATTCGCCCGAATTATTAGCGCTCTTAAAAGATTCTAGCTTCGTTTTTACCCATAATTTTTACGTGACAGCATGGCTAGATATGGCTCTTTATCCCCTAGTTCCTATTCCCGTCACCTGTTTTAACAACGATCAAAGGGGTTATCAAATTTGGTTTAATCCTCAAGAATGGATCGGTAAAAATGGTTTATTAATTACTACAAATAGTTCTCTAGAAAGACCAGAAATAATCGATCGCTACCGTCCCTATTTCCAAGATATAACTAAAGTAGCTGTCATTCCGATCAAGCGCGGTGGTGTCGCCATCGAACAATTTCATGTTTACCAAGCTAAAGGACTAATTAAAACTTATCCTTAAAGCAGTTATCAGTTATTGGCGGATAGGGGATAAATAAAATAGTGCATAGATACTGATAATTTCTATCTCCTGAATTTTGTAAACTTTTTTACTTTTTACTTGGTAAATATGTCCATTCATCGAGTGCGTATTGCTAGAGATAAAGGGGAATTTGTCCAGTCCTTAGTTAATTTTAATCAGGGAATTGGTCCTTTTCAGACCTATGCTGATGTCATCGCTTTTGCGGCGGCTTTAGGGGTAAGATATCAAGAGAGGCTGGCGATAGAAAATGTAGCGAAGGAACCCTCACCTATTAACCTAGAAATTTTTATTTCTCGTGGCTACGATACCCTAATCAAATTATTGGCAGTCAATGAATTGCAAGACACAAAAATTCTTTCTCCCCACGGGGTAGATTCGGAAGCTTTGCGAGTGACAATTTTCGAGGAATATGCCAACGCCGGTTTAGCAAGATTAGAACGAGAATTGCGCGGTGCGGTGGATTATACTGAAAGATTATTGTTAATTATCAGTCAAGAACGTTTTCGAGAAATTACTGCCACAACGGAATTCGATTTAGGCAGATTTTTGTAGTATAAATTCTAGTTATTCTCGCGAGAGGCAAAAAATTGATTGTAAAGTCTTTTATTGATCTCGTATAGTAACCAAATAATTAAAAAACAGACAGGGATAAATATCAAAGGTTTTTTAGTCAGTAAATTCGGCAAACTCCAGAATAGTTGCTGCGGTTGAGTGACTAGATACCAACTATTCAGTCGGAGAAACCTTCCTAAATAGATACCGATCGCACTTAAAAAATGGAGGGTTATTTCTAGTGGTAAAACTGCTGAATTTAGCTGACTTTGCTGACAATAACTTTTTAAATTAAGTAAGGAGAGAACGTATAGCTGAAAGCCAAGGAAAATAAAGATACTATACTGGGGAATTAAAACTAAAAAAAATAAACTTTTGGCGTAATCCTGGTGAACATAAGAGATTAAATGAATGCTATCGGTGAGAATGTAGGGAGCATTGGGTAAAAAAAGCACAAAAACTAAGAGAATTAACCACCAGAGTAGGGAACGATCGAGGGTGATCCGAAATAGCCAAAAACTGAGGATAAAGGGGATAAAAGCCAGAAAAGAATTCCAGATAATCCTCCCGGTACTGAGGTTAAATAATTGCCAAGCATTATGCCACCAATCCCTAGTTAAAATTATCGTTAAATCTGCCCAAATCATCTCTTAAATATCAGTATCCTCTAGGGTTGATAAATATCCTAACCAATTTTTTAAAGATTCCGGGAAAGGGATTCTTTGTCTATCGGTGGGAGCGATGCACACATGGCGAGTTTTCGCTTTTCCGACTATGATTTCAGCCAAATAAATTTTATAATGCAATTCAAACTCGTTTTCGCTTAGGGATCGGGCAGTGAAATCAATCTCTATGCGATCACCACAAAAAAGAGGCCGAAAAAACTGGATTTCCGCTTGAGTAATCGGTAGGGCAACCGGAGAATCTTTCAAAAAATCCTTGATATTGATGCCAAATTGTGCTAAGGAAAACTCGTAGGCTTCATGACAGATCGAGAGAAGATGGGCAAAGTAAACCACACCGGCCGCATCGGTATCGGCCAGATAAATTAGGCGCTCGTAGGGCATAAAAAGCTTATTGTCTTTCCAGAAAGGTTAAACTATCTTGTAGTTGTCTTAACTCGTCCCGATGGGCTTTGACAGTTAATTCCGTTTGCTGAGATTTGCTTTCTACTTTAAAAGCCACTTCTTCTAAACGGCCGACTTTTTGCCAATAGAAAACACCCGCGAGGGGAGATAAACCCACAAGAGCAAAAATATAGGGATTAGTATCGGGAAATAACACCGATAACACCAGTGAGAAGCAAAATAAACCCAAGGCCGCCAAAATTGTCAAAAATATCGCTAGGAAGGGGCTAGGCGGCACAAAACCCTGTAATCTGACAATATTTTGTTCGGGTTCGATCGCCTTGACTTGATAGGAACGTCGGTCAAAATAGTCTCGCAGTTGTTCTAATAGTTGGTCGTCACTGGTACTGGTAAGATAGACACGCTGTTCGATACGCTCTTTGACGGAACCGCGAATAAAAAAGAATAATCCCACCATGAGCAGGAGAGTCAGAAAAAAAGTTGAGGAAAGAACGGGGGTATCCATGGCGGCGGTTGGGAGCGAAAAAACTTACAATTAATCCTAATTATCCTAACCTATCTTCTCCCCCGATTTAGAAGATAGCCCCTAGGAGCAAAACCTCGATCGAGAATCAGAAAAATTTAACCCCAAGGCAGATTCATGGGCAACAATCTATTAACAGGATTAATCGAACCCTTACAGTATAGTTTCATGCAGAGATCCCTAATTGAAGCTATCATCGTCGGGATCATCTGTGCGGTGGTGGGAACCTACCTGATGGTACAACGTTTGGCCCTCTTGGGCGATGCCATCAGTCACTCGGTCTTACCCGGATTAGCGATCGCTTTTATTGGTAATTTTAATCTTCTCCTGGGTGCTTTACTAGCCTCAATGGTCAGTACCCTACTGATTAACTTAATCCGTAATCGTTCCCCAATCAAAGAAGATGCGGCCATGGGTATTGTTTTCTCGGCTTTTTTTGCCCTTGGCATCACCCTGATCACTCTCATCCAAAAAAACAACAAAATTGACCTTAATCACTTTCTCTTCGGCAATATTCTCGGTGTTACTGCTGCCGACATCCGCGATACCCTAATTATTGCCATTATCGTTTTATTAACCGTTTTGCTCCTGTATAAAGAACTATTATTCTACACTTTCGACAAAATCGGGGCGCAAGCGGCGGGTTTACCCGTAAATTTATTAGATTTAGGCTTAATGCTCCTGATTGGTCTGACAATCGTTGCTAGTCTCCAAGCGGTGGGAGTAATCCTCGTTTTGTCCCTTTTGATTACCCCCGCAGCCACTGCCTATCTTTTAGTTACCCGTCTTCATCAAGTCATGGGTTTAGGTGTGGGTGTGGGTATTATTTCCAGTATCAGTGGGATGTATTTAAGTTACTACTGGAATTTACCCTCTGGACCGGCGATCGTGCTTGTCGCTTTTACCCTATTTATGTTGGCCTTTTTATTCAGTCCCCGTCAAGGAATTTTCACTCATCCCTCTAGTCTAGGTGGTCAACTTTCTATCTGGGTAGAGATAAAAAATTTGTTGAGAAGACGTTAGTTTGCAGGAGAAGGTGGGAGTGACCAAAAAAAGCCGACGGCCGAGATAACTGCGATAATTTGCCAGATTTTTCGAGGCTCTTACTCTGATATTGTGTTGATTTCATCGTTTCATATTGTACTTAAGCGACATACCAGACCACAGCATTAGGTTAATTCTTCCCCACAAGAATCTGATATTGGAAAATAGCCATTTGACCTCTTGTATTGGGTAGCTCTTGGATTCATTAGCCTGTACAGCTAGTCTCCGCTAATTTCTACCAATGTCTCACCAGCAGCTAAAAGTTCTAAAGCCCTGGGTAAAGTCTCACTCAAGATTTCACGCAACCGGGCATTAGAGGTATTGCCACAAGTCAGCCAAATAATTTGTGGGGGCGAACCAAGTCGCTCAACTAAATCTACAAAATCGCTGTCTTTGGTCATTAGGATAGCTCTTTGAGCTTTTGCAACCTGAAAGATTTCAGTATCTTCAGCATCTCTCAGTCCAAGATCACGCAAAGCCACAGCTTCAATCTCAAGTGTAGTGCTAATCCAGGTTGCAATTGCAGGAGACAAATGTGCGTCAACCCAAATTGTCATGCCACTAAAACCGGGTGATTAAGCTTCCGCGAGGCATATAAAAGCGCTGCTTTCAAATCATCTGCCTCAAGATCAGGCATTTCATCTAGAATTTCTCTCGCGCTTAAACCTGCCGCAAATAGATCTAACACATCTGACACCCGGATTCTCATTCCTCGAATACAGGCACGACCACCGCACTGCCGAGGATTAACTGTAATTCTTGAAAGCAATTCCGCCATTACAAGGTAGCTCTTACGATCTTTACCTTTATTGTGAACTAGAGTGCTAAAAGTTTCAACAAAATAGGATAGGCTATGCCCACCCTGTCAATTATGAAAAATTTTGACATCCTCACCGCCCAGCCCCGGCGGTGAGGATGTCAACACTCTTTAAACTCCTGGCCACACAAATCCCAGACGCTGAACTACAATTCATCTTCTCCGCATCAGAGTACCCAATTTGGTCGCCCTAGGACGCAACGGCAGCTGCAAACATTCTGATGCAGATGATTCAGGATGACCAATGGGCATCTGCTTATGCCTAGTAAAGTTGAGTTTACCTTTTCTGAGGATGACACATTACCGACAATTCCTATTATTCTCAGTATCGTGCTTGTGTTTAGTATTGATGGAGAAAAGTAATGCTAATTTTTTTGGGAAAATTAGTTAACCGAGGAGTATAACATATAATTAATTTGTAAGAGTTCGAGTTAACTTGGTTAGGGCTATGGGGCTCTCCCAGGTTTAGTGGGTAAAATGTATTCTAAGATACATTCCTCCTAGCGAGGGGGTGGAACGAACCACAAAGACACAAAGGACACAAAGATCGATTGATCCTATGTGAGTTAAACTTATCACACAGAACCTAGAAGAGCCGCTATGGATTTATTAAAAAATCGGTTTGTGCAGTCGTTGGGAGTCGGGGCGTTTTTTTATCTCCTAATGCTTTCCTTAAATTGGGTGGTGTTGTTCACCCTGAGAATTCTTGAATCTTTTTCTAGTTGGTATCGATACCGCGCCGCTCCCTATTCCTTCCAAATCAGTATCGGGGTGACGCTGGCCTATTTGCTGATCACGGCCCTCTTAAGTAGCCGGCGTGATTAGTAGTAAAACGTAGTAGACTGTTTCAGCTAAAATAGGGCAATAGATTTCGGCTTAAAGTCTTAGATTGTAAAATCTATAGCAATTTTCTAATACACCAAATTAGCTGAAACAATCCAGCAGGGTGCGTTAGACTGGGGCAGATGATTCAGGATGACCAAGGGGCAGCTGCTCATGCCTAGTAAAGTTGAGTTTACCTTTTCTGAGGATGAAGATTGAGATATTCAATTAAAATTCAAGATGTAGTAGCTGTAGTAGGAGCATCTTGACCGTTGTAGCAGCGAACGAGACGTTCGCACTATAGGTATCTACGAATTAATTATACCTACCTATGAGGAGTATTTCTAATTTTTTTTCGGACATGATCAGGATACCAACTTGTGAATACTGACGTTGTAATCAAAAGGAAATAACTGATAATTTCATAACCCAGTTCAGGAAGGATAAGTTTTTCCATCTTTCCCCAGGCTAAAATGGCGTTAATTGTGAAAGTTAAACCCCAAGCTGAACTGATGATCATATTGATTTTGATAAAAGTTGGATTGTTCCACAGGGAGGGATCAACTTCTTGTTTAGCATATTCTATCGTAAAGGGTTTGCCGAAAATTATGCTCAGCCAGGCAGAGATAGCCAGTAAACCAGAAGCTCCAAGCCCTATATGTTTGACAACCCACATATTATTGAAAACAATCACGGCTAACGAGGCGGAGGAAAAGAAAAACAACCCCACCCATAAAGTTACCCCTCGGTGCAACCGAGTAACGCCCATGATAATGCTCAGAACTAAAGCGATAATCAATGCTAATTTAAGACGAAATAAGCTACCGTGGGCAATAAAAAGAAAAGCCAGCCATGGACCAAACCCCAAGAGGAGCTTTAAAAATGACATAATTTGCTTTTTCATGCTTTTATTTTATTGCTTTTTCACAAAATATAGTCATTTCAGATAAGTCTGATACAGTAAAACGTAGGGTACGTTAGACGGCAAAAATTGCTGGTGTGACTGGAAAGTGACAATCCGTCGTAACGCACCACCTATGATCAACATTTACTCATACCGGCGGTTACGTTTGCGGATAATCCAGAGGATAAACCAGATAACCAGGACAAGTAGGGCGATTTTTGAGACGGGAGCCAGATATTCTTCCACAAGGGGGTAATTTTTCCCTAAAAAGTAACCTGCTGCCGTTAAAAAAACGACCCAGAGAGTCGTGCCGATGGTGGAGTAAACTAAAAAGGGAATCATCGCCATGTGATTCATCCCGGCGGGTAGGGAAATCAAAGTTCGTACTCCGGGGACCAAACGACAGAGTAAAACCGCTTTACTACCGTGACGGTTAAACCATTGATTAGCTTTTTGAATATCTTTAGCGGAAACGGTAATCCATTTGCCGTATTTATCGGCTAGTTTTTCGATTTTTTCCTCATCCACAACCCGACCGAGATAATACCAAGGTAGCGCTCCGACTACGGTTCCGACAATCCCCGCTACCACTGCCGGAATAAATTGCATTTGTCCCTCATGGACGGTAAAACCCGCTAGAGGCATAATTAATTCCGAGGGAATGGGAGGAAAAAGATTCTCTAAAAACATCAATAGGGCTATGCCTAAATAGCCCATAGAAGTCATTGTATTTGTAATCCATTCAGTCATATTTTTTTAGGATTTAGAAAACAGTTTTAAAGTAGAGTATTTTCAGTGAACTGACAACCAATAACTAATAACTAATAACTAATAACTGATAACTGATAACTGATAACTGATATTAGGTTCCGGAAGTCCAGGAGTTGATATATTCTAATTGGGCTTCGGTGAGGGTATCGATTTCAATCCCCATGGCTTGCAGTTTCAAGCGGGCGATTTCTTGGTCTAATTCGTAGGGAATTGAGTAGATGCCGGGGGCTAATTTACCTTTATTTTTAACCAAGTATTCTACACCGATCGCCTGGTTAGCGAAACTCATATCCATAACGGCACTAGGATGACCTTCGGCGGCTGCCAGGTTAACTAGGCGACCTTCACCGATAACAACGACGGATTTACCGCTTTTTAGTCTATATTGTTGGGTAAAGTTGCGAACTTCCTTAACATTATCGGCTTTTGCGCCTAAAGCTTGCAGGTCGATTTCAATATCAAAGTGACCGGAGTTGGAAACAATCGCCCCATCTTTCATCAGGTCAAAATGTTCAGCCCGGATAACGTGCTTGTTACCAGTGACAGTGATAAAGATATCGCCTTCCTTAGCGGCTTCATCCATGGGCATAACCCGAAAACCGTCCATCGCCGCTTCAATGGCACGCACGGCGTTAATTTCGGTGACAATTAGATTAGCACCTAAACCTTTGGCCCGCATAGCCACACCTTTACCACACCAACCATAACCAGCCACAACCACGGTTTTACCGGCGAGGAGGATATTGGTGGCGCGAATGATACCATCAAGGGTAGATTGACCTGTACCGTAGCGATTATCAAAGAAATGCTTGGTTTCTGCGTCGTTAACGTTCATTGCGGGGAAGGATAACACCCCGGCTTTGAGCATGGCTTGCAAACGGACGATACCGGTGGTAGTTTCTTCGGTAGTACCGATAATGTCGGGTAATTGGTGACTTCTTTCTTTAACTAGGGTGGCCACTACATCACAACCATCATCGATGATAATCTGGGGTTTATGATCGAGGGCGATTTGAACGTGACGGTGATAGGTGTCGTTATCTTCCCCTTTGATTGCATAAACGGGGATGCCGTAATCAGCGACCAAACAAGCGGCCACATCATCTTGGGTGGAAAGGGGATTACTGGCAATCAGTAACGCATCAGCGCCACCGGCTTTGAGTGCGATGGCCAAATTAGCGGTCTCGGTGGTAACGTGGCAGCAAGCGACTAAACGCAGTCCAGCAAAGGGTTTTTCGATGGCGTAACGTTCGGCTAATTGACGCAAAACTGGCATTTCCCGACCGGCCCATTCGATGCGCTGTTTGCCGATGGGGGCTAAACTAATATCTTTGATGTCGTATTTCTGTTGAACTGGTGTTGCTACCATAAGGGGTTTTCCTTAAATACAAGCCTAGGCTATTGGTTAATTTAACTTAACATTGTCTGGGTATTTTGGCTAATGTCAAGCTTTCGGCTGGTTTTTTATATAGGAAAAAGTTATCAATCCCTCGCTGACCTATCCAGAAATCGGTACATTGTCTCTATTTTAGGTAATTATATAGTACAATAAAACTACTGTATGATCTAAATCAAGCTAGAAATCTCTATCTGGTGATGATAAGATAAAGTGATGGGCGAGAAACTGACAGGCGTTAATCCCAAGATAATCCAATGGGCAAGAGAAAGGGCGAGATATTCTCTTGAGTCTGTGGCGGTCAAGTTTAAAAAAGATGTTTCTGTTATCGAGAAATGGGAGTCAGGAGAGGACTTTCCTACCTATAGTCAATTGGAAAAGTTAGCAGAAATATATAAACGTCCTCTCGCTTTATTCTTTTTCCCAGAACCTCCCCTAGAAGCGGAGGAAAAACAAGAATTTAGAACTTTGCCAGACTTTGAAATCGAAAACCTGGCCGCCGATACTATCTATGCTTTACGACAAGCAAAAGCGATGCAATTGTCGCTACAGGAAATTAATAATGGTATTAATCCTAGTACCAAGAAAATCTTTCAGGATATTGCGGTTAGCTCTAGGGATGATTTAAGGATATTAGCCGAACAGATCAGAAATTATTTAAACGTTACTCTAGAAGAACAACTGACCTGGAATGATCAGGAAACTGCCTTAAAAAAATGGCGGAGTGCCGTGGAAGAAGCTGGTATTTTTATTTTTAAGCGTTCTTTTAAGCAGCGAGAAATTTCGGGATTTTGCTTGATAGATATTGAATTTCCAATCATCTATCTTAATAATAGCACGGAAAAATCTAGACAAATATTTACCATTTTTCATGAATTAGCACATATTCTTTTGCAGACTAATGGAATTACTAAGTCTGACGATAGATATATTAATAGTTTGAAAGGAGAAAATAAATATATCGAGATATTTTGTAATAAATTTGCTGCGGAGTTTTTGCTTCCTAATCATGTTTTTTCTGAGATAATCAGAGAAACAATAGTTAACGTTAACGATAACGATAAAATTATCTCGAAAATTTCCAGTGATTATAAGGTTAGTCGAGAAGTAGTTTTACGAAAACTATTAGATAATAACTTAATCTCCCAGAAAGAATATACTCTTAAAGTAAGCGAGTGGTACAGTGAGCAGGTGGGAAAAAGTCAGGACAAAAATAAAAAATCTGGAGGTAATCCCTATGCTAATCAGGCGACATATTTGGGAGAAAATTACCTAAAACTTGTGTTCAATAAATACTATCAAGGCCAATACGATATCGAGCGTGTTGCTGATTATCTAAACATTAAAAAAGTTGCTACGGTGGAAAAACTTGAACAATATTTATTAGACAAAGGACTGTTTTGATGGTTTACATTTTTGACACAAGTAGTTTTAAGGTTTTAGAAAACTATTTTCCCAAAAGTTTTCCTACCGTTTGGCAAAAAATCGATTTGCTTGTGTCAGAAGGTAAACTACAATCAGTACGCGAAGTGCTTAAAGAAGTAGAATATGGCAATAATAAACAATTGGTTTTAGATTGGATAGACTTCAATAAACAAATATTTTTACCACCCACTGCTCAGGAAACTTTATTTATTGCTGAAATTTTTTCTATAAGTAACTTTAAGGATTTAGTGAGTCAAAAAGCAAGATTACAAGGAAAACCAGTGGCAGACCCATTTATTATTGCCTGTGCCAAGATAAAAAACGGTTGCGTAATTACCGAAGAAGCCTTGAAGCCTAATGCTCCCAAAATCCCCACAGTCTGTCAACACTTTTCTATCGATTGTACCAATGTTCAGGGTTTAATGGAGCGGGAAGGTTGGCAATTTTAAAACTAAAATTAATGGATAAATTGCCAATAAATTTATATGTTGAAAAGGCTTTTTCTGGAAAACTAATAACCATGTTCAGCCAGAAATTCTAGGCTAATCTCGGTAGGAGGGTGATAAGAGCGCATTCCTAGCAATTTTTCCACATATTTGCCTAAAATATCCCCTTCTAGATTCACCCAATCGCCTAATTTTAAATGGGAAAGATTGGTTTCGGCGTAGGTGTGGGGGATGACTGCCACTTTAAACCAGCTGCTGGAGGCATCACAATCGGCCACGGTTAAACTGATGCCATTAACAGCTATACTGCCCTTACCGACGATATAACGAGCTATGTAGTTATTCCACTGCTCTTCTAGAGAACTAGGGGCAGCAAAGGTCATTTCCCACGAATTAGCCACGATTATCGATTCGACTAAACAGCCAATACCGTCCACATGGCCAGTGACAAAATGACCGCCGATTTTACTACCCACCCGCAAAGAGGTTTCTAGGTTAACGTTGGTTTCTGTTTTAATCCTTCGTCCCAAAGTAGTGCGCTGTAGGGTTTCTGGGGAAGCGGTGGCCACAAAACCCTCTGAGAGAATTTCCTCGACTGTCAAACAAACTCCATCCACAGCCACACTATCACCAATCATTAAATCTTGGAGAATTGTATCAGAGGATACAGACAAATATAGTCTATCAGTATCCACGACCCGAATTTTTCCCAAGGCTTGAATTAATCCTGTAAACATCGGCTTTTTTCTCGACTATAAATCCTTATGAGTGAAAGATTGGGCATTTTCCCCAGAATAATCGGCGACAATATGACCATCTCCCACTAATTGATATTTGTAGGTCACTAATCCCTCTAATCCCACCGGACCACGGGGGGGCATTTTTTGGGTACTGATACCCACTTCGGCCCCAAAACCGTAACGGAAACCATCGGCAAATCGGGTGGAACAATTATGAAAAACTCCGGCGGCATCGACTCGATCGCTAAAGGTTTTGGCCGTGTTAAAATTTTCGCTGACAATGGCTTCCGTGTGTCGAGAACCGTAATAATTAATATGTTCGATTGCCGATTCTAGACTATCAACAATTTTAATTGACAGAATTAAATCACTATATTCGGTTTGCCAGTCTTCTTCTGTGGCCGATGGTACGTTAATAATCTGACGAGTTGCTTCATCTCCCAATAATTTAACCTTTTTTTCCTCTAATGCTCGGGCCACTGCGGGTAAAAATTGTCTAGCGATGTCTTGATGAACCAATAAAGTTTCAATGGTATTACAAGCGGCAGGATATTGGGTTTTACCATCAACGGTAATCCTAATTGCTTTGCTTAAATCGGCTTCTTTGTCGATGTAGAGATGACAAATACCATCGGCATGGCCGAGGACAGGAATGCGGGTATTATTTTGGATATAACGCACAAATTCGTTAGAACCTCTAGGAATTATTAAATCGATGTATTGATCAAGTTTTAATAGTTCCTGAATTTCTTCTCTTGTTGTTAACAATTGCACCGCCGCCGAATTAACTTTAGTTTGACTCAATGCTTGATGAATAATTGTTACTAAAGCTTGACAAGAACGGAGCGCCTCTTTCCCCCCTTTTAAAATAACGCCATTGCCGGATTTTATCGCTAAACTGGTAATTTGAATTAAAGCATCGGGACGAGCTTCAAAAATAACCCCTAAAACCCCTAAAGGACAGGTTATTCTCCGAAGAATTAAACCTTGATCTAATTGCCGATTAATTTGTATAGTAGCTAAAGGATCTGCTAATTTAGCCAGATCTCGCACCCCGGCAATGGCGGTTTTTAATTTGCCAGGACTTAACTCTAAACGCGCACATAAAGCTGGAGATAATTCCATCGCCTTGGCTGTTTGAACATCGGCGATATTCGCTTCCAGTATTTTATCAGCATTGGCAGTCAAAGCCTCAGCAATAGCCTCTAAAGCTTCATTCCTTTCTTCGTTAGTCAGGATAGCCAGTTGACGACTCGCTTGACGGGTTTCTCTGGCGATTTCGGGGAGGGATAGAGAAGTTGTAACCATAGAAAATTAAAAGTAATAACCGCTATCTTGTTTATTTTATCTTATTTTTGATCAAGTTTCAGGGTCATTAGATCTCATTGTAAAAATCAAAAATTGTTGTTAGGGTTAGGAGTCAGTAGTCAGGAGAATTAAGAATGAATAATAGTCAATTAAATGGTCTATTTACAGATTTGGCTCTCTTGAGTTTGGTGGGTAAAATGTACTCTAAGATACAGTCCTGCCAGCGAGCGACTAGAACGAACCACAAAGACACAAAGGACACAAAGATCGATCCTATATAAGTTAAACTTATCACACAAAGAATAAGAAAACCCTGATTTTAGGCAATTTAATCTTTATTTTCGAGGTTTATTGAAGGTTATCAACTCTTGTCATGATCATCATAGATCTAGTTAAATAGAAAAAATAGCCGAAATTAGTGATTTTTCTATCCTAGACCTGTAGAGACATTATAGTTAACATCCCTACAGAATCTAGACTATCTAGACCAGATTGGCAATCAGACAGTTAGATACTTCTTGACGCGCCCAACTATCGGCGGCTAAAATGTCATCTAGGCTAGGGGCAGAACTGTTATGAATCGCAAAGCGGTCGCACACTTTTTCAATCACCCGGGGAATATCTAAGAAACTAATCTTTTCTTCTAAAAATAATGCTACCGCTTGTTCATTGGCCGCGTTTAATACTGCCGGCATTGCCCCACCTGCGCGGCCGGCCGCATAAGCTAATCCCATACAGGGATATTTTTGATGATCGGGTTCTTTGAAGGTTAAACTGCCAGCTTTAACTAAATTTAAAGGTTCCCAATCGGTATAAATTCTTTCGGGCCAAGACAAGGCATATAACAGGGGTAAACGCATATCGGGCCAGCCTAATTGGGCTAAAACCGAGGTATCCTGTAACTCAATTAAAGAGTGAATAATACTTTGGGGATGAATAACAATATCGATCGCATTATAATCTACACCAAACAGATAATGAGCTTCGATAACTTCTAGACCTTTATTCATTAAAGTAGCCGAATCGATGGTGATTTTTCTGCCCATAGACCAGTTGGGATGTTTGAGGGCATCAGCTACGGTTACTTGCGGCAATTTTTCCACGGGTAAATCGCGAAAAGCACCCCCAGAAGCAGTGAGAATAATCTTTTTTAATCCCCCAGTGGGAACTCCCTGTAAACATTGGAAAATAGCTGAATGTTCCGAGTCAGCAGGTAATAATTTAACTCGGTGTTTTTCCACTAAAGGCAGCACCACCGGACCGCCAGCAATCAGGGTTTCTTTATTAGCGAGGGCGATATCTTTACCGGCAGTAATAGCGGCAATCGTGGGCAGCAATCCCGCACAACCAACAATTCCCGTGACGACGCTTTCGGAATCACCATAACGGGCCACTTCGATTACTCCTTCCTTTCCTGCTAGGATAATCGGGGTATAGTCAAGGTCGGAAATTAGGCTTTTCAGGTCTTCTAGTTGACTTTCGTTATTAATCGCCACGATTTGCGGGCGAAATTGCCGAATTTGCTCCGATAGTAGTTGAATATTATTACCCGTGGCTAATCCCACCACTTGAAACTTATCGGGATGATCGGTGACAATATCGAGAGTTTGAGTACCGATCGAGCCAGTAGAGCCTAAAATCGAGATTTTTTTCATTAGAAACTTAATATAATTTGGGGATTAGCTTTAAATATACGTTCTCCGGGGTCTTTCCGGCACATCAGCGTAAATATTAAACATTTGTTAAAAAAGTTGATAGTTTGACCTTTTTATGCTAGGGCTTAGAAAAAGTTAGCGATAGAGATGGTGACAGAGAAGAAATCGAATAGAAAGGCCAATGGATTAGGCTGTCTAGCGGGGGGTCTGGTTTTTTGCCTCTTATTTCCCCTGTGTTTTTTCTTTTTTGGTTGGTTATCCTTCGCTCTTGGCCCGATGGGTTGCGCTCTCCCCAGTCAATGTTCGGCAGCAGCAGCATTCATGAAAGGGATTCTGTCCTTAATTCTTTTTTTTGGGGAAGGATTGGCATTACCTATATTCCTCAGTTGTGCCGTGGGAAAAGCCGTCAGATTTGGGTTAAGTCGCAGAAAAAATAACCGAACTTAAACATAAGTTCGGCTAGATTTATCATCTATTTAACCACTAAATAAAACTAACTTTCTGTCGTGACTGCTGTGGTGGGAGGCAACTTAATATTAGTAGCTAATCCCAGAATTTGCAGCAGACGAATGGTCATCCAAGTCAGATCAACTTCCCACCATTGTAGGCCATGACGGGCAGAATACTGATAGGCATGGTGATTATTGTGCCAACCTTCACCGAAAGTTAAGAGAGCAACCCACCAACAATTTTTAGAATTATCGTGGGATTCATGGCTAACATAACCGAATTTGTGGGTGGCGCTGTTGACAAACCAAGTGGAGTGGAAAACTAAGACCAAGCGAACAAAAATTCCCCAAATTACAAACGGCCAACCACCCATAGCATAGAGAATTAAGCCTAGAACAATTTGGATAGGAACAAAATAATTTTGACAGAATTTATAGAAAGGATCGTCGGCGATATCTTGGGTAAAACGGGCAATTTCTTCATCAGCAGGAATTTCGTGCAGCATCCAACCCATGTGACTCCACCAGAAACCTTTATTAGAATCGTGGGGATCGGGAGCAGTATCAGAATATTTATGATGAAGACGATGTAAACCTATCCATGCGATCGCACCCCCCTGACAAGCGAGAGTCCCGCACAAAACCAGAAAGTATTCTAACCATTTGGGAGTCTTAAAACTCCGATGGGAAACCAAACGATGGAAACCGAGGGTAATTCCTAAACCCCCGGTAATCCAATAAAGAATCAATGTCACTCCCACAGCACCCCAGCTAAAATTGCCAGGCAAGAAGGCTAAAAGAGCCACTAAGTGGATAAAAGCCATGTAGATGAGAGTCACCCAGTCAATGGGCAGTTTTTCGGAAGTCGCAACAGTCATTGAATAACCCAAAGGGAAACAACAGGAGACAGAGCATCATTGTCTTATCTGTCTCGATTTGACACAGGGGGAACTTTGACGCTTAATAAATAGTAACAAATATCACAGTCTATTGTTTGATGGATATCCCCTCTCTATTCCACAGGGCAGAAGAGGCCCTACTCCCCATCTTTTCGGAAATTGACGCACAGGTCAAGGAAAATCTCGCTAAAATCCTATTGGGAAAGTATGGCGAAGCGATTGATTTCCCTAAGTGAGGGTTTTTATCGGCAATGCTATCGGACGGGAAAGCCGCAGTCAATACAGCCTAATCTCTTCTAGAAACAGTAAATAAGGTGATTTATAGATAAAAAAAGACAAATAAGTCCCAAATATCTGTTTTATCCGCTCATAACTCTATATTTAGCCAGATTACATCGAAATCAATGACTGTTTATTTACCTAAACAAATACTTCAGACTAATCATCCTCATCCCGTGGCGATCAGCGAAATTGTCTCGATAGCGATCGAAGCCCTCTGGAGCAATAAACTGCGGACTTTGTTAACCATGTTAGGGGTGATTATTGGCATTGCCTCCGTGATTGCTCTCACCTCCGTAGGCCAAGGAGTACAAAAAGCCACCGAACAAAAAATTCAATCTCTAGGTACTAATGTTTTACAAATTTTACCAGGAGAAGCCAGAACTGGCGGTATTAGTCTCGGCCGCGGTTCCAGTAGTACCTTAATCTGGGAAGATGCCAAAGTTATTCAAAATCAAGTTCCTGGTGTGCAGGTGGTCTCCGCCTATCTGCAGCGTCCGGCACCGGTGGTGGCGGGCGAGGTCAATCATGCCACTAATGTGGTGGGCATCGATCTTAACTACATGAAAGCGAGAAATACAGAACTCAGCCAAGGTCGATTTTTTACCGAGGAAGAAATGGCACAGGCGACACCAGTGGCGATTTTAGGCTCGACTCTGTTAACAGAACTCTTTGGCGATGATACCAATGCGATCGGTAAAAAGCTTTGGATTGAAAGAAAAAATAGTTACGAAATTATTGGGGTATTTGAGCCAAAAGGTGCCGAAGGTTCGATTGATCGCGACGATCAGGTCTTTATTCCTCTGAGCAATATGTCTTCTCGTCTGGTGGGCAATAATTCTTTAAGTGGTAAGGCCGTTAACGGCATTTATGTCAAAGTTGACCAGCAAGATCAGATGAAAAATGCCGAGTATCAAATTACTAATCTTTTGCGTCAGCGCCACAATCTCGCCGCTTCTCAAGCCGATGATTTTAGCATTAGAAACCAAACAGATGTGGTCAAAACCTTGACCACGGTAGTGGGTTTGTTTACAGTGATGCTGGTGGCGATCGCTGGCATTTCCTTAGTAGTCGGCGGTATTGGCATCGCTAATATCATGTTAGTTTCCGTGGTGGAACGCACCAGGGAAATCGGGATTCGCAAAGCTGTGGGGGCTACCCGTTCGGCCATCCTCCAGCAGTTTTTAGCGGAATCGGTGATGATTTCCCTGACTGGCGGCGGCATCGGTGTATTATCGGGAATTTTAGTGGCCCTCTGTAGCGCCCAGATTTTCCGATTTCCCTTTGTCTTATCAGGTTGGTCGATAGTCAGTGGATTTGGCTTATCTTTTATCGTTGGTTTGTTAGCAGGAGTAATTCCCGCCCGTTCTGCCGCTCATTTAGACCCGATTACCGCTTTACGACGGGATTGAGGCCAGTACACCCTAAAAAACGATTAAGCCATCTTGAAGACGGATCACCCGCCTAGTTTGGGCAGCTACATCCGGATCGTGGGTGACAATCACAATCGTGATCCCCTGTTGATTGAGTTCGGTTAGTAAATCCATCAGTTCTTGGGAAGTTTGTGTATCTAAAGCCCCCGTCGGCTCATCGGCCAACACCAGAGCCGGTCGATTAACTAGGGCCCGGGCGATGGCGACTCGCTGTTGTTGTCCCCCGGAAAGTTGGCTAGGCCGATTGTGGAGATAATTAGTCAACCCAACTCTAGCTAAAGCTTGCATCGCTCTTTGACGACGCTTTGGCTTGGGAACATTGGCATAGACCATCGGCAACATGACATTTTCTAGGGCAGTGGAGCGGGACAATAAATTAAATTGTTGGAAGACAAAGCCAATCCTCTGATTGCGAATATAGGCCAGTTGGTTATCGTCCAAGTTCTTTAAGTTTCTGCCTTCTAAAATATATTGTCCCCCCGTCGGGCGATCGAGGCAGCCGATAATATTCATCAGGGTTGATTTCCCGGAACCCGAAGCTCCCATAATGGACACGTATTCCCCTGACCGAATTTCCAGATCTATGCCCCGAAGAACAGGAATTTTCACTTCCCCTAGAGAGTAAATTTTTGTAATCGTCTGCAAGAAAATCATCGTTTTTACCAAGGGTGATTTAATACCCACACTCCGCAGGTTTACAAACAAAAAAATAATTAAACTTGAAAGCCTTTCTGTACAACGGCTTGGTCTAAGTTAGTTCACTTGAATTAATCTTTTTTATTGAGAATGAATCCTCCTTATTGAGAATTTGTTGAGCAAGGCTTGTACGATATTGCTTTGCGAAAATTATCCCTCTTTTGTCAGTTTAGGAAATTTCCAACAAATTACGCCGTTTCAGCCCAAGATAAATCAAGGTTTGACAAAAGAGGGGGGAGCATCTCACCTTTGTAACCCCTAAATCAGGTTTTATGTCAAGCTATTTTGAAAGCCTTGCTAGAAACCAGTTTTAGGGACAAGTATAATTACTCACTTGCATAAATAAGATACTCCCAAAGAGGGATATTTATGAAGTGGAATCTGACCTGCGGAATCTTGGATATAATCTAAATTATGCACTAAAAACAGGAAATTCATGACAGATATTCACTCGATCATCGGTATATTCCCCTCCAATGAAGAAGCAAACATAGTTGTATTGGAGTTACAAAAAAAAGGCTTCGATATCAAAAAACTTTCATTGCTAAAAACCATTATACCCCCAAACATAGAAGGTGCAGACTTCCACCCACCTCACCCGGCAGGACTTCAACCCCCTCACCCAGAGGGGATGCAGCCTCCTTACCACCCAATGGGCATTCAACCCCCTCATCTGGAAGGAGTTCAACCTCCTGTCTCAGAAAGAGTTGAACCCCTTCATCCGGAAGGAGTTCAACCCCCCTGTCCTCATTTCTTGCCCGGAAGATTACCATCTTCAGCAGTTGGCTTGGCCTTAGTAGGAGCAGAAACAGCTGGAATACTATTTATTCCAGGTCCTGGACCTGTTTTGATTGCCGGACCGATTGCGAGAACACTGGTAAGTTATGTGGAAAAAATGATTACTGATGGCCTTGATCCAGCCGCAATCTCAGCAACTGGGGGACTAACAGAGGGATTGGGCATTCCCAAGCATAAAGCACTGCAATACGAGGCTGAAATCAGAGCAGGCAAATATGTTTTGCTGATATCGGGGAGTGAAGAAGATGTCAGTCAAGCTAAAAATAGCAGTGGAAGCATCTCACCTTTGTAACCCCTAAATCAGGTTTTTATGTCAATCTATTTTGAAAGCCTTGCTAGAAAACAGTTTTAGGGATAAATATAATTACTCACCTGCATGAATGAGATGCTCCCAATAGCAGTCTTACTTCGCCTAAAGGGAGCATACCATTTTCGTAAAATTATTACCAATAGTAAGGCAATAGAAAGGGTTTCAGTTCCCTTGAGAATGGCTAACGTGCAAAATTGGGATGTTCCACGCCTAAAAGGTGAATTTTTGTAATCGTCTGCAAGAAAATCATCGTTTTTACCAGCGGTGATTTGGGATAATTTTGTCCTAAAAATTAGGTTAAGCAGTGGAATGTCAAAAATGGCCCTATGTTAACAAATATGAAGTAATTTTTTCGGTGCTGGTTGACTATCAACTGCTATTTTTATCGGTAAGTTCCAACTATGTCCACATTTAAAGATGAATGTATCCAATTTTGCCCACTTTCTGAGAGTTATCTCAACTAGGTACTTGATTAAAACTCTTTAGCTCAAGAGAGGCAATTATTAAGAAATAAAAAATATCTGGAATCACTTTAAAATAGTGAGAGTAGGATAGAAAAACTAAATAGTAAGTATAGGGAGAAATTAATCAATGTTAACACCAAGACATCCTCACCCCCCCGCTGCCCCGCAAAGCCCTCCTCCTGGTGTACCTCAAGGTCCTCCTCCCGGAGCGCATCAAGGGTTCCCACCTGGTGGACACCAGAACAATCCTCCGGGGACACCGCAGCCCTTTGCACCGGCTGGGGCTGCCCCAGCCAATCTACCGCGTCTAACAGAACAAGATCAAGAACTCTTAAAACAATTACTCGGTAATGATGAACAGGCCCAAGCTTTAGGGGGAATGTTACAAAACTCACCGCCAGAAATTGCCGCTTTGGGTTATTTAATCTTACGAGTCTTTGAACGTAGTCAGTCCTAGTTGGCCTGGTTCTTCGGTTGCTTGTCTGCTTACCAAAGAGCATAAATGTCATAGTTGCCGAAGAACCTTTATACCGTTTTTTTGAGATACAACAATTTCGGCAATTCCTAGTTTTTCCCCGATAACATAGTTGTTTTCCTCCATAAGCAATGGGAATTTACCTTTAGCACTTCTCAAAAAAACATTTTTAGATTCCATCCTACTCGGTCAATTCCTATCTACACAACCCCAGAAATTTAAGAGAGCGTTATCTTGATGTTCCCCGCCAGCTTAGGTCAGGTTTCTGCCAGAGAAAATATAGTCAAACGAGGATAAAAATTTACTATGAACTCAGAACAAGAAATCAATACTCCCCAAAACGTTCCGGCACCAACACCATTTCCTAATCAGTCAGGAGTGATGCCCTCATTGCCGCCCACAGATGCCGGCCGGGGAGCGCCCCATAATCAAGGTGGAGTCAGTCCCTTCATGCCTCCCCCCTTACAGGGAGATAACGAACCACCGCCCCATCCCCCCGACGGTACACCCTTGCCAAATGTCTGGATTTATGAAGGAGAAGCCTATGATCTCACGGAATTTATTGCCAAGCATCCGGGGGGACAATTTTTTATTGGACGTACCAAGAACAGAGATATAACCACAATTGTCAATATCTTTCATCCCAATCCTGAAAGAGTCAAAAAAGTCCTGCAAAAATATTCCCTTGGACAACAGGGAAGACCAGAGCATATTCATCCTAAATACAACGCTCCTGCCTTCTTATTTAAAGAGCATTTTAATGGTTGGCGGGATACTCCTCGCTATGATTTCCGCAACCCAGAACAATTGCTTAATAAGATTAAAGCCAGAGTTTACTCTCCAGAATTTAAACAGAAAGTGGCCCGCATGGATTTTCTTTTTAATGTGATCAGTATCTGTCTTTTTCTTATCTATTTTGTAGTGCAAGGGCTGTACTTAGAGGCCAGACAGTATATGCCGATTTACCTATTTGTGCCTCTCATCGCTATGCTAAGAATTGCCCTAGCAGGGGTAGGTCACTACCTAATTCATCGGCCACAAGTGGGATTAAACAAGGTATTTGCCAATATTTTTGATATTAACTACGTTCCCCTCGCTTTAGTAGTAACAGACGGTCATACTTTACTGCATCATCCCTTTACTCAGACCGATGTTGATATCAAAAAGAATGTTTTCACCTTCATGTTAGAATTGCCTCGTTTTTATCGAGTGCCAGTACATACATTCCATAAAATAGGCCATGTGGTTACGGGAATGTTTGTTCGCATTATGGAATTATGTATCCTCGCTTTTAAAGCAGGTGTTAAGGATATGTATGGCAGTTGGCAGCTGGGATTCCCCCATTTTTTAGGTAGCTTTGGTATTCACTTATTACTATTAATCGAACTGGTTATCTTTTGTCTATACGGTCAGTTTTGGGCTTGGTTAGCGCAGTTTTTCCTTACCCTCTGGATTAGCACTTTTATGATTGTGGCTAGTCATGATTTTGAAGCCGAAGAACCGCCAAGAGATCCTATGGCACCACCTCAATGGGAAACCCAAGATTGGGCGGTTATGCAGATTAAAAATTCCTATGATTTGACCATGGTAGGTAATAAGTATATTGACTGTTTTCTCTCGGCGGGCTTGGCTCCCCACCGGGTGCATCACGTTCTTCCCCAACAAAAAAGTGGTTTTGCCAATATCATCAGTGAAGATATTGTCCGGGAAGAATCGGAAAAATTCGGAGTTGAATGGGTGGCACCTCAAAACTTCTTTTTTGACCGCCTACCAGCGCTAATTAAACACTATCTAGCCGTGCCATCGCGATTAGCCAAAGAGAAAGAGTTGGGCTTATTGAAAGAACATTTTCACCCGCAAGCATTAAGAACAACCCTAGACTACATTGTCAAAGGTTGGGCTGGTATTGGTTCAATTTGAGCCGACAAAAACCAGAAATTCTGTCGGAAAGTTTCGGGAAAATTATTCGGCATCTTGTAGATATAATCAAGACCTAGACTTTTACCTAGCTTTCCAGGCAATTGGTTGATAGAAACCCTACCTATAATACCCAAACTGGTTCTGATATTTGCCATGCAATCTTCTCAGTTTTTACCTGTCATTGAAAGTCTCGCCACTGGCACTCCGGGCAATCTTGTCCGACAAACGGATGCCGCTAAATTTTTAGCTAATCTCAAAGGTCTAGAGAAGAATCAACACCGTATCGAAAAAATCTACGAACATACCCGTATTGACACTAGGCATCTAGCGATTAATTTATTAACCGAAGAAACTGTTAACTTTAGTCGAGAAAAGGGAACTATTGAACAACGAATGCAAATGTACGAAAAATATGGGCTTCCTCTAGCAGAAGATGTGACGAGAAGAGTGCTTTTAGCCGCATCGGAGCAACAGAAAAAGCATAATCCTTTGAGTACAGAAAAGATCGAAGATTCTATTGGTCTAATCGTATTCGTCACCAGTACAGGTTTTGTGGCTCCGGGTATAGATGCTCAATTAATTAAAAGTTTAGGACTTCGACGCAACATTGCTAGAGTGCCAGTTAATTTTATGGGTTGTGCAGCCGCAATGAATGGTTTACGAGTAGCCTGTGATCATGTAAAAGCCAACCCCGAACACAAAGCTTTAGTAATTTGTTTAGAATTAAGTTCTATTAATGCCGTTTTTCAAGATGATTTAAATGACATTATCATTCATAGTATTTTTGGTGATGGTTGTGCAGCAGTAGTAATCGGAGCCTACGAACCAGAACAAATACAAGGTCGAGGAAAATTTATCATTCGGGATAATTTTAGTTATCTGGCTGAAAATACCGAAGACGGCATTACCTTAGGCATTAGGGACAATGGTATTACCTGTCTGCTGTCCCGTCAATTACCTGATTATATTGAGTCTGGTGTCGGTCGAATTATTACTAATTTTCTGAATAGTCATGAGATAACCAAGGAAGATATTGATTTATGGATGGTTCACCCCGGAGGGACAAAAATTATTGAAAAAGTGCAACTTTCCCTAGATTTAAATGATGAACAAGTGGCCGATAGTTGGGGAGTTCTCCGTCAATACGGCAACCTACTTAGTTGTGCGATTTTATTTGTAATGGAACGCATGATCTTAAGATTAGAACAAGGATGTGGGACGCAAGCTCTTAAACCAAATAAGAGCGGAGTTACTCGTAAAAACGCCGCAGCTTTGACAGGTTTGGCCTTCTCTTTTGCCCCGGGAGTCGGTATTGAAGGAATTCTCCTAGAGAAGATTTAACCCCACCCTTGAAAATCTATCACCGGACAGGAGGACAAACTTAATGGAATTTTTGAGATTTTTGCTGGCCATATCCTGGAAACATATCACTATTGCTATCGTAGCCGGTTTAGTTAGCGGTGTTGGCAACGCTCTTTTAATTTCTTTGATTAATCGAGAAGTCCATGAGGGTCATGCGGTCAATGCTCTACAATACTTTAGCATCTTGGCCATATTTATTATAGTGACCAGCATGATCTCGCAATTTATGCTGATTTTTCTCTCACAGAATGCTATCTATGAACTGCGAGTGAAATTGAGTAAAAATATTTTGTCCTCTCCTTTAGAACATCTAGAGAGACTGAAGGAAAATCGTCTTTTGGTTAGTTTTACCGATGATGTTCATACCCTAACTCATGCAGTGGCATCCGTGCCGAGTATCTGTGTGGATTTTGCTACAGTTGTCGGCTGTTTCGTTTACTTTGCTTGGCTATCTAATGCCCTTTTCATCTTAACGATAGCTTCTACTGTTAGTGCCATCTGGTTTGTGCAAACGATCCTGAATAAAGCCGAACGTTTATTTTTTAAGTCTCGGGAAGAAGAAGACACCCTATTTAAGCATTTTCAAGCCTTGATGAGCGGCATCAAAGAACTCAAGCTCAATCAGTCCAAAAGGCAGGCTTTTATGGAGAGGGAATTGCAGAGTAGTGCCGTCCAGCTTCGGCAACTAAATACCAAAGCGATGAAAAGATTTGCGATCGCTAATGGGTTTGGACAACTATCTCAGTTTCTCAGTTTGGGATTTATTCTGTTCATTCTACCTTTGTTTTTAAACATTCCTTTAACGATGTTGGCCGCCTATGTTTTAATTGGTACTTTCATCGCCTTGCCAATGCAGAATCTGCTCAATCGCATTCCTGAATTAGTCCGGGGAAATATTGCCCTGCGAAAAATTGAAAGGATGAAATTATCTCTCTCCAGTCTCTCGGAAGCAGATACCCTAGTTTTATCCATCAGTCCCTCCTGTCAACTACAATTTCAAGCTGTCACCTATCTCTATCACCCAGAATTACCACCTTTCCCCCCCGAAGGTTTCCCCGAAGGCCCGCCACCTTTCCCCCCCGAAGGTTTCCTCGAAGGTCATCCACCTTTCCCCCCCGAAGGTTTCCCCGAAGGCCATCCACCTTTCCCCCCCGAAGGCCTTTCTCAAGGTTCTGCCAATGGTTTACCGCCACTGGCACCAGAATTCCCCTCTTCCGAGAGGAAACTAATTCCCTTTCCATCCCATCCCCCCCATTTTCAAAAAGGCAACCCACCACCACCGCCAAGGGCAGATGAAAAAGGGTTTCTGCTCGGACCAATTAGCTTTTCTTGGCAACCAGGGGAACTGATCTTTATTATTGGCGGCAATGGCAGCGGCAAGTCAACTTTAGCTAAACTAATTACAGGACTATACCCACCCCTATCGGGAGCAATTTACCTCAATGGTAAACGTATTACCCAAGATAATGTGGAGTGGTATCGTCAACATTTCTCGGCAATTTTCTATGATTTTTACTTATTCGATAGTTTTCTTGGTTGTGATCGCCCCAATCTCGATCAAGAGGTAGAAAATTATCTGATGCAACTGCAATTAGCCCATAAAGTTACGGTCAAAAATGGAGTTTTATCCACCACAGAACTATCTCAAGGACAAAGGAAACGACTGGCTTTATTAACAGCCTATTTAGAGGATCGTCCTATCTATGTGTTTGATGAATGGGCCGCCGACCAAGAACCCCGTTTTAGGGAGCTATTCTATAAACAGATACTGCTACAACTGAAAGAAAGAGGAAAAATAGTTATTGTTATTAGCCATGATGAGCGCTATTTTCATCTAGCCGATCACATTATTAAGCTCGATTATGGTGCTGTGGAATCGGAACAGACTGTTCAACCATCAGGTTCTCTCTAAATTAACCCCCCAGTTTCTTACTCACTATGTCAGACAGTTCCTCCTTCCAAAAACTTAACAAACAGCCCGCAATTAGCTGGGTATTGGGATTACTAGCTTTATTTTTAGCCATTGGTGGTATTGTTCTCGCCTATCGTCAGTTTGGGCATACCCCCCACCGGGATAGTTCCCGTCCGCTGCCTGTAGCCGTGGAACAGACGGATCTAACGATCATCGTTTCCGCTAATGGCACTGTGGAACCGGAAAAAGTGGTTAATGTTAGCCCTAAAACAGCAGGAATTTTGAAGGAACTGCTAGTAGATGAGGGTTATACTGTCAAAAAAGGACAGATAATTGCTAAAATGGACGATTCTGATTGGCAGGGTCAATTATTAGAATCCCAGGGCAAACTAGCGGCAGCCCAAGCTAATCTCCGTAAACTAATCGCCGGTAATCGTCCCCAAGAAATCGCTCAGGCCCAAGCGAAACTGGAAGAAATAGAAGCAAACCTACAAAAACTGATGGCTGGTAATCGTTATCAGGAAATTGCCCAAGAAAAAGCTCGTTTAGAAGGTTTAAAAGCCATTTTCAAAAAATCTGATGATGAATATCGTCGCAATCAGCTACTTTTCAACGAAGGAGCCATATCTCAACAGACTTTAAACGAAAAACTGGCAACCAGGGATAGCGCCCAGGCTGCCGTGATTGAATCCCAAGAAAAGCTATCTCTCCTTAAAGAAGGAACTCGCTCGGAAGAAATTGCTCAAGCAAAGGCGGAAGTGAGAAATCAACAACAGGTCTTAGACCTTCTCCAAGCAGGAACAAGACAGGAGGAAATCGATCAAGCACGGGCGGAGGTGACCACTGCTCAGGGTTCTCTACAAAATGTCAAAACTCAGATTGAGGATACCATCATTAAAGCACCCTTCGACGGTGTGGTTACTTTTGTCTACGCTGAACCGGGGGCCTTTGTCGCTCCTACTACGACCGGCAGTTCCGTATCTTCGGCCACTTCTTCCTCGATTTTATCCCTGGTTTCACAAAATGAAGTGGTCAGCAATGTAGCAGAAAAAAACATTGATAAGATACGGGTTGGGCAAAAGGTGACGATTACAGCCGATGCTTATCCAGATAAGGTATTTCATGGACGAGTCTCTCTGATTGCTACCCAGGCAACGGTAGAACAAAATGTCACCAGTTTTGAAGTGAAAGTGACCCTAGAAGAAAAGGCGGCCAGGGAATTGAAAGCGGGAATGAATGTTTCTACCGATTTCCAAGTCGGCCAACTGAAAAACGCTTTAACCGTGCCAACTATTGCCGTTACCCGTCAGAACGAGCAAACCGGTGTTTTTGTTGGCGCACCTAACCAACCACCCCGATTTGTCCCCATTACCACTGGCGTTACTATCGGCAATCGTACCGAAGTTAAAAGCGGACTCGATGGCTCCGAACATATCTTAATTAATCCACCCTCGGACACCCGACCACCCCAAGGTTTTTCTTGGCAAAGTCTCTTTGGTGGCAGGGGGAATGAACCTGCTGCCGGTGGACCTCCCCCCGGGGCCCCACCACAGGGAGCCGCACCTCCCCCCGGCGGGCCGCTCTAATCATTCCTATTGTCAACCTTGGCAACTGTTTTAAGCGCAAGGACTGGCGTTGTATGATCAGTAGGCTTGGTAAATGCAATACAGATCACAGTCTATTCTTTGATGGATATCCCCTCTCTACTCCACAGGGCAGAAAAGGCCCTACTCCCCATCTTTTCGGAAATTGACGCACAGGTCAAGGAAAATCTCCGTCAAGTCCTCGCTGCTTTCCGTGCAAACCGCGTCGGGGTGCATCATTTTGCCAGTGTTAGTGGTTATGGTCATGATGACTTGGGACGGGATACTTTAGATCAAGTGTTTGCCCAAGCCCTGGGGGCCGAAAAGGCAGCGGTGCGAGTACAATTTGTTTCAGGAACCCATGCGATCGCCTGTGCCTTGTATGGGGTTCTTCGACCAGGGGATGAAATGTTAGCGGTAGCCGGTGCGCCCTACGATACCCTAGAAGAAGTAATTGGAATTAGGGGCAGTGGTCAAGGCTCTTTAAAGGATTTTGGCGTTAGTTATCGCCAATTAGAGCTAGATTCTACCGGTGCGATCAATTGGTTAGCCTTGGCCACAGCAGTGAAACCCCAAACCCGTTTAGTCCATATTCAAAGATCCTGCGGTTATTCCTGGCGATCGAGTTTGTCTATTGCCGAAATCGAGAGAATTGTCCGTATAGTTAAACAACAAAACCCGAATACGGTCTGTTTTGTCGATAATTGCTATGGAGAATTTATCAGCACCCAAGAACCCACCGACGTGGGGGCAGATCTGATGGCCGGTTCTCTAATTAAAAACCCCGGAGGTACAATCGTCACGGCCGGGGGATACATAGCAGGTAAAGCGGAATTAGTGGAAATGGCCTGCTATCGTCTGACAGCACCGGGAATCGGTAGCGAGGGAGGGGCAACTTTTGACCAAAATCGTCTCCTTTATCAGGGATTGTTTCTAGCGCCGCAAATGGTGGGAGAAGCGATGAAAGGCAGTCATTTAATTGCCTATGTGGGCGATAAGTTGGGTTATCCAGTCAATCCGGCTCCTTTTGTGCCTCGACGCGATATTATTCAAGCGATTAAACTCGGTTCTCCCGATAAGCTGATTGCCTTCTGTAAAGCCATTCAAGCCTATTCTCCCATCGGTTCCTACTTGGATCCCATTCCTGCCCAAATGCCGGGCTATGAGAGCCAAGTAGTGATGGCTGGTGGCACGTTTATCGATGGTAGCACCTCGGAATTCTCCGCCGATGGACCCCTCCGGGAACCCTATATCGTTTTTTGTCAGGGGGGAACCCATTGGACCCATATTTCCCTAGCTTTAGAACAAGCAATCGCTGCTTTGTCTTAAACGGGCCCTCTCACTTTCCTTCTCTCCTCTAGTTAATCCCAATCGAACTTTAAAAACTCAGTTATGGATTGTTTCTCCCCACTTTCCCATACTTTTTAAACAGGATTATAATAACAGTGGTACGATAAAACCGATCAAATATCTAAGGAGTTGTCATGAATTACAATCGCAATATGTTCCCATTCATAGCGGGGGGAATTTTAATATTAGCTTTTACTACCATACTGCGCCCTTTTGCCGTTATTGATACTGGCGAACGCGGCGTTGTCATGTACTTTGGCAAAGTGCAAAAACAAATCCTCGATGAAGGAATTCATCCCGTTATACCGATTGTCACCAAGATCAAGCCCATCAACGTTCGAGTCCAAACAACGGAAGTAAAGGCAAAAGGATCTTCCAAAGATTTGCAAGATGTGGAAACAACTATTATCGTTAACTGGCACATCGACCCCGACAAAGTCAATCAGATTTATCAACAAGTTGGGGATATCAATGAGATTGTCTCTGGTATTATCAACCCAGCAGTATCGGAAATTGTCAAAGCGGCAACAGCACAACGTCCCGTACAAAATATCTTGCAAGAGCGAGGAGAACTCAAACGTGAAATTGACAATTCCCTCGCCCAAAGATTAAGACGTTATGGGATAACTATCAATGATGTATCTCTCGTTAATTTTGGTTTTTCCGAAGAGTTTAACGCGGCGATTGAAGCCAAACAAGTAGCAGAACAAAAGGCACAAGAAGCTGCTTTTCGCGCACAACAAGCAGCACAGGAAGCGAAAGCGGAAATCAACCGCGCGAAGGGACAGGCAGAAGCTCAAAAACTATTGCGCCAAAACCTAACAGCAGAAATTTTACAACAACGAGCAATCGAAAAGTGGGATGGACGTTTTCCTGTCGTCATGGCTGGTTCAGGCTCCCTTCCCCTGATCAATATCGATTCCAATTTATTATCATCTCAAAAAAAGTAAATAACTTTAGTTCGCATTAAAGAGATTTTACCATGACTTCCACGAAAGAATAGGGCCGACTGGCTAAGGTAAAATTTACCACAAGAACTGCTGGGGCTGCATCTTAACTTAGTAAAAATATCGACAATCGGGAATTATCAGTGATTTTTAAATTATTCCCAATATATGAACAACCACAGGTGAGTATCGTAGATTGACAAAAATGAGATGCACCCAGTTTCCAACTTGTCTAACTCGATACCAGACGGTAAAATAAGCACAAATCTAACTATACTCATTAGAATATAAATATCAACGACCACGATTAAAAACTCTTATGCAGGTAACTCTAAAATCGGCCTTGAGTGACAGTAATATCGATGCTAATCAAAGCAGCAGTCAACGTCAACTGATGCTATCGATCGCCGCCACCAGTGAACAGATTGACACAAATTTACCGATTAATCTTTGTTTAGTTCTCGATCATAGCGGTTCTATGCAGGGAAAACCCCTAGAAACGGTCAAAAAAGCGGCTTTAAGTTTAATAGAATCCCTCGGAGTTAATGATCGTCTCTCGGTGATAGCTTTCGATCATCGCGCTAAAGTTATTCTTCCCTCCCAATCGCGACAGGATGATCTGACCTTAATTCGCTCAAAAATTCAACAATTACGAGCGGGAGGAGGTACGGCGATCGATGAAGGGATAAAATTAGGCATTCAAGAAAGTTCCAGCGGCAGCAAAGGTTATGTATCTCATATTTTTCTGCTTACCGATGGTGAAAATGAACACGGAGATAATCAACGCTGTTTAAAATTAGCCGCAGTAGCAGCTGAGTACGGTATCACCTTAAATACCTTCGGTTTTGGCGATCATTGGAATCAAGATATCCTAGAAAAAATTGCCGATATCGCCGGCGGAAGTTTATCCTATATCGAAAGACCCGAACAGGCTTTAATTGAATTTACTCGTCTGTTTAACCGTCTGCAATCTGTGCGGTTAACTAACGCTTTCCTGCAATTAGAATTAGATGCTCGGACTCATTTAGCCGACTTAAAACCCATTGCCCAAGTTGCCCCAGAAACTATAGAAATGAGCCTACAAAAAGAGGGGAATTTTTACATCACCCGTTTGGGGGATTTAATGATAGATGAAGAAAAAATTCTCCTCCTCAATCTCTATATTGACCAAATTCCCCCCGGTACTCACACCATAGCTAAGGTGAAGATTCGCTACGATGATCCCGCTTCCGGTCAAAAAGGGCTAGAAACTGCGACTTTTAACCTTGATATCACCTCCCAAGCTCTCTATCAATCCCAATTAAACGATCAAGTTCAGAAATCAATTCTGACTTTAGCCAAATATCGTCAAACCCAAATCGCTGAAGAAAAATTAAAAAAGGGCGATCGAGCAGCCGCCGCCACCATGCTACAAACCGCAGCCAAAACCGCCCTACAATTGGGGGAGAAAAACGCCGCCACCGTCCTCCAAACTAATGCCACCCGTTTACAGGTGGGAGAAGAATTGAGCGAGGGGGATTTAAAGAAAACCCGTATTATTGCTAAAACAAGACTACAAACCGATGAATAAACTACTTATTGAAACAAAATCCCAATTCCTAGCAAAGCAATTGTCACTCCGAAAATCGCCCGCAAGTTAATCCGATCCCCCATCATGGCTGCGATCGGCAGGACAAATAAAGGACTGGTAGCGGTGAGAGTTTGGGCAATACCCACAGGAGAGAATTTTAAAGCAGTTTGCTGTAACCAAATGCCTAAAAACGTACTGCCGAAAGCAGTGACAATAATAATAGCAATCAGACGCAATGACCAGTTAATCGGTGGTGATGATTCCTGACGGCGAAAAAACATCAGAATTAACACTATTCCCGTCCCCGCTAACAGACGAAACAGGGCACTCTGCAAAGAAGACATTCCCGACTGCACCAGTGCCTGACGAGATAAAACCGCCCCCACCGCTTGGGAAATCGCCGCAATTAAAGCCCAGGCAATTCCTTGCCGCCAGGGGCGTTGACTATTGATTTCGGGAGTTTTTTCGGAAATAACCCAAGCAACCCCGAAGATGGTCAAAATAATGCCAATATAAGCCGATATTTTCAGGGATTCCCCCAAAAAAGTCGCCGCTAGAATCGCCCCCAACGGAGGCGAAAGGGTTTCTAACAGGAGGGTTTTTCGCGGTCCCAAATAATTAAGGGCGGTAAAATAGGCCGTGTCACCGATTCCTATACCAATTGCGCCACTTGTCAAGAGTATAAATACCGAACTTTGTTGATTAATACCGCGCCATTGTCCGGAAAGGGGCAGCGTCAGGGCAATTAAAGCGATCGCGACTACTCCTTTCAGAAAATTAAGCAATAAAGGCGGGATTTTCTGGCCTAATAGGCTATAAATCGCCGCAGAAACCGCCCAAAGCGCCGCCGCACTCAAAGCCGCTATCTCTCCCGTTAAATTTTCACCGAGACTAAATCCGTTGAGCATTATCATATTTGTCAGGAGACAGTATTAAGAAGACTCCGAGACTATTTTTATTTATTATCCCCACTTCCCACACCCCACACCCTTGACAATCAAAACAGTCGCTGATTTAGTGATTTAATAAAACCGACCACTGCTGCAGAAGATAAAAACTATGTGTATTCTCGGTTTTGATCCGGGTAAGGATAAATGTGGAATCGCGGTCAGGTCATCGACAGGGAAAATTTATACCCATGAGGTGATAGCATCGTCACAAGCGATCGAGCGTTTAGCCAGTCTCTGTCAACAATATCCGATCGAATTATTGGTGATGGGGAATCAAACCACCTCAAAAAGTTGGCGCGAAAAAATTGCCGCTCGTGTCACCATCCCGATTACTCTAGTAGATGAACGCAATAGTACCCTAGAAGCTCGCGATCGCTATTGGCAAATGTTCCCCCCCAAAGGATTACAGAAACTCATCCCCCAAGGTATGCGTCTTCCCGATCGCCCCATTGATGATATAGTAGCGATTCTGCTGATTGAACGTCATTTACAGTCCAAATAATGTCACACTACAAATTAGACACAGCAGGGTGAATTGACGATGCTCCTAAGTAAAGGTTTTGAAGTGGAAATGTATACCGGAACAGCAGCCGGAGAAATTATCGGTTTATCCGATCGCATTGTCAAGGATTTAGATGGTTTTGTCCGGGAACCGGATAGTCGTAACGTAGAATATACTACGGCTCCCATGACTAACTATGACCGTCTTTTATGCGCTACTTTAAAACCTCGTCTAGCTCTACGGCAATATTTGCGTCGTTTAGGCGATTATACCCTCATCCCCGGCAGTACCCTCTCCTTGGGCGATAGTCAATATTTTTATCGCAGTGACCCCCACAATCCCTATCATGACTATATCGAACAGACCTACGGCACTAATGTAGTCACGGCCAGTATTCATATTAACGTCGGTATTAGCGATTATGAGGATTTAATGCGTGCCTGTCGCTTAATTCGCCTAGAAGCTCCTTTATACTTGGCTTTAAGTGCTTCCTCTCCTTTTCTCGATGGTAAAATCACCGGTTCCCATTCCCGTCGTTGGCAAGTTTTCCCCCAAACTCCTGCTTATGTTCCTCTCTTTGAGAGTCATAAACATTTTGTCACCTGGACTGAGGAACAATTAAAACTCGGTACGATGCAGAATGTTCGTCATCTCTGGGTGTCAGTACGTCCTAACGGTAGCAATCGTCCCTATAATCTCAATCGTCTAGAATTGCGAATTTGTGACCTGATTGCTAATCCTATTAGTTTATTAGCAGTTATGGCTTTTTTAGAGGCCCGTTTAACTCAACTTTTACAAGATCCCCAATTAGACCCCTTAATTTTAAGTCAATTACCTAGTAGCAATCGCATCGAGGATTTATTAACTTTAACCCAAGAAAACGAACAGGCTGCCGCACGTTTTAGTCTTGATGCCACCCTGAGACATTGGTACGATGGCCGGGAAATCTTAGCTAGGGATTGGATTAAAGACCTCTATGTTCAAGTTTATCCCGTTGCTAAAGAAAAGGGTTTTAGTTGTTTCCTCTCTCCCCTACAAAAAATCCTCCGTGAAGGTAACACCGCACAACAATGGTTAAAACAATCCGACCAGGGGATGGATGTTAAAAGTATTATCAAACAGGCGATTATTACCCTAGAAAAACAGGAACGAGAGTTAGAACATAAATTATGTCAACATATTCTAGTTGCCTGAATAAAAGACTTTTTCTCTAATTATTTGGCTCTCTTGAGGTTATATCGACAACATTTTTCAGGATGATAGGATAAGCTGGAATTATCGAAACCGTAGAAATAATAGATAAAATGAGTAATCTCCTCTGGCCGCGTTTCCTCAAGAAAGCTTACCGTCAAGAACCAATAACTAGCTTTATCTTTACCGCAGCGGCAATAGATGTCATCATCGGGGTTCTAGGACAAAGATGGACACTGCTATCCTTAGGGGCAACGATTATGGCGATCGCTATATTCGCCAGGTGGCAACAGAGCCAAAAAAGCAAGGCAATCAACAAAGAAGAAGCAGCAAGATACTATTTACCGCCCCAATCAAGTCAAGTAGCTTTACCAACCCTGAAAAACGAAAAAAATCGACCTTCTTAGCTCAAAAATTTCACCTTGCTTGGCAATCAATCCCCTCAAAGGCTAGAATCTATAGCACCGTTCATTTGTTAATATTCAACTAAATTTATGAAATTCCGATTTACGCGTGGGGAGAAACTTGTCGGGGCAATTGTGGTCAGTGTCTTAACCACGCTGACAATCGGGCAACATCAGCTTAGTCATGCCCAAAATCCCATTGCCCCCCCTAAACCCGCGGCTGAAAGTGGCGAAAAAACCCCAGAAACTATCCTAGTAGAAGGTTTAGGCAGACTTACCCTCGCTAAAACCTTAGAAGGGCAACAATCCACCCCTAATGCTGTGATTTTCAGCCCCGATAACCAATTAGTTCTCGCTGGTGGTAGTGATACGGATCCTCTCCTGAGAATTTGGTCCGTAAAAACAGGGCAAAAAGTTTCCCAAACTCGCGCCCAAAGAACCAGCGTCAAAGCTTTAGCCATTAGTCCCAACGAAAGATTATTAGTTAGTAGCGGTTTAGATGGTTCGATTAATTTTTGGAATCTGGTGGAAGGCAAGTATTTGGGAATTGCCCTCGAACACGGTAATACGGTCCTCGCCCTTACCGTTACTCCCGATGGTAAAACGTTAATTAGTGGTGGTTTGGAAGGAATTCGCCTCTGGACAGTGCAACCCCCCCGCCGTCCCCTCTATCGTTTAAATTGGGTGGGTAATTTTGTTTATTCCCTAGGGATGAAATCCGATGGTGTCACCCTTGCCAGTGGTCATGAAAACGGTGAGGTAAATTTTTGGGACATCCGCGAGGGCAAATTTTTGTCGAAATTTGCTGCCCATCCCCAAGCGGTTAGCAAGCTTTTATACACTCCCGACGGTAAAAATTTAATTACGGGTAGTTTAGACCGCACGATTAAAATCTGGGATACGAGCAATAATAAGTTATTATTTACCCTCGTCGGTCATACGGCCCGAATTCGTTCCTTGGCACTCCATCCTAAGGGACAAATTCTCGCTAGTGCTAGTAATGACGGTGTGCGTTTATGGGATGTGACCACGGGGAAACAATTGGCCTGGTTTGATAATAATTCCGACTGGGTGGAATCCCTAGCTTTTAGTCCCGATGGGCAGTATTTGGCTAGTGGTAATTATGATTTTAAAATTCGCCTCTGGCAATTCGTTCGTTAGGCAAAAATGCCCCCATTTAGCCTTTAACCACTTCTAGAAAAGCCGATTTCGCCGCTGCCTGTTCCGCTGCTTTTTTGCTTCTGCCAGTTCCCACTCCTAATTTCTGCTCATTTAACCACACTTCCGCGCAAAAACGTTCTTGATCTAAACCATTGATTTCTTTAACTAAATATTGCGGCAGTTTTTTGTATTTTGCTTGTGTCCACTCCTGTAAGGCATCCTTATAATTCTGGCGGGCCGGATCTCGACGGATTTCGGCCGCTTTTTCCCGCAGTGGTTCATCTAGCCAAGAACGCACTAAAATCATTGTCTGTGTACTAAGATATAATGCTCCCAAGACCGCCTCAAAAGCGTCTGCTAGTCGAGAAATTCGCCCCGCCCGATCAATACTCGTACTACTTGATACCAATAAATAACGCTCGAAACCGTAGCGATCCGCAAATTCCGCCAGAGTGCGATCGCTAACCATCATCGATCGCAGGGCAGCAAATTCTCCCACGAGCGCCTCCGGATAGGTTTCTAACAATACCTCCGCCGCCACGAGTCTTACCACAGAATCGCCTACAAATTCCAATTGTTCATAATTCTTATCACGCGAAACACTGGGATGAGTTAGGGCCAAATCTAATAAATCCCACCTGACGGGGACATCAGCTGATAAACCCAGCTTTTCCACTAGGGTTTTTAATTGTTTTTGGCGACGCGGATCACTTAAGGACATGGGAGCGGGAAGAAGGGGGTGTGGGGTGTGGGGTGTGGGGTGTAGGGTGTAGGGTGTAGGGTGTAGGGTGTGGGGTGTGGGGTGTGGGGAGAATAAATAAAAGCAATCTCCTATCTCCTGAATACTGACTCCTGACTCCTGATAACTAACTCCTGAATACTGATAACTGATAACTGATAACTGATAAAGGAGAGAGTCAGACATAAGCCGAATTCTGTATTTCCCAACAGCAGTAAAATTGCTTTTACCTTTGTTGGAATAGAGGTTATCTATCTGGGATAATTGTTACCAATTACCTCAAGCGGTTCCTAAAAACGGGACAGGAAAAAGACCAACCTTTGTCCCTCCACCTTGCTCCCCACTGGGGTTTACCGAGCCAGTACCTCTCGATACTGCTGGTGCGCTCTTACCGCACCTTTGCACCCTTACCCCCAATCAGTTATCAGGTATCAGTTATCAGTGGAAAGTTATTAGTTATCAGTGAATTTACTTTCGTTACTGTTTACTAATCACTGAAAAAAGGGGGCGGTATTTTTCTGTGGCACTATCCTCACGCTCACGCGCACTGGACGTTATCCAGCAAGTGTGGTCTTTCGGGAGTTCGGACTTTCCTCGGAATCATTAATCAAATGACCCCGCAACCTCTAGACCAACTCTCTCCTATTCTCTAGTATGACTTACCAGAGACTCGATCGCTCATATATCCTAGTCAATAATCAGTGATCAGTAAACAGTAAACAGTGAACAGTGAAAAGACAGCAGGAAACTGCTATTTAATACTGCTCGCTTAATACATACTGCTCACTTAAAACTCAAATCTGATAACTGGTAACTGGTAACTGATAACTGATAACTGATAACTGATAACTGATCAATGTCGATCGCTCTCAACGTTAAGATCAAAGGTAATGGCTATCCGATTCTCTGTCTGCACGGTCATCCCGGTTCGGCAGGTAGTATTTCTGTATTTACCGATCATTTTTGCCAACGTTGGCAAACCCTGGCCCCGGATCTGCGCGGCTACGGTAAAAGTCGTTATCGCCTGGATTTTCAGCTAGAAGAACATCTAGAGGATTTAATCGAGCTGCTCGATCGCCAAAAAATCCAGCAATGTTTAATTCTCGGTTGGTCTTTGGGGGGTATAATCGCACTGGAATTAGTATTGCGGCATCCCGATCGCTTTCCTGGTTTAATTCTCGTGGCGTCGGCCGCACGGCCTTGGGGTAGTCATCCTCCTATCACCACCACAGATCTGATTTTGACGGGGATGGCGGCAATTCTCAATCAGATTAAACCGGGATGGCGTTGGAATATTGATACTTTTGCCCGTCGTTCGCTGTTTCAGTACCTTTTTTCACAACATCAAGCGATATCCTATCAATATCTCGCTCAAGATGCTGTTCCCGCCTACTTAGGCACTTCTCCAGCTGCTAATCGCGCTTTAAATCGGGCTTTAAAAAAAGGTTACAATTGTTTAAAATCTCTTGACAAAATCACAATTCCCTGCTTAGTTCTGGCGGGGGCAAATGATCGCCATATTACCAGTGCCTCGAGCCAAGAAACGGCCGAAAACCTGAAACTGTCTCAGTGGAAATGTTACCCAGAAACGGCCCATCTGTTCCCCTGGGAAATCCCTGACTTAGTTTTAGGGGACATTGATAATTGGTTAGCGGCGCATTTTAGCGATAAACTGGCAGAGTGAAGTGAAAACTACTGCCGTGGTCGGGGACACTATCCACCCAAATTTGACCGTAGTGGGCGCGAATAATCTTGCGACAGACCGATAACCCGATGCCATAACCTTCTTTACCCTCATCCCGTTTGAGACGCACATGACCCTCAAAAATATGCTCTTGTTTTTCTTCGGGAATGCCGGGGCCAGTATCACTGATGCTCACCTGTACTTTTTGAGTAGTACGATGGAGGACAGAAAGGGTAATTGCGCCGCCAGCGGGAGTATATTTGATCCCATTCTCCAAGAGATTAATAATCACCTGTCGGATTAACTCCTCATCAGCATAGACGGGGGGCAGATCTTGGGGGATATCGCTTTGGAAAATTAAAGTCTTTTCCTGAAAAGTATCGGTAAATTGAGACAAAATTTCCTGACAAAGAGCTTGCAGATAAAATTTACTCTGGTGGAGAGTGAATTGCGCCGCCATGCTCTTAGAAGCTTGCAGAATATCTGTGATCAAACGGTTCATAATCCGGAACTGTTTGCGGGCCTGTTGGTGCAGTTGTTCTCGTAATTGCAGACTGCGCTCCGTATCCGGTTGATGATAGGCTAATTCGAGGGTTTCCACAGCGATGGAAGCAGCGGTGAGAGGACTGCGTAAATCGTGGGCCAACATAGCCAAAATTTGGTCTTTAAATTTTAATTGTTCTAATAATTCTTCCTTTTCCTGTTTGAGACGAAAAACCTCATCGGCAATGCGGATGAGTTCGCCCGAATGTTCCACCTCTTGAAGTTGTCCATCCTCAGCGTGATCATTTTTAATCTCCTCTTTAATCGCTTTTTGCCAACGTACCAACCATTTTTTAAACTGTTCCACCAGATTGCTGCCCGCGAGGGTATGACGGGGACCGGGGGCAATTTTGACCAAGGCGGGGGTAGCTACAAGGCGAAAATGTTCGACTAAATGAGGTTGCTGGCGAATTTCGATGATTTGTAGGTCAATTGGGTAATCAGACTGTAAAGACTGGAGATAGGACTGAATTTGACGGATAATTTCTTGAGAACTGGGACGGTCATCAACAAATAGCAAAAGTTGAATCGAGAGAGGCGTTGTCGTCTCTCTTCCTAAAGCAGTCAGTGGCTCGTTAGATGGGAGCATCGGAAAATTAGTAAACCTAGGGATTAACGGGATCGATCGACGATCGATCGACTTTTATCATATTCTTTATTGTAGAAGCTTAAGATAGTATAAAATCTACTCAACCTAATCTTAAAGTTTTATTCCTTAATTCTAAGAAGAAATCCTATGGCTTTTGGCTATGTTGCCCTAGTTCTCCACGCGCATCTCCCTTTCGTCCGCCATCCCGAAAGCGATTACGTCCTCGAAGAAGAATGGTTATACGAAGCAATCACAGAAACCTACATCCCTCTCCTGCAAGTTTTTGAAGGTCTCAAGCGGGATGGTATCGATTTTAAAATGACCATGAGCATGACTCCGCCTTTGGTGTCGATGCTGCGGGATCCGTTACTGCAAGAGCGTTATGAAGAACACTTAGGTAAGTTAGAAGAATTAATTGCTAAAGAAATCGACCATAATCAACATAATGGTCATATTCGCTACTTAGCCGAATATTACGCTGAATCCTTCCAAAGTATCCGACAAACTTGGGAAAAATATGATGGAGATCTGGTCAAAGCCTTTAAACAATTCCTCGACAGTAATAACCTAGAAATTATCACCTGTGGTGCGACCCATGGTTATATGCCCCTGATGAAAATGTACCCACAAGCGGTGTGGGCGCAAATTGAGGTGGCCTGTCAACACTACGAAGAAAATTTCGGTCGTCGTCCCAAGGGCATTTGGTTGCCCGAATGTGCCTACTATGAAGGGGTAGAAAGAATGTTAGCCGACGCGGGCATTCGTTACTTCCTCGTCGATGGCCACGGTATTCTCTACGGTCGTCCGCGTCCCCGTTACGGCAGTTACGCGCCCATTTTCACAGAAACCGGGGTGGCCGCTTTCGGTCGTGACCACGAATCTTCCCAACAGGTTTGGTCTTCCCAAGTCGGTTATCCGGGGGATATAGTTTATCGGGAATTCTATAAAGATTTGGGCTGGGAAGCGGAATACGAGTATATTAAGCCCTATATCATGCCCAACGGTCAACGCAAGAATATAGGCATTAAATACCACAAAATTACTAGCCGGGACGGTGGTTTATCGGAAAAAGGGCTTTATGACCCCTACTGGGCCAAAGAAAAAGCCGCCGAACACGCGGGCAATTTTATGTATAATCGCGAGCGACAAGTGGAGAGTTTAGCGGGAATTATGGGCCGTCCCCCCCTGGTTGTTTCTCCCTACGATGCCGAGTTATTTGGTCACTGGTGGTATGAGGGACCCTGGTTTATTGATTTTCTGTTCCGTAAGTCCTGGTATGACCAAAATATCTACCAAATGACCCATTTAGCCGATTATCTCCGGGCTAACCCCCATCAGCAGGTCTGTCGTCCTTCCCAATCCAGTTGGGGTTATAAGGGTTTTCACGAATACTGGCTAAATGAAACCAACGCTTGGATCTATCCTCACCTGCACAAAGGCACGGAACGGATGATTGAATTAAGTCATCATGAAGCGGAGGATGAATTGCAGGAACGGGCTTTAAATCAGGCGGCCCGGGAGTTATTATTAGCGCAATCTTCTGACTGGGCTTTTATTATGCGAACCGGTACCATGGTTCCCTATGCTGTCCGGCGCACTCGTTCCCATCTGCTGCGATTAAATAAAATCTATGAAGATGTGAAATCCGAGAAGATTGACTCTGGTTGGCTGGAAAAAGTCGAGGAAATCGATAATATTTTCCCCAATATTGATTACCGTGTCTATCGACCTCTGTAATCTGGGTGAGTAGTATAGATAAAAGGGGGGGTTAGTTAATACCCCCCCGATTTGATTTTTTAGAAAGTTAAATTGGTATGCCTTGGGCTAATTCCGACTCTAATTTGGCCAGAATTTTGGGTTTAAGTTCCTCCAGTTTCTGTTTTAACGTCTGCTTGCTAATTTGCGGGCTGCCCACTGGAGCTAATTGACTATCTCTCACCCATTGCTGCAAAATTTGGCATTGATTGGCGGGAATATTAGCGGTGATCACATTTTCACAGATTGGGCCACCTTCGAGGGAGAAAAATAAAATCCAGTATTGACCGGTTTCGGCAAGGGTTTTGGTCATTTTTTGACCCTGGGGGGTTTTTAAGTCCAAATAACAGGGCAACCAGCGGGGTCCCTGTTGACGATGATAGAGGACAGTAATCCAGAGAATCATCGGGTGGGGTGTGGGTAAGAAGAGGAATTGATTATAACGGACACTAGCAACCCGGACGGGGATATCTTCTCGATCCAACATTACCCATAAACTGGCAAAAACGCCGTCGGCAGCCTTGATACAGCGTGGGAAGACGATTTTTTGGCGCGGTTTATCCTCGGGCCAAATGGATTTGAGACAGATATCCTTGGTATTCGCGACAGCAAGATCGGTTCGATCTAAATCTTCAAGGGTTTTAGTTTTGGTGGTGTAATCGTCGATTTTTTTGACTATTTCACCGATACGATGCAATTTATTCGGTTGATTATTTTTGACTAGGGGTTCGAGTCGTTCGAGAAGTTGTAGTATATCTGTAATACTTTGCGGTCGATCGCTGGGTGCTTTGGCTAAACAGCGCAGGATTAACTGTTCTAATTCTGGCGGTAATTGCAAGCTAGGATTAAAGGGACGGGGTTTAGCGTGGTGGTGAACCTCATACCAACTGCCAAAGGAGGAATTATCGGGAAAAAAGGGCGTTTTTCCCGTGAGCATCTCGTACATCACGATCCCGAAACTGTAGATATCGGAACGATGATCGAGTTCTTTACCTTCCATCTGTTCTGGGGAACAATAGGCTAAGGTTCCCATAAACGATTGGGTTTGGGATTCTCCCGACTGGATGAGTTGAGCGATGCCAAAATCGAGAATTTTCACCAATTCTCCTAATCCTGAGTCCTGAACCACGATAATATTGCTAGGTTTGATGTCCCGGTGAATAATCGGACAGATCTCGCCTTGGAAGATAATACCCTTATGAGCGCATTCGATGCCGAAACAAATCTGACGGGTGAGATGAAAGAAGCGCGAGAGAGGCAGCGGGTGATATTTGATGATTTCTCCTATGCTTTCCCCCTGCAAAAATTCCATGACGTAGAAGGGGACTTCCTTTTCATCTATACCATAATCACGAACTTTAACAATATGAATACTTTTTTCGCCTAAAAGTGCCGAAATAGTTGCCTCTCGCTCGAAACGCTCACGCATTCTTTTGTTGAGGAGAGTTTGCGAGAGAAATTTCACGGCGACGGTTACGCCACCTAATAGTTTATCTTCCGCTCGATATACTTGTCCCATGGCACCGCTACCGATCAACTCGACCAGTTGGTATCGATTGGCAAGCAGGCGCCGATGTCTAGATTCTGCCGACATAGCTAGTCTAACGTTTTAATTATAGTGAGTCTGATGGAGAGAGTTTCTTAAAGAACCGCTGCAATTCCTCAGTGATCAAGAGGACTTAACTCTAGAATGCCCTTTTTTTAGGCTAAAAACATGATTGTGAATATATATTGTCAGGCATTTTTAGCCATTGCCCCTAGCATAATTAATTTTTGGGGGTTGAAAAAAATGAAAAAACTAAGTATAAAGTAACATAAAATCTCTAAATAAACCATTTAATTGATTTTCCTCCCTCCTGACTGCTGCCTACTGACTCCTAAACAACTAATACAGGCAAATCCCTAACCCGCGTAAAACTTTTTTGCCGCAAGTGACCGATCTGCGTAATAATTCTTTAATAAAGATTTGTAAACTTGAAAATGATTATCCTTTCGCAGCGCTAGAGATTTAATGAGACGACTAATTGCGATCGAAAAAGCTCTGCTCATCGGTCATATTGTATCGATGGCTTTTGGACTAGCCGGATTGTTGCTAGTTCTGCCCCATCCCGAATTTGTGGTCAATTTACCAGATTTTGGCAAAACCTTCTTTGCTTGGTCAATGGCTGGGGGGGGTGTGGTGTATATGGTGTTAGGAATGGCAGCCGTGGCTGTTTATGCCTATCGGACTCTAGGAGTGTGGCACTGGTTAGGATTCATGGTTCCCGCTATCAGTTTATCCCTTTGTAGCGAACTATTAGGAACCAGTACCGGCTTTCCTTTCGGTCATTATCGTTATCTTTCGGGCTTAGGTTACAAAATTGCGGGTTTAGTCCCCTTTACTATCCCCCTATCTTGGTTTTATCTCGGTTTTAGTGCCTATATTATCGCTCGTGTTGGTTTATCCACTCTTGCTATACCCCAGTGGCTACAAAATCTAGGATCGATCGCTATCGGGGCGGTATTATTAACTTCCTGGGATTTTGTCCTAGATCCGGCCATGAGTCAAACTACCATACCCTTCTGGATTTGGGAACAACCGGGGGCCTTCTTTGGGATGCCCTATGAAAATTTTGCCGGTTGGTTTGGCACGGGCTGTGTTTTTATGACGGTAGCCACTTTAATTTGGCAAGTGCAACCGGTGAAACTGCCAAGTCAAGATTTAACCCTGCCTTTTGTGATGTATTTGGGTAATTTTGGCTTTGCTACGGTCATGAGTATGGGTGCCGGTATTTATCCGCCGATTTTCTTAGGATTACTCACCGGTATTCTGCCTTTAACACTCCTCTACAATCGCGCCAAGGCTGTTGCTTCCGGGCAAACAGTGCCGACAAGCGAAGTAACAACCCTAAAAATCCCCGTTGTTTCGGTGAGAGGAGCCAAATAAGTTGTTAACTGAGATAATTCTCGGTGCATTCTGCCTGGGGCTACTGCTGTCTCAGGCTGTTGCCTTTTTTATCCTTCTTTCCCGTCTGCTCAAAGGGGCGCGTCGTCGTCCTCCCCTGACTCCCCAACCCCCCACCCCGGAGATGTTAGGGACAGTAAGCGTGATTGTGCCGACGTTAAACGAAGTGGCCAGGATTGACGGTTGTTTACGGGGATTGAGTCAACAGAGTTACGAAGTGCGAGAAATTCTGATTGTCGATAGCAATTCCCAAGATGGTACGCGGGAAAAAGTCAAGGAGATGGCGGCAAAAGACCCCCGCTTTCGCTTGAAAACCGATGATCCTTTGCCCCCCGATTGGGTAGGTCGTCCCTGGGCGTTACACAATGGTTTTTTGTTTAGTTCTCCTAAAAGTGACTGGATTTTGGGCATTGATGCCGATACGCAACCCCAAGCAAATTTAGTCGCTAGTTTAGTTAAAGCTGCGATCGCAGAAGGTTACGATTTAGTTTCCCTGTCGCCGCAATTTATCCTCTCCTATCCGGGAGAATGGTGGTTACAGCCGGCTTTATTGATGACTTTGCTCTATCGCTTTGATGCGGCCGGAGTACGCGGGCAAGATCCCCAACGAGTCATGGCCAATGGTCAATGTTTTCTCTGTCGGCGGTCAGTTTTAGCGGCTTTAGACGGTTATAGCGGGGCAAAAGGTTCTTTTTGCGATGATGTCACCCTGGCCCGTCTAGCGGCAACGAAAGGCTATCGGGTGGGATTTCTCGATGGGGCGAAGTTGATTCGCGTGCGGATGTACGAAGGACTTAAGGAAACTTGGCGCGAATGGGGCAGATCCCTTGACCTCAAAGATGCCTCCTATCAGGGGCAATTATGGGGCGATTTAGCTTTATTAGCTCTTACTCAGGGATTACCGATAATTATCACCCCTTTACTGCTCACAGCTTTGATTTTTGGCTACAATTTCCTGAGTTTAAAAATTGTTTTGACTTTAAACCTGCTGCTGTTATTGATTCGTTTTGCCCTTTTATTGGCTGTCTCTCCTAGCTACTATCGGGGCGAAAAAGTCAATCTATCTTCGGGATTATTTTGGCTATCTCCCCTCGCGGATCCGCTGGCAGTTATCCGCATTTTTATCTCTGCTTTTACCCGTCCCCAAAGTTGGCGCGGTCGATTGTATTAAAAATATGGCTCTCTTAGGTTTGGTGGGTAAAATGGATTCTAAGATACAGTCCTGTTGGCGAGGGAGTGGAACGAACCACAAAGACACAGAGGACACAAAGATCGATCATATTGTAAGTTAAACTGATCACACAGAACCTAGAAGAGCCGATAAATTAGGCTTTTAGTCATCACCTAAAATCATGGCTTCGACTTCCTGTTTAGCTTTTTCTAGGTCGTCTTTGGCTTGTTGTTGGAGTTGTTTGGCTTGATTACGAATTGCGGTGATATGCTCACTAATTTCGATTTGTTTTTCAAGTGGTGGCAGAGGAATTAACAATTTTTTAAAAAATTCATCTGATACTCTTTGATGACCCACAGAACCAGAAAAGTAAAGAATAGCATAATTTCTAAGAATTTTAAGTCTTAGTAAGGCATAAATATATTTAATATCAATATCAGTTTTGGCTCGAAAAACATGAAATTCTGTAGAACCAAAGCCAATACCATTTACTAAATTAGAAACTACAGCAGATTTTCCATTTTGCATACAAGGCGTTATTTTTGCCCAAATTAAATCATTCTCTAAAAATCTTGTATATCCATTAGATTCTTCTATATTCCCTACTTGAGATGTATCTGCTTCTCCATAAATAGCTGAAACATTTTCCATTGGAATAAAAGTCGCTTGCATATCTTTTTTAGTTCCCTTAAATAAGGTCAATGGATTAATAAAAACACAATTCTTAAGCTTTTCCATAGGAAAACTTGTAGAAGGTAATAATAGTTCTTTTTGATGTGCGGGAGCATCAAACCTATCGCCTGATACTTCGCGTAAATTACGGATAAAAACTCGGTTTTGAATAGTGTTTTTTTCGGGTTCGGGTAACTCAATCCCCAACTCCCCTAACAGATAATCATCAATACTATCTAGTAATCGCTGTGCTTCCAGTTCTTTTTGTTTTTTAGCCGCATAAGCATCATCCATTTTTGCAACAATTTTATCTTGAATTTCTTGAGGTGGAATTGGAACTTTAATATGTTTGACTAAATCTATATTGAGGTTTTCTACAACACCTCCTATTGTTTGTTTTTTAAAAAGTTGATAAATTAAATTTGTTCCTAATACAATATACAAATAGTCTTTACTAGCTTGATTAGTAATACTTCTAAAAAGTAACCATCCGTCATGAATATATGCCGTAATTTTCATGATAAAAGGCTTGCCAAAACTCATTGAATTTGAAAGAATTAGATCGTCTTCAATTACTTTTCTTGAAAATTTAGCACCTTCTGGTTTGATCTTTTGTCTTGTTTTATAAATATATTTATCGACTTCTTTCGTGTCACCAATTTTCAGCCAATTAACTCCATTATCATCTTCAGTTAAATAATTGTTTATTGGACGAGGAGACCCGCCTCTAGAAATATTAAATAAATCCTTTAATTTTGATGTATTCCATTTACCATTTTCTATTTGTTGTTCGATCATTTTAAATTCTATCTTATGAAAATGAGGATCAAGACGACCCCATAATTGGCTAAGGTAAACCAAATAAATTTGACTATCGTATTCAGGAGTCAAAAAAAAATCTTGTCCAAATTCAATTGAATCAATAAACTCTTTAAGTTTTTTGCCAATAAAATCTAACTCATTATTATTAGTTGATTTACCCGTTGCATCATAACCAATATCTTCAGCAATTGCCATAAAAATCGGATAATCTTCGATTACCTTTTGCTTTTCTTCCCCATACTGATCACTCAAAGACTCCTTTAAAGCCTCAATTTGGTCATTATATTCCGCCGTGACCGACTTTTTCCACTCCTTATAAAGCTCCGAATCCGTCAACGCTTTACCGGACAAATTTTGAGCATTATCAAAACCTCGTAACTCCTTTAAATGCCGCTTCTTATTATTTTCAATCTTATCCAATAACTTTAAATAATCATTGCCTTGCTTAATTTGATCCTGTAAAGCCAGTTTAGCCTGTTGAATACTTTCCGTTACTGCTTGCGAATGCTTTTTCAAAAATAAAACCGAACTTTTAACCCCCGCTCCCGTTGCCGAAAAAGCCGTCTGAGGCAACGAAACCACAGCCACAATGCGATATTTTTCCTCGATTCCCTCCCTGACATACTGCAAACTTGAATTAGTCAAAATACCATCAGGAACCACCATCGCTAAATAGCCACCTTCCTTTAAAAAACGATGACATTGCTCAAGAAATAAAACTTCTGTACTTTGGCTGTCCCGCTCCGTTGTTCTACTTTTAGGATTTAACCAATCTACCGCCTTCATCGCAAAGCTATATTGGGATATATAAGCCTGTTCCGTTTGTTTAATAACTGAACCAAAAGGCGGATTAGTAATAACAAAATCAAAGCGATTATATGTAAAGCCTTTATTTTCTGTCCGTTTAATTAAATCTTCGCTATCGCGTAAACCATCCGCTGCAATCACATTGGTATGACCATCATCATGGATAATCATATTCATTTTGGCAACCCGAGCAATCTGTTCATTAATTTCAATGCCAAACAAATTACTCTGAGCAAAATTATGCCAATGCTGATAATGTTTGTTATATTCTTTCGGATCCGTTTTATAATTGGGATAGTATTCATCAGCTTCCGTACGAACCTTCTCTAACGCATGAAGCAGAAAACCACCGCTTCCACAAGATGTGTCTAAAACTAAAGAATTGTGCTGGATGGGTAGCACATCCACAATAAACTTAACAATTGGTCGAGGTGTAAAATACTGCCCAAAATCTCCGCGAAAAAATGACCCCATAAACGTCTCAAAAGCGCGACCCTTACTATCTAAGTCTGTTTCGCCTAAATTAATACTTTCCAAATAACCCACCACCGTCCGCAACTTCTCTGGACTTAAGCGAATATCATCCTTAAAAACTTCTGCATCTGCTCGACGGCCTTCTTCATATAAAGCCTTAATGCGCTCACTTAATTGCTTATTTTCCCGTTGCTTTCTTTCCTCCTCTTTTTCATTAGCTTTAGGAGCAACACTAAAGATCTGAAAATCGTAGGGTTCCCCTACCTTGCGAGCTTTCTTTTCATCCCAAATTTTACAAAAAATTAGCTTATCTAACTCGTCAAAAGCTTCCGAGGGATTCAACTCTCCCCCTCCCCATAACGATTGATGAGCCTGCTTAAAACGACGGGTTAACTCACCCTCTGTAACTACTGTTAACTCAAATAACTTTTGTCCATTAGAAATACCACCACCTTTAGCATATTTAAAACGCGCTAATGTTTCCACTCCCGATTGTGGAATATCAGTGATAGTAATTCTTTCCTTTGGCTTTTCTGTTGGTACTTGATAATATTCATCTTTAATACCGGAAGTTATCCAAACATATTTCGCTCCTTCCGCCACCGCATAACTAAAACCCTGCTCTACTGCCTGAGTAAATTCTAATTCTGAAACCTCTTGTTTTTTACATTCAACAACGATATGAGGCGATTTATGCCCATCATCATTATAAACAATAATATCCGCTTCTTTGGTCGATGATCCCATTGCTACGGGAACAAATAACCGAATCCGCTTTTGATCATAACCGTAGGTCAAAACTAATTTTAAAAAAGTCTCAGCTTGTACCTGTTCTTCATGATTGCTATAATTTCGCTTTTTATTTTGATTAATATAGGTAATATATTTCTCCTCATCATCTAACTTAATTAAGCCTTTTTTTATTCCTTCTTGAATTAAACTCATAAGCGTGTGATGGCCGATTCATTGACTGAGATAGAGAAATTATAATATTAACTGGGCATTTCAGACAACCCAAAAAAAGTTAACTTGAGCATCTTGATTGTTTAGCCCGTTAAGTAGCTGGTTATAATTAAATTAAAAATGGATTTTAGGTTCGATCCCCCCTGCCCCCCTTGATAAGGGGGGTGCCGATCCCCCCTTAGTCCCCCCTTAATCCCTCCTTAATAAGGGGGGCATCTGATAATTTTTAACGCCTACCTACTTAAAACCGAGGAATATGATTAAAAAGATGACGCATGACCACAAATTCCCAAGAAAATAACGAATAGCCATAACCCTGCTGCTCCACCGTCCTCACCTGAGCTTGTAAACCCTTTAAGGAAAAATCAGGATTCCAACCCGCATATAAACCCACCCCCACCGGCACATACCGGGAAGCTGTCGCCAGTCCCGATCCCGAAAGACTCGCCGCCACCTGATTGGGAGTTTTCCGATAGATCTGTAAGACCACCTCATCCACAATCCCTTGACGCACCCAAGCCAACCAATTTTGATTATATTTATTCACCGCAAAAGAGTGAGGATTAGGCGAAAGACTCACCACCAACTTGGGATTAATCGCCTTGACATGATCGTGCAACTTGCGGGTTAAATTCGTTAAAGCCTGACTTTTATTACCAAAAACACGCGGAACTGCCCAATGATCATCTAACTGAATCCCCGCCAAATCTTTTTCTTTTAAAATATCTTCCATATTCCCCAAAAGATAGGCTTGTACCTGCGGATTCGCCGGATCTAACCAGACATTGGTTTCCACCACCGTCTTCCCTGCGGGCGTTTTTAATAGCCAATCCGGATGCTTTTTGGCAATGGGATCCTTAGGGGATAACATCAAACCATACTCAAACCAAGCAAATGGCTTCAAACCCTGCCGTAAAGACTCCTTAACCGCTGCCCTCCAGGGATTACTCAACGGCGGCACAAACAACCAATTCGTCGGACGTTGGGAAGTCGGATAAAGTGTTCCCCCAAACCCATAAACACTAAAATACACCCGGTCATAACCCGATTGCGAAAGATGATTTAACACCTCATCTAAGGACGTAGTGTGATGTAACAATATCGTGCCAATATTGGTTAACCAAACCCCCTTCATCTGCTCATTTTCCACTGGCTTTCGGGGAGCCGCTCGGTGAGTAACCAACAACAAAAAAGCCACTCCAGCAACAATCCCAAACCTCTTTAGGTACTTGCTAAACTTAACCATGATTGCCGATTAATCCCACCAAGATATTTGATAATAGTATTATTTTAGTCCGATTTTTGATATTCAGTTCCTCATCAGCAGGCCCTATTTAGTCATACTCAATCCGGTTATTAAAAACTGATTATCAGTGAACTAAAAAATAGATATCGGGTGTATTAGGCCCCCCTAACACACCCAGAAAAGATTTTAGGAAAAATTAACCGACGACGCAGAGAATATCCGATGCGTGACTAGCGGTATTCACTTTTTCATCCACATGGCTAATTTTGCCTTCTGCATCGATGATATAGGTGACGCGCTTAGAATAGCCACCCCCATCGACATCATAAGCTTTGGTGATAGCACCATCGGTATCTACGAGCAATTGGAAGGGTAAACTGTATTTTTCTTTAAATTGTGCATGGGAACCCTGGTCATCCCTGCTCACCCCGAAGACTACTATTTCCTTGTCTTGGTATTGTTCGTAGTTATCCCGGAAGCTTTGCGCTTGCTTGGTGCAGCCGGGGGTATCATCTTTGGGATAGAAGTATAAAACTACGACTTTACCTTGAAAATTCGACAGGGAAACGGTTTTTCCAGTATCGTCGGTGGTGGTAAAGTTCGGTGCGATTGTTCCAACGGTTAAAGCCATAACTCCGATTCCTTTACAAAAGTTAATCTATATTGATCATAAGGGATGAGGGTCACAAACAGGGTGTGGGAATTATGAATTATGAATTATGAATTGGGGAATGGGGAGAGGGGAGAGGGGTGAAGAAGTCAGAGCATTTGTACTAAATTTTCCCGATCAGTTTAAATACAGTACAGCTTAGAAGACGAACAACAAACCTTTAGAATTTGTCTTAGGATAATATTTGTCAGCTAAGAGGGGGATAATATGGGGCGATTCTGGTTAAAGGTGAGAACTTTTGGGCAAAATATCTTAATCGGTTTAGGTTTAGTCCTATTAATCGGTTTTTATCACAGCATCAGCGCTAAATCTACCTCATTAATGATTGTTTATCCTCCCGATAATCATCAAACCACGGCATCGAGAATCTTTTTTATTGGTTCTGCTCCTCCATCGGGTCAAGTTTTGCTCAATAATCAACCGATTCAACGCAGTGCTAAAGGATATTTTGCCCCTAGTTTTCCCCTAGAAGTTGGCGAAAATAATTTCACTATTCGCTATCAAAACCAAACTATTAATCGTCAAATAATTCGTCTAGATACTCAAGCAATTATTCCCCAAGAATTAGCTTTTGCTGATAACTCTCTCAGTCCTTCTGTCCATAGGACGAGGTTAGTGGGGGAATGGATTTGTTTTAGTGCGATTGCCACTCCCCAAGCTCAGGTTTCTGTGCAGTTAGGAGATAAAATACTGCCTCTTTTACCCCAAACTCAAACCACAAAACTGCCTAGTAATGCCGCAGTTTTAACTAATCTTAATCAAGCGAATTCCGAGGATAAAACTGGTTACTATCGAGGTTGTCAGCAGTTTAAGCAAGAGGCTAACTTAGGAAAACCTATTTTTACAGCACAATTAAATAATCGCTCGATTAGTCAACAAGGTCAAGGAGAAATTAACATTATTAGCGATCAAAATTTACCAGTGATTGAAATTATAGCAGACCAAGGAGTAGCTCGCACGGGGCCGGGTAGTAATTATTCCCGTTTAACTCCTTTACCCCAAGGCACGAAAGCGAGAGTCACTGGGAAAGAAGGGGATTGGTTACGGTTAGATTATGGTGGTTGGATTTTAGAGCGAGAAACCCGTTTAATGGTTAATGAAGTCCTAGATAATGCTAATATTCGTGGTCTCTCTTCTCGCAATATCAATCAAGCAACGGAAATTATTTTCCCCCTCTCCCATCCTGTACCCATCGCCGTGGCACAAGAGGATGATAAATTTATTTTGACCCTTTATAATACCATTGCCCAAACCGATACAATTTTTCTGGTGGATAATCCTTTAATCAGACGTTTAGATTGGCGACAAATTAACCCGACCACGATAGAATACACTTTTAATCTTAATCAAAAACAACAGTGGGGTTATAGTCTTCGTTACCAGGGGACAAATTTAATCTTAACCCTGCGTCATCCCCCAGAAAAAAGTGATAATTTACAGGGCAAAGTTATTTTATTAGATCCCGGACACGGAGGCAAAGAAACCGGCGCTGTCGGTCCAACGGGTTACACGGAAAAAGAGATTAATTTAGTTATGTCTAAATTAATTAAACGGGAGTTAGAAAAATTGGGGGCAACAGTTTATTTAACCAGAGAAACGGACATCGAACTATCCCTACCGGCACGGGTAGAGATGATTAATAATCTACAACCAACCCTAGCACTATCGGTTCACTATAATGCTTTACCCGATGATGGAGATGCCTTAAATACTCAAGGAATTGGCATATTTTGGTATCATCCCCAAGCAGCGGATTTATCAGTTTTTCTCCACGATTATTTAACCAAAAATCTTAACCGTCCTTCCTATGGGGTATTTTGGAATAATTTAGCTTTAACTCGTCCCTATAGTAGTCCTTCATTGTTATTAGAGTTAGGATTTATGAGTAATCCTCAAGAATTTGAATGGATTACCGATCCTCAGGCACAAAAACAATTAGCGCAGGTTTTAGCCGCCGGAATTAGCCAATGGTTTCAACAATCTGGGGTAATTGTAGGTTCGATCCCCCCTGCCCCCCTTGATAAGGGGGGTGCCGATAGGCGGGGGGATCCCCCCTGCCCCCCTTGATAAGGGGGGTGTCTGACAACTTTTAACGCCTACCTACTTAAATCTTTATGAAAAACCAAGCCCTAGCTGGAAAGCCAGTGATAGGATTTTATGGAGTCTTTATTTTAGTCTGAGGAAATTAAATCAAGTTCATGGAAAAAATGTTACCAGTGAACAGCAATCGGACAAAATAACTGCTAGATTACAAGGTATAGTCGATCACTCCCTAGTAGATATTCAAACAGCGATCGCTCTGTGAAAAGAATCTCTGGATTAGCCAACAACTAAAGATAGTTTACCTGAAAATTTGCTAACGGTTCACGCCCTTATAGACAACTTGATCGCAGCCCCCCTTATTAAGGGGGGATCAAGGGGGGATCAAAACCACCTTATTAAGGGGGGATCAAGGGGGGATCAAAACCACCTTATTAAGGGGGGATTAAGGGGGGATCAAAACCACCTTATTAAGGGGGGATTAAGGGGAGATCAAAACCACCTTATTAAGGGGGGATTAAGGGGAGATCAAAACCACCTTATTAAGGGGGGCGGGGGGGATCAAAACCACCTTATTAAGGGAGGATTAAGGGGGGATCAATCTTCTATTTGATTAGAACTACTTACTTAAAAGTTAATTATTGCCATCAACAGATTCATCAAAATTATCTAGATTTAGCTGAAAAAGCCCACCTCAAGGTTGGGGTGGCCCAATTAAATCTCACTCCTGTTATTGTTCTTCATATACCCATGACTAACTCTTTATATATCAGCACGACGGCAACGGGAAGCGGTAAAGCGTTAGTAGCTTTAGGAATTATCGACTTAATTCTCCGCAAAACTAATAAAGTTGCCTTTTTCCAGCCAATTGTTCTCGACTGTTCCGAAGGTCATCGGGACGAAGACATTGACTTAATCCTCAATTATTTTAAATTAGAACAAACCTACGAAGAAGCCTTCGGGTTATGTTACGAAGAAGTTAAGGATTTATTGGTACAACAAAAGTTTGATGAAATCATCGAAAAAATCATCAAAAAGTTTAAAAACTTAGAAAACAAATATGATTTTATCCTCTGTGAAGGTTCCGATTATCTGCAAGAAAATTCCGCCTTTGAATTTGAACTAAATACAGAAATCGCCAAAAATCTCGGCCATCCCATCTTAATATTAGGTAATGCTCGCCAGCGCAGTATCGAAGATGCCCTTAGTCCGATCCTGATTTCCTGCGACACCTACCAAGATAAAGGTTGTACGGTGATTGGGATTATTATCAATCAAGCTGAAGAGGAAAAAATAGAGGAATTACGGAAAACCCTGACTAAAATTTTTCCCCCCCAAGAATATGCCCTAGGAGTAATTCCCCATAATGCCAAACTTAGCAGCCCGCGAGTAGCAGAAATCGCCCAACAATTGCAGGCAAAAGTTCTCTACGGACAGCACAGATTAGATAGTTTAGCTAGTAACTTTCTGGTGGTGGCCATGCAGATGCAAAATGCCCTAGAGCGGTTAAAAGAAGATAGTTTAATTATCACCCCTTGGGATCGCGGCGATGTGATTATCGGGATGTTACAGGCCCACCAATCGGCCAATTATCCCCAATTAGCCGGTATAGTCTTAACAGCAGGTCATAACCTCAATCCTTCGATCGCCCGTTTAATTGACGGTTTGCCCGATCCCTTACCGATTCTCTCCGTCACCACCGATACCTATACCACGGCCGAACGCATCCACGATGTGCGAACCACCCTAACCTCGACGGACTACGATAAAATTAACCTCAGTCTGCAGCTTTTTCACAGTAACATCAATCTCGATCGCCTAGAAGCGCAAATTCGCACTTTGCGGACCCAGGGGATTACCCCGAAGATGTTCACCTATAATCTCGTACAACAGGCCAAAGCGCAAAAACGTCACATCGTTTTGGCCGAAGGAACCGAACCGCGCATCCTCCAGGCAGCCACAGTTTTAATCGAACAGGATATCGTCGATTTAACCCTCTTGGGACAACCGGACGAGATCGAAATGGTGATTAAAAAACATGGTATCACTCTCGATCTCGATCGCCTGCAAATTATTAACCCCGTGGCTAGTCCCCATTTTGAAAGCTATGTGCAGACCCTCTACGAAGCGAGAAAAGCCAAGGGAATGAATCTCGACATGGCCCGGGATTATGCTCAGGATGTCTCCTATTTTGGCACTTTAATGGTGTATCAAGGCGATGCTGATGGTATGGTATCGGGGGCGGTGCATACCACTCAACACACGATTCGGCCTGCACTCCAGATTATCAAAACTAAGCCCGATTGTGCGATCGTCTCCTCGGTCTTTTTTATGTGTCTAGAGGATCGAGTCTTGGTCTATGGGGATTGTGCGGTCAATCCCGACCCCAGTGCCGAGGAATTAGCCGAAATTGCCCTATCTTCTGCCGAAACCGCCCAAAAATTTGGAATCGAACCGCGAATCGCCCTGCTTTCCTATTCTTCGGGTCAATCGGGCCAGGGAGAAGACGTGGAAAAAGTACGACAAGCAACCAAAATCGCTAGGGAAAAACGCCCCGATTTGAAGCTAGAAGGGCCAATTCAGTACGATGCGGCCGTGGATAGGGAAGTAGCCGCCCAAAAAATGCCGGGGTCAGAGGTAGCGGGCCAAGCAACGGTGTTTATTTTTCCTGACCTGAATACAGGTAATAATACCTATAAAGCCGTGCAGCGGGAAACGAAAGCTTTAGCGATTGGTCCAATCCTACAGGGATTAAAAAAACCCGTCAATGATCTCAGTCGCGGTTGTACCGTTCCCGATATTATCAATACGGTGGTAATCACAGCAATTCAATCCCAATCTTTTTGAGTTATAGTTATTTCAGAACAGAGAGAGAGTTTACCAATTTTTACCTTGATCGATATTTCCCAAAAACTAGCAATACTTACAAAAACATTATCGGTATTTTCAAGACTATCTCGCAGCGAAACAGGCAAAATCGGGTAATCCTCAGCTAACCAGATAAAGACATGAGTATCTATTAAAGCACTCCTGATTACCTATAGTCCTCAAAGTCTTCTAAGGGAGCATCAAAGTCATTAGCTAAAGGTAAAACGAAAGTTCCTTTTATTGAACCAGCTAAAGTTCTTTTAACAGTTACAGATTCTTTTGCTGCTTGTTTATTTTCTTCTGTTTGGTCAGACTTAGTGAGCAAATATTCGGCATAATGTAAAAGTTCAGTTTTGAGAGCATCGGGCATATTCTCAACTATATTCTTAAGGGCTGAATCTATACTCATAATGGCTCACTTTTAGTTAAATTAATGAATATTTAGGGAAAGTAGCGATAAAATTCACGTCGGTGTAGGAGCCGCATTACCTCAATGTTATTATCAACAACGGCTATTCCTAATCGATATTCACCAAGGCGTATTCGGTAGCGATTGGTAGCTCCCTTCATTGGCTTGACATTACCAATATCCTGCAATGATTTGGCATTGGGTAAATCTCTAAAAGCAAGCTGTAAAATTTGCTCATAAACAGGCTGGTTTTTCAATGCCTTCAAATCTTTGAGAAATCTTTTTCGATATTGAACCTTCAAGGTAAGTAGCTGGTTATAATTAAATTAAAAATGGATTTATAGGTTCGATCCCCCCTGCCCCCCTTGATAAGCTATCCATTAGTCACATCTTTCTTAACATAAAATTTGACAAAAAGAGAAAAGTGTGCAAGATGGCTCAAGGGGGTTCTATGG